>Ga0075012_10000166_pt1 | contig 67234 bp, 49 predicted proteins | sample All_14_2_FD_71474 | JGI IMG/M metagenome (GOLD analysis project Ga0075012, IMG submission 71474) | Freshwater microbial communities in response to fracking from Pennsylvania, USA - Allegheny Zone_MetaG_DW_15 | ecosystem: Environmental > Aquatic > Deep subsurface > Groundwater > Drilled... | reverse complement strand
CTATTGATTTTAAAGCTGATTTTTAGTAATTTTATGGTGCTAAAACTAGAATTATGAACTATTTATCTTTGATGAGTGGAATTTCTCTATCCTTTCTATTGTGGAGCTTTAGTGTCTCTGCACAAACCATTAAACACATCCAATACGACATTGAAAATGTAAGCTCTACGGGGGTCCCAGTAATTGGAGTACCAAGAATTCAAGCTTCTGCCTATCAATTATTTCGGTTAGACATCGAATCATTACGTCAGCAATTAGAAGGAATTACTTATCGTGAAGGTGAAGTGAATGGCTTTGTTGGACATCTACAATTACCACATACTGATGGAACAACTAGAGCGTATTCGGTAAAAAGAAATCAGACAATGCATCCTGATTTAAATGCACTTTTTCCTGAAATCAAAAGTTATGATGCATATGCAAAAGATGGATCAGGTGCCTTTGGGAAGTGGGATATCACTCCTCAAGGATTACATGCTATGATTTTTATTCCTGGTCAAAGCACCATTTTCATTGATCCATTCATGGATGGAAATACGGAATACTACATCGTTTATCGTAAAAAAGATTTTATTACTTCTAAAGTAACCGATTGCCAAGTACAGTCAATGGAAACCGAAGCAATGAGTGAACCTGAACTTGCTAATATTAAAGCAATGTTTGGTTCTTGTGACTTGCGTACTTACCGTTTGGCAGTTGCTGCAACAGGTGAATACACTACTTTTCATGGTGGAACATTGGCTTTAGCTCAAGCAGCACAAGTAACAACCATGAACAGAGTAAATGGTGTCTATGAAAAAGACATTGCTATTACGATGGTGATTGTTCCCAATAACAACTTGATTATTTATACGAATGCTGGCTCAGATCCATATGCGAATGGCACTCCAGGAACAATGATCAATCAAAATCAAACAAATGTTGACAATCAAATTGGCAGTGCCAACTATGATATCGGTCACGTGTTTGGAACAAATAGTGGCGGATTAGCTGGATTAGGTGTCGTATGTTCTGGTGGTCAAAAGGCTCGTGGTGTGACAGGAAGTTCTGCTCCAGTGGGCGATCCATTTGACATTGATTATGTTGCACATGAAATGGGACATCAATTTGGTGGAAACCATACACAAAACAATAATTGTAACAGCGTTGCAGCAGCTCGAAGAGAACCAGGAAGTGCATCAACAATTATGGGTTATGCAGGAATTTGTGCACCAGATGTACAAAGTAACAGTGATGATTATTTCCATGGATATAATTTAGGTGAAATCAGCACAGAAATATTGAGTGCTGGTCATACATGCGAAGTTCTTACTAGCTTAAATAACACTCCACCTGTAATCGCATCAACAAACGGAAATGTAACAGTTCCTGCCAATACACCTTTTGCTCTAACTGCTATTGCTAGCGATGTGGACGGTGATCAATTGACTTATTTATGGGAACAAATGAACAACCAAGCATCTACACAGCCTCCATTAGCAACAGCAACTGGTGGACCGAACTTTAGAAGTTTTGATCCTGACACTTTGCCTACACGTTACTTTCCGAAATTGAGCGCTTTAGCGAATAATGGTCCTTTTACATGGGAGGTAATTCCTTCGGTGACACGTACAATGAATTTCAGGGTTTCAGTTAAAGATAATCATGCTGTTGGATCATGTAACGACTATACAGATGTTACACTTTCAACAACTGCGGCTGCAGGACCATTCGTAGTAACTTACCCAGATGCAACGGGAATTAGTTGGGCTGAAAATAGTACACAAACTGTTACATGGAGTGTCGCAAATACTGATTTAGCACCGGTAAACTGTACTTCAGTTCGCATTCTATTATCAATTGATGGTGGTTTAAGCTATCCGTTTGAATTAAATGCTGGTACGGCGAATGATGGGTCTGAATCTGTTTTAGTTCCTGCTACTCCTACAACAACGGCGCGTATCATGATTATTTCTGCGGCTGGAACTTTCTTTGACATTTCAAATAATAATTTTGCGATTACAACATGTATTCAACCAGATGTGCCAAGTCTAAGCTCAGCATCACCAACGTGTTATGGTGACGATGCAACACTATCAATTACTGCTGGAAATTTGAACGAAGCCACACAATGGGAATGGTTTAGCGGTTCATGTAATGGAACATCTATCGGAACAGGAACAAGTTTAACCGTTACTCCTTTAACAACTACAACTTATTATGCAATCGGATCAGGTGGTTGCGCCGGCTCAACATGCGCTTCAGTTACTGTAACTGTTCCTACTGAAATTGATAATACGGTAACTCAAAATGGAATATTATTGAGTGCGAATGAAGGCGGAGCAATGTATCAATGGATTGATTGTAATAATTCTAATTCTCCAATTGTTGGTGAGACAAATCAATCATATGCGACAGACCAATTAACTGGATCCTATGCAGTAATTGTATCAATGGGCGCATGTTCGGATACATCAACTTGCTTTTTGGTTGATCAATCTGGAATGGCTGACATAGCGAATGCATTTATAAATGTTCAACCCAATCCATTTACTGACATGGTAACTGTGAATTGGACTGGACTTGAAATTGAAAGCATTGAATTGACAGATGCGGCAGGCAAACTAATACTTAGAGAATCAATTAACAGTGGAAACGAGTCAAGTATTCAAACAGCAGGAATGAGTAAAGGTGTTTATTTCATTCGATTGATTGGTACAAATGGAACACTCGTTCGTCAGCTTATTAAACAATAACACTAAAGTGGCTGCATGAAAGTGCAGCCTTTTTTATACTATGAAATTCATTCTCCTTTTTGCAATTGTTGTCCTTTCTAATTCTGTTTGGTCACAAAAAATGTTCAAATTTTACTTAATGGGTCGACCCATGTCCATTGAGCGGAATAATGCTTTAATGACGGTTGGATTAGAAAACAAAATCAATTTTGAATTTGCTGGAAATGATATGATTGAATTAAAAGGAATTGAATATTTTGTCAATTACAACGATTCAATTTCTAAGGTGATAGCAGCAACAAAATTAGGTGAAGACTGGTTGAATGGCATTTATTCCAAAACTGATCAAGAGGAAATTCGACAAAACACAGTTCGTGATATTGTGCGAAAAAACAAGTATTTCGATACGGCTAGTCACGATTTATTTCAACCTATCATACTGCTCAAAAAACTGAAAGGGGAAAAAAACGAAAAGTACAAAGTCTATGTGGTTGGACAATTAAAGGTTGATGAGTCACGAAAATTCAATACGCATCTGATTTTCAGGTACAACAAGAAAAAAAATCAACTGATTCTTAAGTCACATAAAGTCGGGCCACTGCCTTTTACCTTACCACAAAACGGACTCATTTGAATCGAATGACATGCAGTTTTAATTTATTCGCTAACTTTGCCCCGCAAGCATGGAAGATTCTAAGAAAATAGCCGTTATAGGTGGAGGAAGTTGGGCAACAGCACTCGTGAAAATTCTGTGCAATAACTTGAATTCTGTCAATTGGTGGATGCGTAATGAAGGAGCTGTTGGTCATATTTTGAAGTACCGACACAACCCAAATTACTTGCAATCTGTTGAATTCGATTTAAACAAAATCAATGTCAGTACTGACTTAGAAGAAATAATTCGACCTGCAGATATTGTCATCATAGCAACTCCATCTGCTTTCTTAACGAAGATTTTCGAAAATTTCCCGAAAGAAGTCATGAAAGACAAATTTGTCTATTCAGCTGTCAAGGGTATTATTCCGGAATTCAATGCAATTCCAGCGCGATTTATTCATAAAACTTTTGATGTTCCTTATAATCACATAGGAATTATTTGTGGACCCTGTCATGCAGAAGAAGTTGCCTTAGAGCGTCTTTCCTACTTGACAATTGCTTCTCAAAATGAAGAAAGTGCAGATGAAATGGCTGAATTATTAGCTTGTCGCTACATTAAAACAACCGTTTCTGACGATTTATTCGGAACAGAATTGTCAGCAGTTCTTAAAAATGTTTATGCTGTAGCATCTGGAATTTGTTCTGGATTAGGATATGGTGACAACTTTCAAGCGGTATTGATTTCCAATGCCATTCAAGAAATTGAAAATTTCATTGACGAAGTTAGTCCGATTCACCGTGACGTTAAATCAAGTGCTTATTTGGGTGATTTATTGGTGACAGCCTATTCTCAATTTTCTCGAAATAGAAGCTTTGGTTTCATGATTGGAAAAGGATATTCAGTTAAAAGTGCTCAATTAGAAATGGACATGATTGCAGAAGGCTATTATGCTGTAAAATGCGTCATGGAAATCAATAAAAAATTCCAAGTAGAAATGCCAATAGTTGAGGCAGTTTACCGTATTCTTTACGAACGTATTTCTCCAGTAATAGAAATGCGTATTCTTACAGACAAACTAACGTAGAATTTCCTTTCAAAGACTTTTGCACGAAGATCTTAACTTTACGATTATTGTTATTTTTGCGCAAAAATCAATTTCATGAAAGTTTTCAAATTTGGTGGCGCCTCTGTAAAAGATGCCAATGCTGTTAGAAATGTTTCAGACATTCTAAATCTATTTTCAGGTGAAAAAATTACGGTTGTTGTATCCGCGATGGGTAAAACCACCAATAAACTAGAAGAAATTGTCAAGGCCTATTCGAAGAACGAACCCAAAATATTCAAAGCCTTAGTGGATGATATTTATGAGTTTCACATGAATATTATGGGAGAATTATTCTTGGAGCGCCATTATACCTTGTACAATGATATTGAGGATATTTTTGAAAAACTAAGAGCACGATTCAATCAACCCTTCCCAGATAATTATAGTTTTGAGTATGATCAAATCGTTTCATTAGGAGAAGTTATTTCTTCTAAAATAGTTGCAAGCTTCTTGTTCGAAAAAGGTCACTCAGCAACATGGGCAGATGCACGCAAGTTAGTGCGAACAAACAACTTGTATCAAGAAGGAAATGTTGATTGGGCAAAGACGGAAGAATTAATTGAAACTCGTTTCCTACCCGTTTTCAAGTCATTTGACATACAAGTAACACAAGGATTTGTAGGTCACACACCAGAAGGATTTACAACAACCTTGGGAAGAGAAGGATCAGATTATACTGCTGGGATATTCGCATATTGCACAAATGCCGAGAGCGTAACTATCTGGAAAGATGTACCTGGAATGCTGAATGCCGATCCAAAATGGTTCGATAACACGATTAAATTGGACAGTATATCATTTAAAGAAGCAATCGAATTGTCATATTACGGTGCATCAGTTATTCACCCGAAAACGATTAAACCACTTCAAAACAAGAAAATTCCTTTGTACGTGAAATCGTTTATTGATCCAAGTGCGTCTGGAACGGTGATTCAAGAATCCACAGCGAAGGATGATTTGGTTCCGTCGTTTATTTTCAAAATGGATCAAATTCTTTTTTCATTTACAACCAAAGATTTCTCGTTCATCATTGAAGAGAATTTGAGCGATATTTTCAACCGTTTAGCAAAAGTCAATGCTAAAATAAATTTAATGCAAAATTCTGCCTTGAACTTTTCTATTTTGCTAGACAGAAGCAAGGTGAATCCAGATCAAATCATTGATTTATTCAAGGACTCTTATGAAGTGCGCTACAATGAAGGTTTGGAATTGGTAACTATTCGACACTACGACGAAGAAACCTTAAAGCGTGTTACAGAGAACAAAGAGATTTTATTGCAACAAAAAACGCGTCAAACCGCTCGATTGGTTATGAAAGACCTTGGTTAGTAACTAGAGACTAGGAACTGGAGACTAGAGATAGGCATTAGGCATTAGAGGTTAGAGATATTCCGAATCCCAAATCCTGAAATCCGAAGGATTCAATGACCGAAGGGAATTAATCCCGAATCCCGAATCCCGTTTCCTCAATTATACCCTAAAAGAGGTACTTGGGTTTTCATGACTTTACGCTATTTTTGTTAATTCAAGATGAACAAAACATTAGCACATATCAAAACTGGTCAGCATGTAATTGTGACGGGTATTTCTGATTCCACTTTGAAACCAAAGTTGATGGAAATGGGCTTGGTGAATGGGAAAGAAATTACTGTTTTATTCAAAGCGCCTTTTGGTGATCCGATTGCAATTGATGTCCAAGGATATATTCTTTCATTGCGTTTGGATGAAGCAAAGCTAATACTTGTTAAAGCAAGCAATTCAACAGAAGATTTTGCCTAAGTTTGTCCTATGAAAATCGCGTTATTAGGGAACCCAAATACCGGCAAAAGTTCAGTTTTCAATATGTTAACTGGACTGCGTCAACACGTTGGAAATTTTCCTGGAGTAACGGTTGACAAAAAATTCGGTAATATTACATTGGGTGGTGAAGACCATTCAATCATTGATTTCCCTGGAACATACAGTCTTTATCCTCGCTCGAAAGATGAGCAAGTGGTGTATGATGTTCTTTCGAATCCAAATCACATTGATTTTCCTGACGTTGCCATCGTTGTTGTCGATGAATCGAATTTAGAACGAAATTTATTTCTTTTCTCACAAATCTACGATCTCAATATTCCGACAATACTGGTCTTAAACATGGCTGATATTGCCAGTAAAAATGGTAAATCAATTGATATCGCTCGACTAGAAGGTTTTTTTCCAGGAACAAAAATCATTGAAACAACGGCGCGAATTGGTATTGGAAAAGATCGTTTGTTAAAGGAACTACAATTTAAGGAACCTTCTACAGTCGAACAAGCCTTTTTACCGAACTACAAATTATGTAAGCTAGATGATCAACAAGGTCAAGAAAAAGAAGCCAATGATCGCTTTGGGTTGATTAAAAAAGTAGTTTCATTAGTGGAACAACAAGTTGAAAAACCGACTGCCAAACAACAAAATAGTTTAGATAAAATCCTCGTTCACCCCATTTTTGGTTACGTGATTTTCGCAGCGATATTGATGATCATTTTTCAATTCATCTTTTCTTTCGCAGCCATTCCGATGGATTTCATTGATGGAACATTTTCTGATTTAAGTTCCTGGTTAAGTAATACCTTGCCAGCAGGTTTATTCTCCGATTTATTGAGTCAAGGAATTATTCCTGGTATCGGTGGAGTTGTCATTTTCATCCCTCAAATTGCCTTGTTATTTTTCTTTATTTCAATTCTGGAAGAGACTGGATATTTAGCACGCGTAGTATTTATCATGGATCGTTTGATGCGTCCTTTAGGATTAAATGGTAAAAGTGTTGTTCCTCTATTGTCAAGCGCTGCTTGTGCCATTCCAGGTGTTATGGCTACCCGCACCATTTCAGATTGGAAAGAAAGAACAATCACCATTCTTGTCGCACCTCTGATGAGTTGTAGCGCACGAATTCCTGTTTATACCTTGCTTATCGCTTTGGTGATTCCAAATGAAAAAGTACTTGGTTTTTTAAACTTGCAGGGATTGGTTTTGTTCGGACTCTATTCGCTTGGCTTGGTTACGGCTCTTCTCATTGCGGCTTTGTTGAAAATGCTCATTCGTTCGAAGGAAAAAGGATATTTGTTATTAGAATTACCGAGTTACAAATCACCGCGTTGGGGAAATGTTGGTTTAACTGTTTGGGAGAAAGTACGTGTTTTTGTCCTAGATGCAGGTAAAATAATTTTAGCAATTTCAGTTATTTTGTGGGCAATGGCAACTTTCGGTCCTGATGATCGAATGGATAAAGCAGAACAAAAAGCAAAAGTTCATGCCTGGGAACAGCATATGAGCGCGGAAGAAACGAATAGTATTGTTGCATCTGCTCGCTTAGAAAATTCGTATATCGGAATACTTGGAAAAGGAATTGAGCCTGTGATTGCGCCTTTGGGTTACGATTGGAAAATCGGAATCTCGTTAATCACATCATTTGCAGCGAGAGAAGTATTTGTTGGCTCCTTAGCGACAATTTATGCAGTTCAAGGTGATAGTGATGACAACAAACGTCTAATTGATCGTATGCGCGACGAAAAGCGTTCAGATGGAAGGCCAGTTTATACCTTGGCATCAGGAGCTTCGTTAATGATATTTTATGTATTTGCAATGCAATGCATGGCGACCTTGGCTGTTGTTAAACGGGAAACAAAATCCTGGAAATGGCCATTGATTCAAATTGCCTTTATGGGTGTACTTGCGTACCTTGGATCATTTATTACTTATTACATCTTAAGTTAATGCAAGTCGTTTTAGTCATATTAGTCATCACTGCTGCTGTTTCATACTTGGGATGGCAGTTCTACCAACGCTTTTTCAAAGCAGATGGGAAATGTGAAGGCTGTGCTGTAAATAAAGCGTCTAAGGTATAGATACCTCAAAACTCAATTCACACTGCATAGCAGGCACAAAATTTCACCTTTTCAATGTCCTCCCGATGCTTCATCAAATGAAATTCCTTGTTTCTTCAAAATCGAGCGCACATAAACAGCGAAGAATGCCAAGTAAGCAAAACAGATAGCTCCAACAACAAAAGATTCTTGAATACCAATTACATCAGATAATTTACCTTGGATAGGAGGAATAATAGCACCACCCAAAATCATCATTACTAAAAAGGCGGATCCTTGAGACTGATATTTACCTAATCCGGCAAGCGATAAAGAGAAAATTGCGGGCCACATAATAGAACAAAATAATCCTCCACTTAAAAAGGCATAAACAGCAATTGATCCAGTTGTTGTTAATCCAATTACCATTGAAATAATTCCCAAGATACCGAAAACACCTAAAGTCAACGCTGGCTTATCATTGGTTAAATAAAATGCGCCAATTTGAACTAGAACACATAAGATATACCAATACAAAGGTGTCACGTCATATCCAGCAACACTCGTAAAAGCTAAGACTACACCAAAAGCGACAAGTGGAACAATGAAACGTAGCACCTGTTTTGTTGAACGTTCTAATTTAAACGCATTGATGGCACCAGCCCAACGACCAATCATCAAACTTCCCCAAAACATGGCAATAAACGGTGCGATTTGGGATGAACTATAGCCTCCAAATTCTTTTTGCTTAAGCAATTCACCAAGGTTACTTCCTATTGCAACTTCGACTCCTACATATACGAAAATAGCTAACATTCCTAATGTCAACTGTGGATATTGCATGGCTCCCCAGCCCTTCTTTTGCTTTTTACCAAGAACAAAAATGAACAGTAATCCACCGACAACAATTGCCAAGCCACCCGCTAACCAAGCCATTCGACTTTGTTCTAAAGGTTTGCGAATTTTATCCATCTCACCTTGAATAGCTTGCTGGGTTTCAATATATGGTTGAGGTAGAACCTTAATTTTTTCACCATGCTGGTCAATAGAAACCATATCATAATCGTGCTGCAATTGCACTAAATCTTTTGCCGCATTGCTTTGATAAGAACTGAAAACGGGAACAAAACAAGCCGCCAAAAGGAGTGTAATTACCACCAAAGAAGTTAATGCTTTGTTAGCCTTCGTTGTTACTTCAATAGCTTGCTCAGTTAGCTGTTGATCAACTAAGTTTTCATCAATTACTGTATCCACTACTCCAATCTTTCCAGAAGGAACTTTTTTCGAAAAGCCAAAAAGCGCCGCTACTCCTAGAAAAAGGGCTCCAACACAAGCATAAAGAATTATAACTTTCGTCAGTGACAAGGCTTTTATCATGTCATCACTGATTGCCGATGCAGTTCCAAATAAGGCCAATGCAACAATAAGAGGACCGATTGTAGTACCTAAACTATTGATTCCACCACCTAAATTTATTCGATTACTTCCAGTTGCTTCATCACCTAAAAGAATCATAAATGGGTTGGCAGATGTCTGTTGGAGAGAAAAACCTAGGGCAACGATAAACAGTCCAACTAGCATTCCAGCAAAAACACCTTGATAAACCGAAAGAATCATCGCTACTGCTCCAAGTGCAGAAAATAATAAACCGTATACTATACTTTTCTTATATCCCCAATGTCCAACAATATCCTTTCCGATAGCAGTGCTAAAGATGAAAAGTCCAAGTGCACCAAGGTAATACGCCAAGTAAAAAGCAAAATCAATTAATTGACTTTGAAATTGATCTAGGTGAAAATAGTTCTTACAAAAAGGAATGAAAACGCTATTTCCAGCAGCAATAAATCCCCAAAAGAAGAATACCGTTGTTAGGGTAGTTAATGCTCCGTAATTTGTTTGATTCTTAGTATCGTTTGCCATTCCCTATTTTTTATATGTATTTGTAATTTTAAATTGTTCGCCTAATTTGAAACCTAAACCCACGTGCACATCACCTACCAAAGGCAAGTTTAAATCTGGGTGACCAATGTAAGGACCAACACCACCATAAGCATTTATAGTCATTCGTTTGGTAAGGTTACGAACGAAACCAATTGTAATTGGAAATCCAAGTACCACGTAACGATCAAAAGCAAATATTTGCGAACTTACTCCAGCATAAAATGATGTATGCTTTGAATTGTAAGCCATGTAATTTATTCCAATTCCTGTATTAACAAGCAAACCGTTACCATACCACGTAAATAATCGAAATGGAATGTGCATTGCGACTCTCTTTTCATAGCCAAATCGATGCATATATGAAATATTTAAACCCAACATAAATGGCGAAAACGGATTAATCGACAGTAGATTTTCAGAAACAACTACGGTATCTGTAATTAACACCAGTCCAGAAGAATCTGTCGTCTCTGTGCCAACAATTTCAGCTGGTTTCACTTGTGTACCAGTTGAATCATAATCAACATAATACTTTAATTTATTGATAGCAATATTGGAATTAACTTCCTTTTTCTTTGAATTCGTAGTAAAAAAGTAAATATTCGGATAATTGATATAATCAATTGTAACTGCGCGACGCATCCCTGAATTGTAGACAAGTGTATCGTAATGTTTTACTACTGACTCCTGCGAAAAAGCAAAAACATGAAGAAGTAAAAATAATAGCGGTAAAATACGCTTCATTGTGTATTGTTTGAAGCGAATATACAAAGATTTCTATTGAAGGCTTGAATTTCCTGTCTGGGAATTTATAAACGAAAAGGAACGAAAGATTTCAATCCAAGTTTCGATTAACTTTCTTCCAAAATGCCTATTAAACGAATAGTGTTGGTGGCTGTGAAAAAATCAAAATTGTTCATCTTGAGAATGGCCAGATGAACACTGCTTTTATTGGGATCAACTTGAGAAATATCTTTCGTCTTCACCAACTTACCTGTTGTATCTCGATTACGATAAAACTTCAACATGTTTAGACCAATACTTTGCTCTACTTCTTCTTCTTTCGAATTCGTATATGTAAAATAGATGCGCTTATATTTAATATGTTGAATTGTAACAACGCGAATCCAGCCTGAATTGTATGCTAATGTATCAATATGTCCTGCATTTTTCTCCTGAGCTTGGATCAGAAAAGAAGTGAAGAAAAAAAATGTCAGCAAAAATTTGAGCATGTAAACGTTATTATTATCCGATTTTCTCCTTCAAAATATCTTTTTCTTCAGATAAACCAATCATCTTTTTAGCTGTGCGGACAATTGAATCCTTATCGAAGCCGCAATCAGCCCAAAGTTCTTTTTGCGTTCCATGGTGTATGTATTGATCTGGAATTCCTAAGCGTATAACTTCAGATGTGTATTTTTGATCAACCATAAATTCAATAACTGCAGATCCAAAACCACCCATCAGACATCCATCTTCCACTGTGATGACTTTTTTGAATTTAGAAAAAATCTCGTGAAGCATAATTTCGTCCAAGGGCTTCACAAATCGCATATCGTAATGTGCAGCTGAAACACCTGAGTCCTTTAAATCTTTTACTGCTTCTTGAGCAAAGTTTCCAGGGTGACCAAAAGTCAAAATCGCCACGTCTTCTCCGCTTGTTACTTTACGTCCCGTTCCAACTTTAATTGCTTTCATGGCTGTTTTCCATTCAGTCATAACGCCATTACCGCGTGGATAACGAATCGAAAAAGGACCCATATTTTCTTGCTGCGCGGTGTACATTAAGTCGCGCAATTCAGCTTCGTTCATTGGAGCAGAAACAATCATGTTTGGAATGCTTCGCATGTAGGAAATATCGTAAGCTCCGTGATGCGTTGCACCATCAGCTCCTACCAATCCACCTCTATCTAAACAAAAAACAACATTTAAGTTTTGTAAGGCTACATCATGCAATACTTGATCATAAGCTCGCTGCATGAACGAGGAGTATATATTGCAAAAAGGAACTAAACCTTGTGTTGCTAAACCAGCAGAAAAAGTCACAGCATGTTGTTCAGCGATACCCACATCAAATGCACGATCTGGCATTGCAGTCATCATAAAATTCAACGAACACCCTGAAGGCATAGCTGGAGTTACCCCCATGATTTTATCATTCTTTTCGGCCAATTCAACTATTGTATGACCAAAAACATCTTGGTATCTCGGTGGTTCAGGTGATTTAGGAACAACTTTCACAATTTCACCCGTTTCCTTATTGAAAACACCTGGAGCATGCCATTTTGTTGGATTTCCTTCTTCTGAAAATTTGTATCCAGCACCTTTACGGGTAATACAATGCAAAATTTTCGGTCCAGGAATATCTTTCAAATCTTCCAAAACCTTTGCTAATCCAATTACATCGTGACCATCAACAGGACCGAAATATCTGAAGTTCAAGGCCTCAAACAAGTTGCTTTGCTTTAGCAAAGAACCTTTTAGAGCTGAAGTAACTTTTGATGCTATAGTTTGAGCATCTGGACCAAACTTGGAAATTTTTCCAAGCATGTGCCAAACCTCATCTTTGATTTTATTATAGGTATGGGAGGTTGTAATGTCAGTAAGGTATTCCTTCAAGGCACCAACATTTGGATCAATTGACATACAATTGTCGTTCAAAATCACCAATAAATTTGCGTCTTTCTCAAAACCAGCATGGTTCATTCCTTCAAACGCCAATCCTGCTGTCATAGCACCATCTCCAATCACCGCAATGTGTTGACGATTCTTTTCACCTTTGTATTTGCTCGCAACAGCCATTCCTAAAGCAGCAGAAATAGATGTAGAAGAGTGACCAACACCAAAAGTATCAAATTCACTTTCTGAACGTTTTGGAAAACCAGAAATACCACCTTTTAAACGATTCGTGTGAAAACGATCGCGTCGACCCGTTAAAATTTTATGTCCATAAGCTTGGTGACCAACATCCCAAACCAATTGATCATCAGGAGTGTTGAACACGTAATGTAAAGCTACGGTCAACTCAACAACGCCTAAACTTGCACCAAAGTGACTGTTTCCAATCTCAGAAATGACATCGACAATATACTGACGAACTTCGTCCGATACTTGGGGTAGATCTTCAATTTTGAATTTTTCCCTTAAATCTTTGGGAAGATTAATTTGATCTAAAAAAGGGCCTGCTTGATAGTTTTCCATGTGCTTACAATAACAAATTTATGGCTATTTGTGTAGAGAACAAACAATCAGTTGGTTTATTTTGTTCACACTCTTATTTAACGTTTTTTAATATGCACAAAAAACGCCTGTAAACACAGGCGTTTCGGTAACTATTTTAAAAAAATAAATCCAATTAATTTAGAACTAAATCCTTCAGAATTCCCACTAAATTTGGAAGTTGAAAATTATCTTCGTCCATATTTACGACTGCCGTCTCATCTGTTGAATTCGATTTACTTGTTGAAGCATCTGTTGAATTATCAACCTTTTCTTTTGTGCTTGAGCTAATCGTGAATTGTTTTTCGTTCATAGAAGTGATAATCTCCTTTAGTTCTTTTTCAGAAACTTTCGCTTCATCGAAATAAACATAGGTTTTCTGCTTTTCCGCACCTTCAACAAAATCAAATTTCACACGTTCAACCCCGCCTGTTGCTTTCAATTCTTTGCGAATTGATCCACCGCAACCCATTTCACATGTCATTCCTTCCACTTCCATCGTTAAAACTGCAGTAGAATGTACAGGAGCTTTTTTCACGTCAGTTGATCCTTTCTCTGTACGAAGTAACACTTCCTTAGGTTCAGATGAACATGCACTTAAGATTAACACTCCTGAAAATAATATACTTAGCTTTTTCATGATACTGAGACTGAAAACATTTACTAAAGTTACAAAGAAAGGCTTAAAATGTTTTATTAAATCTAAAGTTGTGTTAAAAAATCAAAAACTAGCGCAAGCAAAAAGAAAGCACATGATCAATGAATTCATCTGGGGATTCAGCATGCACCCAATGTCCAGAGCCCATTACTGTCACAAGGTTTGAATCTGGAAAACGTTCTTCTATTTCAGCGACATCCTCATCTAAAATGTAATTGGATAATTCACCTCGAATAAAAAGTGTTGGCGTCATGACTTCAGAATAAGGCAAAGCACTCAGAATATTTTTCATTTCCCTTTCTAGTACCTTCAAATTCATTCGAAATTCAAGGACACCCTTCTCCTTCCAATACAAATTCTTCAGCAAAAACTGTATCACTCCATCCGAATCGATATATTTTCTTAAAACGGCTTCAGCTTCACTTCTTGCTTTTATTGAAGGCAAATCCAAAGCATGCAATCCTGCCAAAATGTGTTCATGGTGCATTGGATACTCTTTCACGCCAATATCAACCACAATCAATTTTTCCAATAAACTTTCATATTTCGCAGCAAAAAGCATTGCCACTTTTCCCCCCATTGAATGTCCCAACAAAATCATGCGATTCAATGATAAATCATCACACAATTCTTTGAGATCTTCCACCATCAAATCATACGAAAATTCCTCTGACCAATCAGAATGACCATGATTACGCAAGTCAACCAAGATAACACGATAGTATTCTGCTAATTTCTTAGCATGGGTCTGCCAGTTATCTGAAAAGCCAAACAAGCCATGCAGAATAACCATTGGTTGACCTTCTCCTAACTCCCTGTAATGTAATTTCATTGAATTGTTTTGTTGGTGCAAATTTATCGCTAATTGAGTGAAATGTTTGGTTTTTTGAATTTATTTCAAAGAAAACAAAATGATCTAAACCACGAATGCACGAATATTTTTTACTTAAATGAATTGAAATGTAACTTTTTATGGTTTCGTCAAACATACAGTTAGAACACCGATTTTTGCAAGACGAATGATTCAATCTAAACAAGAACAATTTCTAGTACTCTACGAACCGATTCATGATAGGTTCGAACGCTTCTGCAGAGCAAGGGTTTATGGCGATATGGACTTCAGAGATTTAATGAATGATTCACTTCTTGTAGCATTTGAAAAGTTTGAAACACTTCGATCAAAAGAGGCTTTTCTTTCTTTTCTGTTTAGTATTAGTGTTCGAATAATAGGTAATTATCATCAAAAGAAAAAAGTTGAACGCTTTCAAAAAGAAGATAATATTCTCGCTATTCAAGATAAAAACAGTAATCCACAAGAACAAGCAGATGTTCATTTTTTACATCAAGCACTTGCGCAATTACCTGAGCAACAGCGTGAATCAATATTACTTTTTGAACTTGTTGGATTTAGCATTAAAGAAATGGCTGAAATTCAAGGCGCTTCAGAATCTGCCATTAAACAGCGACTAAAAAGAGGTCGTGAAAAGCTGGTTGAGATCCTTACTTATGAATCTACTTTAACGACAAAGGAGGTAAATCATGGATAAACAACGCCAACTCGATCAATTGTTCACTGCCGCAAAAGCGGAGCAGCCGCACTATTCTTTTGATGATACAAAGGAGAAATTTCTTTCGACTGTAGTAGAAAATTCTTCTATTCCGAAGGCTAAGAAAACTTCATTTCTATCAACAAAAACTTGGATCATTATGTTAACAACCATCAGTACATTAACCGCAGTTCTTGTGTTCTTCTTTAATACGAACTCAACGAAAAATGAATCGAATTCAGCAGCAAAACAAATTTCTGAAAACAAACAAGAGCTTGCTGAAACCAACTCATCTTCTAGCGGTAGTTCATTTCTAGGAAAGAACCCTACAGAAAAATCCGCTTTAACTCTGTCCGAAATATCTTCACCTTTTGAAAATCCATTAAAAACACCAGTTGAAAATCCTTTTTTCTTACCAGAACCGTTGGAACATCCAATGCAAAAACCAAGCATTTTTGATGATACTTATGTCTTCCCTAAGTTAACGGAAGAGGAAATCAAAGCGAATCACAAACAGAAAAAAACGATGTTAAAAGCGTTGGAAAAAATGGACAAAAAGTCCTACACTTTTCTAGTAAGTGGTTCTTTTGACTTTAAAGGTAAAATGACATCTGTTCAATCCTTTTTAATTCAAAACACTGAAATTTCGAACCTTGAATACCGAACATTCTTGTTTGATTTGCTCATTCAAGATCGCAAAGATGAATTTTTAAAAGCACGTCCAGATCAAAACCAATGGACTCTTTTGCCTGGTGGACAATACACCACTATGAAAGATCATTACTTTTCACACCCAGCTTACAATCATTTTCCGGTTGTCAATATCAGTCGCGAAGGTGCAGAAATGTATTGCAAATGGCTTACACAAGAGCTTTTCAAAGTAGTAGATGAAAAAAAGAAATATCAATTCAATGATATTCGCTTACCTCTTCGTGAAGAATGGGTAATGGCAGCTTCTATTGAAGGGAAGAAAGGACCTTATCCATGGGATGGAGAGTTCACTCGAAATAGTGATGGTTTGTATTTGGCGAATTATAAAAGAAAACCTTTAGCTTCAGATAGTATTGCTAAATCGACCTATAGTGATATTACTGCACCCGTAGAATCATATTGGCCAAACGACTTTGGTCTGTATAATATGAGTGGAAATGTTGCTGAAATGGTTTACGACGATATCAAAACAAAGTCAGCGGGTACAGCAGGAGGTGGTTGGATGAATAATGAAGAAGAAATTAAAATTTTGGGACCAGATCCTTATGCAGGGGTAACGAATGCACATCCAGGAATTGGATTCCGTGTGGTAATGACGATTAGGTTAAATATAAAATAATTTAATAGGCCACGAATACACAAACCATTCGTGCATTCGTGGCCTTCTTTTAAATCAATTAAATATTCTCAAAGAAATCATTCCCTTTGTCATCCGTAATGATGAACGCTGGGAAGTTTTTAATCGTAATTTTTCTCACTGCTTCCATACCCATTTCTTCAAAGTCAACGACTTCCACGGATGTGATATTTTCTTTGGCTAGAATAGCAGCTGGACCACCAACTGAACCAAGGTAGAATCCACCATATTTTTGACAGGCATTTTTCACATCTTTCGATCGATTTCCTTTCGCCAACATAATCATGCTTCCTCCCATACTTTGGAACAAATCAACATAGGAATCCATTCTTCCAGCGGTTGTTGGACCAAAACTTCCTGAAGCCATTCCTTCTGGCGTTTTTGCAGGACCTGCGTAATATACTGGATGATTTTTAAAGTACTCTGGCATTGGTTTACCTGCATCCAAAATCTCCTTTATTTTCGCATGCGCCATATCTCGAGCAACAATCAAGGTGCCGTTCAACTTTAAACGCGTTTTAATCGGATATTTACTCAATTCAGCCAATACCTCAGCCATCGGTCGATCTAAATCAATTTCAACCGGCGGTACCATATGAGGTGCTGTTTCAGGCAATAATTGACGTGGGTTTTTCTCTAATTGCTCTACAAACAATCCTTCTTTGGTGATTTTTGCTTTGATATTTCTATCGGCCGAACAAGAAACGCCTAATCCAACTGGACAAGAAGCAGCATGACGTGGCAAACGAATTACGCGAACGTCGTGTGTAAAGTATTTTCCTCCAAACTGCGCTCCGATTTGACTTTCTTGACAAATCAATTGAACACGTTTTTCCCATTCCAAATCACGGAAAGCTTGACCTCCCATGTTTCCTTCTGTTGGTAATTCATCAAAATATCCTGCGGATGCTTTTTTCACAGCGGCCAAATTTGCCTCTGCTGAAGTACCACCAATTACTAATGCTAAGTGATAAGGAGGGCACGCAGAAGTTCCGAGATCTTTAATTTTATCACGAACGAATTTCTCCAATGAAGCATCATTTAATAATGACTTCGTTTGCTGGTACAAAAAGGTCTTATTGGCAGAACCTCCACCTTTTGCCAAGAAAAGAAACTCATAATATGAACCTTTCTTTGCATAGATATCTATTTGAGCAGGTAAATTAGAACCTGAGTTTTTTTCCTCAAACATCGAAATTGGTACTACTTGAGAAAAACGCAAGTTTCGTTCTTGGTAAGTATTGAAAATTCCTTTTGAAAGGTATTCGGCATCATCGACACCCGTATAAACATCTTCTCCTTTTTTGGCCATCACGATTGCAGTACCTGTATCTTGACAAGAAGGCAATTGTCCTTCAGCCGCTACAACCGCATTTTGCAACAAATTATACGCAACAAAACGGTCATTATCTGTTGCTTCTGGATCCTGAAGAATGTTATTCAACATCTGAAGGTGTTTTCTTCTCAAATAAAAGGAAACATCGGTCATGGCTTCTTGCGCCAAAACTTCTAAGGCTTTGGGATCTATATTTAAAATTTCACGATTTCCGACTTTTACGACTTCAACAAATTCAGAAGAAATCTTGCGGTATTCCGTTTTATCCGATTGAATTGGATACGGATCTTGGTAAAAAAATTCAGCCATATCAGTACATTATGAGACCCAACAAAGATACTCAATGTATTAGGAATAAACAGCTATGGAAAAGGATTTATGAATGAAACTTTGTGAAATTGTTGAATTCCTTTTTTGCCTTACCAAGTGACACGCAGCCCAAGACCATTTGTTAAATTAACCCTTAATAAATCCCCGTATTCCGAGATAAAAGCAAAACTAATTGAGGGTCTTAATTCATAAAAAAGATGAATCCTGTTCCAGAAATCACGATTCTTACCAACTCGAAAATCTATACCCAAAGGAAGATATACTGTTGGTGATATAAAACCCTTGTTCCTAAAATGTTCATATTCATATATCACTTCCCCATATGTATTTCCTGAATAATTCGAAATTGATGATACCGAATGATAATAAATTGAAGTTGTTGCATTGAATGAATAACTTAAAAGCACTCCAATTCCTCCATGAAGTGACCATCTTGCCGATGGATCCGTGCGATAGACCATTGAAAGATCCAATCCAATTTGGTCTGTATTATAACTCATTGACATATTTCTCATATTGGATGAATCAATAAAATACATTTGACCAGTTTGTGTTGAAACAAGTGTATCATAAGGTGACGATGTTGTATTGGTTAAACCACCAGAGAAATAACGTCGATTCGAGTAATTGATGCCAATACGGAATAGTCCATGTGGTTTTTTCGCAAATGTTAGTCCTAATGAAGCATTTAGTGAATTAGATGTATAAATTGTATGATACGGAACTCCATAGAAGCCGGTATAATCTTTCGCCAAAATCTCGGATCCAGGAGCAAATTTGTTCATCTCTACAAGTGTCAATGACTCTCCAGGATAGATATTCATTCCAGAATACAATTGTGCTTCTGATAGCGTTATATTTTTCGTGTCACCCTCTTGAGCAAAAGTGAATAAGGATGAAATCATCATAAGAGATCCTGAAAAAAAAATTCGAAATTGCATTTGTTGATTTTTTTGTTTTCAACATAAAAACGATAGTTTATTCAGTTCAGTATATGTAACCTGATTTTTATCCTTTTTTACTATCTTCGCGACTTCATTTTAGTAATAAATCATGACAAATAAATATCCGGAATACAAAGGATTGAATTTGCCGAATGTGGCGAAAACGGTATTGGAAAAATGGGAACGAGAAAATGTTTTCGAGCAATCGATTACAACTCGTGAAGGCCACCCACCGTTTATTTTCTTCGAAGGTCCACCATCTGCGAATGGTTTACCAGGAATTCACCATGTAATGGCGCGTTCAATTAAGGACATTTTTTGTCGCTATAAAACTCTCAAAGGTTTTCAGGTAAAACGCAAAGCAGGTTGGGATACACATGGTTTACCGGTTGAGTTAGGTGTTGAAAAAGAATTGGGAATTACCAAAGAAGATATCGGAACTAAAATTTCTGTTGAAGATTACAATAAAGCGTGTAAAGAAGCGGTAATGCGCTACACAGATATTTGGAATGACCTAACTTTAAAAATGGGTTATTGGGTGGATATGGAAAACCCATATATTACCTACGAGTCAAAATACATGGAATCTGTTTGGTGGTTGTTGGGTCAATTGTATGAGAAAAATCTCATGTACAAAGGATATACGATTCAACCTTACTCACCAGCTGCAGGAACTGGATTGTCTTCACATGAATTGAACCAACCGGGTTGTTATAGAGACGTGACAGACACAACGGTTGTGGCGCAGTTTAAAGTTATAGATGGACAAAAATTACCGTTTGACTTCGACTCCGCTCAGTCACCGGCTAATTTTAGTTTTCTAGCATGGACGACAACCCCATGGACATTGCCTTCGAATACGGCTTTGTGTGTCGGACCTAAGATTGATTACGTTTTAGTACAGTCATTCAACCAATATACCTTTGAACCAATCAATGTTATTCTTGCAAAGAATTTAGTTTCTTATCAATTTGGGAAAGGATTTCAAGCAGTTGAAGGCGCTGATGAACTAGCAAGTTATAATGCTGGTGACAAAGTAATACCATACTTCGTTGCTGGAGAATGCAAAGGATCAGAGTTGATCGGAATCCGTTACGAACAACTTTTACCACTTGTTTTACCTGCTGAAAATCCAGAAGAAGCCTTCCGTGTTATTGGTGGTGATTTCGTTACAACAGAAGACGGAACTGGAATCGTTCATATTGCGCCAACTTTTGGTGCAGATGATGCTCGTGTAGCTGCTGAAGCAGGCGTTCCAGCAATGTTGGTAAAAGACGATAAAGGAAATTTAGTTCCCTTGGTTGATTTGCAAGGAAAATTCAGACCTGAATTGGGAGCTTATGCTGGATTGTTTGTTAAAAACGAATACTACAATGAAGGTGAAGCACCTGAGCGTTCGGCAGATGTTCAAATTGCCATCCAATTAAAAACAGAAAACAAAGCGTTCAAAGTTGAGAAATATGTCCACAGTTACCCACATTGTTGGAGAACGGACAAACCTGTTTTGTATTACCCTTTAGATTCATGGTTTATTCGCGTTACTGACGTGAAGGAACGTATGATTGACCTAAACAATACAATTAATTGGAAGCCTGAATCAACTGGATCTGGACGTTTCGGAAAGTGGTTGGAAAATGCGAATGACTGGAACCTTTCTCGTTCACGTTATTGGGGAATTCCAATTCCAATTTGGACAACAGAGGAAGGTGATGAGCGTTTGTGTATTTCATCGGTTGAGCAATTAAAAGCTGAATGTGAGAAAGCTATTCAAGCTGGATTGATGAGTGAAAACCCCTTAGCGAGTTATAAAGTGGGCGACATGTCCAAAGAAAACTACGAGTTAGTTGATTTACATAAAAACTATGTAGATAAAATTACACTTGTTTCAGCTTCAGGAAAACCAATGAAACGTGAATCAGACCTTATCGATGTTTGGTTCGATTCAGGTGCTATGCCATATGCACAATGGCATTATCCATTTGAAAACAAAAATTTAATTGACAACCACGACGGTTATCCAGGTGATTTTATCGCTGAAGGAGTTGATCAAACACGTGGCTGGTTCTATACTTTGCATGCCATTGCTACGATGGTATTTGATTCTGTTGCCTACAAAAATGTTGTATCAAACGGACTTGTTTTAGATAAAAACGGTCAAAAAATGTCGAAACGTTTAGGCAATGCGATTGATCCATTTTCAACACTTGAAACCTATGGTGCCGATGCCACTCGTTGGTACATGATCACGAATGCACAGCCTTGGGACAATTTGAAATTTGATTTAGATGGTATCACTGAAGTACAGCGCAAATTCTTTGGAACACTTTATAATACCTATTCATTCTTCTCTTTGTATGCAAACATCGATGAGTTTGATTTCTCTGCACAAGAGATAGAACTAAGTCAACGACCAGAAATTGACCGTTGGATTTTATCGAAATTACATTCATTGATTCAGGATGTTGATGCTGCATTTAACGATTACGAGCCGACGAAGGCTGGACGTTTAATTCAAGATTTTGTAAGCGATCAATTGTCCAACTGGTATGTACGTTTATGTCGTCGTAGATTCTGGAAAAGCGAAGATTCACATGATAAACTTTCTGCTTATCAAACACTTTATACGTGCTTGGAAACAATCTCGATTCTTGGATCACCAATTGCACCTTTCTTTATGGATCAATTGTTCAACGATTTAAATTCGGTTTCAAAACGTTTTGCGGTAACATCAGTTCATTTAGCTGATTTCCCTGAGGTGAATCCGAACTTTATCAACGAAGATCTTGAAGCGCAAATGGAAATTGCACAACGAACTTCGTCATTAGTATTGGCACTGCGTAAGAAAGAAAAAATTCGTGTTCGTCAGCCATTGCAAAAAATTATGGTTCCAGTTCTAAATAAAGCTTTCGCTTCAAACATTCTGCATGTTCAAGATTTGATATTATCAGAGGTGAATGTGAAAGAATTGGAATTGATGGAAGAAGGCAATGGAATGTTGGTAAAAAGCATCAAGCCGAACTTTAAAACGATTGGTCCGAAATACGGTAAGCAAATGAAATCAATCGCAGGAATGGTGGCTCAACTTTCGAATGATGCAATTTTTGAAATCGAAGCAAATGGCGGTTGGAAAGGCGAAATTGATGGCGAATCAATTGAATTGGATTTAGCTGATTTCGAAATTGTGGCGCAAGATATTCCAGGATGGTTAGTAGCCTCAGAAGGTGGTTTAACTGTTGCTTTGGACATTACCATTTCTGAAGAATTGAAAGCAGAAGGGATTGCTAGAGAATTGGTTAATCGTGTTCAGAATTTACGAAAGGATTCAGGATTGGAAGTTACCGATCGTATTTTATTGAAAGTGGACACCAATGAGTTTATTCAAAATGCCATCAAAGCAAACCAAGAATACGTTTGCAACGAAGTATTGGCGAATAGCATCAGCTTTGAGTCACTCGGAGCATCAGCCTTAGCAACTGATCTAGAAATGGAAGGTGATGCTAAGATTGATTTGATAAAGAACTAATAATACAAACTTAGGTTAACATTAAAGTCAATACTTGTTGACTTTAATGTTTGAATTTTATTATTGAGTTTGAATTCTTTTTAGTTCTAATTTAATTTCGTCTATTTGTTGTTGTTGAAGCTCAAGTAGTTTTTGTTGATTTTCAATCATCTTCTGTTGTTCCTTTATTGCATTCAAATAGGCGATTATGATTGTATGATTATTCAAGTTTAAATATCCATCTTGATCAATACCAACTGCTTCCGGAAAAACTTTCTGAACCTCTTGAGCTGAGAAACCTATGAATTCGGCTTCCAAAACTTTAGGGTCAAATGAACGATCCGCGTTGTTCTTGTAATTATATCGAATTGCCTGAAGTTGAAGTAATTCATTTAAACCTTTGTCATATGAACCATGAATGATTTTTAGGCGCTCATCAGATACAACTGTCCAAGTATTTGAACCAGGTTTTCTACCTTCATTCAAAGATAGTTCAAGTTGACCGTTCGGGGTAGTTGTGCCAATTCCCAAGCGATTATTTGAGATCCGCATCACCTCTCCTAATCCATTGACAGAAAATCCTATAACAGTCGTTGCTGGATGAAATAAGCCCGTTTGATCAGCATTGTACCATGAATAATCTGGGGTAGTAGCTGATGAAAAAGCATCATTTCCTCGAATATATGCAGCGCTTGTAGTTGCCGTAAATGCTGCAGTACTTGCTGAAAACACAGAATTGCCGACTACTTGAAATTTAGCGTAAACTGGATTTGAAGTACCAATCCCCACATTTGCGGCATTCCCTAATACCAGCGAGTTACTTGCGCTAACAACCGAATTTGCTCCAATTGCAGTAGCATTGGACAAAGTTGCCACATTGACATCAGAATTAAAACCGATCAACGTATTATTTGTACCAGTAGTGATTGTGTTTCCTGCTGTTGAACCAAGAGCGACATTAGATCCTCCTGTTGAAAGTAAAAGAGCATCCATTCCAATAGCAACATTATTTGAAGAAGCCACGTTCGCTCCTAAAGCATTGCTTCCTATCGCCAAATTACTACTTCCTGTTGTGTTTGCATCTAAAGTATTTGATCCTATAGCCAAATTGCTAGATGCCGTAGAATTTACTAATAAACTACTTAGTCCTATCGCAAGATTATTAGATCCCGTAGAGTTAGCACCCAAAGCATTTACTCCAATAGCTATGTTTGGTGTTCCAGTTGAGTTTATATCTAACGCATTATGTCCTATTGCTATATTATTAGAAGCAGTATTAGAGTATAATGCATTATTTCCTATTGCCGTATTAAAATTTCCTATAACATTCGTAAAGAGCGCGTAATACCCTAAACTATTGTTATTTGAACCTCCTGTATTACTAGCCATCGAATATGCTCCAATCGCCGAATTATTAGTCCCCCCAACAATCGAATTACCTGATTGAATTCCAAAAAAAGTATTGAATAACAAATGATCTAACCTTCCTGCTTTTAAATTATTAACTCGAAAATTCAATGGAATATTATCGGTTGTTCCAATAAAATTGGTAATATCAACTGTCCCAGCATTTCCATTGAGATTCCATGCCTTTTCATCAATTAATCTTATCCAAGCATTACTAAAGGTACTCCAATGATAATAGCCTGGCGTAACGTCAGCAATTGTTGCAGTATTATAGACCAATAAACTATTGCTTGGGGCAGTAATAGGTGAAGAAGAACTAGTTGATGTTAGCGCAATGCGTGGGATCAATAATCCAGAATTAGTACTCGTAATTTCCAGTTTAGCACTCGATGACGGGGTACTTGTGCCAATCCCAACATTTTGGGAAAATGTCCTTAACCCAAAAATAAATGAAAAGAAAATAAATAGGCCTAATAAGTTTAAATTGTGCATTGGTGGCAGATAAGTAAAACAATAATTGAAAAATAAATTTTTCAAAGGTATCCTCCTCAAACAAAACAACCGCCTTTTATTCATTAATGGACACATTTAATTCATTAATGGACATAAAATCCAACGTAGTAGATTTAGCTCGAATACAAGAAAGGCACTCAAAATGAGCGCCTTTCTTTGTTTAATTAAATTTTGAAGGAAGCTGTTTGTGTTCGTTCCACACCTTCTTTTTCACCAACAGTTTTCAAATAAAAGGTGACAATAGTACCGGGTCTTGCCTGACTCAACAATGATATTGCTTGTTGATTTAAGACATTTCCTGTTCCTCTTGGAGGTGCACCTGGTGCTCCACCAATATACATTTCCCACGATTTAATGTTGAATTTTGCATCTAGTGCCACATCTGGTGGGTATTTTGAAAATAAAAACTTTTCTCTAGGACTCGCCTTATCACCATTCTTTGCTGAACCCCAGTAAATATCTGGATTAGGAAGTCTTGATACTCTAAAAGTATACGTACCTAGTTTAACAGTTTTACCAGTTAAATTACTCTTACCAGATACTGAAACCGTGCATTGTTTTACTTTATGAGGAAGTGCTATGTATTTTCCATTTACCTTTTTAATGTTTACACCTACACCACTTAAAACGGTTTCATCGTATCCAGATGCCACAGCTTCTAATTCATTATCATAACCTAAGTACATCATATTCAACTTTGGCAACGACACCGTTCCTTGTGGTTTCATGATACGGATTGTTTTTGTCCATTCCTTTGTTTTTGGAATTCCAGCTTTGTTTTTAATTGTAACAGATCCCTTTAAAACCATTTCATTCCCCGAACCTGCTTTCATTCGAACGATTCCTTTACCATCTTTTACTTCGGAAACTGAACCATTCGTTACAGTCACAACTGGTTGGCGATCTGAATCGTACGCTGCCATAAGCACTTGTACTTCCACATCGTCACCTTGGTTGACGATTTCAGGACCATAAGCCAAAGCAATTATTTTGTTGAATGAATATTCACCACCACCTACTCGACCGCGAATCATCGCTATAGCATCTGCCCGAGCCGTAAGCACTTCTTTTTGGAGTGATGTCAGCGAAGCAATTGCCGCAACCGCTGGTGCATGGTCGAATGTTTTTCCAATCCAGTGCACATTTGGTACATCGTTTACTGTCCAACGCTCTTTTTTCGTCAAAGAAGCATAGATTTTCTTAATTGCTTCTTTGTCTTCTTCATACACGTTCGAAGCATTAATTGCGTTACCTATTTGCTTGTTTAAATCAAGGTAGTCTTTGTAGGCATTAATTTTTGGTGCTTTGAAAAACCATTTCTTTTCACCTGGTTCTTGGATCCATGAATTTCCAACCAGTTCTGTTATTTCTGTACGGAAATCGTTGTAGCTTTTCCATAACTCGACACCTTTTCCTGTCGGATTGGTAATTTCAGATCCAACTAAAATGGCCATCGGTTCATCATATTTATCCATCGCGTTGACTTTAGATAAATTGAGTTTTGCTGGTTTCAAAGGGTTTTTCGAAGAGTACGGTTCGATGACAATGTTTTCAGCTCCTCCAATAGATGTGATGTCTTCGCCGATTGCCGCTAAGATTTCCATTTTTAACTCATCAATGTGCTTGATTCTTTTCGCACTGATTTCATTGATTTTTTCAACAGTCTTTAGATAGGCAAGTGCTTTCACTTTTACATCTTGCTGTTCGTCATCCTTCGTTAAATCTTGCAAGGTTTTGAACTTTTCTTCGCCACGCATGAATTCATTTTCATTTGCAACTTGGATGTTTTCTTCGATTGCCACAAAGGCATCGAGAATTGATTTTGATACGTTTAATGCAAGTAATGCTGTTAGCACTAAATACATCATTCCGATCATTTTTTGTCTTGGTGTTTCTTTTCCTCCAGCCATGATAATTTGATTTTAGTTTCCATGGTGAAATGTGTGGAAATGAAAAAGTAACGGTTATCAAAAAATATGGAGCAAAAAAAAATGGATTTCGAAGGTCGAAATCCATTTTTTTCTGTAATTCACTTATTTTTTTTCTTTTAGAAGATCGAGCTCCTTTCGCATCTCATCTATCAATTTTCGCTGCTCCTCAATTAAAGTTTGCTGTTCTTTAATGGCCTCAATAAAAAGTGGAACAAATGCGTTGTAATTCACCATATATTGTCCATCTGTATTACTTACCGCTTCAGGTAAAACTTTTTCAACCTCTTGAGCTATTATTCCAACTGAATGAATAGGTTTTTGTCCTTTTGCAATTTCATCTGGAAATTGAGAAAAATCATAAGAATAACCATTTATTGCCTTAATTCTGGAAAGACCATTGTTTAATTTAACAATATTAATTTTTGAATTTTTATCAGAAACCTGAAAATATTGACCTGCTCCGTCAATTCTAGCGCGTAATGCCGCACCGTCAAAGGCAGTTCCAGCATTGTCTAAACCATCCTCATCTACGAACTTCACTAAATCATTATCTCCAGGACTCATGATCATTGCATAATTCCCATTTGCCCAAAATCCTCCTTCTTCAACTTCACCATTACTGATAAATACACCGCCATTACCCCCGTCAAATTGGTCTGTAAAATTTGCGGGGCGTGTTGCTCTGTAAAATCTATTTGCAGCATTTTGAATTCTTACTTCTTGATCTATAATAAGAAAACCTGCATTACCAGACAATACTGGATTTGTAGCAGAATTACCAAGTTTAAGTTCCCCAATATTTGCGTTGCTAGCAGAAATTAAACCTAATCTATGGGCCACATCCAAATCACTAAAATAAGTATCATCACCAACAATCAAATTCTGACCACCTGCTGCATAAATGTCAAGTGCTCGAATAGTTCCATTAACATCTAACCTTTGCCCAGGAGTTGTTGTACCAATTCCCATGTTCCCAGCATTAGTAATTACGGCTACATCAGAATTTGCGATTCGAAAACCGATATAACCACTTCCCGTATTTTGCTTATTGATTAACGTAAAAGCTCCATCACTAGATGAAATGAGCCCATATCCAGTTGTATTTGCCTGATTGGAATGACTAATTCCACCCCATCCAGCTCCATGGCCTACGTCTCCAACAAATGTATTATTAATACGCGCATTACCTCCTTGAACATCCAGTCGCTGCGTTGGGACAACAACTCCAATTCCAACATTACCTCCACTTGTTACGCGCATTCTTTCTGTATTACCTGTTCTGGTTACAAAATCAACGGCATCGGTAGTTCCAATAAAATTGGTTCCTGCAACAGTCCCTGCATTGCCAAGTGTTTGCCAACCATTTGCAGTGGTCAACATTTTCACCCAAGATTGTGCGCCATTTCCATTTGTTTTACGCACCCAGAAATCTTGATCAAAGAAACTACCTGCAATTTGCATAGCATAATTATTTCCATTGTTACTATGTCTGACATCAATTAAATGCCACCAACTATTTGCTCCCACCGGCCAACTTGTAGCAGGTGCAGGTGCTGAAGTTTCGAAAAAACCTGATTGAGAAGCAATTTGTCCTGCATCATTTCTGGTTTCAGTTCTTGAGCGATACGCTCCTGGAGTGCCATTTCCATAACCAAAAGTACCGTTCAACTCTAAACCATATGCTGGATTCGTTAAGCCAATTCCAACGTTGCCATTTGAACCCAATATAATCATTCTTTGAGTAGCATTGGTCGTGAAATTCAAGTTCCCCGTTCCTCTTGAAGCCAAACCAAGATCTTGTGCAGCATTTGTTCCTGTTGCATATATAGTATTAAACCCTAATCCAATTCCTTGGGTTCCATTATCATGTCGAAATTCAAATCCATTAGACCCAGCCAATACAGTCCCCGTTGCATAAAATGGCAAAGCAGTTCCATGTGTGCCTGAACGAGCTGCAGCAGCAATATCAAGTTTATTCGTTGGACCTGTTACACCAATTCCTACATTCCCTCCACTCGTAACGCGCATTCTTTCTGTATTATTCGTTCTTGTAACAAAATCAACAGCATCTGTTGTCCCAATAAAATTAGTACCCGAAGCAGTGCCAGAATTGCCTAATAAACTCCAATAAGCTTGGGCACCTGAATTTAATTTCACCCATACTGAACCATCCCAGTAATAATATCCTGTTCCGCTCCCGCCTGTAACTGCAGCGTTCGTATTGTACACCATCAAACTAGCAGCTGGTGCACTTACTGGTGTAGTTCCATTAGTAACAGCAACCAAAGAAACTCTTGGAATCAATAAACCTGAATTAGTGCTGCTAATTTCCAATTTTGCACTTGAACTGGGCACTGAAGTCCCAATTCCAACATTCTGAGAAAATACAAGATTCGTGATTGTTAAACTGAGTAAGATTAAGTAAAACTGCTTCATATTAATTCTTTATAAATCGTTTAATTATCATAGTTGAATTCTTAGCGTCCTCAAAGCGAAAAGTATAAACTCCATCACTCAAAAGCTCCACATTCACTGGAATTGCATTTGAACCTTTTTGAATCAAGGTTTCTTGGTTCGCAATTAATTTGCCTAGATTATCAATAAGTGAAATTGTCAATAACCTGTTTTGGTCCGACTCCAAATATATGGTTACATCATCCATTGCTGGATTCGGAAATAAATTGATTGAAAACTCATTCAAATCTGCTAGACGACCATGCACAATTGGTGAATTCTCTTCAAAGCCATCAAAGTCAACAGAACGATAACGATAATAGTAATCTGTTTGACGTTCTACTTCAAAGTCATTGAATTTATAATCTAATGCTGTTGTTGAAAATCCAGCTGCCGCAAGTGTAGCTATAGGGTTGAAATTTAAACCGTCAACACTGCGTTCCAAGGTGTAATGACTCACATTGTTTTCAGATCCTACTTTCCAGTTTACCTGAATATTATCTGCTTTAGATTCGGCCCAAATGTTTATTAATTCTGCAGGTAAGAAATATGCGTCAGATGCTGCAACTCCAAATTCCCCAAAGCTTCCGTTATAACCAGAGCGACTTAGTCCAACCGGTGAAGGACCACAATCATCTGGAGTTCCAGTAAGCATTTCATCTTGGGTAATTACCCAAACTGTATGCGGTGTTAAGTTGTCATCTTGAGGCCAAACAGTTAGTTCATAGAGTCCGGTTCCTGGATCTGAATTAAAATTCCATTGACCAGAAAACTGACCTCCAAAATAATTTATGTCATAGCCCGAACACTCTAAGTTTGGAGGGGTACTAAGTGAATTGAAGGATCCTGTTTGAAAATAACCTGAAACAACATCATAGGTATTCGCTGCAAAATCAATACGTGAATATTGCATACCACGTTGGGCTCCAGCACCAGCAGGTTCTAAACCTAAAACAAAACCATATGAACCTCCAGCAGGACTAATCGCTCTTCTCAATTTGCCTTGAATATAGCCATTATCAATTGCACTACTATTTCCATTTGTAGAAACCGTGTTGTCAAGCATTGAGGTTAATCCTACCGCAGTGTTCATGATTCCAAAAGTAGCAAAGTAACCATTGCCATTTGCAGGTAAAGAAAGTGGATCGTGAGTGATGATTCTGTTTACGACAGGTGCTCCTGGTCCGTTAAAATCAACTGAATTTCTAACATCTGAAATATTTCCTGAGCCACTTAACCAAACAATTCCTTGATCATTTGCTAATTCTAAATTATAAAAAGAACCATCATTTACACCGATAGAAGCTTGGCCTCCTCTTACCGCGTAACTACCCGAAATAAATTGAGTTTGACCAATATTGACAAGATTGTTGATTAAACGAGTTGTGCCTGTGCCTCTTTGTTGAAATAAATTATCTGAATACAAATCCCCTTGCACAACAAGCAAACCGTTATTTTCTAAAAGACCTGTAGCATTTCGCATATGAACATCCCCCAAAACATGTACCTCAGATCCAGCCTGGATATGGACCACTGATCCATTATTATAAAACTCGTTATTGGCTTGACAATAAAGATTAGATAGGAAGGAAAAAAATAATAAGATGAGTAGTAAAAATTTATTCATCAAGGTTTTGTTAGATAAACAAAAATAAACTTTATCAATTAGTAAACAAAATCTAAATCAAGTAATTGCGAAATTTTACTTCTTTTGCTTGGCAGCATGTTGCTTTAAGTAAATGCGATAAGCGATAAGCCCAGGAATGCCGAAAATAAAAATCACGGCAGTTAGCATTCCACTTGGTAACAAGTAAAAATTGGTGATTCCAATCATGTCCTCCTCGTTATAACCAAGCCCAAGGAAATAAGATAAACTTAAAGGAGCTTGTTCAGTTACTTCAACTAATTCTTTAACATAGACTATTTCTCCTTGAAACAAATTAATGGGAAAAAGACACAAAGGAAGAGCAATACAAAACATTGCAAAAAAGAAGATATAAATTGGTTTCTGGAAAAGTTGTTTCATAATTCAAACCATTGCTGATGGGTTTCGCAAAGTTACGTTATTTTTACCTCGTGAAATCAAAAGTAGGATACATATGCGGGACCAATAGTTGGGGAGGCTTGGAAATGAACCAACTCCGCAATGCCATTTGGATGCATGAACGTGGTCATACAGTTTACCTTATTTGTTTGAAGGATAGTCCAATCGCGAAAAATGCAGAAGAAGCAGGCATACCAACTATTTTTATCCAAAAACACCGCAAATACTTCGATTTCAAACGAGGGAAAGAATTAGCATTTATCCTTCAACAACACCAAATCACGCACTTACTGGTTCGTGCTATTCACGACATGAGTATTGCAGTTATAGCAAAACGTAAGGTAAAGTCGTTGCATCTTTCTTACTTCATGGAAATGCAATTAGGAGTTAAAAAGACCAATTTTTTGCACACAATTCGTTTCTCTTACTTCGATTTATGGGCTTGTCCACTCAACTGGCTTTCAGATCAAGTAAAAACAATGACTCGTTTTAATCACGCTAAAATAAAAGTCATTCCTTCAGGATTAGATTTACGCCAATTTGAAAAAGAACTGGGGAAAACAGATGCACGTCAACTACTCGAACTTCCAAGCGATTGCGTTTTGTTTGGACTAATCGGGCGCTTCGACCGTCACAAAGGTCAATTGTTACTCTTGGAAGCACTTCAAAAATGTCAAAATAAAGAAATCGGAATTGTGTTACTTGGTGAACCAACTCGCAACGAAGGTAGCGGGTATGCTGACCAAATGAACGCATTCATTGAAGAACATCAATTATCAGATCGTGTATTTGTTCGTCCATTTCGGAAGGACATCGATGTTTTTTACAAGGCAGTTGATTGGTTTGTGATGGCATCAAAAGCAGAAACGTTTGGAATGGTAACGATTGAAGCAATGGCTTGCGGCACACCAACTCTTGGAAGCAATGCGGGAGGCACACCCGAAATATTACATTTTGGAGAATTGGGTGTTTTGTTTGAAAGTTTAAATGCCACAGATCTTGCTTCCAAAATGGACGAAATCACTCTTGGGAAACATGCCATTGACCGTAAAAAACTTATTCAGGCTGCTCAACTTTTTGATCACAACAAGGTCTGCGAACAGGTCGAAATTGCACTTGGAATCTAACTCAAATTAAGAAAAGCAATCTTTCTGTGAATTTCTCGTTATTTTAGCGCTGAAGGTAAATATGGCAATTAATTTATACTCAAATAAACAAAAATGGAAGATCATACTGATGGTCTTTGCGCTCTGCATGGTTGGAGCCTTTTTGTTTGTGTCAAATACGATTGTCAGCAAAGTGGGTGACCGCGAAAAAGAACGCGCACGACAATGGGCCGATGCCATTATCAAGAAATTAGAGCTTGTTCAATTAACCAATCGTACCTTCACTCAGTTGAGAGATAAGGAACGAAAAGAAATGGCCTTGTGGATCGATGCATCCAAAGAAGTTTCTCAAGCTTCACCATTGGATATTGACCCACGACTTGATTTCCCTTTTAAAATCATCAAAGACAACAAGGATATTCCAGTGATATTATTGGATGATGAAAAAAACGTATCTGGATTTATCAACCTAGATTTTGACACAAGTGATATCCGCAAAACAAACCCAGCAGCCAATTCGAGAAAATTGAATCGCATTTTTGAAGATTCATTGGTAAGCTTATCTTCAATTTGGGAAAAAAGCAATCCGCCTTTTACAGTCGAAGTATATGAAGGTTTGTTCATGACCTATTACTACAAAGATTCGAAGGAAATTGTACAATTGGAAAAGGAACGCGATTCTCTTATTAATGCTTTTAACAGGGAATTAATCAACAATGAAGGATTGGTACCTGTATTACTTATTGACGCTGAAAGTAAAGAAATCATCGGAAGTAATTTAGAAAAGGAAAAATTAACTCCTGAAAATTTAAGTAAAACACTTTCTACCTTGAAATTTCAAAATGAACCCTTGGTAATTGATTTTCAAGACGGAAGAAAGAACATTTTGTATTTTGATGACAGTCCAGAATTAAAGCAATTGCAGTATTTTCCTTATATCCAATTCATCATCATTGGCTTGTTCGTATTTATCGGCTACCTCATCTTCAGTACTTTCCGAAAAGCAGAACAAAACCAAGTTTGGGCGGGAATGGCGAAGGAAACAGCGCATCAATTGGGGACACCACTTTCTTCTTTAATGGCTTGGATTCAATTGCTCGAAGCGCAAGAAATTGACCCAATGATTCCGCGTGAAATGCAAAAAGATGTCGAACGCTTGGAAAAGGTAACCGATCGTTTTTCGAAGATTGGTTCTGGAGCTAAATTGGAAGATACCGATTTGCGAATCACGGTGAAGAATGTGTTGGATTACCTTCGTTTGCGTATTTCTGATAAAGTGTCTATTGAATTTATCGGATTGGAAGAAGTAAATGCCTTGCATAATCCATCGCTAATGGAATGGGTAATTGAGAACATTTGCAAGAATGCCGTTGACTCGATGGAAAACGTCGGTAGTTTAATCGTTACGGTGCACAAATCTCCTGAATGGGCACATATTGATATCAAGGATACTGGTAAAGGAATTCCACCAAATCAATTGAAAACCATTTTTCAACCTGGTTTTACCACCAAAAAACGTGGCTGGGGACTTGGACTATCTTTAGTAAAGCGCATCGTGAAAGAATACCACAAAGGAAAAGTATTTGTCCTTGAATCACAAGAAGGCGTTGGGACAACGTTTAGAATTTCGATCCCATTGTGATTAATGGAATTCGAAGATTTGATGGATTTGATGCCTACGGCATTTGAAAACTCAACACTTCGGGATGAATTTTCAAATCCTCAAATCAATCAAATTCTTCTTCCTACAAGTTCTGCAAATCCACCATTCGCATAGCAACAAATGACTTAATCACCTTTTCACCTATTCCGGGAACATCAATATGGATCAAATATACACCAGATGAAACAGGGATATTGTCGTGATTCGTTAATGTCCAATCGAGGTAGGTTATTTCACTATCTTTCTTGAACTCACGAATCAATTTTCCTTGCATGTTGTAAATGCGTACTGTACATTTTTCAGGTAGATTGGTAATCTTCACACGACTATCGAGCTTGTTATTCTCGTATTCTGAATAAGCCTTGTAAGGATTCGGTACTACGTTGATTAAATCCAATGCATCGGCTAAAGCTTCAGAACTGTTCGTAATGGTGCGTTCACTTTTCATCGACCAAGAATACATGGGTTTACCTTGATTGTCATTCGAAGCAACAAAGTCTTTGTATTCCTTGTTAATGCGCAATTGAATTTTCACATCTGTAGATAACAAACTTTGTCCAGCTTGTAAAAGCGGATAAGCAATCCACGATAAACTGCCATAAAATTCACGTTTGGATGCACTATTGTTTGCTTCCACTTCGAGCATTTTTTGGTAGGCAAAGTTACCAGCAACCGTTTCGGCCTGACTTCTGTTGTATGCTGGGAAATCGAATCCCTGAGAGAAGTTGTTAATCGTTTTTTGCTTGTAACTGAACACATAAACTGGGTGCATTCCGCCCATCAGAGGATTTCCTAAGTTGTCTGTCAAACGATTGGTTGGATTCCATTTCATATCAGCCCCATTTTCTGCACCTAAAAATGAATTTTCACCAAAAGCCATGTATAATCGTGCACCCGATTCAATATCGATTGCATATCCTGGGAACCAGCCCATACCAGTTGTGCCAGAATTGTCAGGATTGCCATTTTTATCCACACTTGGACTTTTACGCATCGCTCCAGGAGCAGCATTACCAACATTCAAACTTGCTTCTCTTCCTAATTCAATAATGGGAACACGGGTCCATTTGGATTTATCCGTCGTGAACACAATATCGACACTTGGTAAGAATGAAATGGAAGCATTCGTTTTAGACGACCCTGGAGATGTTAAATTGTAATATGCCAAAGGCATAAAATCGGCCTGATAACCGACTAATCGATGCGGTGCAATACCACCATCTAATAACTTTGCGAAATTCTTATCATCATCCACTCCTACCTCATCCTTGTAATTACATGGATTCAAATGATTCGGTCCATTTGGCAAACACTCATAACCAGCTGCAGCCGGGTCCGTTTCAGGTGAATAAAGTCCTGATCGAATCCAATTTGTTGGGTAAAAACCATCGTTGTCATTCACAAAATTCAACCATTGTTTCGAAGAATCTGCATATTCAATAGTAGCAGAAATCATATCCGTAATTTTCACACTGGCATTCCCTGACTGACCATAATACTTCTCTTGTGTAATTTGAACTGAAACTCCCCATTGCGGAATGAGTTGTTCATTTTGCACTTGTATCGTTTGTTGTGAAGTGACAGAATCCAATAATTGTCCGTTTTCATCTGAATAACGATATAGAATCCAATTCGCAGTATCGGCACCATTTGAAGTGCTTTCAACATAATCGCGGAATCGCAATTCAAAATAACCATCCGCTACATTCAAGGGGTCAATTACTTTCACATGGATAGGTCCAGCACCTTTTTGGTAGCTCGGTTTCTCCATGAAGCCATTCTCCAGAATGTTCGCTTGTGATGAAGTATTCAAACTTAGCGCTCTATTTCCGTTTCCATATCCATCGTGACGTCTAATTTCCGGTGAATCACCATACTCTAAGTAATGCAATGTTCCTCCCGATTCGGGCATTGGGTTATGGGGAATAGCTTCTACTGGCTTCACTTCACCTACTGCAGCTTTTCTGCTTAATAAATACTTTTTTTGCTGTCCGTCCAGCGCATTTGGATCGGTTGGATTATAGTCCTTGTAATTGTTGTAAGCATAAGCTACAGCGATGTAATGGTAGCGTTGAAAATTAACCAATTCAGTATTTCCTTGTGCAAACAAATCTGTTTTCACACTGAAACTGTGACGAATTCCTTTGTTTTCTCCGTTCACTCGTTCGATTGGAATACTCGCTCCCAAATCGTCGTCGAATTCAAAATTGATGATTTTCGAAACATTGTCCTTGATATCGCATTGAGCAACTAGTCGCGCTTTAGTTGGATCGCTTAAATCTGACAAGGAAACTTGTTTGCTTTTCAACTGAAAAATTTGGTACCCCTGAAAACGATAGAATTTATCCGCAGCAGGATCTGAAGCCACAATGAAAGGATCAAATTCTTCATATAATTCATTGTAATTATTCGAAGTATTGCTATTTGAAATTGTCAAAATTAATTCGTTGTTCAATTCTTGAATTTCCAAATCTGGCGCATGTGGTCCTTCTAAAACTTTAAAGCAATTTTCGAATAGAGCTTGCGCTTTATCATCTGCACGCTGAAGCATTTCTACTGAAGCAAATGGATCTCCAGCAGTCGATCGTGCCCAAACAACACCAACTGTAATGTTATTAATTGCACCTGGTTTTAAGATGAATGGTCCAGCAGATTCAACAAATCGACGGTCATTTGGCGGATTATTGGCCGTTTGCTCAGTCCATGGTTCTTGCGGGACTCCACCCGTTCCCCAACCTAGTGGATCAGTATCACCTGGAAACATGAAGTCACACGCGACAGAGGGATCAGCTTCAGCATCCGAAATGTGTCCGCTTCCTCCGTAATAAAATTTTGAACCATCTTTCCAGAATCCCTTCAAATAATTGTAGTAATCAGATGCTGAAATTGGATCTGTTTGATTAGGATTAGCACCATTTGTTGTATTCGAATAATACAAGAATCGACGCATACCAAAACGTTCGTTATCTATAATTCCATCGCCATACCCAATTCCATTTAATGCCTCATCTTCACCAATACCAAAAGCATTGTCAATACCATCATCATCCTGATATGGTCCTTCAAAAAAGTCAACACCAACAGCTGGTGGATTGTAACCATAACCTTTAAACCCAGAATTTTCACCATCAAAATTATCTCCATTGTAATAATAGCCGAGTCCGCGATTCACGTCACATCCTACATAATCATCATACGGATCGCCAAGTGCACCATCCGTGAAAAATCCAAAATAGGTGTTGTAAAGAGTCTGTGTTCCACGATTAATTAACTCATAATTGTAAAACGTCATATTGTTGATAGCATCATTTGATGCAAAAGCAAACGCTTGCGCGCGAATTTCCATTCCAATTGGATCGGCACCAGTTTCTGTATGGATGTTCCCTTTATCGTTCATCACCCACCAGAAATTCATATCACCATAAAGTGAAACTTCTCGATCTACCTTACATTGCTTCTCTTTGTTGATGTCATAATAAGGATAATCTCCATCTTGCCAGTTGTAATTTCCATCATCGTTATTATCGTAAAACGGAGCCAAGTAATAATCTTGTCCTTGAGAAACATCACCATGTGCTGGCCATTCTTTAATAATTTCAGGGACTTTGTATCCAGGGAATAACTCACTTTGAGTATTTGTTCCATTTTGCTGATCTTCAATTCCAGCTAGGTACCATGAATTAAATTCACGCACCATATCTTGGGTAGTAATAAAATGTTTATCATACTTACTGCAGTTATCGTAAGTAGTTTCTGCAAAGGTATTTGATAGCGGGCCCGTCCAATAATCTTGACCTTCACGGTAACGCAAAGCTGCCAATTTCAATTGGTTATTTACATCCGTTCCTCCTAGCCATAGCGCAGAAGTAAACAAAGCCATTATCCCAGAATTCTTAGGTATTTCGTATTGCGAATAGTTTTGATTCGGCACTTGCCAAAGATTTCCCGCAGTATGTACCATCGCACGAACATTGTTCAATTCTAAATAAGTGGTAGCCGTTGGAGGAGTACAAGTTGCAGCTTTGGAAACATCTGTTTTTTTCAATTTCACTTTCTCAGTCCCACCATAAGGTTGACCAAAAACAAGCATTGTCAGTAGACAAAAAAATGCTGAACTGAAAAATTTCATAAGACTGTAGTTTGAAGAACCAAAGTAAGGAATATTTCTGAAATGAGACAAGGGGATTGAGCCAAAGGAGCCTTCCATTAATTTAAATAGTTGATTTGTTATTAAAAGTGAATTTTATTAAATTAGAAATAACAAAAAAATAAGCCCCGAAGGGGTGAAATACACTATGGATGGACAAAGTCCATCCGAAATAAGAATTACACTTCAAAGCCCTGAAAGGGCGAAATACTTTAAATATGGGACAATCACTCGTAAAAAATTATGTTCACATTGTATTCAGCACAAAACACCGAGAAACTTCTATTCATCCATCAATTGAAAATGAACTACATGCATACTTAGGCGGTATCTGCAATAAACTAGAATGTCAAGTAATAAAAGTGGGCGGATACACAGATCATATACATATCCTCTGCATGCTATCTAAAAAAATTACATTGATGAAACTAATGGAAGAAATAAAATCACATTCTTCCAAATGGATAAAAACAAAAGGAGTACAGTACTTAAATTTTTACTGGCAAGATGGTTATGCCGCTTTCTCTGTTAATCCAGCTGAAATAGAAAGAGTTGTCAATTACATCACAAATCAAAAAGAACATCATGACAAAAAAACATTTCAGAATGAATTGAGAGCATTTTTGAAAAAATATGAGGTAGAATATGACGAACGATATCTATGGACTTAATATTTCGCCCTTTCAGGGCTGATGACTTGGTCTGACTTAACAAAAAGGGCTTCACCCTTTTTTTGTGTCTTTTACCCTTTCAGGGCAAACAGTCATGCACTAAATAATTATCTCAAATCTTTGGTCAGTTGAGTTAAATGGTTATTTATAATTTTTCATTCCAATCCCCATTTTCAAATCTTACATGTATATTCGTAACGAATGAAGCTTTTATTTTCATATGCGCTTATATCACTGACATGTCTGTACTTGTCAGCTCAATCATTTGCGCAAGGTGGAAAAGTTTCATCAGAAAAAGAATGGTTAATTGATCACCACTTTCCTAAAGATGGTGCGTTCAACAAGGATTTATCATCTATTTTTAATTATATCACACTTGGTAAATATGAACCTGCGAAAGAAACCATCAACAAACTAAAATCACAACAATTAACTACCATTGAAAAATCTGCTGTCTTGACTTATGAAGCAAACATTGCTTATAACGAAAGTCAGTTTGCTTTATCAATCAATTTTTGTGATTCGGTTTTATCTCTATTACGAGAAAATCGTATCCATCGCTATGCCTTAAGAGCAATGAATTTCAAAGCAAAAGCTTTGGGGGCCTTGAATGAATACACCGATGCTGGATTAATACTCGATACCGTAATTTTATTTGCAAAAGAAACAGATGATCAATTTTCTTTGGGTGGAGCATATTACTATTATGGATCCTTTTATTCAGATCGGGGCGACTATAAAACCTGCGTCAACTACATCAAAAAAAGTATTGCAATCCGTGAAAAAATTAAAGATGAACAAGGTCTAGCAGCTTGTTATTCATTTCTTGGATTGTGCTATTCTCACCTCGATAATTACTTATTAGGAATTGATTATATCCAAAGAAGTATAGAAATTCGTGAACGCATTAAAGACAAGCGAGGGCTCGCTAATTCATATTTAACGATGTATAAAGTGTACTATGAATTAGGTGAGATTGACAAAGCCTTGGACTCAGAATTAAAGAGTTTAAGTATTTGCAAGGAACTTGGTGATTTGCAATGTTTAACTGGGCGATATACGAATATTGGTCAGATATACCAGAAAAAAGGGCAATATAAAGAAGCACTCGATTACCATTTTAGAGCTTTGAACTTGAGTAAAAAAGTCCAGATTAAAAACAGAGTTGCATTAATTCACGAAAACATTGCCCGTGTTTATTCCTTAACGAACCGAACGGACAGAGCCCTAAAGCATATAGATAGTAGTTTAGTAATTCGAAATGAGTTAAAAGACCAGGAAGGAATCGCTTCAACCTTACTCCTTTTAGCTGAAATACAATTGGACAAAGGTCAAATTGCTATTGGCCTAGAAAACGCTCAAAAATCAATTGAGATTGCAAAGAAATTACAATTGCGCTCAATGGTTAAAGATGCGCATTTGCTTTTAAGTAAAGGTTATGAGCAACAAAAGAATGCAGAAAAGGCCTTGTATCATTTTCAACAATTCACTTATTTAAAAGATAGTTTGTTCAATGTGAATCAATCGAAGGAATTGGTTCGTCAAGAATTAGAATTCAATTTTTCGCGCCAACAGGAATTGCAACGACAAGAACAGCAAAAGAAAGAAGATGCTGCGAAACAAAAAAGCCGAAGACAACGAAATATCATTTTAGGAGGTGCATTGATCCTTGTTCTTCTTAGTTTATTGCTCATATTCAGTATTTACCAATACCGTTTAAAGAATAAATCTCAACAAGAATTGGAAGGTGCGAACAAGGTCTTGAATACCAAAAACACTGAACTTGAAGTAAAAAACAATATTATTGAAACACAAAGTCTGACGATTCAAGTCAAGAACCAAGAAATTACTGATAGTATTCATTACGCTCGACAAATTCAACGAGCCATTCTTCCAACACCTGAAGATTTTACAAGCCAATTTGATGCGGCATTTGTTCTTTTTGAACCCAAGGACCTGATTTCAGGTGACTTTTTTTGGATAACGAAAATCGATTCAAAAATCATTTACGCAACGGTTGATTGCACTGGTCATGGTGTTCCAGGTGGATTCATGAGTATGTTGGGCATGTCGATGTTGAATGAACTTGTAAACGAACAAGGACTTTTAGAACCTGCTTTAATTCTTACACGACTCAGAGAAAAAGTGATTGCTTCGCTTCGTCAAAAAGGCGCAGAAGGGGAACAAAAAGATGGGATGGATATGACTTTGTGTGTAGTTGATATGAACGAAATGACCTTAACATACGCTCTAGCGAATCATGTGCTTTACCTTGTCAGAAATAAAGGAAGTGAAAGCGAATTGTTAGAATTCAAAGGTGACCGCCATCCAGTGGGTATCTTCAGTGAAAAATTGATGGAATTTCATCAATTTGAAGTACCACTTTTAAAAGGGGACCGAATCTATACGTTTACAGATGGATATGCAGACCAATTTGGTGGACCAAAGGGTAAGAAATTCAAATATCTTCAATTGAAAGAACTTATTCAGTCAGCACAATCGAAGAACATGCAAAAGCAAGGTGAACTCATCACTAGTGCCTTTGAGTCATGGAAAGGAGACCTGGAGCAAATTGATGATGTTTGTTTGATTGGTATTGAGGTGTAGAGCTGGGCATTAGGCATTAGGATGAAACAAATTCACCACGGAGAAAAGGAATACACTGAGATAACACAGGATAAATTCAATCTGATATTTTCCCAACGGGGTTCTTTGTGACTTTTCTTGGGTGCGAACGTCCTTAAATTTTGAGACCTTGTGGTGAAAAAGTATCTGCTACCAAGTTTTAGTCAAAAAAAACTCTGTGAAGACTCCGTTCACTCTGTGCCCTATGTGTTAAACGTTACTTCGTGAAACGCTTTCCGAATTCAACTAACATCGTGGTGATATCTTGGTATTCTACAAAACTAAGTTCCTCGTAAGTGTCAAAAATATCATGGTAGTGCTTGTTGGGTCCCATGGTATAAATGAAAAATGCAGGGACATTGAATTGAGTGAACCAGTAATGATCGGAATTAGCTGCAGGACCTCTTGACTTCACTTGTGCCAACAACTGCTTTTCTTTGTTGATTTCTTGTAATAAGGCAAACTGCTTCTCGAATAAAGTTGCATTCACGACAGTTACTCCTTCTTCGCCACTTCCCATAATATCAAGGTTAAGTAAGAAAGACATTTTCTTCAATTTGAAGGTTGGATTTTCAACAAAATGCTTCGATCCAACAAGTCCAGCTTCTTCCCCAGCAAAAGCGATGAACAAGACATTGTAATCAACTGGATTCTTTTTAAAATAAGCTGCCATAGACAACAGCATGGCGGTACCAGATGCATTGTCATTTGCTCCCGGGAAATAAGTATCTGTTCCCATTCGACCCAAATGATCGTAATGAGCCGTATAAACTATGGTCTTTTTTGATTTCTTCTTCGCAGGCAAATAAGCTATCACGTTTCGTGATCCATAATTTTCAATCAACTTTGCTTCAATTGCAATGTGAATTTCTTTATCAAACTTCATCGCAGTATCGCGAATGAGTATCAGCGGAAATTTTGTTTGTTCATGTCCAACTGACCAAGTAAACTTTTCAGAAGTCACCTGTATAACTGGTAGTAGCCCCGCCACCTCTTCTGGTAGACTTCGCAATTTTTTTAATGTATCAGCAGATGCTCCTGAGAAATCGAACGCAACACAATTGAATGAGCTGCTGTTAATGACTGACTTGATCTCAGCAATCAATTTTTCATTATTCAAGGCAGTTTCAATCGATATGCGTTTTGGATTTAGTACCCTTTTGTCACCACAAGATGATGGATCAATAATAAAGTCTGTGCCTGGAATTAATACTTGTTCATCGATTCGAACGAGCATCGCGCCTGGAAATGTATTTACGGCATGATTAAATCCTTGAAAATATGATTTCTTGATAGGCTTAACACCTAATTTTTGAAACTCTCCCGCTAAAAATTCAGAAGCAATTGAGTCTCCTCTATTTACATATCCACGACCATGAAATTCGGGAGAACATAAAGTCTGCGTAATTCGTTTTACCTCTTCAATTTGTCCAAAACTTATAAGATGGACAAGTACAATTGATAAAACAAGAAAATTACGCATAGCGACGTTGTATTTTAGTTAAGAAGTCAGTTACTGTTTCACTATCCTTTTCCCAATTGTATTGAATGGCAAAATTAGCAGCTTGTCTAAAAGCATCTTCATGATTAGATAAATTGTCAATCAATTTAATTGCGTCAGCAAAAGATTCACTGGAGCCATCAAACAATTCATTGATAAATTGCAAGCGTTCGTTCAAACCAAAAGAACCAACTAACGTTTCAATTTTTGGAAGTTGGAAACCAGTTGCTGCCTGTTTTACTTCTTTTGCAAATTTAGCGGCCAAAGCATCAACTTCAGAGGGTGAATGTGAAATTTTCACTTCCTCAATTATTGTTTTTTCTTTAATAACACCATGATTTTCAGATACAGAATGAGTAATTGAAATATGTTCCTCCTCCTCTTCTTTCAATTCAGCCTCAATCACCTCGTTAACTGGCTCTTCGAATAAACTAAAATCAAATGCAGGAAGTTCTTCCTCCTTCTTTTCTTCAATCGATTCAACCACTGGTTCTTCTGCCACAATCATTTCTGGTTCTGGAGAAACAAGCTCTACTTTTTCTTCAACAACTTCCACTTCTTCTTTTACACCAAATACTTTTTCTTCGAAAGCTTTGTACTGTAAAATCACACTTCTTTCATACAAGTCACGGCTTGCCACAACTAACTCTTCCAATTCTTCGGATGATAGTTTTTGCGTTGCCAATTTTTTGGTTAAAACTTCAATTGTTTTAATTCGACTTTCGAATGATGTAAGATGTGTCATGATACCTGAATGATTTTTTCAACATAAACCCAAAGTTGCTAACGTTGTTTTTGATGGCAACAACTAAATAGCGACTTTAGCAATGTAAAGTTACCAAGAAGAAGAATGGTGAATGACGAAAGGGGAATAAAATTCTCTTCGATGCAATGTTAATAACCCAAATCAAACAAATAACACATGTTTTTAGAACAATTCCCAGGTGAAGGAAGACAGCACGGTTGGATAGAAGTCGTTTGTGGATCTATGTTTTCAGGAAAAACTGAAGAACTAATCCGTAGAATGCGTCGCGCTGAATTTGCAAACCAACGAATGGTTTTGTTCAAACCACAAATTGATAATCGCTACAGTGAAGAAAATGTGGTGAGTCATCTGGGTAGTTCATTAAAAGCAATCGTGGTAAACGATTCAAGTGAAATTTTAGCCACTTGGAGAAATGAACTTGTGGTAGCGATTGATGAAGCACAATTCTTTGATTTTGGAATTGTGGAAGTTTGCAATACGCTCGCAGCTAAAGGTGTTCGTGTAATTCTCGCTGGACTTGACATGGATTATATGGGCGTACCATTTGGTCCAATGCCCCAATTATTGTCTATCGCAGAATATGTAACAAAAGTTCACGCCATTTGCGTTTCTTGTGGTAACTTAGCTCAGTTTTCGCATCGTACAGCAGATGAAAAAGACCAGGTACTAGTTGGTGCTGTGGAGAAATACAAACCCCTCTGTCGTGCGTGCTACAACAAAATAGCACATTGAATTTACAACTGACACATAAAAATCTTGAAAAACAGCTTAGCGGTCAATTCATCGGAGTTGACAGTAAAACTGTTTTTAATAATATCGCATACGACACAAGAAATATCGTTGACGGTAAGAACACCTTATTTTTTGCATTAAGAGGAGAATTTCGAGATGGACATTCGTTCATTGAGGATGCATACGAAAAAGGGGTTCGTTGTTTTGTGATTTCACAAAGAATAGCTGCTGATCTTTATCCAGAAGCATGTTTTTACTTGGTCGATGATACCCTTTTTGCTTTACAAGCATTAGCTGCTCAGCACCGTAAGAAATTCAAATATCCCGTAATTGCGATTACTGGAAGCGCAGGAAAAACCACAGTAAAGGAATGGATTTATCATTTAATTAGTCCAGAACTAAAGGTTATCCGCTCACCGAAAAGTTTTAATTCGCAATTAGGTGTAGCATTATCTTTACTTGAACTGACGGATAATTGTGATGTTGCATTAATTGAAGTTGGGATTTCCAAAGTTGGTGAGATGGAGCGCTTGTTACAAATCGTTCAACCCACAATTGGTGTTTTTACCTCTTTTGGTCGCGCTCACGAAGAAAGTTTTGTCAGTTCCGAACAGCACCTTAATGAAAAACTACATCTTTTTTCTTCCGTTGAAAAAACATTTTATCCTTCTACAATCGCACTTTCAAGCAATCAGCAAAAAAAAATAAACGGCATTCAATTGTCGGCTAATTCCTTTCAAAAAGAACTCAAATTATTACCGTTTAACGATCATGCAAGTATAAATAACGCCTTAATTGCACTTGGAGTCGCACATTTTTTACTTGGTGAAAAAGCAAGATTTGAAGACAAAATCATTTCGTTACCTCGATTAGCGATGCGATTAGAATCGTTTGAAGGTATTAACGGAAATACAATTATAAACGATACCTACAATTTAGATTTAGATGCGCTCATCCATTCACTCGAATATCAGCTGCGTTTAGCAGGTAATCGCAAGCGTGTGGTAGTAATTGGATTGGATAAGGAAAATAGTTCGAAGAAAACTCAAATTAAGGAAATTGTTGCACCATTTAAACCAGATCAACTTTTATTTGTAAATCCCCCTGCACCTATTGAACAACAGTTTACTGATGCCGTTGTGCTGATTAAAGGAACGCGAAAAGCAGATATGCAGCGCTATGCACGGTCGTTCCGTTTAAAGAATCACACTACCTACGTAGAAGTTAATCTGAGTGCTGTTCGACATAATTTAGCTGTGTTAAAGTCGGGTTTATTGCCATCGACAAAAATGTTGGCAATGGTAAAAGCTCAATCTTATGGGTCCGGCCTTGAAAAAATGGGTGCTTACTTACAAAATCTGGGGATTGATTATTTAGGTGTTGCCTATGCGGATGAAGGTGTAGAATTGCGTAAACACGGTATTCAACTTCCAATTTTAGTCATGAATACTGAGGAAGATGGTTTTGAAGACTGCATTCTGAACAATTTAGAACCTGCAATTTTTACCTTAAAGCAGTTAGATAGCTTCATCAAAGAATTGATTTTACACGGAAAAACACATTATCCTATCCATTTAAAGTTGGACACAGGGATGAAGCGTTTAGGTTTCGAAATGACCGATATTCCAAAAGTGTGTGATATGCTACAAGCACAGCCGGAAGTATACGTTAAGAGTGTTTATTCTCATTTAGCGGATTCAGATAATCGTCGCGATAAACGTTTTACAGAACACCAAATTGCACATTTCAAAAACGCGGTGAACTATATTGGAAGCAGATTAAACTACGGTTTTTTGAGTCATTTATTGAATTCAGAAGGAATCAGCAATTATCCAGATGCTCAATTTGATATGGTACGAGTTGGTATTGGTATGTATGGAATTTCAACCAATCCAGTTATTAAGCGTAAGCTTGTGCCAGTTATCTCATGGTACAGTGCTGTTTCACAAATCAAAACCATTAAAAAAGGCGAGAGTGTCGGCTATAGTCGAACATTTATTGCCAAAGAGGAAATGAAAATTGCGATTATACCTGTTGGATATGCTGATGGTTTTAGACGCAGCTTAAGCAATGGAAAAGGAAGTGTTTACATCAATGGAAAAGCATGTGGAACCGTTGGTCGTGTGTGTATGGACATGATTATGGTTGATGTAAGTAAAATAAAAGCGAACGAAGGAGATTTAGTAGAAATCATTGGTCCACATCAGACTATAGAGAAATTTGCGGAGGCAAATGACACCATTCCATATGAGGTGATGACCTCTATTTCAAAACGGGTTCATCGCGTTTATTCGGAGGAGTAATTTCAAAAAAATATCTAGAAACAAAAAGGGCGAAACTGAATCAGTTTCGCCCTTTTTACTTTTTTTATTAACTAGTTGTTTAATGCTTCCGCACCACCAACAATCTCTAAGATTTCATTTGTAATAGCCGCTTGACGTGCTTTATTGTAACTCAATTTTAAACTCTTTTGAAGTTCCTTCGCGTTATCAGTTGCTTTGTGCATTGCTGTCATACGTGCGCCATGTTCAGAGGCATTTGAATCCAACAAAGACTTAAACAATTGTATCTTCAATGATTTTGGAATCAACTCTTCAACGATTTCTGTTTTAGATGGTTCAAAGATGTAATCTCCCGTCGCTTTATCACCTGTTTGTGCAGTTGGTACAATTGGTAATAATTGCTCTGTCATAACGGCTTGAGTCGCAGCATTCACAAATTTATTGTAAACCACAACTACTTTGTCGAATTCCTTAGCAGCAAAACGATTCATTAACTCATTTGCGATAGTTGAGACATTATCGAAATTTAATGCAGCAAAAATATCTTCTACAGGTGCTAATTCGTCATTGATATAATACATATCAGAACGCTTGTATGCATCTTTGATTTTCTTACCTAAACATAAAACGTGTGTGTTTACACCAGCATACTCTTCGTTCACCAATGCATTCACTCGTTTGATAATATTGTTGTTGAATCCACCACATAAACCACGATTCGAAGTTATACCTACAATCAGTACATTCTTCACTTCACGGCTATCTGAAAATGCATTCTCTGAAAGGTCAAGCGTAGCACTAAGGTTACTTAGTATTTCTTGTAACTTCTCAGAATATGGGCGCATTTGCGTAATAGCATCCTGAGCACGCTTCAACTTAGCTGCAGAAACCATCTTCATTGCTGAAGTAATCTGCATCGTTGAACCGACCGAAGTAATTCTATTACGTATTTCCTTTAAACTTGCCATAATTTTATTCAGGATTCAGGATTCAGGATTCGTATTTGATTTAATTACGAATCCTAAATTCCAAATTGATTAGTATTTATCAGCTAATTCTTTTGCAACCTTAGTCAAGGTGTCAGTAATCTCATCTGTATATTTACCAGCTCTTAAGGCAACCAATACATCAGCATGTTTAGCTTCTAAGAAATTCAAGAATTCTTTTTCAAATTCTTTCACTTTCGAAACTGGTACACGTTGCATTAATCCTTTTGTTCCAACGAAGATGATTGCAATTTGCTTTTCAACTGACATTGGATCTCCATCTTTTTGCTTCAAGATTTCCACGTTACGTGCTCCTTTATCAAGTACTGCTTTAGTTGCAGCATCCAAATCAGAACCAAATTTCGCGAACGCTTCCAACTCACGGTATTGTGCTTGATCCAATTTCAATGTACCAGCAACTTTCTTCATCGATTTGATTTGAGCGTTACCACCTACACGTGATACAGAGATACCAACGTTAATCGCTGGACGAATACCTGCGTTGAATAAGTCACCTTCCAAGAAAATCTGACCATCCGTAATCGAAATTACGTTTGTTGGGATATATGCAGAAACGTCACCCGCCTGTGTTTCAATAATTGGCAATGCCGTTAATGAACCACCACCTTTAACAATTCCTTTCAAAGAATCTGGTAAATCGTTCATTTGAGCTGCAATTTTATCATCAGCGATAATTTTTGCTGCTCTTTCCAATAAACGCGAGTGAAGGTAGAATACGTCACCTGGGTAAGCCTCACGACCTGGAGGACGACGTAATAATAATGAAACCTCACGGTAAGCTACCGCTTGTTTCGATAAATCATCATAAATAATTAATGCTGGACGTCCTGAATCACGGAAGAACTCACCAATTGCTGCACCCGTCATCGGAGCGTAGAACTGCATTGGAGCAGGATCAGAAGCATTCGCAGCAACAACAACTGTATAAGCCATTGCACCAGCATCTTCTAATTTCTTAACAATCCCAGCAACAGTTGAACCTTTTTGTCCAATTGCAACATAGATACAGAAAACAGGTTCTCCTCTATCGAAAAACTCACGTTGGTTAATAATTGTATCAATCGCAACAGTTGTTTTACCTGTTTGACGGTCACCAATGATTAACTCACGTTGTCCACGACCAATTGGAATCATCGCATCAACTGCCTTGATACCTGTTTGAAGAGGTTCAGTAACTGGTTGACGGAAGATAACTCCCGGTGCTTTACGCTCGATTGGCATTTCATATAACTGTCCAGCGATTGGACCTTTACCGTCAATTGGGTTACCCAATGTATCAACTACACGGCCAACCATTCCTTCACCAACTTGAACAGATGCAATACGACCAAGACGTTTTACAGTGTCACCTTCTTTAACTTGAGAAGATCGTCCAAGTAATACAGCTCCAACGTTGTCTTCTTCAAGATTCAATGCAATCCCTTGCAAACCACCATCAAATTCGATCAACTCTCCGTATTGAACACCTTTCAATCCGTAAATACGTGCGATACCATCTCCTACTTGAAGAACAGTACCTACTTCTTGAAGTTCAGCCTCAGAACGGAATCCCGATAACTGTTCTCTTAAAATTGCAGAAACTTCTGCTGGTTTTACATCTGCCATGTTGTTCTTTATTTAAAATTGAGAAAAAATTGAGAAGTTTCGATTCATTTGTGAATCAGCTTACCAGCTGATTAAATCGAAAGCTTCGCTTTCTCCTCTCCTATCTTGTTAAACGTTGTTTTAAATTATTTAATTGACTTGCAACTGAAGCGTCAATTTGCATATCGCCCATGCGAACTACAAACCCACCGATCAAATCTGTATCAATTACTTCGCTTACTTCCAATTGACCTTTTACGCTTGCATTGATCTTATTCAAAATACTTTCTCTCGTTGCACCGTTTAAGGGTGCAGCTGAAATAATAGTAATTGGAACAATCCCTTTGTATTCTTTCAATTGTGCATCGAAAGCAAAAGCAATTTCAGGAAGTAAAAATTCTCTTCTATTGTTTGCTACTTGTTTAATGAATAGCATTGTAAGGTCTTCAAATTGACCAAAAATTTCTTGAAGAATTGAAATTTTCTTAGAACTGTTGATTACTGGAGACTTCAAAAAAGCAGCAAATTCAGTAGTTTCTTTGCTTGTTTCCAATAAATAGTTCATGTCAGCTGCAACTGATTCCAATTTGTTGGTTTCAATCGCTAATTCAAGTAATGCTTTCGCATATCTGGATGCTGCCTTCGTTCCTTTCATCTTTGTTCTTAATTCAAGTTGATGTCAGTAGCCAATTTTTCAGCCAATGCTTTTTGCTTGTCATCATTTGATAACTCACCGCGAACAATTTTCTCAGCGATTTCAATTGAGAAAGCAGCTACTTGTGTTTTTAATTCAGCAATTGCAGCGCCTTTTTCAGTTTCGATAGCTTGACGAGCAGCAGAAATTACTTTCTCAGCTTCTGATTTCGCAGCAACTTTTGCATCGTCAATCATTTTGTTAGCTGTTTCTTTCGCATCTTTCATAATTGCATCACGTTCTGCACGAGCTTCTTTTAACAAGTTCTCATTTGCTGCTTGTAAAGCCTTCATTTCCGCTTGCGTTTTTACGGCTAACTCAAGAGATTCAGTGATTTTTTGCTCACGTGCATTAACAGCACCTAGAATTGGCTTCCAAATAAATTTAGCCAAGATGAACATCAAGATACTAAATACCAAAGCTGTCCAAAACAAAAGACCAAAGTCAGGTAATATCAAATCCATTTTTCTTTATTTAAAGTTTTTGTTTCAATTAAAAAAACACTTGTCGCTACCAACCGTAACGACAAGTGTTTGAAAATTACTTCGCGTTTCCTAGTAGACCTACTACTACACCGAAAAGTGCAACACCTTCGATTAACGCCGCAGCGATAATCATTGCTGTTTGAATTTTTCCTGAAGCTTCTGGTTGACGAGCGATTGCGTCCATTGCTGAACCACCAATACGACCAATACCTAATCCTGCGCCTAAAACTGCAAGACCTGCTCCGATTGCTGCTATACTTCCGTACATAACTATGTATATTAAAAAGTTACTAAATAATTAATGGTGTGCTTCTTCCACTGCAGCACCGATAAACAATGCAGAAAGCATCGCAAATAGATACGCTTGTAAGAAAGCTACCAACAACTCCAACACCGAAATAAACAATGCCATCGGAACCGATAAAGCTCCCCATGCTGCATTCTGGTTTATAAAGATGATTGAAATCAACGCTAAAATGATAATGTGCCCAGCTGTAATGTTAGCGAACAAACGTACCATCAAAGCGAAAGGCTTTGTTAAAATACCAACCAACTCGATTGGAATCATAATTGGCAATAATGCTTTTGGAACTCCTGGAGTAGCAAAAATATGTCCCCAGTAATTCTTGTTTCCTGAACCTACTGTCACAATCAATGTACACAATGCTAAAAAGAAAGTGATCGTAATGTTTCCTGTTAAGTTTGCTCCACCAGGAATGATTGGAACCAATCCAAGTAAGTTATTGAAGAAGATAAAGAAGAAAATCGTCAACAAATAAGGAACGTATTTGTGGTATTTGTGCTTATCAATATTCGCTTTAGCGACATCGTCACGAACCATAACAATTAATGGCTCCATGAATTTCGCTAATCCCTTAGGGGCAACTGCACCATTCTTTTTGTAGAACTTTGCAACTGAACCCATAATGATTAAAATCAAGATAGCTCCGAAAAACAAGGCTAATACATTCTTTGTTACAGAAAAATCGAGTGCTTTAGCATTGTGCGGGTGACCATCTTCAAATTGCAATTCACCATCTTTCAAGATGTAAATTTTCTCATGAAACATTGCGTATCCTTCAGCTGGACCAACACCTGCGACATAATCAACTGCATCACCAGTTTTGTGATCTACAGAAGATTTTGCCTCACCGTGATAGAAATGCTCTGATGAAAAAACCTTCATTCCGTTATCTAATAAAATGATCGGAAGATAGATAGACGTTGAATTGTGGTGTCCACCCCACAAATGCCATTCATGCGCATCTTTAATATGGTGCATAATCATTTCACCAACATTAAATTCCTCTTTCTCGTGGTGCGTTGTTTCACCATGCGCATCAGCTGTTTCAGATGCCAATACCACTTGTGTCATTAATACTGACAAGATTGTGATAATCAATAAGTTAAATTTCTTTGCGAATGTCATCGAATGTTATTTACTGTAAAGTGCTACTCGAAATTTGGCGCAAAGGTAGGTAAACTTTGGAAAGTAACAAGTCAAAATGGATAAGAAATTCCCTTTAAATGGATTTTATTTTAAAATCTAGGATTGAATGTAAAATATAAAGTTGAAATTGACTGATCCTGAAAGAAAAAGCGAGGCTTATTTGCGATTGCTTAAGCGAATCAGAAATAATGATTGGATGAACAAAAGAATGATAAAAAGTGAAATCAAGTGAAAACCTATGATCTTTGCTCCATCCACTTGTTTAAATACCAACACAAGAATTACAGACAACGCCGCTAACATTTGCACGGTTGTTAGAATTAAGAATCGTAAAATAAAATGCTCTGGTTCTTTGTTTAATCCAGGAGCAATAAAAACAGCTCCTAAAGCATACAAGACAAACACAATTCCACCTGCAATTAGCCCTTTTTCGATTTCAATTCCAACTAAGTTAAGTGTTAAGCAACCAAAGTAAATTGCCATCACACCAAATAATACAGCACTAAACTTCTTTAGGTAAATCTTGGATTTATTCATCTTCTTTACTCATTTTTATAACCTCTTTGATGACAAGTGTTAAACCAGCTACCACTCCAAACAAAGAAAGTCCAAGAGTCCACCATGCAGTGCTTGTTTGGTATTTATCGTCTAAATAGGTCCCCAACCACGTGAATAGGGCGATAATCACTCCCATTTGGATGCCTACTGAGGAAAAACGTGCGAATTTGGAAATCTTTTTGTCGTCGTTTTCGCTCATGTGTTCTTAATAAACAACGTTGTCATTTTCATTTGACTCAGCGTTTATTTTAGGAGATGAAGAAAAACTCGAATTCATTTTACATGCACCGACAAAAACTGCACCCTCTTCTACATGAAGTTTACCAGTAACAATATCACCATTTACATTTGCTTGCTCGCGCAAAATCAACAAACTCTCAATCGTCAATTTCCCTTCAATTGTACCTTCAATATCTGCTTCGAGGCACGTAAGGTTTCCTCTCAAAATTCCAGCCTCACCAATCACCACTTTTGAGGATGTTGAAATGTTCCCTTGAATTTCACCATCAATGCGTAAATTCGATTCAGAAAAAACGTCTCCAATAATTTTTGTTCCTTCCACCAATCTATTCAGTCTGTCTGGACTTTCAAATTGGACTTTCTCCTTTCGTTTTAACATATCAATAATATTCTTCTAGGAAAATTTCGTATTCAGCTAAATTCCTTGTTTCGAACAAGGTACGCATATTGTCTTGAGTAATTACCAATGTTTTCGCTTTTTGCAAGTCAAGCAAATGTTTTCGAGTTGATTTGTATACTCTTACAAACTCTTTAGCTTTCATATCGTCCTTAAAATCTTGCACTAAAATTACACTTTGATCATCGCCATAAATCTTAGTACTCACTTTCAATTTTTCTCTACTAAAGAATTCTTTGGTAAAGTCAGAAACTTTTGTTTTTGCCAATCCAGAATTTTCTGTTTTATCTAGGAATATAATAACCCAGTGTTCAGCTTTATCATCATAAGTGTAAATTGATTTCTTATTGAAATCAACTTCTATATTCTGAGAATAACCATTATTAATGATTGCAATCATTTCTTGCGCACGTTTCGATTCATCTGTTGCAGGATATTCTTCCACAAGCTGATTAAGTACTGGAAGTAAAAGCGTTTTATCTGCATTCATTTGACCCATACACATTGCTTTCAGTAACATGTATTTAGCACGGTAAGGATTTTCCTTCTCACTAGTAATAACTGCCTCTGCCTTAGAAAGAACAGGATAATAAACACCACGATTGTAACGTTCTAGCACGGTCACATACTCTTGAACAGCCAAGGCTTCCATTTCTTTTCGTTTGATAAAGAAATTTGGATCCCTCAAGTAATTCGCATAATCCGAATTGGTATAATTTGCTAAAATATGTTCCTTTTCAATATTGGCAGCATCTGTTCCTTCTTGCATCTTATACAATTGGTAAGACGATGACATATCCGTTTCACATATTAATTCCTTACTTCTAACCGCTTTAAACTGTTTTTTTGCGAGTTCAGGTTCGTTCAATTGTTCTTTGTAAATAACACCAGATGAATAATACGCTTCCAATAATCGGTCTGTTGACACTCTCATTGCAGAATCTGTTAATGGAATATTTGCTAAAAGCATTTCAACCGTTAATGAATCTTTTTCAACTTCTTCCTCAACAACTATTGCTGAATCTCCTTCAGGAACTGTTATAACAAAACTAGTTTTGTCTGTTCGTCTCCAATCATCTTCATTTTCACGCGATCCCCACAACTTCTTGAATTCATCATAACCTTCTGTTCGTGTTTTTGGGTTGTTGAAATACCATTTATTTCCGTTACCTCCATTTTGAACAAAATTGTTCTGATTATCTTGCAATTCACGTAAACGCTTCGCTTCAGCTTCCTTTCTGCGTTTTTCGTCCTCCTTAATTTGCTTAATTACTTTTTCGATGAATGCAACTCGGTCATCTTCAGACATCTTAGCGATTCGCTGCACGCTATCTTCATAATATGCCGTTTCAACCGCTACAACAAGGTCTGCTAATTTCGCCGCTTTGTTTCGAATTCCTTCTGCGTTTGGATAATTAACAGCAATAACCTTAGAACAAGAGTCATAGTATTTTTGAGCACTTACGTAATTGCGTTCGGCGTAACTCAAATTACCTAAACGTTCGTAAGACATTCCTTTTTGACGATTATTCGTGGTAGAATAAAAAGCAGAAAGTGTTAAGTATTCTTTTGATTTAGGTGTGTTACCTTTTTGCATTTCAATGTCGGCCATTGCATAATAAATCTGATCCTTGAATTCAGCATTCTTAGCATCACGCAACATTTTTTGCAATTCCTTTTCGACTTTTTCATCACCACCCATGAAGGCTCTTTTCAAACGAGCATTAAAACTCATTTCGTAAGGGGCGTTGTATTTTAAAACTTTTGTATAATGAGTTTTAGCTTCTGTATTGTTTCCAATAGACTCATACAATTGGGCCATAACGTATAGCACTCTTGCCTTATCGTTCGATTTCTTTGCATAATCAAGGGACGTTGCTAAATGCGCAATTGCCTTATCTGTTTCTCCTTTTCTCAACGAAAGTTCCGCTTTTGTTTTGTGCAAATCAAAAAGCATTTTCTTAGGTACTTCAGCAGGTTCTGGTTCTTTAGATTTTTTGCTTCCCTTTTTTGCTTTTGGTTCTTTTACCTTTGAATTTTGCTGGTCTAACGCTTTGTCAATATTGGCAATATTAAAACCTGCTTCAGTATATTTACCCAATTCAATATTCGTTTTCGCCATCCACAATTCAGCCACAAAAATGGAAGGATCATTTGAATAGAATTTCTTAACGAACAAGAAATTCTTCATTGCACCGTCGTATTCTCTTCTATAAAACTGAGCCTGTCCAATCGTTATCCAATTCTCATCAATCCACTCATTGTGCTCTTCTTTCTTTTGAGATGGCTTGTCATTGCTAGGCATACTGTGCTTCTGTATCACCTTCGTACATTTCACAATTGCAGTATCGATAGCAGGATACATACCAATTACCTCATCTTTATTAGGCAAAGGATCAATAGGCAGGATGTTATAGAAATCTTCTTTCAGGGAAGTTTTATATGTCCCCATAGATTGTCGAAGCAATTCAGTCGCGTTGAAATAACCGTTGTAATGCGCGGTCATACCATGATAGCTTCGACTGAGCAAAGTATTTTTTTCAGTTGAACAAGCTGCAACTACAAGCAGCAAAACAAACAGAAATAAATAGGTTAAACGATTAATCATTTTTATATAAAAAGCGTTATTGACTCAACAATAACTCATTATCATCAAATTTATTTTAAATCTAACAAACTAAGACGAAACTCTATGCAATGTTTGTGAAAACTTGCTGAATATCATCGTCGTCTTCGATCTTATCCAACATTTTTTCAACATCATTCATTTGCTCATCTGTTAAATCAATTGGTGAAGTAGGTATGCGTTGTAAATTCGATTTTTGTACTTCGATATTTAAATCTTCTAAAGCTTTTGCAATCGTTCCAAAAGAAGTGTAATCTCCGTATACAAAAACTTTATCATCCACTACCTCAATTTCTTCACAACCAGCATCAATGAGTTCCAATTCCAATTCATCTGCATCAATTGAATCTGTTTTTAGTATTTCAAAAACTGATTTTCTATTAAACATGAATTCAAGTGAGCCGTTTGGAACAACACTTCCTCCAGCTTTATTGAAGTAAGATTTTACATTCGCAACAGTTCTTGTTGGATTATCTGTAGCGCATTCAACCATTACCAAAACGCCATGTGGACCTTTGCCTTCGTAAATCACTTCAGTGAATGAACTAATATCTTTTTGAGTTGCCCGTTTAACCGCTGCTTCGATATTGTCTTTCGGCATATTCTCTGCTTTGGCATTTTGGATAGCCGTTCGCAACTTGGCATTTGTAGATGGATCTTCTCCACCTTCTTTCGCAGCCATTGTAATGGCTTTACCCAATTTTGGAAACAATTTGGACATTTTGTCCCATCTCTTTTCTTTCGCTGCTCGACGATATTCAAACGCTCTTCCCATGATTTTGTGTGTTTTGTAGCGCAAAAATAACTTTTTATCAATTATTAATTTCTTTTCTCTCAGATTCTTTGCTAGAATTTGTTGTTTGGTACAGTCGCTTGTTATGGTTATTTTTGCTTTATGCTCAGAGTTGTTTTACTATTTATTTGCATAATTACTTCTTACGCTGGTTTTGGCCAATCGAAGGAAGGATATATACGCTACACTGCAGATGTAATTCCGCTTGATTCAACTGAAGAAAATATACAAGCAGCTCAGTATTTCAGAAAAAGTAAAATCGAAATTTACTATTCCCAAAACTGTTGCCGTGTAGATTACCAAACTGGAGAAATCAGCAAGACTTCTACAATAGGTGATCGTTCCAAAAACACTTATCTGTTTCTTGCAAATAATGGTAAAACGAAAGTTGCTCAGAAAATAATTTTAGATTCCTTACCTGAGACTCCTAAATCAACCAATTCTAAAATCAGCATTCGAAAAGATACGTTGAAAGAAATACTTGGATTCAATTGCTACTTCGTCAGTTTAAATGAAAATGGTAAAATAAGCACCTATTGGTGCACAGATGAACTCAAAATAAATTTTCAAGGCAAATCTATTGTTGATGAACAAATTCCTGGATTTCCATTAATGATTCGAAAGGAGGAGATGGGTTTCATTTTTATTTACACCGTTTCCAATTATCGAGATTTCATTGAAGACCATTCCGTATTTAGCACTGAGATTCCAGAAGGATATCTTGATGCTTCTGGAATGTTGAAACCAAAAAATAAGTAGGTTTTTAAATTTTTGGTGCTACTCGCTTGTTTCTTTTCCACCAGCGTTTACCACCTGGTCCGCCTGGTGTATTATACAATTGTAGTTCTGCGAAAATCTCATGTGATCCAGAAGAATACCTACCTATTTGAGAAATCGTATAATCATAGGCATAACCCACTTTCACATGTCCAATTTGCACTCCAGCTAATGCATAACAAGCGTCTAAGTGTCTGTAACCTAATCCAAACCAATACATGTTCTTGTAAACGGCTGTAGTTGATAGATCAAATTGCACAGTTCCTGTTTCAATTACTTGCACTAATCCAGCAGCTTTATAAATAAAATCACTTTGTGTTAAAAAATTATGTCCTACAGTAAGGTAATAGGTACGCACCAGCGGATTTGTCACATTCTTTTCAAAATCAAATAAATCGCGATTCGATTGTGCCAAATTATGTGCAGAAAACCCAACGAATGAATTCAATTTCCATTGGTAATAAACTCCAAAATTTGCATCTGGGACAAATTGATTATTGTAACCCTTAACAACCGTCGGATCATTTGGTAAATACGTATCAAGCTTGTTAATGTCAATCATATGTTGAGAAAAACCTAAACCTAGTCCAAAGCCAATCATTTTAGTTTTGTCATTTGCTAGTTTTAAGTGATAAGACCCACTAATATTAATTCCTGTTCTGCGACTTGGACCAGAGTTGTCATTATACAAAACACCGCCTAATCCAAATGATTCTTGAACTTCAGCATGACAAGAGGCAGATTGAGTAGTTGGCGAACCAGGGAATCCAACCCATTGTTTTCTGAAATTAACTTGCACAGGGATGTATTTATCACATGTCCCTGCCGCTCCTGGATTTACCAAGAATTGATTAAACATGTAGTTTGAATTCAAATGCAATTGCTGAGAATACAAACAACTCACTAATCCAAGATTCAAAATTAAAAGTAGCTTTCTCATTATCTTAGTATTGTTACATTTCCTCGAACAGGTTGTCTATCCAAGTAATTAATGTTTATGATGTAATAATAGGTGTCAGAAGGAGCAGGAACGCCATTAATGGTGCCATCCCAAAATTCATATGCTCCTTTTTGGTAATGAATTTTATTTCCCCATTTATTGAATACAAGTACTTCAAGATCCGGATACAAATGAACATTATCAATTTGCCAAGCATCATTGTAAACATCAGCATTTGGAGTGAAGGCATTTGGTGGAACGATACAAGGACCATCCAGTCGTGTAACAAAGACAGAGTCAATCGCAATACATCCAATGACATCAGTAACAGTTATCGTGTGATAGTCATGATTTAAGTTTTGTGCACTGTCAGCTATTGAATTATTTTCCCATAAATATGAATATCCTCCGTGACCACCTTGAACGAAAGCAAAAGCAACTCCATCCGTTTGATCAATACATGAAACAGGTATATGCTCAAACGTAATTATCATTGTATCTGGTTCAGGGACAAAGAACGATAATGAATCTGTACAGCCTTTCGTGTCTAATACCACCAAATCAAAAGTATCTGACATAACATTTTCCAAATCTTCATTCAATGTACCATTAGACCATTGAGTTATATAGCCTGGATTACCGCCAAAAATATCAATGAATACGGCTCCGTCACTCCACCCATAACATGTAACTGGTTTAATTTGGAATTCAACATAAAGACTATCTGGCTGCGGTAATTCAATGAACTCTTCATAAAAACAACCATTGGAATCGACTACCTCAACTTGATATGTTTCTGCAGCAAATCCATTTAAGTCCTCAGTTTGTGCAGCTAAAGTGTAAGTAGAATTGTACCATGAGTAACTAAATGGTTGAGTACCACCTGTTGGATTAACATTAATAATTCCATTCACAAAACCGTAACAAGTAACTGGCGTCACAATTGGGTTCAAAGCAATTGGATCTGGTTGATTGACTGTAATAAAATCAACAAAAACACAAGCATTCGCGTCTGTAATGGTAAATTGATAGGTTCCAGCAATTAAATCATCAATAGCACTAGTCGTTTCTCCATTTGACCATAAATAATCATAAGGCGCTGTTCCACCAGCAACAAAAAGGTCAATTTCTCCATCTGAACCGTTATTACAACGAACATCTATGACTTCAAATGTAAAGCTAATGGTATCCTGAGGTTGTAAGATTGTGATCGATTCGATATCCTCACATCCATGGTCATCAATCACGGTGACTGAATAAAATCCAGCGATAAGTCCAACTTGATCTTCTGTAACAGGTCCATTAGACCAATAATATTGATAAGGTGTTGTACCACCAGTAACGGTTAAATCAATTTCACCAGTATCCTCACCATAACACAAAACATGGGTAGGAACAAGGGTTGCAATTAATTCATCGGGTTGATTGATTGTCAAGGTATCTATCACTTTACAGCCATGTGCATCAGTTACTTCGTATCGATAATCATCTGCTATAAAATTCAACAAATCTTCATTTGTGTAACTCAGGTTAAAAATAGAATTTTGCCATTCAAATGAATATCCTGCAGTACCACCATTCACTTCTAAGAGAATGGATCCATTCGATTCACCAAAACAATTTACATCCTGAATGATATGGCTAACAGTTAACGGAGCTAATGGCTGCTGAACAGTTACTGAACCAGTTTCAGTACATCCATTATTATCGATAATCGTAAAAATATAAGTTCCACTCAGTAGATTGAGAATGTCTTGAGTAGATTGACCAGAAGACCAAGCATAAAAATACGGAGCCGTTCCGCCACTTGCGGTGAGATCAATGCTTCCTGTATTTTGTCCAAAACAAAGCACATCTACAACCGTAAATGTCCCTGAGATAGGCAATAATGGCTGAGTCACTTCAACAAGTAAAGTCTCAGTGCAACCATTAAAGTCGGTTACAATTAATTGGTAAATATCTGCAGGAACGTTCACTAAATCCTGAGAATTCGAAACAAAAATGCCAAGACTATTTGTCCAATTATAAGAATAAGTTGGTGTACCACCTGAAAGACTTACATTAACAGCTCCATCTATGCCGCCATAACACGAAACATTGGAAACTGTGCGTGTTAATTGCAAATCTGCAGGTTGAAAAACGTTTACATTATCTACATATACACAACCTTTATCATCTGTAACAGTTACCTGATACGCGCCTGCAGGAATGTTAGAAATTGTAGCATTGTTAGTAGCAAATAAATTGACTGAGTTCTGCCAAGAATAATCATATGGTGCAGTACCTCCAGAAATTGAGGCAGTTGCAGTACCCGTTGATCCCCCAAAACAAAGAACATCTGTTGAGCTCATCGTACTTGAAATAGGTGTGGGTTGATTTACAAAAAATGAAGTATTCAAGGTGCAACCATTATAATCTGTAATCAATACGGAATAATTCCCTGTCGCCAGATTCGTAATATCTTGTGAAATTGCACCTGTATTCCATAAATAAGAATAGGATGTTGTACCTCCCCAAGCTGTTAGATTAACTCCACCTGTTGCACTAGCAAAACAGCTTGCATTTTGAATAATTCCTGAACTTGAAAGTGGTTCAAGTGGTTGAGTAATGTTATAAATCTCTGAATAGGTGCATCCTCTAAAATCTTGAATATTCAAAGTGTAAATCCCAGCCCCTGCATTGGTAAGATCTTCATTTGTTGAACCATTTGACCAATTAAATTGATAGGGTGTTGTTCCTCCAAAAGTGGTCACATTAACCGAACCTGTGTTTTGACCATGGCAAAGTACATTAGTAATAGATTCTCCAGTTGTAATTGGATCTGGAGATCCTACAACATAAGCACCAATTACTGTACAACCAGAAACAAGATCGAGAACATTCACGGTGTAAGTTCCAACGGCTAGTCCAACATTGTTTGGTGTATTAACTCCATTCGACCAAGAATAAATGTATGAACCACTTCCATTTATTGCATTAACATATGCTGCCCCATTCGTGTTTCCATAACATGAAACGCTATTTCCTGACATCAATAATGTTGGGCATACAGCCAATGGTTTTTCTGATTCAGAAAAAGTGATGAAGCTTATAAAAAAGCTGAATAATAAAGTGTAAAAATATTTCACTATCTAACGATTGTTATTGTTCCGTGGAACTCTTCACCCTGCGGATTATTAATACGAATGACATAATAATAGACTTCTGAAGGAAGTGGTTGTCCATTTACGGTTCCATCCCAAGGTTCATAAACCTCTTCATTTTTGAATATCAGATTACCCCATTTATTGAAAACAAGTATTTCAGCATTTGGATATAAATACAAATTTTCGATGAACCACGTGTCGTTGTATGAATCGCCATCTGGAGTAAATGTATTTGGTATATCAAGACATGAATTTGAGACAGGGTCAATAGTGAAATTAACAGTATCACTACAACCATTCTGATCCATGAAAATAACATAGTAATTCCCCGACTCTAAATCATAAATTCCATTCGTTAAAGAACCATTGCTCCATTCATAGGTAAAAGACCCAGTTCCTCCACCTGTGATAACCTCAATGTAAGCATCACTTTGATCAACACAACTTAATGGGAATATTTCTGGTAATATCCATATGAATCCAGGTTCTGTAATGCGGGCAGAATCCTTTAACTCGCAACCATGGTCATCCGTCAACGTATAATAATACCAACCAGCAGCTAAACCTGATATGTCTTCGCTAGTGGCTCCATTACTCCATTGCATAGAATATGGAGTTGTACCTCCCCAATTTGTAACATCCACAACACCTAGCAAGTCACCAAAACAAGGGTTATGTATTTCAACATGCGAAGATTGCAGCAATGGAGGTTGATTTACTGTTACCCATCTTTCATGTCTACAACCTTTAGCATCTGTGATTATTATCATGTAATCACCGATAATCAAATTACTTAACGAATCACCTTCATAGGAATATAAATTTTGCAATGAATCTGCCCAATTGTAATACAGTGGTGCCGTTCCGCCAGTTGCAGAAATTGCAATTAATCCATCTGATCCACCATAACATGCAACATCAGTAACAACTGAAGTAAGTATTATTGAATCAAGCGGTTGTGTAATATTCGCTCCCGTAAATGTTGTACAACCATTGGCATCTGTTACATTTAGTGTGTAAACGCCAGCTGTCAAATTATAGATGTGTTCAGTACTTGCTCCATTACTCCAATTGTAACTGTATGGTAATGTGCCACCGCTTACAGTTGATAAAATAGAGCCATTATTCCCATCAAAACAGCTTACATTCGATGCGCTTGTACTTGCGACAATTGCTTCATTTGGTTGATTGATAGTATAATTTGCAGTTACTGTACATCCATTTTGATCACTTACTTGGATCGTATACGTTCCTGCCATAAGTGCTAATAAATCTTGACTCGAGCTACCATCACTCCAATTGTAGTTGTAAGCACTTGTGCCACCAGACACCGTTATATCTATCCAACCATCTGATCCGTTTGTACAACTTACATTTCCAAAATTTCCATTCACTTGTAATGGAGCAGCAGGTTGAGTTATCTGAATTGTTTCATCCAAGGTACAACCATTAAAATCTGTGATAGTAAGGAGATAATTTCCTGCTACTAAATTGGATAAATCTTGGGTTGTATCAGTATAAATTACAAATCCATTTGTGGACCACAAGTAAGAATAATAACTTGTACCACCAGATGGCGTCATTGAAATCGAACCAGTTGAGGCACCGTGACAATCAACATCTACAGTTGTGTATGTCATCGAAAGTGGCAATACAGGTTCATTAATAATAACAGTCGTATTTTGATTACAACCATTTATATCATTCACAGTAACTGTATAAGACCCTGCGACAAGCCCACTAATTAATGAGGAACTATTTCCATTTGACCAAAGATACGTATAGCCTGGAGTCGAGCCATTTGCGGAAACTTGAGCGCTTCCTGTTGCGTCTCCCTTACATAAAACATCCGTTTTTGTGGTAGTTATCACAAGAGGTGAAGGTTCATTTACAACATAAGTATCCGTTTTGGTACAGCCTTGATTGTCTGTAATAACCAAAGTATAACTTCCAGCCGCAATTCCATTGATGTTTTGGGTAGTCATTCCATTGCTCCATAAATAACTATAATTAGCTGTTCCACCAGAAACTTGCGGATTAATCGCTCCAGTCAAATTACTATTACAAGTAAGGTGAGTAACGATTGGTGTTGTAGACAATGAGGATATTGGTTCGAAAAGTTCATAACTTAAAGTTTCCTGGCATCCTTTCGTATCCGTTACAAGCACTGAATATTCATCAGCTGCCAAACCAGTTAAATCTTCTGATTGGAATGGAATCAAAACGTTTGCAGAATTTGACCATGTAAAGATATATCCTGGTGTTCCTCCATTAACAGTCAAGTCTATGGAACCTGTACTATTTCCGCGGCATAAAATATCAACACCCGTTGCATTCAAGGTAATTGGTGCAAGTGGTTGCTGAATCGTGTATGTTTGGACACTCGTACAATTTTTAGCATCAGTAACCGTCAATGTATAATTTCCAGCACTTATATTACTTAGATCTTCTGATATTTGACCGCTAGACCACGAATAAGTGTGTGGAAGCGTTCCTCCATATGAATCAATTTCTATAGCACCATCCTCACCTCCATTACAATTCACATGGCTAACAACACCTACTTGACCTAGTGCTACTGGTTCAGTAATCGTAACAGAAATGGTTTTTACACATCCATTATTATCTGTAACTGTAGCCGTGTAATTTCCTGTCCCTAAGCCAGTAATATTTGGGCCAGTCATTCCATTACTCCATGAAACATTGTAGGGTGCAGTTCCGCCCTGAATCAAAAGGTTCGCCTGTCCATTTCCAGCGCCACTATTACAACTTTGATTAACGACAGTTGCCGAAAGCAACACTTCTGACGGTGGTTGCATAATCGTGGCTCCCGTAAAATGCTGACAACCATTAGCATCGTATGCACTTAACTCATAAGGCCCAGCTAAAAGTCCTGTTAAATCTTGAGTTGTTGCACCATTGGTCCATTGATAAGAATAAGGCAAGGCAGGAGAAACGGCAAAGAGCGACACGTCGATTGCACCTGTGTTATCTCCATAGCACAGAATATTTGTTTGTGAATTAGATACACCTAACTGACTTGCCAAAAGATGAAAAGGATCTTTCGTATACTCATCAAAACCATCTAATGACCATGTTTCAGGTGGCATCCAATCATAATTAAAACTCGCTATTGGTAAACAGTCATCTAGAACAGGTCCAATTGGAGGTGGAGGAGAAATAATATCGTATAGCGTCAATCCTCCGAATGCATCGGTATAACACCAATCAATTCCGCAAGGAATACAATCACAAAAACCACAAAAATCAACTCCACAAGGATATGGAATTGGCGGTAAGGGAGGAAGAATTGTCATATCGTCCCATGAAATAGCAAACTCTAAGGCAGAATAACAAAACTCGACCGGTATAGAATCATAGGTATGTCCAGTAAAAATACCATCTATCGAATAAGTTGGCGTTACTTTTAAATCTTGAAAATAGCACGGATACTTCATTCTGATTGTATTGCCTATTTCCACATCAATAATATTACTCACATCTGAGGGTCCAATTTGAGTCCCAGAAACACCATCAATGATACTGTATTCAATTGGCACTTCAAATTCATACCTTCCCCATACTTCTGGTTCAAAATCAAAACATTGTTTATTGTAAATCCCTACTTGTAACCAAGCACTAAAAATTGTCCAAGAGAATGTTATCGGACCGAATGAAATTTCATCTTGAAGATAAGCAAGTGCAGCAAAACCGGTAACTGGAATGTTTGACAATAAATCAAAAAGTTCTAGTTCCATGTGAATGTATTCACTTTCTCCACAAGCATAAATATCATCTCCTACTAAATTGTCATCTGTAAAAACATGTGGAGGAGTAAACCAACCAGAAAGTCCATATTCACCTAATGGATCATTCGGAATCATATCTGTAAATAGCGTGTCTGGAATATCATATTCAAACAAAGGAGGCAGGCCTGGAAGATCAATAAATGCAGCATCCATTCCGTCACCATCAAAATTATTAAAATCAATATTAAAGATGTCAATTGGAATCGGAGAAGTAGGCATTCCGAATGAAACTGGGTCAAAACAATCTATAAAACATGCGTTCAAGTTCATCTGAAGTCCAACAAAAATATTCAGCGTTAAACGAGCATTCCCTGGATTTGGATAATAAGTATCCAATGCCCATCCTGGCTGGACTTCATAGGAGGTTTCAATATCAATTTGATCCCCTTGGTCGTAGGACAGATTTGTTGGGGCTTCTACTGTTACTTCAATTGGATAATCTACTTCGACTTGACCTAATGTAAAGTTCTCTAAACTAAATGTACACCCAACACCCAACTCAAACCATCCATCCATCCAAGCTCCGAAGGTTCCTGCTCCAAATGGTGCACTAATAGGTGGAATTCCGATTGGAGGAAAGTTTATTTGACCAGTTGTCCAAGGACCGAAGATATCCCATGTCTGATTTAAACCTAAATTAATTCCGTTTGGACCCCACATCGATTGAGGAGAATCTGTCGCAAAAGGTACATCATGGACAAAAACTTCCTGTGCTTGACCCACACGGAATACAACTAAAAAAGATATAAGAATCAGCAGATTCTTCATATATCATAAGTAATTGATTGAAAGCACTTGATCATTTCTTGATCCAGCATCTCGCTTTCGGGAAATACAACATCTAAAAAAAGTGAGTTTGCCTTGCCAACATAGACCAAATAACGGATATAGGTAACTTCCTTGCTTTTATAACTTAATCTCATATAATATCCAGGAACTCCTTTATTCGTAACGAAATCTTCAGTTCCCAAAACCGTCATACCTGCCTCTGCAAAATAATCCATTTTCTTCTGAAATGCTTCTTTTCCAAGAGCTGGACTAATTTTCTGCATTTCTTGGATGATAATTGCTGAATGTCTTCTAAGGTCGACATAACCATTAAAGTAACCTGAAGTGTCGAAACCAACTGGTGGAGTGACAAAATGAATTTGTGGAGTTGGATTTAAATTGATTTGAAGATGTTTATTTGAACGACCTTCTTGGTTGATTGTTGAAGTATCGACTTGGGTATAAGCTACGTGAGCCAATACAAGCATCAAAAAAGTGGTCAGTTTTCTCATTAAAGGTTTTCTCAATTTGGACACAAATGTAAGAAAACAAGCACTTTAATTTTATATTTGCCAAAAAAATTTTGATTTTGACTAAGCTTAACCACGTTTTCATTTTTCTGTTTTTCGTTGTTTTTTTGAACAAAAGTTATGCTGCTAATTTTTATTGGATTGGCGGTTCTGGAAACTGGTCGCAAACTATCCATTGGTCGAACACTTCAGGAGGTGCAACAGCTGGAACATTGCCAACGGCTGCAGATAATGTGATTTTTGATAACGCATCTGGACTTCTTTCCATTGCAAACAGTGTGAATATGGATATTCCTGTTACTGTTACAAATTTCAATTTTGCGGCCGTATCTAATGTTTTTACACTTACTTCAGGACTTGCATCCATCGAAATACGGGGTAGTTTATCGTCAAACGGATTGGCTAGTATTGTCTACACCGGTAACATCGTGATGAACTCAAATGTCGTTGGTAATTTTATACTTTCAAATGGAACAATTTGGAACAATGACTTCTATACTAGCGGATTAAATG
>Ga0075012_10000163_pt1 | contig 67501 bp, 59 predicted proteins | sample All_14_2_FD_71474 | JGI IMG/M metagenome (GOLD analysis project Ga0075012, IMG submission 71474) | Freshwater microbial communities in response to fracking from Pennsylvania, USA - Allegheny Zone_MetaG_DW_15 | ecosystem: Environmental > Aquatic > Deep subsurface > Groundwater > Drilled... | reverse complement strand
GCGACCGGTCGACCGGCTGAGCCAGCAACCCGTCGATCTGCGTGATCATGTTATCCACGGTCAGGCGCGGTGCAGTGACGCCGCTGGCCATGCCTTCGCGGAAACGAGCGATGGCCTGATCGAACACTTTAGGAAGAGCGCGGTGTCGGGCAATCAACAGTTCGTAATCGCCCGCGTTCTCCAGCACCAGCCCGCTGCCGGGTGATGAAAGTTCGGGGTACGACACATGGAAGCCGCCGAAGTGGTTGAACGGCTGCACCTCGGTCAGTGCAAGTGAGTCTGGCGTAAGCAGCGCCTGCTCTGCCTGTTTTGCATCAAGCATGACCGCGCGTGAGATGCGGTGGCCTTCGTCGAGCGCGGCGGGATCAATGTCGCCCAGATCGCCTAGCAGGCGGTTGTTGGCATCGCGCCGTTCGCGTGCAAGGCGCGGCGTGAATAGTAGCAGGAACTGGCTCGTTGGCACGCGCTTGCCCTGTTGCAACGCGCCCAGCGGATCAAGCGCAAGGCTTTGGTGCAGGTCTGCTGCAAACAAACGGTCGAGCGACGTATTTGCGGAAATGGGCGGCGCTGCGCGCTGTGCCGGCTGGCCGCCTGGCTGTCCGTCGATCCTTGCTTTCGGCTCAATCGTTCCGGGCTTTGATGCGCCATGCGGGGCGACCCCGGGTGACGAGGGTGCTGCCGTCGCAGCAAGCAGGCAGAGCGCAGCGCCGCCCAAAGCCAGCCGACGCATCAGCACCACGGGCGCGCCCGATACCACTTGGTCAGGACATATTTCACGCCGCGCACCACCGGCATTCCGGCGTGCATGGCATTGGGATTGGGCGTGCCATCAGGCTTCATGTTGTTCCAGATCAGCAGGGCGCCCGGCTGGGGCGGGATGGACAGGTCAAGGCGGGTGAAGTCGGTCGTCCCGCCTTCTTCAACGGCATTGAGATACGCCATTGCAGTCCAGCTACGCTGACCGCCACGCCTTTGTTCCGCGTCCCAGAAATGTTGTGAAGGCAGGAAGTGATCGTAGTGCCCGCGAAACTCCTGACCCGGGTGGTAGCGCTGCCCCTGAATTGTCTCACCATATGCAGGATCAATGCCCATCAGATCATCAATCCGCCGCTGCAGCATGATGACTAACGGGTCGTTAGGATCGACGTCACCAGAGTAGCTGGTCCGCCCGGTAGCGTCAGTCCCCATGTAGGTTGGAGAGGGGCGCGCGACCGACTCGACGATGGTCATAAGCCTGTTACATTCGGCTTCGGAAAAAAATTGGGCGACGCCAAATATTTCGAGTTCATCGACCGGCAGCCGGTAGACGCCGGGGTCTTGCGTCAGCCGTTTGCGGACAACCTCACCTACACGCTTGAGGGCAAGTGTCTCAGTCGACAAGCGCGTGGTCTTTGCAAAAATCGACATCTCAGGAACCGTCCTGCTTCAATGCGTTGTATGGTGCAAGCCCCGTCATTTAGTCCGAAGTGGACGCTTAATACAGATTTCATCAAGCATTTCCCGCAACTTTGGGTTAACCAAAAGCAACAAGGGTTGTTTTTAGCGGTCGCTGAACGATCATAAGTTTCGATGCAGTGCTTAGGGGCGTGTACCTGCTGTCGGGTCTAAAAGCGGCCTTTTGCCGTCATGAGCGTTGGTTGGCCGGAGGAGTTTTGTTTGGACGCCTTCGCTGATCCGGAACTGGAAAGTCTGAAACTCGCCGTAGCGATTTACGGCCTTCGTAGAAAGCGGGATGCAGCCAGCGCCCGGCGGGGTTTATTTGGCGAACCCGGCTGGGATATCCTTCTCGATCTGTACATCGCGGATCGTCGCCGTACCGAAGTGCAGGTCTCTTCGGTGTGCCTTGATGCGGGCGTACCGTCGACCACCATACTGCGCTGGATTGCCCGGCTGGAACAGGAAGGCCTGATCTATCGCATTGCCGATAATGCCGACGCGCGCCGTCGATACGTCCGGCTTACCGAGGACGGGCACGAAATGATGCGCAATGTGCTGCGCGCGCTATCGGGCGCTGCTCTCGGTTGATCCTACAAAACAACGGCCCCACTGTCTTTTGTCAGTGGGGCCGCCTGATTGATGGCTGACGGTTGCCAGCCATCAAAGCTATCTTACCAGAAGAAGTTGTGGATCACGTCAACAACTTCGCCGGAATAGGTATCGACCAGAATCACATCGTTCCAGTAACGGACCCAGCGGTACGAGCCGTAAGCCGGTGGCAGGCGGTACGACCAAGGATCATTGATCCAGTAGTTGTTGCCATAGAAGCCTGAGTTCAGGAAAATCCCGATCGACAGGCGGTTGTACCCATAACCGCGATAGGGCGCATAATACGTTGGCAGGCGATAGATGCCCCGGTTGAGAGTGCGATACTGGCTCCAGTTGTAGCGGTTGTCGCGACGCCAGTCGTTGCTCCAGCGGCGATTATCGCCCCGGTTGTTGTTGTTCCAACCATCGCGCCGTCCGTTGTTGCTGTTCCACGAATTGCCGCGCCCGTCGTTGCGATCCCGGTCGCGGTAATCGCGGTTGCGGTCCCGGTCGGCATAGCCTTGGTTCCGGCCATTCCAACTGCCATTCGCGTTGCGGTTATCGTCGCGGCGATCATTGTCACGCCAATTGCCGTAGTTGCTGCCATTGTTGCGGCCGGGCGACGTGCCATTCCAGCGTGTGCCGTCCCAGCCGCGCTGCGGTGTGGTCTGCGCGGTGGTTGGCCGGTCCGGCGTGCGGATCTGCGAAGGGGCCGGGGTGGTGCGCTGCGGTGTTGCACGGTCTGCCTGGCCACGGTCTTCGCGGCTCCAGCGTGCGCCGTTTTCGACATTGCCGGTGCCGCGCCAGCTGCCCGCAGCCGGGCGCTCTACACGCTGCGTTGAGGGCGCAGCACGCTGTACGGGTGCCGCCGCTGTTTGAGGCTGCTGCTGGACGCGCTGTGGGCGGGCCTGCGTTGCCTGACGGTTGCCTGCGTCGCCGCTCCGGCCCCACATCCGGCCACCGCCACCATTGCCACCGTCACCGCCACGCGCGCCGCTGCGTTCGCCGCGCTGCTGCCGCTCCTGCGCCATGACTTCCAAGGGAATGGCGGTGGTTGCCATTGCCACGGCCAGCACCGCGAGGGCGCTCTTGCTGAAGATTGACTTGCCGGACATCGTGGCCGACCCTTTCCCGATTGTTGGCCGTGACACTTCAGGGCCGTTACCATTTCGTAATACCTGATTCGCGCTGTCCGATATATGAACCGGCTTGACGGCCTCTCGTTCAGGTTTGTGTGGAGAAATATGAATGGAGCTGACGCTGGATGGGGTGCTGGCCGATGCGGCGGGGCGGCTTGTTGCAGCAGCGCAAGACCGTCGGCACGCGATGCACACGCCGGTGGTGGGCACCGCCGATGGTGACCTGCGGATCATGGTGCTGCGCGAGGCGACCGCAGACCTTGCACGTTTGCGCTTTCACACAGACCTGCGCAGCCCCAAGTGTGCGCTGATCGGTGATGGCGCTCCGGTTTCATTGCTGGCTTATGATCCGGCCGCGCGCGTGCAGTTGCGCATGCGCGGCGCGGGGTGGATCGAGCACGGCAGCCTTCTTTCGGACGCCGCGTGGGAGCGATCTGCCCCTTCCAGCCGCCGCTGCTACTTGGCCGAGGCGGGACCGGGCGCTCTGCTGGACGAGCCGGGATCGGCGCTGCCCGAAGACCTCTTGTACCGCGCGCCTCTGCCCGAAGAGACCCTGCCGGGGCACAGCAACTTCGCCGTGCTGCTGGTCGAAGTGCGCAGTCTCGATTGGCTGCGGCTGACGCACCTTGGCGGAGAACGCGCAAGATTTGCCCGCGCCGGCGCAGACCTGCCGTGGCGCGCAGAGTGGCTGGCACCATGAGGAGAATGCCATGAACAGCCTCAACCTTGCCCTTGCCGTGATGCTGCTGACACCGGCAACAGCACTGGCGGCACCGGCGGCCACATTGGCAGACCTCGCGTGGCTGCAAGGCTCTTGGGAGGGTGAGGGCATTGCCGGCGCGCCCGCGCTCGAATCCTACAGTGCGCCCGCCGGTGGCCAGATGGTCGGGCACTTCCGCCAGATGAGAGCCGATGGCATGGTGATGTTCTACGAAATCATCACCATTGTGGAGCAGGGCGGATCGCTTGCCTACCGGCTCAAGCACTTCAATCCCGACCTGACCGGCTGGGAGGAAAAGGACGAAGTGGAGGCTTTCCCACTGACCGCAAGATCGGCAGACCGCTTCGAATTCTCCGGCCTCGTCTATGAACGCACCGGCCCTGACGCAATGACTGCGTCAGTCGTCGTCGAGGAAAAAGGCAAGCGCGACACGCTGGTCTTCCGCTTCCGCCGAAAGGGCGGTTAGCGGAAGACCACGCGGATCAGATCAGCGCGTCAGCTTCTTGTAGGCCAGCGCGGTCGGCCGGTCAGCCGCATCGCCCAGACGGCGGCGCTTGTCTTCTTCGTAGGCCGCGAAGTTGCCTTCGAACCATTCGACGTGGCTGTTGCCCTCGAATGCCAGGATGTGGGTGGCGAGACGGTCAAGGAAGAAACGGTCATGGCTGATGACCACGGCGCAACCGGCGAAGTTCTCGATGGCGTCTTCCAGCGCGCTCAGCGTTTCCACGTCAAGGTCGTTGGTCGGTTCGTCGAGCAGCAGCACGTTGCCGCCCAACTTCAGCATCTTGGCCATGTGGACGCGGTTACGTTCACCGCCTGAAAGCTTGCCGACGTTCTTCTGCTGGTCTGCGCCCTTGAAGTTGAACGCGCCGACATAGGCCCGCGTGCTCATCTCCTGCTTGTTGACGGTCATGTAGTCCAGACCGTCAGAGATTTCCTGCCAGACGTTGTTCTTCGGGTTCAGATCGTCGCGGCTCTGGTCAACAAAGCCGAGGTGGACGGTGCTGCCGATTTCCACCGTGCCGCTGTCCGGCTGTTCCTTGCCGGTCAGGATCTTGAACAGCGTGGACTTGCCCGCGCCGTTAGGCCCGATGATGCCCACGATGCCGCCCGGTGGCAGCATGAATGACAGGTCTTCGAACAGCAGCTTGTCGCCAAAGGCCTTCGAGATGTTCTTGACCTCGATAACCTTGCCGCCAAGGCGTTCTGGCACCTGAATGACGATCTGCGCCTTGCCGATAGGCCGGTTGTCCTGCGCGTTCTGCAGTTCTTCGAACTTGCGGATACGCGCCTTGGATTTGACCTGACGGGCAGCGGGCGTCTGCCGGATCCACTCAAGTTCGCGGCTGAGGGCCTTCTTCTTGCCGCTTTCTTCGCGATCTTCCTGTTCAAGGCGCTTGGCCTTCTTTTCCAGATAGGTCGAGTAGTTGCCCTCGTAGGGGAAGTATTTCCCACGGTCGAGTTCGAGGATCCAGCCCACCACGTTGTCAAGGAAGTAGCGGTCATGGGTGATCATCAGCACCGCGCCGGCATATTCCTTCAGGTGGTTTTCCAGCCATTCGACGGATTCTGCGTCAAGGTGGTTGGTCGGTTCGTCCAACAGCAGGATCGACGGCTTCTGGATCAGCAGGCGGGTCAGCGCGATGCGGCGCTTTTCACCGCCGGAAAGGCTGCCCACCGGCCAGTCGCCCGGCGGGCAACGCAGCGCTTCCATCGCGATTTCCAGCTGATTGTCGAGCGTCCAGCCATCGACCGCGTCGATCTTGTCCTGCAGCTCGCTCATTTCAGCGCCCAGCGCATCGAAATCGGCGTCTTCCTCGCCCATCTCCATGCCGATCTGGTTGAACCGGTCGACCATATCGGCAATTGCGCGCGCGCCGTCCTTGACGTTTTCAAGCACGGTCTTGCTCTCGTCGAGCTGCGGCTCCTGCTCAAGATAGCCGACCGTGATGTTCTCACCCGGCCAAGCCTCGCCGGTAAAATCCTTGTCGATCCCGGCCATGATCTTGATGAGCGTCGATTTACCGGCACCGTTCGGGCCGACAATACCGATCTTGGAACCCTGATAGAATTGCAGGCTGATGTCGCTCAGCACCGGCTTCTGCGCGCCGGGGAATGTCTTCGTCATGCTTTTCATGACGTAGGCGTATTGGGCAGCCATGTCTGGTCCTTGGATGAATGGCGAAAAGGAGTTGCGCCGCCTCTACCGGCTAGGAACCGCGCGGGCAAGCGGGGCGTAACAAACAAGGGCGTCGGCAGGGCTTGGCAGGTGGGAAGCAGGACGATAGCAAGGTTGCATGAGAAACCTTTCCCGCGCCACCGCGCTCACCGTCGCCCTCCTGTCCGCAACAGCTTATGCGCAGGAGCCAAAGGGCGATGTTGCGTGGGATATTCTTGCAGGGCTTACCAGCGAAGTCGGCCCGCGCATGCCGGGCAGCGAGGCTGAGGCGCGCGCCCGCACCTGGGCCGATGCGCGGCTGAAAGCGCTGGGCTTCAGCAACGTTACGGTCGAGCCCTTCACCATCCGTGGCTACGTGCGCGGGCGTGACGAGGCGAGCCTGATCGCGCCAATCCCGTTCAGGCTGGCCGTCACCGCGCTGGGTTACAGCGGCACCACGCCGGACAAGGGCGTCGAAGGTGAAGTCGCCTATTTCCCCACGCTCGATGCGCTGAAAGCCGCGCCCGCTGGTTCGCTCACGGGCAAGATCGCCTTCATCGACCACGCAATGAAGCGTGCGCAGGATGGCAGTGGCTATGGCCCTTATGGCGCTGTGCGCAGGCAGGGACCGGCCATCGCAGCGGGCAAAGGCGCGCTGGCCACGGTGATCCGCTCCATCGGCACCGACAGCCACCGCAATCCGCACACCGGCGGCACCACGTTCCCCGATGGCGTGAAGGCCATCCCGGCGGGCGCGGTGTCAAACCCGGACGCCGATCTGATCGCGCGCATCGCCGGCAGTGGCAAGCCGATCCGCCTGAACCTGACGCTGACCGGCAAGACCGTTGACGGGCTGCCTTCGGGCAACGTCTATGCCGATCTGCCGGGGCGCGATCCGTCGCTGCCCGCGATCCTGCTGGGCTGCCATCTGGATAGCTGGGATCTGGGCACTGGCGCGATTGACGATGCGGCAGGCTGCGCGATCATCACTGCCGCCGCAATGAAGGCGCAGGAAGGCGGCAAGCCCCTGCGCACGATCCGTGTATTGTGGGCAGGGTCAGAGGAACTGGGCGGTTTTGGCGGCAGGGCCTATGCCGATAAGCACGCAGAACCTTATGCGTTGGCGATGGAAAGCGATTTCGGCGCTGGCAAAGTGTGGCGTGTGACGTTCAGCATGGCCGACGCGAACAAGGCCCTGACGGACCGCATTGCCACGGCGCTTTCACCGATGGGCATTGTGCGCGGGGCGGGCAAGGCCAGCGGCGGCACCGATGTCGCTCCGGTCATCGCCAAGCAAAAGCTTGCCGTGGTCGACCTTGATCAGGACGGCACGCACTACTTCGATCTGCACCACACGCCTGATGACACCTTGGACAAGGTCGATCCGGCGGAATTGGCGCAGAATGTGGCTGCGTGGACCGAGGTGCTGAAGATCGTGGCGAACGAGGCGGGGCCGATTGCTGCGGTGGAGTAGAACGAGAATGGCATTCTAACCCAAAGCCATCACACCATTCCGTTCGTGTCGAGCGAAGTCGAGACACTTTGCGCGATGTCTCGACTTCGCTCGACACGAACGGGTAATGGCTCGACACGAACGGGTAATGGCTCGACACGAACGGGTGACGGGGTGATATTGTGTCATTCGGCCTGTAAATCCCCAAACCCCGCTCAATCCGCGTTTTCGGGAAACTCCACGACTGTCGTCACGCCATTGCGGCTGTCGGTGGTCACTTCGCCGCCAAGTTGCGAGACGAAGCCCTTGATAATCGTCGTGCCCAATCCGCGATGGCGCGGGGCCTCGTTTCCGCTGGCCGGATCAAAGCCCTTCCCATTGTCGGCGATGGTCAGGCGCAGGCGGCTATTGCCGCTGCGCTCAAGCGTCAGCCGCACTTCGCCCGGTTCCCCCTCAGAAAAGGCGTGCTTGATCGAATTGTTCAGCACTTCGGTTACCAGCAGCATCAGGGTCATCATGCGGTCCACCGCAATGCGCGCGTCAACCGCATCGACGTTTATCGTCACATGGCTGGCGTCGGCCACTTCCTGCGCATGGCGCACCACGCTTTCGATCTGTTCAGGCACGGCCAATTCACGCGCAGCGGGATCGTAAAGCTGGCGGTGCACCCGGCCCATCAATTCGATCCGGGTATCCGCGCTTTCCAGAATGCGCATGGCAGACGCCGGATCACGCTCAATCTGGCGTCGTTGCAGGCGCAGCATCGATGAAACAGAGGCGAGGTTATTGGCCACCCGGTGCTGCAGTTCCTTGAACAGCAGGGTTTGCTGGTCGGCCATCGCGGAAAGCTGGCGCTGGCTGTCCTCCAGCCTTGCCTGCCTTTGCTGCAATCCATCGATCAGCAGAACATCAACCACCACCACAGCTGTGAAGAACAGCAGCGCTGTCGCCACCGGAACGCTCAGCGCGAAACTCTCGATCGGGGGGATGAAATAATACCACGAAGCCAGCAGGCTGAGCACCCCGCAAACCGTGCCGGGACCGCGCCCGCCCAGAAACGCGGCGATGATCACCGCCGGAAAGAACGTCAGGAACGGGAAGCCGGGCGGCAGCAAATGATCTGCGGCAAACCGGGCGACGGTTGCTATCAGAGCGAAGAGCACGGCAAGCGAATAGGCGGTCAGCCTGCCGCGAACGGGTCTGAATAGGGCGCGGGCAACTGGCAGCATATCTGGGTGACGATTGGCAGCAACATTGATGCTTTGCAATGTCACAAGTTACAAGCCCGCCGAAATAATCGGCGGGCTTATGGTTTCATTCGCAATTTGTCTGTCAGATGCGCTCGATTACGATGGCCGGGGCCATCCCGCCCGCCGCGCACATCGTAATCAGGCCATAGCGCCCGCCAGACCGCTCCAGTTCATCCAACGCAGTGCCGATCAGGATGGAACCGGTTGCGCCGATAGGGTGGCCCAGCGCCATCGCGCCGCCATTGATGTTCACCTTCGAGCGGTCCAGTTCCAGATCTCGGATGAACTTTTCGGCAACCACGGCGAAGGCTTCGTTGATCTCCCAGACGTCGATGTCGTCCTTGGTCAGGCCCGCCTTGGCCAGAACCTTCTTCGCCGCTGGAACCGGCGCGTTGAGCATCAGCGTGGGATCGTCGCCCTGATTGGCATAGGCCACGATGCGCGCACGCGGCTTCATCCCGTGCTTTTCGGCATAGGCGGGCGAGACGATCAGCAGTGCCGCCGCGCCATCGACCACGCCCGAGGAATTGCCCGCATGGTGGAAGTGCTGAATTTCCACGTCGGGGTAACGGCGGTTGATCTGCTTGCGGAATGTGGTGCCGCCAAGGTCAAAGTCGGCCAGTCCGGCAAAGCTTGGCTTCAGTCCGGCCAGACCCTCGGCAGTGGTTTCGGGGCGGGGGAACTCCTCACGGTCCAGCGCGACCGATCCGTCCTCGTTCAGCACCGGCACGACCGATTTGGCAAAGCGGCCTTCCTTGATCGCCATGTCGGCGCGCTGCTGGCTGACCAGAGCCAGCCCGTCGAGCGCCTCGCGGCTGATGCCTTCGATGCTGGCGATGGCATCACCGCATACGCCCTGATGCGATTGCGGGTGGATCGCGTCCAATGCCATGTTGCCCGATCCCATGCCCAATGGCTTGATCCCGGCGTTGGCCTGCTCTGCACCGTGCGTGGCGTGGAAGCTCATCATTTCGGTGCCACCCGCAATCACGCAATCTTCCATGCCAGACATGACCGAAGCGCAGGCAAGGTTCACCGAAGTGATGCCGCCGCCGCAGAAGCGATCCAGAGTCGTGCCGCTGGCCGAGATGTCATATCCCGCTGCCAGCGCGGACATGCGGCCAAGGTCGCCGCCCTGTTTGCCCACCTGTGACGAGGTTGACCAGATGATGTCGTCCACCGTTGCCGTATCAAGATTGTTGCGGTCTTTCAGCGCCTTGAGCACCGTTGCCGCAAGATGCTGTGGGTGCAGGTGCGAAAGCGCGCCCTTGCCGGGCTTGCCAACTCCGCGTGGGGTGCGGACGGCGTCGATGATATAGGCTTCAGGCATTGCTGACTCTCCCGCTGGGCTTGTTTAATCGCTCGATTAACGCAAGGAGCGCGTGTGTGCAACCCTTAACCGGCAGGCTCGACAGCGGCGCTGCAACCTGCCAGCCTCGCGAACATCCACACAGCGAGGCCCCATGCTTCATCACGAACTGCTCGAACAGGCGCACCGGCATGCCGACGCCATCGTCGCCCTGCGCCGCGCCATCCACGCAGAGCCGGAACTCGGCCTGCACACGCCCAAAACGCGCGACAAGGTGCGTTCAGCACTTGCCCATCTGCCGCTCGAATGGCGCGAGGGGCCATCGACCACCGGCCTCGTCGCCACACTGAAAGGCAGGGCAGGCGCAGGCCGAAGAGTCCTGCTGCGCGGCGATATGGACGCGCTGCCGATGACCGAGCAGACGGGCCTCGATTTTGCCTCGACCATCCCCGGCGCGATGCACGCCTGCGGCCACGATACCCACACCGCCATGCTGGCAGGGGCTGCCGAACTGCTCTGCGCGCGTGCCGACGAACTGGCAGGCGAAGTGCAGTTCATGTTCCAACCGGGGGAAGAGGGCTACCACGGCGCGCGCTTCATGCTCGACGATGGGTTGATCGATCCACTGCCCGATGCTGCCTTTGCGCTCCACATCATGCCCAACAGCCCCCACGGGCTGGTCGCTGGCAAAGCAGGCGCGCTGCTCGCCTCGGCCGACCAGTTCGACATCGTGGTGGAGGGGCGCGGCGGCCACGCCTCGATGCCGCACGATGCGCTCGATCCGGTGCCCGTGGCCTGCGAGATCGTCACCGCATTGCAGGCCCTCGTCACGCGCAAGTTCCCGGTCAGCGATCCGGTGGTTGCCACTGTGGCAAAGATCGAGGCGGGCACCGCGCACAATGTCATCGCCGACAGTGTGGCCATGCGCGGCACCTTGCGCACGCTTTCCCCCACCAACCGCGCCCGCCTTCGCGAAGTGCTGGATCAGGCCGCCACGCATATCGCACAGGCCCACGGCATGACCGCCACGGTCACGATCACTCCCGGCTTCCCGGTCACCGTCTGCGATGCCCGCGCGGTCGATCTGGGCGAAAAGGTGGTGCGCGCCATCAGTGGTGAGAACGGCTTTCACCGCCTTGATGCGCCGATCATGGGCGCGGAGGACTTCTCCTATGTGCTGGAAAAAGTCCCCGGCGCGATGTTCTTCCTCGGCGTCGCGCACGAAGGTGCGGACTGGCGCTCGTGCTGCTCGATCCATTCCACGCGCATGATGGTGGATGAAAGCGTCCTCCCGCTTGGCACTGCCGTTCTGGCCGGCTGCGCCGAACGTTTTCTGGCAGAGGGCTTTGCCGCATGATCTGGTGGAATGGCGTCATGCCGTCGATGGAGCGGCTGACGAAGCTTGGCAGTTCGTCCATGCCGGCGCACCTCGGCATCGAGTTCGTCGATTGCGGGCCAGACTGGATTCGCGCGCGCATGCCGGTCGATCACCGCACGCATCAGCCATTCGGCCGGCTCCACGGTGGGGCTTCTGTCGCGCTGGCCGAAACGCTCGGATCAATGGCGGGCGCGATGGTCGTGGACCCTGAAAAGTTCCTCGGCGTGGGCATGGAAATCAACGCCAACCACTTGCGCCCCGTGCGCGAAGGCTGGGTCTATGCCACCGCGCGGCCCGAAGCCTTAGGCCGCACCACGCACGTCTGGTCCATCAGGATTGAGGATGAAGCTGGCAAGCTCGTCTGCATTTCGCGCTTTACGCTGGCCATCATTCCACGCGAACGGCAGTGACACTGTGAATTTAATCACATTTCATGGAACCAAGCTTTAGGAACTGCATTTCGGTGGTCAGGCACCATTGATATGAACAGAAATTTTCCCAACAGCGTCCCTGAAACTGGCCTGAATGACCAGGCTCACACCGCGTTTGATACCACCGCCGCGCGCGCCCGCGCAGAGCATCCTGAAGATACCTTCGCAGGAGCGTCCGGCGTGCTGTTCGAACAGGCTATGGCCCAAACCCGCATGGCGATATGCCTGTGCGATCCGCACCAGTCAGATGTGCCGATTGTTTTTGCCAACAAGGCGTTTCGGCAACTCACCGGATATGATGATCATGAGATCGTCGGTCGCAACTGCCGCTTCCTGCAAGGTCCGCGAAGTGATCGCGGTACGCTCGACCGAATCCGCAAGGCGATTGCTGAAGAAGACGTGCTGGTTGTCGAAGTGATGAACTATCGCAAAGACGGCACCGCGTTCTGGAATGCGCTGCACCTCGGCCCGATCTACGATGCCGATGGAAAGCTGGTCTACATCCTCGGCAGCCAGTGGGACGTATCCGATGTACGCGCCGCCCGCGCCGATGAGCGCCATGCCCGCGATCTTGCGCGCGAACTTTCCCACCGCATGAAAAACATGTTCGCGGTGATCGGCGGCATCGTCAATTTCACCGGTCGCGTGCGCGGGATTGAAACCGAAGCGCGCGAGATCAACGAGCGTATTCAGGCGCTGGGCCGCGCTTATGAAACCACGCTGGATGATTCCCACCGCGGTACCGTTGAAGTCGGGCAGGCGATCCGCGCCGTCCTCGCGCCCTACGATCCCGATGGCACCCGCATCCGTTTCGAAGGCAACGGGCTGCGCTCCGATTTCGCCTCGGTCTCGGTGCTGGGCCTTTCGCTCCATGAACTGGCGGTCAATGCGCTGAAGCACGGCGCGCTCAGCAGCAACGATGGCCACATCACCGTCGCGTGGCGCAGGAACGGGGCGGCCGATGGCCCCGCCATCTGCATCGATTGGACCGAGCATGGCAGCCTTCCCGGCGCCCCGGCTATGGGCAGTGGCAGCGACGGTATCGTCGACCGGATGCTCAACATGGCTAGGGGGGGTATCGTGAGAGAATGGGATAGCGAGGGCCTGAAGGCGAAGCTGAACATACCCCTGAGAGACCACGCAGAATGACCGGAATCCATCCTTCCACGGGCGAGCCGTGTCGTGTGCTCGTGCTGGATGACGAACCGCTGATCCTGCTTGATCTCGAATTTGCGGTCGAAGACGCCGGTTGCAAACCGCTAACTGCGCTCGATCTGGTCGAGGCTCTGGCCATTGTGCAGAACAACGCGATTTCCGCTGCGATCCTTGATGTCTCGCTGGGGCAGGGCCAGACCTGCGAACAGGTTGCCCGCACTCTGGCGGGAATGGGCATTCCCTATGTCCTGCATACCGGCGACCTTGATCGGATGGACGAGGCCGTTCGCAGCCTAGGCGGCACGCTGGTGCCAAAGCCTACGCCTGCCGCCGTTGTGGTCGCCCGCGCGCTGGAGCCGCTGGCCATCCGACTGGATTGACCCCTTGCGCCATTTCGCTCGCCCGCGCATCAGCAATCGCAGCTAAACGGGGCGAATCCATGACATCGACGACCGAAGCGACAACCGAAGCGCGTGTGCTCGAAATGGCGGGCATCCACAATTTCCGGGACTATGGCGGATACGCCGCGCGTGCCGGGCGTTTGCGCAAGGGCATGCTGTGGCGATCAGGCCAGCATAGCGATGCAACCGTCGAAGACCTCGCCCGCATCCACACCTTGGACATTGCCACTGTCATCGACTTGCGCGGAGACAGCGAGCGGCGCGCCAACCCCTGCCTGCGCCATGCCGATTTTGCCGGAAATGTCGTGTTCCATCCCGGCGAAACCGCCAGCGCCGCAGGCCGCGCCGCGCACGAGGAAGCCGCGCGCGATGTCCGCACTCCCGATGACGCACGCCGCGCCATGAGCAACCTTTATAAAACGCTGCCCTTCCGCCCGGTCCTTGTCGGCACGTATCGCCTGTACATGAAGGCCCTGGCCGAGCGCGACGGTCCCAGCCTGCTCCACTGCCTCGCCGGAAAGGACCGCACTGGTGTGGCCGCTGCCTTGGTTCACGATCTGCTTGGCGTCCACGGTGATGACATCATGGCAGACTATTTGCTCACCAACACCGCCGGCAACGCCGAAGCTCGCATCGAAGCGGGCGCACGCCATGTCCGCCAAGGCTTCGGCGTCAGCATGGACGATGCCGCCGTCCGGGTACTGATGGGCGTCGAAGCCCCGTTCCTCGAAACTGCCTTTGCTGCGATCCGCGAAAGCTACGGCAACACGGAACGCTATGCGCGCGAAGTGCTGGGCGTTACGCCTGAAATGCTGCAAGCGATGGAACGCAACCTGGTCGAGGCCTGAGGCAGGTCACGCGGCCTTCACGTAAGCATCAAGCCGCGCCAACATCGCGGCCTTGTCGGTTTCCGGCAGCCACGCCGCCTCAAACCCGTTGCGTGCAATCGCGATCAATTCTGCGCGCGTCAGTTGGCTGCGCTCTACTGCCCGGATCAGCACGTCGTCCACGTACTCGCTGCCCATATAGGCCGGGTCGTCGGACGAGATCGTGACTTTCAGTCCTGCGTCCATCATTGCCCGCACGACGTCCACCGGCACCTTTTCAGTGCGTCTCAGCGTGCCCGAAAAGGTTGGGCAGACCGTGAAATATATGCCGCGCGCCTTGGCAATCGCCACCAGTTCGGGAGACTGTACGATGTTGCCGCCGTGGTCGATCCGGTCCACCTTCAGATCGGTCAGCACGGTGCGGATATTGCGCAACGTGTCTGTCTGGTCCACGTCGCAATGTGCGGTCACTTTCAACCCGTTCGCGCGCGCTTTGGCGAAGTGTTCGCGGAACTTTTCGGGCGGATTGCCTGCCTCATCGCTGTCCAGCCCCACGCCCACCAAATCGGCCTTGAACGGCAGAGCGGCATCCAACGCCGCCATCGCGCTTTGCGCTGAATGATCGCGCACAAAGCACAGGATCAATTGCGAACGGATTCCCAGCTTGGCCTCGGCATCCCCGCGTGCCCGCGTGATCCCGCCAATCATGTCGGCCATCGCCACGCCGCGTTTCAGGTGCTCCTGCGGATCGAAGAACATCTCGGCATAGATCACGTTCTGTGATGCCGCCTTGGCCAGATAGGCATAGGCAAGGTCATAGAAGTCCGGTTCCTTCTGCAGAACCTTCATTCCGTCATAGTAGATGGCAAGGAAGCTCGGCAGATCGTGATAGATATAGCTGGCCTTCATCGCCGCCACATCGGCAAAGGGCAGGTTCATGCCGTTGCGCTTCGCCAGCGCGAACTTCATTTCGGCTTCCAGTGTGCCTTCCAGATGCACGTGGTATTCGCTCTTGGGCATGCCCCGGATGAACGCCGCCAGCGCTGGATCGCTGACCGGTGCCACTGCGCCACCGCGCCCCGGCAAGGCGAATATGGCAGTGGTTGCGGCCAGTCCCCTGATGAAGTCCCTGCGATCCATGCCCTTTGCCCCCTGCAATTCCTCTGCGCTTGTCGGGTGGGGTAGGCGCTGCTGTCAAAAGCCTTTTGCGCAACGCGGCGTCGGCAAAATGCGCGCAGGGTGCTCCCAAGAAATTCTGTCCGATACTTGCGGATAAAGCCCCTTTGCCGGACTCGCTTTTCGCCCCCGTGCTGCCTATCTCGCTTGGCAATTGGAGGACATTCGCATGGCGACCACGCACAAGACCCGCATGCTCATCATCGGCTCCGGCCCGGCCGGACTTTCTGCCGCCATCTATGGCGCGCGCGCTGGCATGCAGCCGATCGTGGTGCAGGGCCTCCAGCCCGGTGGGCAGCTGACCATCACCACCGATGTGGAAAACTACCCCGGCTTCCGCGATGTGATCCAGGGGCCGTGGCTGATGCAGGAAATGCAGGCCCAGGCCGAACACGTCGGCACGCGCATGATGTGGGACACGATCCTTGATGTGACGATGGACGGCTCGCCCTTCCGCGCCACGGGTGACAGCGGCGATGTCTATGAAGGCGACGTTCTGGTCATCGCCACCGGTGCTCAGGCCAAATGGCTTGGCGTGCCCGGCGAACAGGAACTCTCGGGCAAGGGCGTGTCCGCCTGCGCCACTTGCGATGGGTTCTTCTATCGCGGCAAGAAGGTCGTGGTGATCGGCGGCGGCAACACGGCTGTGGAAGAGGCGCTCTACCTCACCAACCACTCAACCGACGTCACCCTGATCCACCGTCGTGACAGCCTGCGCGCCGAAAAGATCCTGCAGGACCGCCTCCACGCGCATCCCAATATCAAGGTGCTCTGGAATCAGAAGGTCGACAGCTTCGTCAGCGAAGACGGCAAGGGCCTGACCGGCGTGAAGCTGATCGATACCGTCACCGGTGAACAATCGATCGCGCTGACCGACGGAGCCTTCGTTGCCATCGGCCACGCGCCCGCCACCGAACTGTTCAAGGGTAAGCTGGAACTCGATGACAGCGGCTACATCGTGGTGGAACCCGGCACCCCCAAGACCGCCATTCCCGGCGTCTTTGCTTGCGGTGACGTGATGGACCACACCTATCGTCAGGCCGTGACTGCAGCAGGCACCGGCTGCATGGCCGCGCTGGACGCCGAACGCTTCCTTGCGGACTTGGATTACAAGGCCACTCAGACAGTCGAAGCGTAAGCTGCAGACTCCCCTCCTGCCTGCGGGAGGGGCGCTATTGAATCTCCCCTCCCGCAAGCGGGAGGGGTTGGGGGAGGGCATGTCACCCCATCACCCCAACATCAAACGTGCAGCGCCTCCACCAACCGCGCCTGCAACCACGCCCGCGCGGCCTCGTCGGAAAAGCTGTGCGATCCGCTATCGATCCGCTGCACATGCGGATCGGCGCTATCCCAAACTTCGGCAAACATCTGCGCCGTCCGGTCGCCGCTCGCCAGCAGGATCGAAACCGGCCCAACAAACGCAGCCAGCCCTGCCTTCATCTCAGCAACCAGTCCTGAAGGCGCAGCGGGTGCAGCCGCTGCGGCGCTGCGCAGTCCTTTGAACAGCTTGCCAAGATTGACCCCGCCCGTCAGCAACCGCCAGATCTCACGTGGATTGGTCAGCTTGGCGAGATAGCGGCTGCGGATGGCCGAAGCAGGCATCACATCCGGCGCTTCCTCACCATCGATCGTCCACGGATTGGCCAGCACCAGCCCGGCCAGCGCCAGCTCAGGCGCAAACAGCATCAGCGCCGCCGCCGCATCGCAATTGCCGAATGCCACCACGCGCGAAACGTGCGGAGCGGCGGCCTTGAAAGCGGTAACAGCTGCCGCAATGTCAGCCCCGGAATGGCGGAACGTCAGGTTCTCACCCTCACTGTCACCCACCCCGCGCCGATCATAGCGGAACACCGGAAAGCCCTCGCGTGAAAGCTTGGCGGCAAGCTGCGCCTGCCCACACCACGCCCCGGCGCGCAGCTCGTTTCCGCCCGAAACGATCAGCAGTCCGGTCGCCCCGCTCGCCTGCCCGATATCGAGCGTGCCGAACAGCCGCGCCCCCTCGCACAGGAACGTCACCTGCCGCCGCGTCACGTGGCGATCTCCGCCAGCACGATCTGCGCCAGCGCCGCCGATTGCTCGGGCGCGGCCGCCGGTTCAGCCCGCAGCCACAGCCCGCCACCGCCAAGTTCACTTTGTGAAACAATGCGTTGGCCTTCAATCTGCGCCGTCGCGCTCTCAAGCCCGGCGATCAGCGATGCCCCACAATGCCAGCCCGCCAGTTCCAGCCCCTCACTGCGCCCAGCCTCCAGCAACGCCGCGCTGTCCTCCTGCCGCCCGGCCTCGCGCGCTGAAATCACGCGGGCGCGCAGCAGTTGCCGCAGGATCGAACCGCCCTTGGCCGGTTCCAGAACCAGCCCCGGCAGAGTATGCGGAAACACCAGCGCGCCACCGCGCACCGCCAGCACATCCGTCGCGCCAAAGTGGCGCGCCGCCTGCGTCATCGCGCGTTGCCATGCGTGCAGGCTTTGGGCGGAAAAGTCCTGTAAACTCTCGTTGCAGCCGGGCAGATCGGGCAGAAAACTGTCCACGCCCGCTTCATCCAGCAGGCGCATCGTATCGACCAGCATCCGCCGCGTGCGGTTGGCTTCGTCGAACAGGGCAGGCACGATCAGCAGCCGCACCATGCGCCCGCGATCAAAGGCGAAAGCATACTCCTCGCTCTGCCCATGCGGGCCGGGGCAGGGCCAGGAGGCAATCACATTCAGGCCTTCTCGGCGACTTTGCCTTCGAGGAACGCGAGAAGATTGCCATAGCTTTCCAGCAACTCGCCATCCACTTCGTCGTCCTCGATCACTACGTCGAGCCGGTCTTCGATTTCGGTCAGCAGCCCTGCGACAGCCATCGAATCCAGTTCGGGCAGATCGCCGAACAGGCCGGTCGAAGCGTCGAACGCGGCGACCCGGTCCGTGGAGAGTCCAAGCACGTCGGAAAGGATCGCGCGGAGGGTGCTGTCGGTGTCGCTCTCAGTGTCGCTCATCGTATCCCGGTGCCGTTCAAGTGCGTCTAGGTGCAGTTAGGTGCATCTAGGTGTCGTTCAGAAAACCGGCCTTAACCATCGCGGTTCGGGGAAACAAGGGGTTGCAGCTTGTGCCTCCCCACAGCGCGGATCATGGCGGGCCAGTGCCGCACAGCACCCTTGCGCCACGCCCGTACACGCCAGCGGGTGCGCACGTCTTCCATCCAGTCGCGCTTGTAGGGATCGTCGCCGGTCCCGAAATCCACCAGAGAAACGCCATCGCGATCAATGACATGCTCGAACATGGCAGCGCTCAGCAGCGTGCCGGGCGATTGCTTGCGAAAGCGCTCATCATGCGCCAGCTTGTGAATGAAGGCCGTGCCGCCCTCAACCGTCCAGAACTGCGCGGCCACCGGTTGCCCGCCAATCTCGGCAATCCCCAGCCGCAAACGCCCCGCCGCACCGTCCATTTCCGCCCACCGCCGCAGGAAATCGGGAGACCCTTCGTCGGGCTTCCAACTGAGCTTGTAGACCGCCTCGTAAGCGTCCCAATCGGCGGGCGAGAATTCGGTGACGATGCGCAAGCCCACTTCGCCCTTGCGTCCCTTTCGCCGCACCGTTTCGCGCAGCGCGCCGGGGCGGGCGGCCCAGTATTGGGCGAAGCTGCGGTCCTTCACAGGCAAGATGTGGTTAGAGTCGCAAGGCTCTGAAATCACGACCCAGCCTGTGCGGCGCAGCGCATCGGCCAGCGCGCGTGCATCATCTTCCGGCATCGGCGCAAAGGACGCGCGGCCCATAGGCAGACTTCGCGTGATCTCTGAAAGAAGCGCCGCATCACCCAGCGGACGCGCAATAAAGTTGTACCAGTTCGCCAGCGCCTCGGCCCCGCCATGCGCTTCCATCCAAGGGAGCGCGGCCACCCGCGCACCGTTGGAGGCAACGCTTACGCGCGGTTTTGCGGGGGCGAGGCACATTTCGGAAAGCAGGCCGAGCCAGTCGAGCCGCTCGAAGGGCGAGGGGCCTTGCACAGCAAGAACGCCCGCATCCGCTTGCGCTTCCTTAAGACTGGCGTGATAGACCTGCAAAACGATACCAATTCCTGTGCCGAGACCTGCGTGCCCGAAAGCCCCGATCCCACTGTCTTTCCGCTCGATCACCTTGCTCTGCGCGGGGCACGCACCGCGCCTGCGCTGGTGCTGCGCGACCGCACTCTTAGCCATGAAGAGTTAAACGCGCGTGTAGGAAGCCTTGCGAAGTGGCTGAAATCGCAGGTGGGCGAAGCGGGCGCGCGGGTGGCGACGTGGCTGCCCAAGACCGAACTTTCGTGCCTGATGCCGCTGGCCGCAGTGCGCGCCGGGCTGGTGCATGTGCCGGTCAATCCGCTGCTCAAGCGTGCGCAAGTGGCGCATATCCTTGGCGATTCTGGGGCAGCACTGCTGATCGCCAACAAGACCCGGCTGGATACGCTTGAGCCGGGCGATACTGCGTGTGCGGTGTTCGAGGAACCGCTGGTTTGGGGTGAAGTCGATGAGCAGGGCGGAGAACTGCCGCCATCGGATGCGACGCCCGATAGCCTTGCCGCGATCCTCTACACCAGCGGATCGACCGGGCGGCCCAAGGGCGTCATGCTTTCGCAGGCGAACCTCTGGCTCGGTGCCGTCAGCGTGGCGCATTACCTGAAAATTGTGCCGACAGATCGCGTGCTTGCGGTGCTGCCGCTGGCGTTCGATTACGGTCAGAACCAGTTGCTTTCGACCTGGTATGCAGGTGGCAGCGTGGTGCCGCTCGATTACCTGACGCCGCGTGATGTGGTGAAAGCGGTGGCGAAACATGGGGTTACGACCATTGCCGCCGTGCCGCCGCTGTGGCTGCAACTGGCGGAACTCGATTGGCCGGAGGACGCTGCGGCGAGCCTGAAGCGCATGACCAACAGCGGCGGGGCGCTCACACTGTCGCTGGTTCGCGCGCTGCGCACGAAGTTTCCAGAGGCTGATCTTTACCCGATGTACGGATTGACCGAGGCGTTTCGGTCTACCTTCCTTGACCCCGCGCTGGTGGACGCGCACCCGACCTCGATGGGCAAGGCCATTCCGTTCGCAGAAGTGCTTGTCGTCAATGATTTGGGTGCGGAAGCTGCGGCGGAGGAAGAGGGCGAACTGGTCCATACCGGGCCACTGGTGGCGCAAGGGTACTGGCAGGATGCGCAGCGCACGGCTGAGCGGTTCAAGCCAGCGCCTGCGTTTTCAAAGCTGGGGGGCATGGCCGTGTGGTCGGGCGACAGAGTGAAGCGGGACGCGGCGGGATTGCTGCATTTCGTCGGGCGGCGCGATGCGATGATCAAGACCAGCGGCAACCGCGTCAGCCCGCAGGAAGTGGAAGAAGCGGCGGTGGCAACGGGGATCGTGGCCGAGGCGGTGGCGCTGGGTCTGCCCGATCCGCAACTGGGGCAGGCGATCCACTTGGTCGCGCGGGCTGCGCCGGATGCTGAGAAAGATGCGCTTGTTCCGGCACTTACGCGGGCGCTGCCCAATTTCATGGTGCCGCGCCATGTTCATTGGCGCGATGCCATGCCGGTCAGCCCGAATGGCAAATTGGACCGGGTTGCGCTGGCTGCCGAACTGGCCGAGGACATGACGCCATGAAACCGCTTGGCCCCATTCCGCCCGGATTTGACGCTATCGACGGTGTGCTGGCCATTGCCGGACGCAAGGTGACCGATCTGGTCGCCGAGGCGGGCGGCACGCCATTGTTCGTCTATTCGCGCGATATGCTGTCCGCTCGGGTCGCGGCGCTTCGGGCTGCAATGCCGGAGCAGTTGGCGATACATTATGCCGTCAAAGCAAATCCTTACGCACCACTTCTGAAGCACATGCTGAATCTGGTCGACGGGTTCGACATCGCCTCGGGCGGGGAACTGGCGATCGTGCAGGGCGCGGGAATCGATCCGGCCCGTGTCAGCTTTGCCGGGCCGGGAAAGCGCGATGCTGAACTGGAAGCGGCGATTACGGCGGGGGTGACGCTGAACCTTGAATCCGAGGGCGAGGCCAACCGCGCTTTGGCGATTGCTGAGCGGCTGGGCGTGACGCCGAAGCTGGCCATCCGCGTGAACCCGGAGTTCGATCTGAAGGGATCGGGCATGAAGATGGGTGGCGGGGCCAAACCGTTCGGCATCGATGAAGAGCGTGTGCCCGCGCTGGGCCGCAAGTTGATCGAAGCCGGTGCGGATTGGCGGGGGTTTCATATCTTCGCAGGAAGTCAGGCGCTCTCCGCCGACGCGATTATCGAGACGCAGCGGCAAACGTTGACGCTCGCCGCGCGGCTGGCGGACGAGATTGGCGCAGCGCTGCCAAAGTGCAATCTGGGGGGTGGCTTTGGCATTCCCTATTTCCCCGGTGACGAACCGGTAGACATCGCCGCCGTAGGGGAGGCGCTGGCCGAGCGCTTTGCCGATTTGCCCGATGCGCTGAAAGAGACGGCGTTCTGCATTGAGCTAGGCCGCTATCTCGTTGGCGAATCGGGGGTTTATCTGGCCACTGTAGTGGACCGCAAGGTTAGCCACGGCGAGGTCTATCTCGTCACCGATGGCGGACTGCATCACCAGCTTGCCGCGTCCGGAAACTTCGGCACGGTGGTGCGCCGCAACTATCCCAGCGCCATCGCCACGCGTTTTGGCGCTGAGGTGGCGGAAGAGGCCAGTATCGTCGGCTGTCTTTGCACCCCGCTTGACCGGCTGGCCGACAAGGGCGGGTTTCCCAAGGCTGACGTGGGCGATCTGGTCGCAATTTTCTGCGCCGGGGCTTATGGGGCCAGCGCCAGCCCCGCCGCGTTCCTTGGGCAAGGCCCGGCGCGCGAAGTTCTGATCTGAAAATCTTTGCATGACAGTGGGATAGGTTCCCACCGTTAACCATTACATCCAAGGCAGTCCCGCTTCGGGACAGGGGCGAAAGTAGCCTTGGCGTCATCCTTCACAGCAATCAAGGCTAACGCAATCTTCACCCTTTTTGGCGATAGCCGAGCGTGAATTGCGGTCCCTGCGATCCGTGCGCCTGAACGCAGGGGTAAGGGAAAGCCGCAGCAAGAAGGATGACCCATGCCTCTGAATGCCCGCATAACCCGCATGCTTGCCGGAACGGCGATGCTCAGCCTTGCCCTTACAGGGTGCGGCGGCGTGGGTGGCGGGGCGCAACTGCCGCCAGCGTCTTTCGTGGCGCTTCAGGAAGGGCCGGGCGAGGAATATGTGATTGGCCCGCTGGACGAGCTGACGATCTTTGTGTGGCGCAACCCGGAACTTGGCGCTTCGGTGCAGGTCCGCCCCGACGGGCGCATCACCACGCCGCTGATCACCGACATGCCAGCGGTGGGCAAGACGCCCTCGATGCTGTCCGAAGACATCAAGCTCCAGCTTTCGCAGTACATTCAGGAGCCGATCGTTTCGGTTATCGTCAACAAGTTTGCCGGTACGTTCAGCCAGCAGGTGCGGATTGTGGGGGCAACCGAAAAGCCCGCATCGATCCCGTTCCGCGCAAACATGACGCTGCTTGATGCGATGATCGCGGTGGGCGGGCTGTCCGAATATGCTGCCGCCAACAAGGCGCGGTTGGTGCGTTTTGACAAGCAATCGGGCAATCAGAAGGAATATGCCGTGCGCATCGGGGATCTCCTGCGCAAGGGCGATACCAAGGCCAACGTCCTGCTGATGCCGGGCGATGTGATCATCATTCCTGAGTCGATGTTCTGAGCGGCGGGCGGGGAACACGGCGGCCATGACCAGCATCTATGAAGAAGTGCGCATCGCGCTCCACGGCATCTGGACCCGGCGCTGGATTGCGCTGGCGATTGCCTGGGCGGTGTGCATGGCCGGTTGGCTGGTGGTGGCGATGGTGCCCAACAGCTATGAATCCAAAGCCCGCATCTTTGTGCAGATCGACGATGTGCTGGCCGACCAGATCGGCATTGGCGGAGACCGCAAGCGCGACATCGAGCGCGTGCGCCAGACGCTGACGAGTTCTGTGAACCTGGAAAAGGTGATCCGCGCGACCCGGCTGGGCGACAAGGTGACCGACGACAAGCAGATGCAGGCCGCAGTGGCCGGGCTGGGCAAGAACGTGAAAGTCGTCAGCCAGCAGGACAACCTGTTCGAGATCACCGGATATGCAGGCGGCGGCGGTCGCAACGATGGCGAGAACGCCAAGCTGGCGCAGGACGTCGTCCAGAAGATGATCGACATTTTCCGCGAGGAGAACCTTGCGGGCGGGCGCGGCGAGATGACCGATACGCTGGCCTTCATGGACCAGCAGCTGGCCACCCGCAAAAAGGATCTGGAAGCCGCTGAACTGAAGCGGACGGAATTCGAGGCCAAGAACGTCGGGTTCATTCCCGGCATCGGCTCGATTTCGACCAAGCTGGAAGCCGCACGCGGGCAGTTGCGCGATGTTGAATCGAACCTGCTGGCGGCACAAAGCGCGCTGGCTTCCATCAACGGGCAGCTTTCAGGCACGCCGCAGACCATTGCGGTGGCAGGCCCGGCGGGCGGAGCCAAAGGCGCGCTGTCGCAGGCGCAGTCTGATCTTGGGTCGATGCGCGCGCGCGGGCTGACCGACAGCCATCCCGATGTGATTGCCGTGAAGGGGCAGATTGCCGGCCTGCAAAAGGCGGCTGCGGGTGAGGGCGGTGGCGGGGGCACGCTCAATCCGGCCTATTCGTCGCTCATTTCGATCAAGGCCGATCGTGAGGCGAGCATTGTGGCGCTACAATCGCGCAAGGGATCACTTCAGGCAGAGATCGCGCAGCTTTCCGCACAGCAGTTCAGCGAGCCGACCGTGGCTGCCGAAGCTGCGCGCATCAGCCGCGATTATGACGTCTACAAAGAGCAGTACGACAAGTTGCTGCGTGACCGCGAACAGCTGCGCTTGCGCGGACAGGTTGAGACTGAGCGCGACGCGGTGAAGTTTGAAGTGATCGATCCGCCGACGATGCCGACCGGTCCTTCTGCGCCTGATCGCCCGATCCTGCTGATGCTGGTGCTGGTTGTGGGGATCGGCGCGGGCGGGGCTGGGGCCTTTGCGCTGGCGCAGTTGAAGTCTGCCTATTCGACCACGGGCCAGCTTGAACGTTCCACCGGCCTGCCTGTGCTGGGCGGCGTGTCCGAAGCAGTAACCCGTCTGGCGCGGGCTGAACGGGCGAAGCGGCTCAAGTGGTTTGCAGGGGGCCTGGCTGGCCTGTTCGTTGTCCTGTTCGTCCTGCTCGGCGTGGAAATGCTGAAGCGCGGCATGGTGGCCTGAGGAGGATCGAACGATGACCGACCAGAGCAAGATCCCGTTGCCCCCCGAGTTGAGGAGCGCTTCAGGCCCCTCGCTGATCGAGCGTGCCTCGGGTAGTTTTGATTTCCGCACGTTGACGCGTCCCGTGGTGCCTGATCTGCCGCCAGCGCCGAAGCCGTCCGCGCCCAAGCCAGTCGCAGTTGCGGTTCCTGCTGCGCCAGTGGCTCCCGCTCCGGTTGCAGCGCCTGCACCATTTGCGCCGCCACCGCCTGAAACCATCGTGGAAGTGAACCGCTTTACCGGGGCTTATCACAAGATCGACCGCGAACATTTGCGCGAGCAGTGCATCATCGAGCCGGAGAGCGCGGTGACGAGCACGCTTGAGGAATTCCGCATCATCAAGCGGCAGCTTCTGCGCGTGGCGGCTGAATCGCGGGGCGGACAGGGCACGCGGCATGGCGAACGCATTCTCATCGCCTCTGCCCATCCCGGTGAGGGCAAGACGTTTTGCGCGGTTAATCTGGCGATTTCGATTGCGGCGGAAAAGGACAACGAAGTCCTGCTGGTCGATGCCGATTTCGCCAAGCCATCGGTGCTGTCCACGCTGGGCCTGCCGGGCGGCAAGGGGCTGATGGACGCGCTGGCCGATCCTTCGCTGCCGGTGGAAGACTGCGTGATCGGCACTGATATTGCCGGGCTTTACGTGCTGCCTGCGGGCAACGCGACGGGATCGGACACCGAATACCTTGCCTCTGCCCGCACCAATGCAGTGCTGGACCGGCTGACGGCGCATTCGCCCAGCCGCATCGTTATTTTCGATTCGCCCCCCGTGCTGGCCGCTTCGCCTGCCACGGTGCTTGCCAACCATGTCGGCCAGACGGTCGTCGTAGTGCGCGCCGATGTGACCGGCGAGGCCGCGCTGCGCGATGCGGTGGGCCTGCTGGGGGCATGCGAAGACATCAAACTCCTGCTCAACGGCACCCGCTTTTCAACCACGGGCCGCCGATTTGGCACTTATTACGGATACAAGGAATGACCAGACCGGCTCTTCCCCTCCGCCTGCTTTTGCTGGCCGCAACGGCTTTTGCCGCAGCGCCTGTGCATGCGCAGTCGCTTGGCTATGAAGGAATGGACGGGGGCGATGCGCCTTCATCCAGCGCTTCGTCCTCACGCAGTGGCGGCGGCGCGGGCGCGCGCACCACGGTGCGGCCCTATATCGAGGCGGTGCAGAACGTGCTGTGGGAGCTTTCCCCCGGCGACGACGTGCTGACCTACAGCTCGCTGGCGGCGGGCGTGGACGTTAGCCTGCGTGGGCGGCGGACCGAAGGTGCGATTTCGGTGCGATATGAACGCCGTATCTCGCAATCAGACCGGGTGGCCGATGGTGACACGCTCTCGGGCCTGGCCCGCGTGCGCCACGATCTGATCCCGCGCACGCTTTCGGTGGAAGCGGGCGCTTTGGCGACGCGGAGCAACGTTGGTTTGGGCGGTGCATCGGCGCTCAATGCCTTGGCCACCAATGATGCGGTGAGCCAGATCTACTCGCTCTATGCCGGGCCTGCGCTGTCGACCAATGTCGGCGATGTTGCGGTGTCGGCGTCCTATCTGGTCGGGTATAACCGGCTGGAGCAGGAGAATGTGCTGCAGGGTTCCGCTGGGCAGCCGCTCAACGACATCTTCGATGATTCTGTGGTGCAGTCGGCCCAGATCTCGGCAGGCGTTGCACCGGGCACGGTACTGCCTGTGGGGGTAACGGCTTCTGGCTCGTACTTCCAGGAAGACATCTCGAACCTCGACCAGCGTGTGCGTGATGTGCGCGGTGGTGTGCAGGTAACCTTGCCGGTGACCATGTCGCTCGCCCTGGTGGGCGCGATTGGCTACGAGGACGTCGAAATCTCGTCACGCGATGCCGTGCGCGATGGCAATGGCGTTGCTTTGGTGGGCGACGATGGCCGTTTTGTTACCGACAAATCGCAGCCGCGCCAGATCGCCTATGAGACCGATGGCCTGACGTGGGACGCGGGCGTGATGTGGCGACCCAGCCGTCGCACTGCACTGAGCGCTTTCGTGGGTCGCCGTTATGACAGCACGACCTATTACGGCAGCTTCTCCTATGTGCCCGATGCGCGCAGCCAGTTGACGATTGCCGCTTCTGACAACATCTCCGGCTTTGGCGGGCAGGTGACGCGTGCCCTGCGCGATCTGCCGACTGACTTTGAAGTGACGCGCAATCCTTTCAACGGCCAAATCGGAGGCTGCGCCAATGGGTCGCAGGCGGGCGGGTGCGTGAACAATGCACTGTCCTCGGTATCCTCGGCAGTGTTCCGTGCGCGCAGTATCAACGGCACCTATTCGCGCCAGATCGGCCGGATGACCGCAGGGATCGGCGCGGGCTATATCCGCCGCAGCTTCATTGCACGTGAGGATTCGGTGCTGGGTGCAGCGAACGGCGTGCTGGACGAAAGCTACTATGTGAATGCCGGTCTGAACGGTCCGATCGATCGCCGTTCCAGCTTTGCGATCTCGGCCTATTCTGCATGGTTTGAGCCGGGAACGACGGGGACTGGAAACACCACGGCGGTGGGCGCAAACGCCTCATATTTCCGCAACCTGACAGATCGCTTAGCAGCTTCCGCAGCAGTCGGTATAGATAGTTTTAACCAAACTCTGCTTGAAGATCAGACAATTGCATCCGGCCTTGTTGGCCTGCGTTACAGCTTCTGATGCCTGGAGACGGCTGATGTACGATGAATTCTATGGCCTGAGTGGTCGCCCGTTCCAGCTGACGCCGGATCCGCGCTTTTATTTTGAGAGCGGGACGCACCGCAAGGCGCTGTCCTATCTGGGCTATGGCCTGGCGCAGGGTGAGGGCTTCATCGTGATCACGGGCGAGGTTGGCGCGGGCAAGTCCACGCTGGCTGCACACCTGATGGCCTCGGTTGACCGGGCGCGGCTGACAGCGGCGCAGATCGTCACATCCGCGCTGGATGGCGAAGAGCTGATCCACGTGGCCGCGCGCGCCTTTGGCATCGAAGTGGCGGGGCATGACAAGGCCACCGCGCTGGCGCAGATCGAAGCCTTTCTGCACCACGAAGCGCGTGAAGGCCGTCGCTGCCTGCTGGTCGTGGACGAATCGCAGAACCTTTCGGTCGAAGCGCTGGAAGAACTGCGCATGCTGTCCAACTTCCAGTTGGGCGCGCACCCGCTGCTGCAGATTCTGCTGCTTGGTCAGCCTGAATTCCGCACGCTGTTGCAGACCTCGCCCGAACTGGAGCAGCTGCGCCAGCGCGTGATTGCCTCGCACCATCTGGATGCGATGGAGCCTTCCGAAGTTGGCGCTTATGTCGAACATCGTCTGGCGCTGGTGGGCTGGCAGGGACGTCCGCAATTTGATGCGCGCGTCTATACCGATCTGGCCAAGGCCAGCGGCGGCGTGCCGCGCCGTGTAAACCAGATCATCAACCGGCTGCTGCTGATGGGTGCGGTCGAGCAGCGCGACCAGATCGATGCCGGCATGCTGCAGGCTGTGCTCAACGACCTTGCCGGAGACGGCGGGTTCGGTGGTGTAAAGCCAGCAGCAACGCCGGTTCCTGCAGCCGAAGCGCCGATTGTGGAAATGCCTGCCACACCCGCGCCACAGACGTTTGCAGCGGTGCCCGCATCGGCTCCAGTCATCGACGACAGCGCATGGCGTGCCGCTCTGGCAGAGCGTGATGAGCAGATTGCCGAACTGCAGCAGGCCATTATTGAGCTGGCTGACATGCGTGGCGCAAGTGCCGAAGCAGTGGTGCCTGACTTTGAACATCAGGCGCAGTTGCAGGTGCAACTGGACGAAACAGAGCGTCGTATCGCTGCGCTTGAAGCACGTCCTGTGGGCGGCGAATCGTCCATCGACGAAGAAGTAGTAGCCGCGCTGGAGGAGGCACACCGCCGCATTGCGGCGCTCGAAAGTCGTCCCGGAGACGAACAGGTCTTTGCCGCCTTCGATGAAGTGCAGCGCCGCATTGCCAGCCTTGAAACGCGCACGGCAGAACAGGAACTGGCGATCCGCCACACCCTGACCATGCTGATCGAGTGGATTGAAACCGAAGATTTCCACCGCGCCGCCGCCTGAGCGGTCTTTTGTGGGGACAAAAGCAATGAGTGCGCCGTCGCAGGTGCTCAACGGCCTTTCGGTTGACGTCGAGGACTGGTTTCAGGTCGGCGCGTTCGAAACCGTGATCGACCGCAAGGCCTGGGACGGCCTGACCTGCCGGGTCGAGCGCAATTGCGCCGAAATCCTCGCGCTGTTCGATGCGGCGGGGGTGAAAGGCACGTTCTTTGCGCTGGGCTGGATTGCGCAGCGCTATCCGCAGATGATGCGGCAGATTGCCGATGCAGGACACGAAATCGCCAGCCACGGTTGGGACCATGCGCGCGTATTTACGCTGGGCCGCGAGGCGTTTGCCGCCGACATTCAACGTGCGCGCAGCGTGCTGGAAGATACCACCGGCCAGCGTGTGACCGGTTATCGTGCACCCAGCTTTTCCATCGACGCCCGCACGCCTTGGGCGCACGAAGTGCTGGCAGAGCAGGGCTACATCTATTCATCGTCAGTCGCGCCCATCGTGCATGACCATTACGGCTGGCGTGAGGCACCGCGCTTCACGTTCCGCCCGGTTGATGGCGCGGACCTGATCGAGATTCCGGTGACCACGGCGGAAGTTGCAGGGCGCCGGATGGCGGCAGGCGGGGGCGGGTTCTTCCGCTTGTTGCCCTATGCCGTGTCGCGCTGGGCGATCCGGCAGGTGAACTTGCGTGATGGACGCCCTGCGGTGTTCTATTTCCATCCGTGGGAAATCGATCCGGACCAGCCCCGGCCAGAGGATGCGCCGCTGAAATCGCGGTTGCGACATTACACGAACCTTGATGTCATGGCGGCCAAGCTGTCGCGTCTGGTCCACGAATTCCACTGGGGGCGGATGGACGAAGTGGCGGCCATCGAAGCTGCGCGCACGCCCTTGAAGCACGCGGCATGAACGCGCCGTTCTTCCCTTCCAGTGCCGTCGCACGATTGGCCGATGCGGGCGATGGGGGCGCGATTGCGCGATTTTTGGCCGAGCATCCCGATACGACTGCGTTTCATCGGCGCGAATGGCTCGATGCCGTGGAGCAATCCACCGGGCATATAGCCCATGTGCTCCTGTCCGAGCAAAACGGCGCGATCCGTGCTGTGCTGCCCTTGCATGAAGTTCATTCGCCGCTGTTCGGGCGCGCGCTGGTGTCCACAGGCTTTGGCGTGGGCGGTGGTGTGGTGGGTGAGGGCGATGCGGCGCTGTTTGCGGCGGCGCAGGAACTGGCGGTGCGGCTGAACTGTCCCAGTCTTGAACTGCGCGGCGGGCCACTGCCTGAAGCGCCGGGTTGGCACGTGAAAACCGATAGCCACGCCGGGTTCGTCATGCCGCTGGCTGCGGACGATGACGCGCAACTGCTGACGGTCCCGCGCAAGCAGCGTGCCGAAGTGCGCCGTGGGCTGGGCCATGCGATGGAAGTGCGCACGGGGCGCAGCGCGGTTGATCGCGCGATGCACTATGCGGTCTATGCTGAATCGGTGCGCAATCTGGGCACGCCGGTCTTCCCCAAGCGCCTGTTCGATGCGGTGATGGATGCCTTCGGCGAGGATGCTGACATCCTCACTGTGCTTCATGAGGGGCAGCCGCTGGCCTCGGTGCTGAGTCTTTATCATCGCGGCGCGGTCATGCCCTATTGGGGCGGCGGCGTGTTTGCCGCGCGGACCATGCGCGCGAACGATGTGATGTATTATGCGCTGATGAACCATGCGCGCGGGCGGGGGTGTGACCGGTTCGATTTTGGCCGATCAAAGGTTGATACGGGGGCCTACCACTTCAAGCGCAACTGGGGCTTCACGGCTGAACCGCTGAGCTATGCACACTGGACTGCCGACGGGCAGGCCCCGCGCGACGTCAACCCGCTCAGCCCGCGCTATCAGGCCAAGATCAGGCTTTGGCAGAAATTGCCGCTGTCGGTCGCCAACCGCGTCGGGCCGTTCATCGCGCAGGGCCTCGCATGAGCGAAGTCCTGTTCCTTGCCCACCGCATCCCGTTTCCGCCGGACCGGGGCGACAAGATCCGCTCGTGCCACGTTCTGCGCCATATCGCCGCTCTCGCTCCCGTCCACGTCGCCTGCTTTGCCGACGATGAGGGGGACATGGGCCACGAGCCGGACCTTGCTGCCGCGGCGAAAAGCCACTGCCTTGTCCGTCGCAGCCGCTCGCTGAAAGTCGCGGGCGTTGAGGCTTTGGCTACCGGCAAGCCCGTCAGCCTGACGGCCTTTGCGGACAAAGCGTTGTCGGCCTATGTTGCGCGCGTTCTGGCCGAGCGTCCGATTGGGGCGATCTATGTCTTCTCCGGCCAGATGGCGCAGTACATTCCCGATGGCTTTGCTGGCCGGGTGGTGATGGATTTTGTCGACGTGGATTCAGCGAAGTTCGAAGCCTATGCTGCGCAGGCGCGCTTTCCGGTAAGCCAGATGTATGCGCGTGAGGCGCGGTTGCTCTCGCGATTTGAAAGCGATGTGGCGCGCCGCGTTCATGCCAGCCTATTGGTTACGAACGAGGAAGCTGCGCTGTTCCGCCAGCGGCTGACGCCGGGTGTCGAACCGCAGGTAATTGCGCTTGGCAACGGCATTGATACGGAATTCTTCGATCCCGAAGGCATGCCCACCGCGCCGGAAATGGCGGGCGAGGGGCCGCACCTGACGTTCACCGGGCAGATGGACTATCCGCCCAACATCGCGGCGGCAGAAACGTTCGCGCGGCAGGTGATGCCGCAGATCCGCAGCGTTTTCCCGCAGGCGCGGTTCAATGTGGTGGGCCGTGCGCCGACCCTCGCCGTGCGTTCGCTTGAAGGCGTGAACGGCACGCATGTGACCGGCGCAGTGATCGACGTGCGCCCGTGGATCGCCGGGGCGGACCTCATTGTCGCCCCGCTCACCATCGCGCGCGGCGTGCAGAACAAGGTGCTCGAGGCGATGGCGATGGCCCGCCCGGTGCTTGCCACGCCGGAGGCCGCCACCGGCATTCCGGCGCGTGACGGGCACGAGATCGTCGTTGCCGCCGGGGCCGATGCGCTGGCAAAGCAGGCGCTCAGTTTGCTGCACGACAAGGTGCGCGCCGCGACCATCGGCCAGTCTGCGCGCGCCTTCGTGCTGGAGAAATGCGGCTGGGCAGGCGTGCTTGCGCCGCTGGCCGGCCTGCTGGGCCTGACCGGGCCGGAGGCACCGCGTGTTGCCGCGTAACCTCACCCTTGATGCCCCCATCGGGCGGGCCTGGGCGGCGCTTCCGGGGGAGTGGCGGCGTGCGCTTGGGCTGTTGGCGCTGGCGTGGCTGGCCAACGTGGTGCTGTTCGCGTCGGACTGGAAAGCGATGTTCCTGCAGTGGTGGGACAGCTCTACCTACAACCACGTGCTGCTGATCCCGTTCATTCTCGGCTGGCTGATTTCTTTGCGCTGGCGCGAGGTTATCAAGATCGCGCCGCAGGGTTGGTGGCCGGGGCTGGTGCTGTTTGGGGCGGCAGGATTCCTCTGGCTGCTGGGCGATTTCGCTGGCCTGTCGCTGGCCACCCAACTCGGCACAGTGTTGATGGCGCAGGCGAGCGTGCTGACACTGCTCGGGCCGCGCGCATCGGCGGCACTGCTGTTCCCGCTGGCCTACATGCTGTTTCTGGTGCCTGCGGGTGACGAACTGATCCCCACACTGCAGACGATCACTGCCGCCATCACGATGGCATTGCTCGATATTTCAAATGTCCCTGCGCATATCGAGGGCGTGTTCATCACCACGCCGGGCGGCTATTTCGAAGTGGCTGAGGCCTGTTCGGGCGTCAAATTCCTGATCGCCATGATTGCCTATGGCGCGCTTGTCGCCAATGTCTGCTTCCGTTCATGGCCGCGCCGCATTGCCTTCATGGGCCTCAGCGTGGTCATGCCGATCCTTGCCAATGGCGTGCGCGCATGGGGCACGATCTACATAGCGCAAAGCCAGGGTATCGAATTTGCGGTGGGCTTCGATCACATCTTCTACGGCTGGATATTCTTCGCTGTGGTCATGGTGCTGGTGATGGGCGTTGCGTGGAAGTTCTTTGACCGCGCGATCGAGGACCGGATGGTCGACGCCGGAGCGATTGCGGCCAATCCACGGCTGGCGCGCCTTGCGGCCTTCCGCGTCGCGCAGGGCCGCGCGCTTGGCGTGATGGCGGCGCTCGCAGCGCTGTGCATCGGCTGGGGTGCGTGGGCCAACCGGCTTGAGGCGCAAGTGCCGCCAAGCGTCGCTTTCCCCGCAGTTCCGGGCTGGCAGCAAGTGGACTATACCCCCCGCGCCGCGTGGCGTCCGCGTCATTCCGGGGCATCGCACGTGCTGCTTGGACGCTTCCGCGACGCTGCGGGCCATACCGTCGACATATCCTACGCGCTCTATTCTGCGCAGAACGAAGGCCGCGAGGCAGGCGGGTTTGGCCAAGGCGTGCTGACACCGGACACAGGCTGGTCATGGGAACGCTCTCCCGCGCCACTGGCCGGGGGCCACGCCGACCGTATCCAGACAGCCGGCCCGGTGCATCGCCTTGCAGAAACCTTCTATCATTCAGGTGATCTGCTAACTGGCAGCAACAGTCGTTTGAAAATGCAGAACATCTTTGATCGGCTGCTGCTTCGCGAGAACGTCACCGCTGCGCTGATCCTTTCCGCTGAGGACGAAATGCCGGGCCAACCCTCTGCCGAACAGTCGATGCGCGCGTTTCTCGCTGCGGCAGGGCCGCTTGAGGCGTGGATGGACCGCGCAGGTTCGGGGCGCTAGGGCCGGGCCATGTGCGGAATAGCTGGAATAGTTCACACCGAGGGCCTCAAGCCCGTCGATCCTGACCGCGTCCGCCGCATGTGCGATGCAATTGCGCATCGCGGGCCGGACGGCGAGGGGGTGTGGACCGCGCCGGGGGTCGGCCTCGGACACCGACGCCTCTCGATCATCGACCTTGCCGGATCGCCGCAACCGATGATGGCGGCAGAAGGCGACGCAGTGATCGTCTTCAACGGAGAAATCTACAATTTCAGGGACTTGCGCGCCGAACTTCAGGCGCTGGGTGCAATATTCCGCACCGATGGTGATACCGAGGTGATCCTTCAGGCGTGGCGGCACTGGGGTCTTGATTGTTTGCCACGCCTCCACGGCATGTTTGCCTTCGCGCTATACGACTTGCGGCAGCGCACGACCCTGCTGGTGCGTGACCGGTTTGGCGTGAAGCCGCTGTTCACCGCGCGCCTTTCCGATGGCGCGGTGATTTTCGGGTCTGAGCTCAAGGCCTTGCTGGCGCATCCTTCGTTGCGGCGTGAAATCGATCCGCTGGCGGTCGAGGACTACCTCGCGTGGGGGTACGTGCCCGATCACCGTTCGATCCTGAAGGGCGTGGAGAAGCTTCCCGCAGGGCATTACCTGTTGCTTCGCCCTGATGCCCCGCCGCCTGCGCCAGTGCAGTGGTGGGACATCTCGTTTGCTGACAGGGCGAAGGGCAATGCCGACGATCTTGGTGCGCATCTCCTTCACCACATGCGCGAAGCTGTTACATCACGCATGCTGGCTGATGTGCCGTTGGGCGCATTCCTTTCGGGCGGGGTGGACAGTTCCAGCGTCGTCGCGCTGATGTCAGAGGCGAGCACGACCCCCGTCAAGACCTGCTCAATCGGCTTTGACGTTTCGGCGCTCGACGAGACGGCCTATGCTGACAGAATTGCTGAGCAGTACCATACACAGCATTGGAAACGCACGGTTTCTGCGCAGGATTTCACGTTGGTGGATCAGCTTGCGGGCATGTTTGACGAGCCTTTTGCCGATGCCTCGGCGCTGCCAACGTTCCGCGTGTGCGAACTGGCGCGCGAGCACGTGACCGTTGCGCTTTCGGGCGATGGCGCGGACGAGGCCTTTGCCGGGTATCGCCGTCAAACGTTCCATCACCGCGAGGAACAGGCGCGGCGTTTCATGCCCGCCGCGTTGCGCCAGCCACTGTTTGGTGGGCTGGGGCGGATCTGGCCGAAGGCGGACTGGGCGCCACGACCGCTGCGGGCCAAGACCACACTGCTCAGCCTGGCTGCATCGGGCGAGGAGGGCTATGCTCGTGCACTGGCGGCAACTTCGCCCGAATTGCGCGAAACGCTCTACAGCGTAGATTTCAAGCGTTTGCGTGGGGATTATCGGGCCGAACAGCCGCTGATCGACCTGATGCGCAATGCTCCGGCGCGTTCCGGCCTCGACCGTGCGCAGTATGCCGACCTGAAGTTCTACATGCCCGGCGACATCCTGACCAAGGTGGACCGCACCAGCATGGCCGTGAGCCTTGAGGCGCGCGAGCCGCTGCTGGACCATCGCCTGGTGGAGTTTGGTGCACGTTTGCCTGAGTCTATGCGCGTGCGTGGCGCTACAGGTAAATGGCTGATCAAGCAGACGATGCGCCGTTATCTCCCCGAGGACGTGCTGTTCCGCCCGAAAATGGGGTTCGTCACCCCGATCGCGCAATGGTTGCGCGGGCCACTTGCCGCGCAAGCGCGTGGACTGGCCTCCAGCGGCGCGCTGGCAGTGACCGGTTGGTTCGATTCTGCACGGATTGAGACATTGGCCGAAGACCACATTGCCGGGCGGGCTGACCACAGCCGTTTGATCTGGCAGCTGCTTATGTTGCGGAAATCATTCGATCGGATTGGTTGACCTCCGCTTAATTTCTGTGCGGACGGTAAGGTGATCTTCACCATTTCGGACTAGTTCGGTGTGGAAACAACGACCGTGGGTCCATGCTGAAGAAACTGCGCTCCCCGCTGTATCTCGCGCTGCTGATCCCGGCGTTGCTGGGCTTTGCCAGCGATCTGCTGTCTCCCATCGACCACGGCTTCTGGAACGTCCGCTTCAAGATCGGCGGCCATGCCGCGCCGCAAAGCACGATCGTGCTGTCTTTTGACGGGGGTGTGAGCGGAACCGACAAGTCCAACATTGACACCCGCAAACTTGCAGGCGTGCTGGAAAAAGTTGCCAGCCAGATGCCGCAGCGCGTCTTCGTCGATAGTCCGGTGAAATTTGGCGAGGACGTTGAAGGCGACAGGGCTTTGACTCAAGCCATTCATCGGCTGCAACCCGATGTCGCATTTGTCGTGCGAAGCAAGCAGATCGGCAGTCTGGAACGCCCGTTTACCGCAGGCGATTTCGACATTCCAACACCCGACAAAATTGGCGGCGCGCCGGTTGTGCTGTCGGCCTGGCACGCCAACTTTATCGAGTTCGGCGTTGCTTCGGATTATGGCATCCGCATCGGCAAGACCGTATACCCCACGTTTCCGGTAGCTCTGGCGCATGCACCTGCAGTGAAGCAGGGGATGTTCGCGCCTGATAATCTGCTTGATGTCGATAGCATCCCGCACCTTAACGCCGGAAAGTTTCTCACTGGCGATTATCCACCAGGATTACTGACCGGACGCACTGTGATCGTCAATTCCACCGGCACGGTATCGCCGATTGGGTATTTCGGTCGGGGTCGTGTTCATCCGCTGGCGCTTGATCTGGCGGGCGCGGACGCGTTGCGAAAGCCGTTTGCGCTGTCCTTGGCCGATCTACCGCTCCTGCTGTTGGTGTTCTGGACGCTGACATATTTTGGCAGCCGCGCGTTGCACAAGCGCCGCAAACTTGCGCTCTACGTCACAGCCATCGGGTCCATAATCTTTCTGCCAGTACTGCTGCAGATCGTCGGCATCACTATCAGCATAGGTGGTGCTGTGTTGTCTGCTGCGATCTATGGTGGTGCGCGGCTCTGGCAGAAGCGCATGCGGCGGGTGCAGCATACCAGCGCATCAGGGTTGCCCAATCTGTTGGCGTTGAGTGCGCAGCCTCTGCAGGTCGGTTGCGATGTCGTGGTTGCCGTAATCGCGCGCTACGAGGAAATTCTCGCAACGCTGCCCAAGGATCTTCACGGCGAATGCGCGCGACAGATCGCGCGGCGGCTGTCCGTGGGGTCAGGGATCGACAGAGTGTACAACGGCGAGGGCGGCCATTTTGCCTGGACCGAAGAGGCCCGCCCCCTGGAGATGCAGTTGAACCATCTGGAAGGGTTGAGGGCGCTGTTCTCGGCACCATTACAGATTGGCAGCTATACCTTCGATACGAATATTCACTTCGGCCTTGACCGCAATGAGGGCATTGATGCGCCTACCCGTGTGAACTCGGCTGTTGCCAGCGCCAACGATGCGCTGGCAAGCGGCCGTTCGGTGGAGCTGTTCGAAGCTGAGCGCTTGGCCGAAGCGCCGTGGGAACTTTCGCTCCACGCAAGGATCGACGAAGGTTTGCGCAATGGTGAGATCTGGCTGGCATTCCAGAGCCAGTGGGACATGCGCGAAGGGCGCGCGTGCGGTGCCGAGGCGCTGATTCGCTGGAGCCACCCCACACGCGGCCCAATCGCGCCCGATGCCTTTATCCTCCAGGCCGAACGCGCGGGACGAATCGACGCTATCACCTATTGGGTGGTGGATGAGGCGATTACGGCAGCCTTGGCCTTGGCCGAGATCGACCAGAATTTCCAAATGAGCATCAATCTGTCGGCCCAAATGGTCGACAAGCCTTCGCTGGTATCCAATCTCGTAGAAATCATCCGGCGGCGGAACATCGATCCGCATTTGCTGACGATTGAGGTTACCGAAACGTCGAGTGTGCGAAACCGCCCCGCTGCCGTGCAGAATCTATCACAACTCCGCGCGATGGGCTTTCGCTTGTCGATCGACGATTTCGGCACAGGGGAGGCAAGTCTGGCCTATCTGGCGGACCTTCCCAGCGACGAGTTGAAGCTTGATCGCCGATTCGTGTCACGGCTTCTGACTCACCAGCGAGAGCGTGAAATCATCCGTTCCACCATCGATCTGGCGCATGCTTTGGGTCAGACTGTTGTGGCCGAAGGGATTGAGGATGAGGCAACATATCGCGCTTTGGCAAGACTGGGTTGTGACATCGGGCAGGGGTACTACCTGGGTCGTCCACAACCTTTCGCCGAACTCTATCAGGGGCTTCTCAAAATGGGACAGCGGCGAAAGGGCGTCCTTTAGAAGTTGTTAACCAGTTAGGTCGGTGTTAACTATGTGTCTCCAAACGTGAATGGAGGCACGAATGTTTGCAGCTCTCAACGCAGTGATCGAAATCCTTCGCTGGATCTTCACCTGATGTCTAAACGCTGAATTCCTTAGGGAATTCAGCGTTTTGCATATGCACTACATTACGCGCTGCCCATCTCCGAAAGGGATAGGCGGCGCGAATCGTTTGTTGGTTGGACATCCATCTTTGGTTAACGCGATTTTTGCGAAACGCGCGTTTGCGGGGACTTGATCAAAGGCTGCGACAAGGTTTTTACCCCTGTCAGTCCTCGCCGTGGCCCAGCGCCAGATAATCCTGGCTTTGCATTTCCATTAACCGGCTGACGGTACGGTCGAACATGAAGCGCCCTTCATCGTCACCTTTGCCGCTCCAGTCATACAGGTCTGACGGTTCGGCATTCGCGGTGGCGATCAGCTTTACCTTGTGTTCGTAAAGCGCGTCGATGAGCGTGATGAAGCGTGACGTTTCGTTGCGCAGGTCCGCGCCAAGCCGGGGAATTGCGACGATGATGACGGTGTGAAAGTGCCGCGCAACGGCAAGATAATCCGCTGCGCCGCGCGCCTCGCCGCACAGCTTCTTGAAGCTGAACACGCCCACGCCCTTCAGGCTTTTGGGCACGTGGAGCAGGCGGCCACCGCCAACATCGAGTTCGCAGGCCGGCACGTGTGCGCTGTCTTCGGGCGGGTAGTCCGTCAGGCGGAAGAACGCTTCGCGCACTTTCTCGGTCGATTCAGGGCCAACCGGCACATGCCAGGTGCCCACGCCTTGCATGCGCTGCAGGCGGTAGTCAGTCGGGCCATTGAGTGTCAGCACATCCAGCCGACTTTGCACCAGCGCGATGAAGGGCAGAAAGTGTTCGCGGTTCAGCCCGTTCTTGTAGAGATCGGACGGCGCGCGGTTTGATGTGGTGACGACGGTGACGCCGCCTTCGACCATCAGCGCGGTGAACATCCGGCTCATTATCATTGCATCGGCGCTGTTGTTGACGACCATTTCGTCAAAGCAGAGCACCCGCGTTTCGGCAGCGATGGCGGCGGCAACCGGAAGGATCGGGTCGCCGCTTTCCTTTTTGCGTTCCTCGCGCAGGCGGGCGTGGACGTCGAGCATGAATTCGTGGAAATGCGCGCGGCGTTTTGCGGCGATGGTCAGGTTATCGTGGAGCAGGTCCATCAACATCGACTTGCCGCGCCCAACGCCGCCCCACATATACACGCCGCGTGGGGAAGCGGGTGGTTTGGCGCCGAACAACTTGCCGAACAGGCCGGGTGAGGGCGGCGGCGCTTCCAGTTCTTGCTGCAACACATCAAGCCGCGCGGCGGCTGTGGCCTGTTCGGGATCGGGGCGCAGTTCGCCAGCCGCGACCAGTTCGTTGTAACGCTGGAGAACCGAGGTCATCGCTTTGTCGGCTTGCGTATGGTGCCGTTGAAGGCTGCGATGGTGTCATCGCCCTGCTGAACCAAGCCGCGCAGGAAAACGAGCCGACCTGTTTCGCGCAGCACTTCGACGACGGCGTCCAGCGGTTCGCCAAGGCGGCCCGCGCCGATGAACTGGGTTGAAAGGTCGAGCGTGACCGATCCCGCTGCATCGCCCGACAGCAGGGTACGCATCGCGGAAAACAGGCTGATGTCGATGAGGGCGAGAGTGACGCCGCCGTGGACGGCTTCGAGCAGGTTGGAGTGGCGGCGTTCGGGAAACATCCGCAGCCGCGCCACGCGCACGCCATCGGCGCGCTCCTCAATCCGCGTGAGCATCCGGCCCATCGTCTGGGCGTTGAACCGGGTCTCGTCGGTGAGGTTCCAGGTGAACCAGCCGGGATGATCCTCGGCCGGTTCATATTGGAAAGCTTGGCCAGTCACTATTTAGACGAGACGCTCTGCCTGCATCTTCTTGATTTCGGCGATGGCGCGTGCGGGCGAGAGGCCCTTGGGGCACACGTTGGCGCAGTTCATGATGGTGTGGCAACGATAGAGGCGGAAAGGATCTTCCAGCTCGTCAAGCCGCTCACCCGTCATCTCGTCGCGGCTGTCGGCCAGCCAGCGATAGGCCTGGAGCAGGATGGCGGGGCCGAGGAACTTGTCCGAATTCCACCAGTAGCTGGGGCACGAGGTGCTGCAGCAGGCGCACAGGATGCATTCGTAGAGGCCGTCCAGTTTTTCACGCTGTTCGGGCGATTGCAGACGTTCCTTGCCCGAAGGTGTGGGCGTTACGGTTTGCAGCCAGGGGCGGATTGACGAATACTGGGCGTAGAAGTGCGTGAAATCAGGGACGAGATCCTTGATCACTTCCATATGCGGCAGCGGCGTGATGCGCACTTCGCCGGTCAAATCTTCAATCGCGGTGGTGCAGGCAAGGCCGTTGCGACCGTTCATGTTCATCGCGCACGAACCGCAGATGCCTTCACGGCAGGAGCGGCGGAAGGTGAGGGTGGGGTCTTGCTCCCCCTTCATCTTGATCAGCGCATCGAGCACCATCGGGCCGCACTGGTCGAGATCAATGTCGAACGTGTCGTAACGCGGGTTTTCGCCGCTATCGGGATCGTAGCGGTAAACCTTGAACTTGCGGACTTTGCCCGAGGTGGCGGCAGCGTGGTGGCGCGCCTTGCCGGTGATCTTGGAGTTCTTCGGAAGCGAGAAGTTCGCCATCTTGGTTTCCTGTGCCGCGAAGTTCGTGAATACCTATGTGAGTCGTCCTTAGCGATTGCAGCGCGAGGGGCAAGAGGGTGAAGCCTGCCCAATGGTAGAGGGTGTTTCTGTTCAGGTCTGCGGCAGCGGGGCTGAACAGGTTTACGGGGTTTACACAGTCCTGAGGAAAAATGGCGGGGCGGGGTTCGGTGTGGCCTGCGGGGGGCGCGATATGCGGCCTGAGGCCCCCGCCTTCGCGGGGGAGCAGGGTGTGAAATGGAACAGCGGCGCAGACATCCGGCAAGATTGTCGAATTCGGAGTGTGTAGGACAGCGCAAATGCGCGCGGGCTGCAAAAGGTGTGTTGCCTCACTTGTCTGGTGTGTTTCAGGATTCTAGCACCTGGATCGGGCGCAAAGACGGGGGCATCGTGCGGAAATCGTTGAAAGTGTTACTGGCTGCGGGCGTTTGCCTTGCTGCATCGCAAACCATCGCAACTGCGCAGGCGAACGCCGCGCCTGACGCGCCTGTAGCGGCCACAGCACAGGCAGGCAGTGGTCCACCCTCGGTCGCCGCCTATGCCCAGTTGCCGTTTGTTGAGGGTGCAAAGCTTTCTCCCGATGGGCTGTGGATCGCCGGGATGTTTGCGATTGGCGGTTCGCAACGGGTGGTCATCGTCTCGCCATTTGAACCCGGCAGCATGAGACAGGCCGTCCTTCCTGATGACACAGAAATCAGCAGCCTGGGCTGGGTTGGCAATGAGAACGTGGTGATACGCCTGCGTGCGATCAGGCCTTTTGGTGCGGGTGAGCGGGCCTACGTGTCGCGCGTGGTGGCGTTCAATCGGGCAAACGGCAAGTTCACCAAGCTGTTGTGGGATCTTGGAGGGCAGGACGCTTCGGACATCTTGTGGGTGCCAACTGACGGTTCTACCAAAATGCTGATTGCGGGGCAAAATTCGATATATTTGGGCAAGGATTTCTGGCCCGCGGTCTATTCAGTCGATGTGACGACCGGCCGCAAGACGACTGATCTTGCAGGCCGCACCGATGTGATGGACTGGATCGCGGACCCGGCAGGCGTGGTGCGCATGGCGATTTCGACAGACCGCGAGCGCGGGACGCGGACGTTGTTGCATCGGCCGAAAAAGGGAGCTTCGTTCGACCGCTTGGGGCGCGCAGCGTTTGAAGATCTGGAAGTTCCTTACCTGATCCGTGCGGCCGAAGGAAAAGCGCTGGTAATCCGCACGATCGGTGCCGAAGGCGATGCCAAATCCGGTGAAAAGTCCGATGGAAAGGGCAAGCGCGACGCGCTGCTGGAAATCGATCTTGCCAGCGGTGCCACGCTGCAGTCGGTTTATGAAGCGGCCGAGGGCATTGAAATTGACGGCGTGCGTTATGACGATGCGGGCAATGAAGTGCTTGGCGTCTATCTTGGCGGGCGCAGCAGTGAACCCCTGCACTGGCTCGATCCAAGTCTGGACGAGTTGCAGAAGGCGTTTGAAAAGAGCCTGAATGGCCGCCGTGCGCGGATTGTCAGCCTCTCCACAGATCGCCAGCGCATGCTGGTCCGCGTGGACAAGGCGAACGAGGCGGGGCGGCTCTACTATTTCGATCAGGCAGATGGCAGCCTGCGCCTGTTTGCCAATCTCAACAGCGAAACGAATGGCAAACCGGCAGGGAAGGTTGAAGCGTTAACCTACAAAGCGAGAGATGGGCTGGAGATCGAGGCAATCGTCACCACGCCGCCCGGACGCGAGGTAAAGGCCCTTCCGGTGGTGGTCATGCCGCATGGCGGACCGTGGGCACATGATACGCTGGACTGGGACTACTGGGCGCAGTTCATCGCAAGCCGGGGCTATCTGGTGATTCAGCCCAATTTTCGGGGATCGACCGGCTATGGCGAAGCATTCCTGAAAAAGGGCGAGGGCCAGTTGGGCTTTGCCATGCAGGACGATGTCAACGATGCGTTGGACTGGGCGGTGAAGCGGGGCATGGCCGATGGCAAGCGCGCCTGCATCGTGGGCGCAAGCTATGGCGGATACGTGGCGATGTGGGGCGCATCGCGCGACGCGGCCTTGTGGCGCTGTTCGGTGTCCATCGCGGGCGTGGCCAATTTGCGGCGCGAAGTGAACGACTTTGGCGGAGCGCTGTATAGCAAGCGCTACAAGGAACAGTGGACGGCGATGACGCCGGATTTTCAGGCTGTATCGCCGATAAACTTCATTGATCGGATCAAGGCACCGATGCTCCTGGTCCACGGAAAGAAGGATCTGACGGTCGATCACGCCCAGTCGCAGAGCATGTTCAACCGGATGAAGGATGCGGGCAAGGACGTGGAACTGGTGTCCCTGCCGCAGGCTGATCACTCATTCTCGCGCACGGCGGACCGTGAGGCTTTGCTGGGGGCGTTGGAAGGGTTTTTGCGGAAGCACAATCCGGCGGATTAAGTTCTCATCAAGGCACGCGCTTGATCTGCCACCCTCTGGCCATCATCAGGCGTTGCAGGCTGTCTGACCCTGCAAGATGCGCCGCGCCAACGGCCACGAAAGGCTTGGCGCCGCCTTTCAGCATGGCATCAAGCTGATCTGCCCACATGCGGTTGCGGTTGGTCAGCAGCGCGGTGTGCAGGCCGGGATCAGCCAGGAAGCCTTCGTTGGCTTCACGCGCTATGCCAAGGTCATCGCCACGCAGCCACATGGCGATCATCTGGGCTTCCTCGTCGCCATTGCTGGCGGCCTCGATGGTGACTTCCTGCAACAGGACTTTCTGTTCCTGCGGCGGCAGGGCATCGAACACTGCAAACTGGCTCTGCAGCGTTTCGAATCCAGCCACGGGTTTGCCCTCGGCAAGCCGGCGCAGGGCTGGTTCTGATCCGCTTTCGGGATCGGACCCGGCCTTTTGCCCGGCAATCGCGGCCAGTTGCAGCGCCACCGCCCAGCTTTCGGTATCGGCAAAATCGGCGTCGGTCAGGCCGAGCTTCTTGTAGACCTTGATCAGATCGCCGCGCAGTTTGGGGCCGATGCGCTCCGACGGCGGGGGCAGGCCTTCGGTTCCGGCGAGTTCGGCCAGCGCTTCCCCGGCAGTGGTCTGGTCAATGGGTTCGGCGATTTCGAGGACGAGGCGGTCCGATTTGGTCAGCGCATCGGTGATCGCGGGGCGCAGCCATTGTGTTTTGGGCGGGAGCGCGTGGACTGTGCCGAACAGATAGCCGCGCACGGTGCCACCCTTGTCGGTGATCTGCCACAGCGCGACGCGCCCTGAGCCTGCAGGCGTGGCAATCTCCTCGGCGGGTTTTTCGCGGCTGAACCATGTGAAGGCCATGCCGAGCAGCAGGGCGGGAACCACGGCAAAGATCAGGCGGCGGAGCAGCGTCATTGCACGCGCGCCGTTTCCACGCCTTGGGCCTTCAGGGCATCCTGAACGCTGTTCGGCCCGGCAAGGTGGCCTGCGCCCACTGCCACGAACACTGTCCCCGGCTGCTGCAGGCGCTGGCGCACCCATGTCGCCCAGTTCCGGTTGCGCTGGAAGAGCAGGGTTTCGGCAAGGTCCGGATCGTCCATCTGCGCGTTGAGCATCTGGCCAAGGCCATCGGGATCGCCCGAACCCCATTCATCGGTCATGGCGTTGATCAGTCCGGCGCTCTTGTCGAAATCGTTGACCGCTGCGCCGAGGAACTTGAGCTGGGATTCACGTGGCAATTGGTCAAACAGCCCAAGCTGGTAGTCGACCGTCTCCAGCCCGCCGAGCTTCTTTCCCTTTGCCATCGCAGCCTTGCGCAACACGGTTTCGACGCCCTGTTCCTCGCCATAACCGGCCATCGCATAAGGGATGACCGCCAACGTGATACCTGCCAGCCACGGCTCAAGCGGATCGAAGGTTTCGGGCGGAATTTTGAGGCGGGCCAGCAGGGCTTCGAAGCTGGTGCGGTCAGTGTCGCTCATCATGGAGCGCAGCGTTTCGCCTTTGAGTAGACCGATGGCCATGACGGCTTTCTGCTGCTCCGCATCGGACACATCGGGGATTTCGGTGAGCAGTTCGGACGATTCATCCAGCGCTGCGGCGATGGGGCCATCGAGCCAGACCAGCCCCTTGGGCAGGGCGTGGACCGTGCCGAACAGATAGATCGTGGTGTCCTCGTCCGCGACTTTCCACAGCGCTGGCTTGAGCTGTGTCTGCGCCATTGCTGGCGTGGTGAAGGCGCAGGCGGCAAGGGTGATGGCGGCGGTGAGGGTGCGGAAGGCTTTTCTCATGCGCTGCCTTTTGCCCGCAAACGTCTTGCCAGGGAATGAAGGAAATGTTGCTCGCGTGTGGAGCCACTGGCGGTGATGCCGGTTGATTTGGTGCGCCCTATCGGCCAAAGCCCCGGCATTATGGCCGAACCAACGCAACAGCCTCTCAGCCTGCAGGACATGATCCTGCGCCTTCACAGCTTTTGGAGCGAGCAGGGCTGCCTGATCCTCCAGCCTTATGACATGCGCATGGGCGCGGGCACGTTCCACCCCGCCACAACGCTGCGCGCGCTGGGGCCAGAGCCGTGGAATGCGGCCTTCGTGCAGCCCTGCCGCAGGCCAACCGACGGGCGTTATGGCGAGAATCCGAACCGGTTGCAGCATTACTATCAGTATCAGGTGATCCTGAAGCCTTCGCCAGAGAACCTGCAGGAGCTGTATCTGCAATCGCTCGGCGTAATCGGCATTGATCCGCTGGTGCATGACATCCGTTTTGTCGAGGACGACTGGGAATCACCGACGCTGGGCGCGTGGGGCCTTGGCTGGGAAGTGTGGTGCGATGGGATGGAAGTCACCCAGTTCACCTATTTCCAGCAGATGGGCGGCTTCGATTGCAAGCCGGTGGCGGGCGAACTGACGTATGGGTTGGAGCGTCTGGCGATGTACATTCAGGGCGTGGACAACGTCTATGACCTAGCGTTCAACAGTCACGGCGTGACCTATGGAGAGGTGTTTCTCGAAAACGAGAAGCAGATGTCGAAGTGGAACTTCGAGGTGGCCGATACCGACAGCCTGTTCGAAGGCTTCCGCCGGGCCGAGGCCGAATGCGTACGCAGCCTTGAAGCGGGCGTGCCGATTGCCGCCTATGAGCAGGCGATCGAGGCGAGCCACCTGTTCAACCTGTTGCAGGCGCGCGGCGTGATCAGCGTGCAGGAACGCGCCAGCTACATGGGCCGGGTGCGCGATCTGGCGCGCGGGTCTTGTGAGGCGCACATGGAAAAGAACGCCGATCAGTGGGCGGCCAAGTACCCGGAGTGGAGCAATTGACCGATTTCCTTCTCGAACTGCGCAGCGAGGAAATTCCGGCCCGCATGCAGGCAGGCGCCCGCGCCGATCTGGAAAAGCTGTTCCGCAAGGCGCTCGACGCTGCCGGGCTGAAAGCGGGCGAGGTGACCGTTTGGTCCACCCCGCGCCGCCTTGCGCTGATCGCGCGTGACCTGCCGCTGGCGACCGAGGCCGTGTCTGAAGAGACCAAGGGGCCGAAGACCTCTGCGCCCGAACAGGCGCTTGAAGGTTTCCTGCGCAAGACCGGGCTGACCAAGGACCAACTGACCGAACGCGATGGCGTTTGGTTTGCCGTAACCGAAAAGCCGGGCCGGGCGACGAAGGACGTGCTGGCCGAAGCGATCCCCGCGATCATCCGCGCTTTCCCCTGGCCCAAGAGCCAGCGCTGGGGCGCGGCTTCGCTCTCCACCGAATCCTTGCGCTGGGTGCGCCCGCTTTCCGGCATCGTGGCGATCCTTGGCGAAGATCTGGTCGAGTGCGAGATTGGCGGCGTGACGTCGGGCTATGCCACGCGCGGGCATCGGTTCCACCATGATGGCGAGATCACGATTGGCGGGGCGAGCGACTACGCTGAAAAGCTGCGCGCCTGCCATGTGATCGTGGACCATGTTGAGCGCGAGACGCTGGTGCGCGAGAAGGCCAAGGCAGCGGCGGAAGCGGCAGGGCTGGTGCTGGTCGAGGACGAGGGGCTGGTGATCGAGAACGCCGGCCTGACCGAATGGCCGGTGCCGCTGCTGGGCCGCTTTGACGAGGCGTTTCTGGATGTGCCGCCTGAGGTCATCCAGTTGACGGCGCGCGTGAACCAGAAGTATTTCGTGTGCAATTATCCTCCCCAGAATGGGGAGGGGGACCATGCGCAGCATGGTGGAGGGGGCTCTCCGGTTACGCAGCGCCCGACCGACAGCCCCCTCCACCACCCTGCGGGCGGTCCCCCTCCCCGTGCCGGGGAGGATGGGCGGCTCGCCAACGCCTTCGTCTGCACCGCCAATATCGAGGCGAAGGACGGCGGGGTGGCGATTGTCGATGGAAACCGCAAGGTGCTCGCCGCACGCCTTTCAGACGCGCGGTTTTTCTGGGAGCAGGACAAGAAGAAGCCGCTGTCGGTTCATGCCGAAAAGCTGGGGCGGATTACCTTCCACGAGAAGCTGGGCACCGTGGCCGACAAGGTCGAGCGTGTGGCCAAGCTGGCGCGGTGGCTGGTTGAAGAGGGGATCGTCGGGGCAACCGGCTCCCCCGCGAAGGCGGGGGCCTCAGGCAGCAGCGCACAACCTCACGAGGTCCCCGCCTTCGCGGGGACGCAGGCGGAGCTGGCAGACCAGGCCGAACTCGCCGCGCGTCTGTGCAAGGCCGATCTCGTCACCGAAATGGTCGGCGAATTCCCCGAACTTCAGGGCCTGATGGGCGGCTACTACGCTCGCGCCGAAGGCCTGCCAGATGCCGTGGCCGACGCCATCCGCGATCACTACAAGCCGGTCGGGCAGGGCGATGACGTGCCGACTGCGCCGGTGACGGTGGCGGTGGCGCTGGCGGATAAGTTGGATACGTTGGTTGGCTTCTTCGCGATAAAGCAAGGACCCACGGGGTCACGCGATCCTTTTGCTTTGCGACGCGCGGCGCTTGGTTTTATCAGAGTAGTGCTTGAAAACTCTCTCCGCTTTGAGCTTCTCGACGTTATCGGAAGGAGCATCCTTCGCTTCATCGATGAGCGCGCATATCGTGGTATGACGGAGTCGGATTTTATCGCTGCGAAAGACTGGCTAGACGAGTTCCAGAAGGATGTGGACGTAACGTTGCCAGCCTTCTTCGCAGACCGCCTGAAAGTCCAGCAACGCGAAGCAGGCGTCCGCCACGACCTGATCGACGCTGTATTCGCGCTCGGCGGGGAGGACGATCTCGTCCGCCTGCTCGCCCGCGTCCATGCATTGCAGGCTTTCGTCACTACCGAGGACGGCACCAACCTGCTCGCAGGCTACAAGCGCGCCGCGAATATCCTCAAGAAGGAAGGCTTCACCGCCTCCGACCTGATCCCCACCGATGGGGAGGAAGACCCGATGGTCATGGTCGATGATCCGGCGTTTGAAGGCATTGCCGACCAGATGTTCAGCGCGGCGGGCGCGCCTGCCTATCAGGCCGAACCTGCCGAACAGGCGCTCGTCGATGCGCTGAATGCTGCGGAGCCTCAGGCCGACAGCGCCATCGCCGCCGAGGACTTTACCTCGGCAATGGCGGCGCTGGCCAGCTTGCGCGGGCCGATCGATGCCTTTTTTGACGGCGTGACGGTGAATGATGCAGACGCTAACAAACGGGCAAGTCGTCTCGCCTTGCTTGACCGTTTCCGTGCTGCAGTGCACAAAGTTGCGGACTTTTCGCGCATAGAGGGCTAATGGGCCGAAAATCGCGAAAGGCCGAATCCGGCCCGGACCGGCAAGAACAGATTTACGCAGGGAGCATCGTTGGCGGCATGAGCGCATACGTATTCCACTTCGGCGGCGGTGCCGTTTCGACTGATCCGCGCGCGAAGGACAAGACCATCGCCGGTGGCAAGGGTTCAAACCTTGCCGAAATGGCCGGAATCGGCCTGCCGGTGCCTCCGGGCTTCACCATCAGCACCGAAGTCTGCACGGCCTACAACGCCAGCGGGAAGACGTTTGACGATGCTCTGCGCGCAGGCGTGGCCAATGGCGTGGCGCATGTGGAGAAGGCAACGGGGCGCACGTTTGGCGATGCGACGAACCCGCTGCTCGTCTCGGTCCGCTCGGGCGCGCGTGTTTCGATGCCGGGCATGATGGACACGGTGCTGAACCTTGGCCTGAATGACCAAACGGTCGAAGGCCTTGCCGCCGGATCGGGCGATCCGCGCTTTGCCTGGGACAGCTACCGCCGGTTTGTGCAGATGTATTCGGACGTGGTGCTGGGGCTGGACCATCACCGGTTCGAAGATGCACTCGAGATCGTCAAGGAAGACAATGGCTTCTACAACGATGTTGAGCTGGGTGCCGAGCATTGGCAGGCGCTGGTGGGCGAATACAAGGCCATCGTGGAAGAGCAGCTTGGCCGTCCGTTCCCGCAGGATGTGCACGAACAGTTGTGGGGCGCCATCGGTGCCGTATTCGATTCATGGGAATCGGACCGCGCCAAGGTCTATCGCAAGCTGAACGACATTCCCGCCGACTGGGGCACCGCTGTGAACGTGCAGGCGATGGTCTTTGGCAACATGGGCGAAACTTCGGCCACCGGCGTTGCCTTCACGCGCGATCCGGCCACCGGTGAGCGCGCCTATTACGGCGAATGGCTGGTCAATGCGCAGGGCGAAGACGTCGTCGCCGGTATCCGCACGCCGCAGTATCTGACGCTGGCCGCGCGCGAGCGGGCGAATGCCAAGCCGCTTTCTATGGAAGAGGCGATGCCCGGCGCTTATGCCGAACTGGCCGCCGTGTTCGACCTGCTCGAAAAGCACTATGCCGACATGCAGGACATCGAATTCACCGTCGAACAGGGCAAGTTGTGGATGCTGCAGACCCGTTCGGGCAAGCGCACCGCCAAGGCCGCGCTGAAGATGGCGGTGGACATGGTGGGCGAAGGCCTGATCGATGAAGCCACCGCGATCCGCCGCATCGACCCGATGGCGCTGGACCAGTTGCTCCACCCCACGCTCGATCCCAAGGCCGTGCGTGATGTGCTGACCAAGGGGCTGCCGGCATCGCCCGGCGCGGCATCGGGCATCGTCGTGTTCGATTCCGATACGGCGCAGGCGCGCGCGGAGCGCGGTGAAGCGGTGATCCTTGTGCGGGTGGAAACTTCGCCGGAGGACATCCACGGAATGCATGCGGCGCAGGGCATCCTGACGGCGCGCGGCGGCATGACGTCACACGCGGCGGTGGTCGCGCGCGGCATGGGCCGTCCGTGCGTTTCGGGCGCTTCGGCGGTGTCGATCGATATGGTCAGCCGGACCGCCAAGATCGGAGGGCGAGACATCAAAGAGGGCGATGTGATCACCCTCGATGGATCGAACGGCGATGTGATGGCAGGCAAAGTCGCCACGGTCGAACCCGAACTGGTCGGCGATTTCGGCACGCTGATGGTCTGGGCAGACAAGCACCGCCGGATGAAAGTGCGCGCCAATGCAGAAACGCCGCTCGATTGCCAGGTGGCGCGCCAGTTCGGCGCTGAAGGCATCGGTCTGTGCCGCACCGAACATATGTTCTTCGAAGCAGGCCGCATCAGCGCCGTGCGCCAGATGATCCTGGCCGAAGATGAAGCGGGCCGCCGCAAGGCTCTCGCCAAGCTGCTGCCCGAACAGCGCAGCGATTTCCAGTCGATCTTCGAGGTCATGGCGGGGTTGCCGGTCACGATCCGCCTGCTCGATCCGCCGCTGCACGAATTCCTGCCGCATGCCGATGCCGAATTTGCCGACCTTGCCGAAGTGACCGGGCTGGGTGTCGAGCATCTGAAGCGCCGCGCGGGCGAGTTGCACGAATTCAACCCGATGCTGGGCCATCGCGGTTGCCGTTTGGGCATCACCTTCCCCGAGATCTACGAAATGCAGGCACGTGCGATCTTTGAAGCTGCGTGCGACGTGGCTGAAAAGAGCGGCGATGCGCCGATCCCCGAAGTGATGATCCCGCTGGTCGCCACGCGCAAGGAACTGGAAATCCTGCGCGCGCTGGTGGACCGCGTGGCGCTGGAGGTCTTTGCCGAAAAGGGCCGCACGCTGGAATACATGGTCGGCACGATGATCGAACTGCCGCGCGCGGCGCTGATGGCCGGCGAGATTGCCGAAGAGGCCAAGTTCTTCTCGTTCGGCACCAACGATCTGACGCAGACCACGCTGGGCGTAAGCCGCGACGATGCGGCGCGCTTCCTCAATCCCTATGTCGATCAGGGCATCTACCCGCGCGACCCGTTCGTCAGCCTCGATATCGAGGGCGTGGGGCAGCTGGTGGAACTGGCCGCAGAGCGCGGCCGCAAGACGCGGCCCGACCTGAAGCTGGGCATCTGCGGAGAGCATGGCGGCGATCCGGCGTCCATCGCGTTCTGCGAGAAGACGGGCTTGGATTATGTCTCGGCCAGTCCGTATCGTGTGCCGATTGCAAGGCTGGCGGCGGCGCAGGCGGCGTTGGGCTGACATTCAAGGCGCGTTTCCAGGCACTGTTGCTCCCCCGCGAAGGCGGGGGCCTCGTGCGCGTTACGGAACGTTCGCGTTAACGGCCTGAGGCCCCCGCCTGCGCGGGGGAGCAAAGCAACTTTCGCAGTCTGGCGCCCCCGCGAAGGCGGGGGCCTCGGTGGTGTTACAGAACACTCGCGTAAAAGGCCTGAGGCCCCCGCCTGCGCGGGGGAGCAGGGTTTGAGCTATAACCCATTTGGTGTGTTTCCCCGGGGAAACATTCCAATTGGGTTTTTGCTCTACCGTTCCGCTTTAGAACTTTGGTGGGCGCAGGGGTTTTGCCCAGCCGCTGAGGGTCAGCACTTCGAAGCGTTCGGTGACCTTTCCATCCGCCTCGGCGCGGGCGGCGAAGGCTTCGCGCGCCCGAGACAGGGCGGCTTTGCTCAGCGGCGCTCCGGGCCGAGCGAGGCAGTTGCCGAGGCCTTGCTGCCGCAAATCCGCGACCAGCCCATCGAGCGAGCGGAAGCGCACGTCCAGATGATGGCTGTCGATCACCGGATCAGCAAAGCCGCACCGCTGAAGCAGTTGCCCGCCGGCGCGGACGTCCACTTGCGGGTGAATGCGGGGGGAGGGGCGGTCGGCATCGGCCTCAAGCATGATCGCGCGCAGGGCGGGGAGCGATCCGGCGGCCATGAAACTGGCGATCATCAACCCGCCATCGGCCAGCGCGCGGCGCAAGTGGACCAGCGCACCGGGCAGGTCGTTCACCGTGTCGAGCGTGCCGAGGGTGGCGATGAAATCGAAGCCATCGGCGAACGGGTAGGGCGCTTCTTCGTCCAGCAGCGCCTCACCCAAGACCGGATCGCGGGTTTCGACCGAGCAGCCTTTGGCGGTGAGTGCGGTGGCGAGCGTACCGGTCCAATCCCCGACGATGAGTGCGCTTTTCGGTTCGTGGCGCAGGAACGAGAGGCGGTCGAGCACGTCGTCTGCCATGTCATCGATCATATAGCGTGCGGCGTCTGGCTGCTGTTGCAGACGCGCCATGCGGCGGCGCAGGGCTTCCCGCCGTTTTGGCGCGAAAATAGTGGGGGGTGAAGTGGCCATTTCAGGGCAGTGCCCATCTTCGCGGGGATTGCCAAGGGGGTGCGTTGTGCAAGGATTGTCGCATGAAGCTGGCATCGGCCCTCACGCCTGTGATCGATTTCGTGTTCCCGCCGCGTTGCCCGCTCTGCGGTGATCCGGTGGCGGCGCATGGCGGGCTATGCCTTGGCTGCTGGGACAAGCTGGCGGTGCCATCGGGCACGTGCTGTACGCTGTGTCAGCGGCCGATGGGGGAGCGATACGGTGCAGATGCCGAACTGATCTGCGCGCCGTGCATGGCCGACCCGCCGAAGCATGCCGGGATCGCCGCCGCCACGCTGTACAACGAACCGTCGCGCGCGCTGGTGCTTGCATTCAAGCACGGGCGGCGGATCGGGCTTGCGCCGATGATGGCGCGGATGATGCTGACGCGATTGCCGGTGCTCGAAGGGGAGTGGCTGGTGGTGCCGGTGCCGCTGCACCGCTGGCGTTTGATGCGGCGTGGGTTCAACCAGTCGGCGCTGCTGGCCCGGGAGATTGCGCGGGCGACCGGGCAGACGCTGGTGGTCGACGGACTGGTCCGCCATCGGCCCACGCCGTCACTCGGCGGTCTGGGGCGAAAGGCGCGGGCGCGGATCCTGTCGGGCGCAATCGCGGCGCATGCCGGGCGGCAGGCTCGGCTCAAAGGCGCAAATGTTCTGCTGGTGGATGATGTGATGACCAGCGGCGCGACGACCAGTGCCTGCATTACGGCATTGCGCAAGGCCGGAGCGACACAAGTCCGCATCGCCTGCTTTGCGCGTGTGCTTGACGAAGCCCTTGATTCCTTGCGCGACGTTGCGCAGGTCGGTCCCTGAAACAGGAAACGCCCGGAATCTTGCGATTCCGGGCGTCCTCGTGACGAATTTCTGCGGGCGTTCGCGTAATCCGCGATACCGACGGCCCCCTGACCGTCCCGCCTTGTTCCCTCATCGTCCGGTGACCGCCCTGCGCGGCTCTATGGAGCCTGCTGCAAAGGCGATCAACCGGTCCCTCATCATATGTCCCTGAACATTGGCGCTTCTTGCACTGCCTGCCCGATTTTGGCGGGTGGCCGTTCAGTTCACGGTTCCCTCAAACCGCAAAGGCTTCATTCCCCATTAAGGCCTGCGGCGAAAGCATATTGTGTGCAGACGGTAGATTTCGCCACTTTGTGTGGTTATCGTGCAACAAATCCGCCACATAGCGTCGCCCCGGCATATCCGACAGAAAGGCCGCCCCTCTTGTCTGCTTCCGAAGACAGCGCCTGCCGCGAGCAGGGCACCGCGTTCATGCCCAAATTCGATTCGCACGGCCTGATCACTGCCGTGGCGGTTGAACACGCCACCGGCGCTTTGCTGATGCTGGCGCACATGAATGCCGAGGCGTTGGGCAAGACGCTCGAAACCGGCTTTGCCTACTTTTACTCGCGTTCGCGCGGACGGCTCTGGATGAAGGGCGAAAGCTCGGGCCATGTGCTCAAGATCGTCGAAATTCGCGTCGACTGTGATCAGGATGCGCTGGAACTGCGCGTCGAGGCGGCGGGGCCAGCGTGCCACACCTTGGCATCATCGTGCTTCTATCGGCGCATTACAGACGAGGGTGCGCTGGAGCGGATCGCGGATTGACGCTTACGTAAAGGTTAGTTAGGTTTGGTGGCATGTCACAACAAGCCGCCACCGCGATTCATGCCCAAGCCCGGCAGCCGGATTCCGGAACACCCGAGTCCGGCCACACTGGCCACCTTGATCAGCCAGACGCGCTGAAGCGGGACCAGTTCACCATATCCGATCTCTCGAATGAGTTCGGCGTAACGGCCCGTGCGCTGCGTTTCTATGAGGACGAAGGGCTGATCGCGCCTGAACGCATCGGCCTTTCGCGCATCTATTCAAGGCGGGACCGGGCGCGGCTGGCGTGGATCATGCGCGCCAAGAACGTGGGTTTCAGCTTGGCCGAAATCCGCGACATGATCGACCTGTACGACATGGGTGATGGCCGCGCCGAGCAGCGCCGCGTCACGCTCGCCAAATGTCGCGAACGCATTGAAAGCATGCGCCGCCAGCAGGCGGACCTTGCTGCAACGATCGAGGAGCTGACCAGCTTCGTCGATCTCGTCATCGCCAAGGAGCGGTCTGAAGGCCGCAATCCGGACGCTTAAAGGGACAGGACCACATGCCGATTTACAATGCGCCCACCCGCGACACCCGTTTTGTCGTCAATGAACTGATCCGCCTTGAAAGCTATGGCAACCTGCCCGGCTTTGAAAGCGCAACGCAGGACATGACCGACGCCATCATTGAAGAAGCCGGGCGCTTCGTGTCCGAAGTCATCGCGCCGCTCAACCTTTCGGGCGACAAGGAAGGTTGCACGCGCCATCCCGATGGCAGTGTGACCACGCCCACCGGCTTCAAGGACGCCTATCGGCAGTATGTCGAAGGCGGTTGGGGCACCCTTTCCGCGCCCGAAGCGTTCGGCGGGCAGGGTCTTCCGCACGTGATGGGCTTCATCATGGAGAAGTATCTCGCCACCGCCAATCAGGCCTTTGCGATGTACCCCGGCCTTGCCAACGGCGCGATCTCGGCGATCATTGCGAAGGGATCGCCCGAGCAGCAGGCGATGTATTTGCCCAAGATGGTTTCGGGGGAATGGCTGGGCACGATGAACCTGACCGAGCCGCATTGCGGCACTGACCTTGGCATGATCCGCACGCGCGCAGAGCCGCAGATGGATGGCTCCTATGCCATCACCGGCACCAAGATCTTCATTTCTGCGGGCGATCAAGACCTCACCGAAAACATCATCCATCTTGTCCTTGCCAAGACTCCCGGCGCGCCGGAATCGAGCAAAGGCATTTCCCTGTTCATCGTGCCCAAGTTCATCGTGAATGACGACGGCTCGCTTGGAGAGCGCAACGGCGTGACCGTCGGCTCGATCGAAGAGAAGATGGGCATTCACGGCAATGCCACTTGCGTGATGAACTACGACGGCGCGAAGGGTTGGCTGGTTGGCGAGGAAAACAAGGGCCTTGCCGCAATGTTCATCATGATGAACGCGGCGCGCCTTGGCGTGGGGATGCAAGGGCTGGCGCAGGCCGAAGTCGCTTATCAGAACGGCCTTGCCTACGCGCTTGATCGCCGCCAGGGACGCGCGCTGACCGGGCCTGCCGATCCTTCGCAAAAGGCCGATCCAATCATCGTCCACCCTGATGTGCGCCGCATGTTGATGGACGCCAAGACCTTCATCGAAGGCATGCGCGCACTGTGCCTGTGGGGGGCGTTGCAGGTGGACCTGTCGCACAAGGCGGCAACAGCCGAAGAACGCCAGATGGCCGATGACCTGATCAGCCTGCTGACCCCAGTGATCAAGGGTTACGGGACTGACATGGGCTACAAGGTCGCCACCGACATGCAGCAGATCTGGGGTGGCCACGGCTATATCGCGGAAAACGGCATGGAGCAGTTCGTGCGCGATGCCCGCATCGCCATGATCTATGAAGGCACCAATGGCGTGCAGGCGATGGACCTTGCCGGGCGCAAGCTTGCCCTCAACGGCGGTCGCGCGGTGCAGGCGCTGTTCGCACTGATCGATGCCGAATGCGCCGAAGAAAGCCCAGACGAGACAGTCAAGCTTGTTGCCGAACGCCTATCGAAGGCGACCGGCGAAATGAAGGCTGCGACGATGTGGTTCATGCAGAATGCGATGGCCAACCCGAACAATCTCGGCGCTGGCGCTTATGCCTACATGACGCTGACCGGGATCGTGTCGCTCGGCCTGATGTGGCTGCGCATGGCCAAGGTTGCTTCTGCTGCCATCGCCAATGGCGCTGACGACAAGGCGTTTTACGAGGCCAAGCTGACTTGCGCCCGCCATTGGGCCACTCGTTCCACCACCGAAGTGGGCGCGCTGCGTCGCGAAGTGGAAGCGGGATGCGAGACGATCATGGCGCTGACGCCAGAGCAGCTTGCGATCGCCTGATTGATGGATGTGGGGAGGCTGTGGAGCCTCCCCGGGTCACGCCAGAATTTCGTCCAGCAGGTCTATCAGCGCACCCCAGCTTTCCCGGTCAGCACTGGCGTCATAGCCGATGGCCGCCATGCCGCGCGCATCGCTGCCGGGTTCTGTGAAGCCGTGCTTCACGCCGCTGTAGGCGTGGAAATGCCAATTGGCCCCGGCGGCGTCCATCTCCTGCCAGAAGCCCAAGACCTGTTCGCGCGGCACCAGCGGGTCGGCATCGCCGTGGCAGACCAGAATGCGCGCTTTGACTGCGCCCGGTTCAGCGGGAGCTTGTGTATCGAGCAGCCCGTGGAAGCTGGCGGCAAGAACAAGGTCGGCCCCGTCACGCGCCAATTCCAGCGCAGCCTGCCCGCCCATGCAATAGCCCACCGCGGCCACTGGCAGTCCCTGCGCTTCCGGCAGTCCGGTCAGCGCCCCAAGCCCGGCGTGCAAACGCTGGCGGTATCCCTGCGCACTGGCGCGCAAAGGGCCTGCCAGTTCACGAGCATGGTCAAAATCGCGCACCTGCACGCCATAGAAATCAGCCACCAGCACCAGATAGCCTGCTTGCGCCAGCATCTGCGCGCGGCGGACCATCGGCGCGTTGCAATTTGCAATGGTCGGCAGGACCAGCACGGCGGCGCGTGGCGTGCCCTCGGGCTTTGCAAGAAATCCTGTGAGGGCGACGCCCCCATCTTCGTAATCGACCTGTTCCATCTCCACAGCGCTTACTCCGGCAGGAAATCTGGCACGGACAGATACCGTTCGCCGGTATCGTAGTTGAAGCCCAACACGCGGCTCCCAGCGGGCAGGGTCTCCAGTTTTTGCGCAATCGCAGCCAGCGTCGCGCCGGAGGAAATGCCCACGAGCATCCCTTCCTTTGCGGCACACTGGCGCGCCATTTCCTTTGCGTCAGCCGGGTCTACCGTGATCGCACCATCGATGGACTGGGTGTGGAGGTTGCCGGGAATGAAGCCTGCGCCGATGCCCTGGATCGGGTGTGGGGCAGGCTGCCCGCCCGAGATCACCGGCGAAAGCGTAGGCTCCACCGCATAGGCCTTCATCGAGGGCCAGTGCTTTTTCAGTTCTTCCGCGCAGCCCGTCAGGTGCCCGCCGGTGCCGACGCCGGTGATCAGCACGTCAATCGGGTCGCTTCCGAAGTCCGCGAGGATTTCCTGCGCGGTTGTGCGCACGTGGACGGCCACGTTGGCGGGGTTGTCAAACTGCTGCGGCATCCACGCGCCGGGGGTCTGTTCAACGAGTTCCTTTGCGCGCTCAATCGCGCCCTTCATGCCTTTTTCACGCGGGGTCAGATCGAACGATGCGCCATAGGCCAGCATCAGCCGCCGCCGTTCAAGCGACATAGATTCAGGCATGACGAGCACAAGCTTGTAGCCCTTTACCGCCGCGACCATCGCAAGCCCGATGCCGGTGTTGCCCGATGTCGGCTCGATGATCGTGCCGCCGGGCAGCAGGCTGCCGTCGGCTTCGGCAGCCTCGATCATGGCGAGGCCGATTCTGTCCTTGATCGAGCCGCCGGGATTGCCGCGCTCGCTCTTCACCCATACCTCGTGATCGGGGAACAGGCGGGACAGGCGAATGTGCGGGGTGTTGCCGATGGTGGCGAGGATCGAATCCGCTCTCATGTCGCTTGCTCCTGCTGGGTAGACGGGAATGTTTAGGACTATCTGTACCGTGCTGCAAAGGTTCGCGCGTTCTTCAGTTCCGGAAACAGGAAAAACCATGCGGCTGTAACCGCAATCGCGCCGACGCCGCCGAACACCGCTGCGCCTACGACACCGAGCAGTGCCGCTGCGACGCCCGATTGCATTTCGCCCAGTTCGTTCGATGCCGATATGGCAAGGCCCGAGATCGACGAGACACGCCCGCGCACTGCATCGGGCGTGTGCAGTTGGACAAGGGTGCTGCGGATAAACACCGAAACCATATCGCCCGCGCCAATGCCCACAAGCATCAGCAGCGACAGGTAGAAGTTGGTCGAAATCCCGAAGCCGATGGTAAACAAGCCAAACACGACAACGCCCAGCAGCATCTTGTTGCCGACATTGTTGGTAATCGGACGCCGTGAAAGCACGAAGGCGACAAGGGCAGCGCCAAGCCCTGGCATGGCACGCATGATCCCAAGGCCATTTGCGCCCACCGGCTGACCATCGATCAACAGGATGTCGCGCGCGAACACCGGCAGCAACGCAGTCGCTCCGCCAAGCAGCACGGCAAACAGATCAAGTGTGACGCAGCCCAGCAGGAAGCGGTCATTCCATACGAAGGAAAGCCCATCGCGGATCTGGCGCACGGGGTGGACATCGCGGTTGCCATCGGGCGGCGGGATGCGACGAATGCTGAAGGTGCAGGCGGCTCCCAGCGCCAGCAGCACCGTTGAGGTCCAGTAAGGCAGTGTCGGGTGTCCGGCAAACAGCAGGCCGGCGATGGCCGGGCCTGCTACCGACCCGATTTGCCACGCCATCGAGTTGATCGCTACCGCTTTGGGCATCAGTGCAGCAGGCACGACGTTCGGCGCAATGGATGACAGCGCGGGACCGATGAAAACGCGCGCGGTGCCGTGCAGCGCAGCAAGCCCAAACAGCAGTGGCAAAGTAAGCGCGCCGCTGCCGGTTGCCACAGCCAGAGTCAGCGCGACGACGAGGTCGATGCACATGGCAAGGGCCGCCACGTTGCGCCTGTCAAACCGGTCCGCAACCACGCCAGCAACCGGCGTGAGCAGAAACAGCGGCAGGAACTGTGCAAGACCGAGCAGGCCCAACTGAAACGCGGCCTGCGCAATAGACATGCCATATTGCCCGCGCGCTATGTCGTATAGCTGGTAGCCCAGAATTACGACCATGCCCGACGTTGCCACGACCGAGAAAAACCGCGCGATCCAGAACTTGCGGTAATCGGGTATGTCGAGCGGGGAGGTCGGTATTGGCGATGCGGGTTGGGTCGTACTCACGACATGCGCCATGCCACCGGGGCCAGCGCTTGCCAAGAAAGCAAAAGTTGCGCGCCCCGCAGTGGGGTCAGCGTCCTTTGACGTTGGGCTGCAACGCCCGGATCATCTTGGTGAAATCGTCCATTCGAACGATCCGTTCGAACTGGAATCCAGCGCGTCCGCCTTCGACCCAAACCACGAATGCCTCAATTCGGCCGACGACGGGCAAACGCACGGTCAGCCTTTCACCACGACCTAGATCTTCGACTTCGGTGGCAAGAAATCCCGTTGTCGAGATGTTTGCCAGATGCAGCATGATGTCGCCGCGCGTTCGATGTTCGCCAATTACCGGCAGGTTTACCGGGTGGCGAGTCGAACGACGCAGGTCGGTGACTGAAAGCTGTGCTCCGCCGCGCATCGTTCCTCCTTCGCGCATGAGTGACCCTTCCGGGACTATGTCGAAGGATATAGGCCCGAATTGGCGAACAATTCGTAAAGCCTCCGGCAAAAGCTTGCCGGAGGCGGCAGGCTCTTGCCGTTAGGGATGCGGAAACCCTGTTTTCCGCGCAATTCAGGCGCGGCGAACTATGCCGTGCTTCTTCTTTCCCGACGAAACACGAATGTCTTTGTCTGCCAAACTGATACGGTGCGATTCGTCGGTCACTGCCACGCCATCGACGCGCGCGCCGCCCCCTGTCACCAGCCGTTTGGCCTCGCCACGGCTGGCCGCGAAACCAAGTCCGACCAGTGCATCGACAATGGAGATATCGTCCGCGCTCACGTCGAAGGTAGGCAGGTCTTGACCCAGCCCGCCGCCCGCAAACGTCGCCGCTGCGGTTGCTTCCGCCGCCTTGGCCGCGTCGTCACCGCGCACCAGCCGGGTGACTTCATTGGCCAGCACAATCTTGGCCGAGTTGATCTCGCTGCCTTCCAGCGCTTCCAGCCGTGCGATTTCGTCCAGCGGCAGATCGGTGAACAGGCGCAGGAACTTGCCCACGTCGCGGTCATCGGCGTTGCGCCAGTATTGCCAGAAATCCCAGGCGGGCAGGGCGTCTTCATTAAGCCAGACCGCGCCGTTCATGGTCTTGCCCATCTTCGCGCCATCGGCAGTGGTGAGCAGCGGGGTGGTCACGCCGAACACTTCCTTGCCATCCATGCGGCGGGTCAGTTCGATGCCGTTTACGATATTGCCCCACTGGTCGGATCCACCCATCTGCAGGCGGCAATCATAGCGCTGCGAAAGTTCGCGGAAATCGTAGGCCTGAAGGATCATGTAGTTGAATTCGAGGAATGACAGCGACTGTTCGCGGTCAAGCCGCTGCTTGACCGAATCGAAGCTGAGCATGCGATTGACCGAGAAGTGCTGGCCGATCTCCCGCAGGAACGGAATGTATTCGAGCTTGTCGAGCCATTCGGAATTGTCGACCATGATCGCGTCGGTCGGGCCATCGCCGAAGGTCAGGAAGCGTTCGAACACGGTCTTGATCGAAGCCACGTTCTGCGCGATCAGATCGTTGGTCAGCAGCTTGCGCGCCTCGTCCTTGAAGCTGGGATCGCCAATCTTGCCGGTGCCGCCGCCCATGACGACGATCGGCTTGTGCCCCGCCTGCTGCAGGCGGCGCAGCAGCATGATCTGCACCATCGAACCCACGTGCAGCGATGGCGCGGTGGGATCGAAGCCGATATAGCCGGGCACGACCTGCTTTGCCGCCAACGCATCGAGCGCGCTCGCGTCGGTCATCTGGTGGATGTAGCCTCGCTCGGAAAGCAGGCGCAGCAGGGAAGAAGTATATTCGGTCATCTCGGCCACTCACTATCGGGATGGCGCGCCTAGCACGGAGTTGCGCAATTGGGAACGTTTGAGCTTTTGCCCCATCCGGCCAATCCACCCAAGGCCGTGAGCAAGATCGAAGCGCGGATCATAGGGCTGGACGAGCATTGGATGACGCTGCGCTGGCGCGTGGAAGGCGCGCAAGTACTGGTGCTGCCGCCGTTTGCGGGCAAGCGCCGGGCCGATGGTCTGTGGCAGACGACGTGTTTCGAGATGTTTGTGAAGCCTGAGGGTGGCGAGGGTTATGCAGAGTTCAACTTCTCACCCTCGCAAAGCTGGGCTGCGTATGATTTCTCTGGCTACCGCGATGGCATGGCAGAGCGGACTGCGCCGCGTGCGCCGGTCTGCACGCCGCGCCGGGGGCAATCGGTACTGATCTTTGACGTGGCGCTGCCCGCCCCTGGGTTACCCGCGCTGCCGTTTGCCTACGGATTGACCGCTGTGATCGAGGAGGAGGGCGGCGTGAAGTCCTATTGGGCGATGGCGCACCGTGCGGATCGGCCCGACTTCCATGATGCATCTTGCTTCTCCGCCCGGCTTGCGGCACCGAGCGCGACATGAAATTCGGTATCGACCGGCTGCTTGCCGACCCCGCCCTGCGAAAGCCACTCGAAGGCAAGCGCGTCGCGCTCGTTGCGCATCCCGCTTCGGTGACGGGGGGCCTGGTGCATTCGCTCGACGCGCTTATGGCGTCCGGCTTGCGAGTGACCTCGGCTTTCGGCCCGCAGCATGGGCTGAAGGGCGACAAGCAGGACAACATGGTCGAGACGGCGGACGAGCTTGATCCCGTCTATGGCATCCCGGTGTTCAGCCTCTATGGCGAGGTGCGCCGTCCGAGCGGGCAGATGATGAGCACCGCCGATGTGTTCCTGTTTGATCTGCAGGATCTGGGCTGCCGCATCTATACCTTCGTCACCACGCTGCTCTATCTGCTTGAGGCGGCGAATGGCACCGGCAAGGCGGTGTGGGTTCTGGACCGGCCCAATCCGGCGGGCCGTCCGGTAGAAGGCACCACGCTGCTGCCGGGGTGGGAAAGCTTTGTGGGCGCTGGGCCGATGCCGATGCGGCACGGGATGACGCTGGGTGAGATGGGCGCGTGGTTTGTGGAGCATTTCAAGCTCGACGTGGACTATCGCGTGATCACGATGGAGGGCTGGACGCCGGAACAGGGACCGGGTTTCGGCTGGCCGGAGAGCCGCGTCTGGATCAACCCTTCGCCCAACGCGGCCAGCCTCAACATGGCGCGGGCCTATGCGGGCACAGTGATGATCGAGGGCGCGACGGTTTCAGAAGGGCGCGGCACCACGCGGCCTCTGGAAGTGCTGTTCGGCGCGCCGGACGTGGACGCAAAGGCGGTGCTGGCAGAGATGCGTGCCTTCGCGCCGCAGTGGATGGAAGGCTGCGCGATCCGCGAATGCTGGTTCGAGCCGACATTCCACAAACACGCCAAGACTTTGTGCAGCGGATTGATGATCCACGCTGAGGGTGCGTTTTATAATCACCATGCATTCCGTCCGTGGCGGTTGCAGGCCCTTGCGTTCAAGGCGATCCGGCGTTTGTACCCCGATTATCCGTTGTGGCGGGATTTTCCGTATGAATATGTGTTCGACAAGCTGGCGATCGATGTGATCAACGGCGGGCCAGCATTGCGCGAGTGGGTAGATGATCGCGCCTCCCGGCCTGGCGATCTGGAAGTGGTTGCAGCGTTGGACGAATCGGCTTGGGCGGAAGAGCGGCGGCAGTTCCTGCTCTACTGAATTCGTTTAGGTTGAGGGCAGTTTTTTGCGCCATTCCATAGTGTTTGACGGTTCAACGAGTGGGTCGGACGCTACGCTTCGGGGTGTGGGTAGGACAGCGCTTTGTCTGCTTTTCGCTGTTCAGTAAGGATCTGCCAACTGGCGATGAACAGCGCCCCGGCAAGGGGGCCGACGACGATGCCGCTAAGGCCCATCAGTTCGATCCCGCCAAGCGTGGTGACCAGCACCAGCCAATCGGGAATTCCGGCATCGCGGCCGACCAGCATCGGGCGCAGGATATTGTCCGACAGGCCGATGACAAAGACCCCTGACGCGATCACCACTGCGCCTTGCCATATCGCACCGGTAGCGAAGAGATAGACGGCGACTGGTCCCCAGATGATGGCGGGACCGATTGCCGGCAAAAGCGCGGCAATCGCCATCAACATACCCCACAGGAGCGCTGCGGGAAGGCCGACGATGGAAAAGGTGATGGCACCCAGCGCACCTTGCGCCAGGGCAACAAGGCCTGAACCCTTAAGGGTGGCGCGGACCACGGTTGCAAACACCGTAGCGAGTCTTTGGGCCACCGATGGTTCCAGAGGCAGAGCAGCGACGATTTTGGCTCCGAGTTCCTCGCCATCCCGAACAAGGAAAAACGTGACGTAGAGCGCTACGCCGAATGCGAGCAGAAAGGCCGCAGCATTCGCGCCGATTGCCAGCGCACGCTGTGTCAACATACTCGCACTGTTGCCGAGCGCTTCCGAAATCCGGATTTGTGCCCTTTCGAAAGTGCCAAATCCCGCCTTGCCCAGCAGGCTCTGCAGCCGTTCTGGCAGGGCATCGTGAACCTGCTGGAAGTACAACGCAAAATTGATCTCGCCGCTGCGCATCTGCAGATAGACGCCGCTGGCCTGATCGACCACCAGACTGCCGATCACCATAGCCGGGATGATGACCGCAACGGTAATGGTCAACAGCGTCATCGCGGCAGCAAGATTGCGCCGACCGGGCCAGCGTTCGTGCAAGCGGTGGAACAATGGCTGGAACAGAATTGCCGCCAACGCCGCCCACAAAAGCGCGCTGGCGAATTCCGATACCACCATGGCCAAGCCGATGGTGACAAGAGCGAGGAGCAGGATCAAGCCACCGTTCTCTACCCGCTGTCTGTCGATCATTATTCCCCCATAGGCGCAAAGCCGGATGCCCGGCGTCCTTCGCACCTTTTAGAGGCGCAGTAAGTGGCGTAAATCCGCGAGGTGTCATTTTGATCCGGTTTTACGCCGAAATTCCGTCTCAGTGCTTTTTGCGGGTCAGTTCTCGCATCGCGCCATCAAGGCCTTCAAGGGTGAGCGGATACATTGAGCCGCCGATCAGATCCTTGAGCATCTTGGTGGATTGTGAATAGCTCCATTGTTTTTCCGGCACAGGATTGAGCCAGACGGTGGCGGGGTAAGTCTGCGCCACGCGGTGCATCCACACCGCACCTGCTTCTTCGTTGAAATGTTCAACGCTGCCGCCCGGGTGGCTGATTTCATAAGGACTCATCGCCGCATCGCCGACGAAGATCACTTTGTAATCATGGCCGAATTTGTGCAGGATGTCCCACGTCTTGGTGCGATCAGACCAGCGGCGTTTGTTGTCCTTCCACACGCCTTCATACAGGCAGTTGTGGAAGTAGTAGAACTCCATGTTCTTGAATTCGGCGGTGGCTGCGCTGAACAGTTCCTCAACCAGCCTGATGAACGGGTCCATCGATCCGCCGACATCGAGGAACAGCAGGAGTTTGACGGCGTTGCGCTTTTCCGGGCGCATCTTGATGTCGAGCCAGCCTTGCCGTGCGGTGCCTTCAATCGTGCCATCGAGATCGAGTTCGTCGGCCGCACCCTCACGTGCAAAGCGGCGCAACCGGCGCAGCGCGATCTTGATGTTGCGCGTGCCCAATTCCTTGGTGTTGTCGAGATTGGCGAATTCGCGTTTTTCCCAGACCTTGATAGCGCGGCCATGCTTGCTTTCACCGCCGATGCGCACGCCTTCGGGATTGTAGCCGGAATTGCCGAACGGGCTGGTGCCGCCCGTGCCGATCCACTTGTTGCCGCCCTGATGGCGTTTTTCCTGCTCTTCCAGACGCTTCTTGAGCGTCTCCATGATCTCGTCCCAGTTGCCGAGGGCCTTGATCTTTTCCATCTCTTCATCGGACAGGAATTTTTCGGCGACGGCTTTGAGCCAGTCTTCCGGGATGTCGACCGGGCGCTGGCCATAATCGGTCAGCAGGCCCTTGAAGACCTTGTTGAACACCTGGTCGAAGCGGTCGAGCAGGCCTTCGTCTTTCACAAACGTGGCGCGGCTGAGGTAGTAGAAGGCCTCAGGCGTCTGTTCGATCACGTCTTTTTCCAGCGCTTCAAGCAGCACAAGATGCTCTTTGAAGCTGGCGGGAATCCCGGCGGCGCGCAGTTCATCGATGAAATTGAAAAACACGTGAGGCCGCTCCTTTGACTTAACCGTGTGATTAAGCGCTGAAAGCGGAGACGGCAAGACCTGCCGGAAGGCCGTAGATGCGCCCTTTGTGGGTGAATCGGACAAAGAATCGGTTGAGTGCAGGCCGCTGCGGGCTAACGTTGCCAAACGTGGTTAAGGGGCTGTTTACCATGAAGCGGTTTGCCGGCGCGATTGGCGCATCTGTAGTTCTGCTTCTGGGGGCGATCGCGGTGGTGCCGGGTTGGCTTCCGTTCGGGAATAGCGAGCAGGCGCAGGCGCAAGTGGCTGGTCCGGCGAGCGCCATAACACAGCCCTCAGTGCCGGTGCAGCCTGCGCCTGCAGCGCCGAAGCTGCCGCCGCAGGTTTCCGACGTGCTGCAGTCTGGCGTCCTGATCGTGATTAGCAAGCCGACGCAGCGGATGTTCGTGTTCAAGGATGGGGTGCCGTGGGCTTCATCACCGGTTTCCACTGGCAAGCGCGGGCACAGCACGCCAGCAGGGGTGTTCCCGATCCTGCAGAAGCGGGTCCACCACCGTTCCAACATCTACAGCAACGCGCCTATGCCATATATGCAACGACTGACATGGCGCGGTATTGCGATCCATGCCGGGCGCTTGCCGGGCTATCCCGCCTCGCACGGGTGCATCCGGTTGCCATATAGCTTTGCTAAGTCCCTGTTTTCGCTGACGAAGGCTGACGCGACGACGGTGGTGGTGACCAACGAAGCGGTGCGGTCTGATGAGAGCGCAATCACGCTGGCGCTGAATACACAGACGCCGCGCCCGGTTGCGCCTGGCTTGCCTCCAACTCCGGCTTTGGCGGGGATTCCGGTTGCGCCAGTGCTGGCCAATCCGGTGCCGCCACAAGTGGCAGCGCCGCGCATTTCCGGGCCGGGGCAGACGATCCAGCTTGCCGCCGCGACCAGTCCCGGTGAGGCCGAGGCCCACTGGGCGGGGCTGGTAGCGCAGCATCCCGAGCTTGCCGGATTCCGCAAATCGGTGGTGCCAGCCGTGGTTGGTGCGCGCCAGTTCTATCGCTTGCGCGCGAGCGCGCCGGGCGCACATGCTTATTGCACGACGCTCAAGCGCGCCGGACAGGACTGTTTCAGGGTCAGCTAGTTCAATCCGTCGGCGGTGGTGCTGGCGGTTGTTGCGGCCATGATTCGAGCGTGGGATCGATATGCGCCCATGCAGGTGCATCGTCAGTCCAGATAATCGCCTGCGGGGCGAGGCCGTGGTCGGCATTCAGCACGCCGAAGCGCACGGTCTTGAGATGCATGCGGGCCGAGCTTTGGCCGAACACCTGGCTACCGCAGGCCGGACAGAAATTGAACGTCAGCGTGTTGCCGCTGGCTGCTTTCCAGGTGTTGTGCGCCAACGGGCCAGTGATCACCACGTCCTCTGCTTTGAAGATCGCGTTGTTGGTGGGACTTCCTGCCGTAATCTGCTGGCATTGGCGGCACCAGCACTGGCGCGTGGCGATCGGTTCACCCGCGATGGAGAGCGCGACGGAGCCACAGGCGCATTGTCCGGTATAGGGCATTTCTGCTGCGTCCTTTCGTGGTGTGTGCGATTGAGTATTGTTAGTGTTACTTACAATTGGCATGGTGTGACCATACGGAGAGGATAACACCAACATGCTCAAACTCTACACCTTTGGTCCCGCCGCCAATTCGATGAAGCCGCTGTTGACGGTGTTCGAAAAGGGGCTGGATGTTGAGAAAAACCGGCTCGATCCGTCGAAGTTTGAACATCATACCGCCTGGTTCAAGGCGATCAATCCGCGTGGACAGGTTCCGGCGCTTGTCGATGACGGAAAGGTCATCACCGAATCGACGGTGATCTGCGAATACCTTGAGGACGAGTATCCGACCGATGTTTCGCTGCGCCCGGCAGACAGCTTTGGCCGCGCGCAGATGCGCGTTTGGACCAAGTGGGTGGACGAGTATTTCTGCTGGTGCGTCTCAACCATCGGCTGGCACCGCTACATTGGCAACATGGTGAAGGGCTACAGCGACGCCGAGTTCGAGGAAAAGGTGAAAGCCATTCCGGTGGTCGAGCAACAGGTAAAGTGGCGCCGCGCGCGTGAGGGTTTTCCGCAGGACATGCTCGACGAGGAAATGCGCAAGATCGCCTATTCCGTGCGCAAGCTGGACGACCATCTGGCTGACCATGAGTGGCTGGTGCCGGGGCAATACACCTTGGCCGACATCTGCAACTTCGCCATCGCCAATGGCATGCAGTTCGGCTTTGCGGAACTGGTGAACAAGGAAGCCACGCCGCATCTGATGCGCTGGATCGAGCAGATCAACGCGCGGCCTGCGGTGAAGGCGATGTTCGAGCAGGTGGAACTGGAGCAACTCGGGCGGCGGAGCTGACCTTCACCATTCCCGCTCACTCTGAGCCTGTCGAAGGGTGCTGGCTCCACTGCAGGGCCAGATGCTTCGACAAGCTCAGCATGAGCGGGTTGGGGGATTGTGATGCGAACGGTTAGGTTCAGTTACCCGGTCTACGCGCCATGAAGGCGAGCTTTTCGAACAGCATGATGTCCTGTTCGTTCTTGAGCAGCGCGCCGTGGAGCGGGGGGAT
>Ga0075012_10000162_pt1 | contig 67587 bp, 71 predicted proteins | sample All_14_2_FD_71474 | JGI IMG/M metagenome (GOLD analysis project Ga0075012, IMG submission 71474) | Freshwater microbial communities in response to fracking from Pennsylvania, USA - Allegheny Zone_MetaG_DW_15 | ecosystem: Environmental > Aquatic > Deep subsurface > Groundwater > Drilled... | reverse complement strand
CGGTCGCCGGCGACCGAGCGCACGGTGGTGATGAGGACGAAGATGGGCAAGATGGCGACGCACAGCTGGATATAGGTGACCAGCAGCCGCGACAGGCCGGTAAAACCCAGGATGCGCGATTCGGTCAGGCCGAAGACGAACAGCAAAACGATGATGCCGCCGAACACCAGGGAATAGAAACCAAACCAGCGGGCGCGCAGGGATTCGGTGATATCCAGCCGGGCGGCACGGATGAAGGCGCCCATGTCACGACGCCCCGTCGGTGGGCGTGATGCATTGGGTGGGTGAGCCCCGTTCCAGCACCGTCTTTTTCAACTGGGCGAAGTCGACGGCACCGTCGCGCTTATCGGGCACGGCACCGAAATTATGGGCCATGGGCGATTTGCGGCCTTCCAGATACCAGGCGGCCTTGCCGTCGAGCCAACCGCCTTTGTCAGAATCACCCACCCAGAATTCGGTCGCCGGATCATCGCCGAAAGGCTGCTTGGCCAGCCACAGGATGGCATCACCCAAATCATCGAACTTCCACACCTTGCCCTTGGGACCGCCACGCACCTGGGCGGCGAAACGCGGATCGTCGACGATCATGCCGCAATGGGCGCAGTTTTCCTTGCCCCAGCGCACCTCGACCGGACCGGTCCCCTTGTCGGCACAGGCCGGCAGGGTGGAGACGGCGATGAAAGCGGGCAACAGGGCCAATACCCGGCGGCGGTTCATGCCACACATTTTTCGGCCTCCTTCAATTCCAGCCCGGCAAGGATGCCGGTATAGCGCGACAGCATGCCGAGGAAACGCAAACGGTCGGGACCGTTGACCATGCCGAGCCAGCGCAGGCCAGAGCCGGTGAAGCCCCATTCGGTTAGGGCGCGGGCAAAGGCCGCATCCGCGCGCGTCATGGTCAGGGCGCAGGTCAGACGGCTGGTCATGTCCACCGCATCGGCGACGCGGTCATCCAGCGCCACCTTGCCCCGGTCCATCTCGATCACCCGGTTGACCAGGGCCGCCACTTCGTCCAGGCGATGGCTGGTGATCAACATGACGCCGTCGTCCTGGCGCGCCGCCAGCAGGCGGAAAAAGATGTGCCGGGCCTCGGGGTCCAGATTGGCCGCCGGCTCGTCCATGATCAGGATGTCGCTGGCCCGGCCGAGCGCGATGCTGATCAGGGTCTTTTGCTTCATGCCGCCCGACAGCTTGACGAAAGGCAGCTTGCGGATGCGGCCATACTCCAGCCCCAGATCGGCCATCACCGCCACCATCGCCTTGGGGTCGCTTTTGCAGATGCCGGCGGCGAAGCCGATCAACTCGCCCACCGGCATCTTCAGCGGCGGCGGAATTTGCGGGACGAAGCCGACACGGGCCAGCACGGTACCGCGATTGTCCCGGGGCGCCAGATGATCCACCAGCACCTGACCGTCATGGGTGTATTCGCCCAGCAGGCAGCGGATCAAGGTGGTCTTGCCGGCGCCGTTGGAGCCGACCAGGGCGATACGCTCGCCCTTGTTCATCTCCAGGCTGACATCGTCCAGCACGCGCGACCGTTTGAAGGTCTTGGTGACGTTCTTGAAGGAAATCATGGGCTGTCCGCCCCTCCCCTACAGCAGCTTGTCGAGACCCTTGACCTCGAATTTCAGCGAACCGGTGGGGCAGACATCGACACACAGGCCGCACCGGGTACAATCGGCGCCGATGCCCGAATGCATCCGCGTCGCGAAACCTTTCTTGGTCACGTCCAGCACATGCGGCACCAGACAGACCTTGCGGCACTCGCCTTCGTGATGGCAGTCCTGGGGCAAATAAGCCACCCTGACCGGACTGACCGCGCCGACCACCGCATAGGTAATGCCGATGGGGCACATGTAGCGGCACCACAACCGCCTTGAGTAGAACACTTCCAGGACCAGCAGGAACACGACGATGGTCAAGGCCCAGGTCGGACCATAGATCATGGCGCGCGACAAGATGCCGGTGGGCGAAATGGTCTCGAACACCGTATAGCCCGAGGCCAGGGCAGACAGGGCGAAGATCACGTACAGAACGACGCGGGTGCGCCGGTGCAATTGGTGGTCCTTGACCAGTTTCTTCGCCGCCAGCTTCAGGTGCAGCGCCTCGGCCCATTCGGCCAGCAGGTGATAGGGGCAAACCCAGGAACAGAAAGACCGACCGCCCAGCAGCCACCACAGGATCAGCACGGTGGTGGTACCGATGACCAGATTGATCAGGATGGTCTTGAAGGCCAAGGTGACCTGAAGCGCCGAGTTGAGGTCGGCGAAGTGAAAGCCGATGACGCGCGACGCGGTCAGCGCCCCTTCGATCAATTGCACGTCGAAGCGATAGGACGCCACGAACAGGAGGTTGACCGCCAACAGGGTCAGCCAGCGGCGATTGCGCCAGGTGTGGACCTTGTGCGCCTCGTGCGTCTGGCGGTTGATTTCCTGACGTTGCTCGGGACTCATCTTGCAGGCACGCTTGGCTTCGTGCAGCGCGCTTGCCTCGGGCTCGTATTCCTCGGGCCGCGGCTTGACGGGCTCGCGCCCCAGCATGATGGCCAGGGATTGGATCAGGCTCATGATGCCCTCCATTGCGCACGGGCATCGATGACGATCGCCGCCGGCTCCACCGGGCAGATCATCTCGCACATGCCGCAACCGACGCAGGATTGACGGATTTCCGGGGTGCGGCGCTTGTCGGCGGCGTCAACGCTCATGGGGACCAGGGCGATGGCCCCTTCGATGGGGCATTCGCGCACGCACAGATCGCACAAATCCAGGTCATAGGGATGGTCGGCGATCCTGATGGGGTTCCAGCGGTCGACCTTTTCATAGCGGTGCAGGCCGGGGAAATCGGCGCCGCGCGCCTGACCCTTGAAGCCCAGTCCCTGGCGGGCCAGACAGGCATCGGGCTTGTCCAGCCGGGCCAGCCCCATACGCACCTCTTCCTTTTTCGAAAGCTCGTGCGTCAGGGCGCCGGTGGGACAAGCCAGGATGCATTGCACCGCGTCGCAGGAGAAATCGCAGGCCTGGGCCCGGCCATCCAGATAGGGCACGCCGATGCCGAAACCTTCGTCGATGTCGCCCAGGACGATGGCCTCGACCGGGCAGACCTGGACGCATTGGCCGCATTTGATGCAAGCGGCCAAAAAGTCGCTTTCGGCGATGGCCCCGGGCGGGCGCAGGCGCGGGGCGGCGCCGCGCGCCATGGGCAGCCAGCCGGCCATCCCGGCCCCCACGGCCATGCCGCCCAGCAGCAGCGAACGTAGGAAACGGCGCCGCGCCTCTTGCGTCACATGGGCGGGCGGCGGCGGACGTTTGGGGCTCTGGCTCATGATTTTTTCTCCGTCTTGACCGCCAGACGCGGGTGCTCGTCCTCCAGCATCAGTTCCGGTTCGCTGAACGGCGCCAGACGGTCGAGGAAGTCCAGCACCTCGAGGACCGGCGCGCCCTTGAAGAAGCGGGTATTGGGCACGTCCATCCACACCCGCCCGGCATAATTCAGCACCCGGTGCGGCGTGTCGCCGATGCCGTCGCCGTCGCGGTCGAAGCCTTCGTAGCTGTCCCAGGCATTGCCGTCCCAGACGTTGCGCTTGGCCGAACCGCCGCCGAATACCGCCACCTCGGTCATGTTGGCGGTCAGGGTGTTGGTCTTGAACTCGTTGCCCTGCCAGTCGTTCAGGAACGAAATGGCGATGTCGTTGAAGGCGATGCGGTTGTTGGTGATGGTGTTGACGGTGTCGGGCTGAAACGGCGAGACATCCAAAAAGATGCCGTTGGCGCAATAGATGATCTCGTTGTTTTCGATCAGCACCGCGCTGGCCTCTTTCAACGAGATGCAGGTGCCGGTGGCGCCGACCGAATGGGAGATGACGTTGCCGCGCACGATGTCGCCTTGGTCGTACATCATGGAAATACCGACAGAATTGTCGGTGAAGGTGTTGTTTTCCACCAGATTGTCGGCGGCGAACATGAAATGCATGCCGTACCGCCCACCGCTGGAATGATTGCCGGTGACCCGGTTGCGCTTGGAATACCACAAAACGAAGTCGCGGCTGTCCTTGACCACGTTGTCTTCGATGGCATTGTCGTCGGAATACCAAAGCCGGATCGAATCACCGCGCAGCCCCAGATCCATCTGTTTCGAGGTGATGTGATTGCGGCGGATAACGTTGAAATAGGATTGCTGAAGGTCGATGCCGAACAGGGCGTCGTCGATGCGGTTATCCTTGAGGACGTTGTTGTTGCCGCGCACCTGGATGCCGGCATCCTCGGAATTGTGGTCCGACCCGGTGCCGGTCAGGTGAAAGCCCTTGATGGTGACGTTGTTGGCCTTGACCAGCATGACCGAACCGGTACCGCCGGCATCGATGGTCACCTTGCCGTCGCCGTCCAGGGTCAGGGGCTTTTCCACCGCCACCTTGCCCAGGTAATGGCCGGGCGGAACGACGACCACCGCGCCTTCGGTCGCCGCATCGATCAGGGATTGGATGGTCGAGGCCGGAATCACTGTTGGGGTCGATGGACCCGCCACCACCGCCCCCACGGCCATGGGGGCGGCGGCAACGGTGGCGAACACAAAGCGGCGCCAAGAGGAGGAGAGCGCGCCCGACATCATGTTCGCCATCATCGCCCGCTCCTAGCGCAAGGACTTGCGCCGCAGCAGGGCGGCCAGGATCAGGCAGGCGGCACCGGCCAGCAACAGCCCGAAACCGTAATGGGGATAGGAATAGGTATAGAACTGCGCCACCTTGCCCTGACCGAAGACGGTGGGCATGAACGGCTTGACGGTAAAGGCGCCCCACGGGTGCAGATTATGGCCGAACCACCACAGCCAGGCCGAATAATCGGCGACGAAGGCCAGCGGAATGACCATGCCCGAGGCCGGCAACACCCACCAGAACGGGCCGGAATAGAACAGGAAGGCCAGCAACATCACGCCCACCAGCGAAAACAGATAGGGAGCGGCCTTGATTTCCAGGGCGGCGCCCTTCTCGATCGGTTCCATGCCGATGAAATGGTTGATGACGTTCATTTCATGGACGCAATCCAGCGCCTCGTCCTCGTAGACGTCGGCATCCTTGGACCGTTCCACGCAGCCGTTGAACACGCCGTTGACGTGGAAATGAATGCGCACCCCGTCGGGAAAGGTATGTTCGGGATAGTTCGGCGCCTTCAGCGACACCCACCAGATGGGCGAGAAATAGGCCCCGGCGATCAGCAATCCGGCGATGACGGTCAACGCCCGAAAGGCAAGGATCAGCTTGCCTCTGTCGTGGATGTGCATGGCAACCTCTTGGGTTCGCCTTCCGCCGTCACTCCCGCGCAGGCGGGAGTCCAGGGGGGAAGGCACTTGCGTTTGAAGTGCGACTCCTGGATGCCCGCTTTCGCGGGCATGACGGAAGAGCCAGGGAGACTTACTGGAAGTCGGGGTTCTGCCAACCCTTGGTGCCGATCAGATTGGCCGGCGGCTTGATGCGCGAGACGTAATCCAGCACCGCCTTGGTATCGCGGTCGGTGAAGGTCTTGATCTGCTGGACCATGTCGGGATTGGCGTTGCGGCGCTTGCCTTCCTTGATCCACTGGTACTGGCGGATCAGGTAATTGTAATGCTGGCCTTCCAGGCGGGGATAATACTTGTCGTTATCGCCTTCGCCGTGTTCGCCGTGGCAACGCACGCAATTATCCTTGTAAAGCTTCTTGCCGTGTTCCAGATCCTTGCCGTCGCCGACGCCCGGCTCGGGATTCATCTTCAGCTTCTGGATATAGGCGGCGACGTCGGCGATGGCCTGCGGGCCGCCGATCTGGTCAGGCAGCGCGAACGGATACATGGTCGGGTTGTCGCGGTTGAGCGCCCGGATGTCAGCCAATTGCTTGATGATCACCTTGGGGTGCTGACCGGCCAATTGCGGGAAGGTGCCGTCGGTCTGACCCCAGCCTTCCGGCAGGTGGCAGGCGGCGCACACTTCGTAGACGTCGCGGCCATTCTTGAGATCGGGCTTCAGATGCTCGGCCTCGTCCTTTTCACCGCCATTGGCGTTCCACTGATAATCCTTGTCGCCCAACAACTTGCCTTGCGCCGGCTTGTCCTTAGCGCCGGCGGCCCAGGATTGGTCGATGGTGGCGGTGCCGATGGCGGCGGTGGCGACGAGCGTCAGGGCCACGACCTTGAAAATAGTCTTCATTTCGCGCTCTCCAAATATCGTTCTTTAGACAATGCTTATACCCCCCCGGGCACGGGCATCACTTGACGTTGGCTAAGAATTCCGAGATGGCGGCCAGTTCTTCGTCACTGACCAGATGCATGACCGGCTGCATGGAATTGGCGCCGCCGTTCTTGCGCGCACTGACCTTGATGTCGGTGGCCTGGCGGATCAGATAGGCCATGTCCTGGCCAGCCAGATAGGGATAGGTCTTCATGATCGGCTTGGCGCCGTCCTTGCCGTGGCAGGCGACGCAGGTCTTGGTCATGTAGAGCTTCTTGCCCGGATGGGCCTGATCGCCCTTGCCGGCGATGGGACCGAGACCAGCCAGATAATCGGCCATGGCCCGCATTTCCGGCTCGGTGACGTCTTCCAGAATCGGCTTCATGGTGCCTTCGGACAGAGCGTTGGCCCGCGCCCCGCTCTTGATGTCCTTCATCTGGTTGAACATGTAATCGCCGTTCTGACCGGCCAGACGGGGATAGCCCGGCTCCAGCGGTGTCTTGGCGTCCTCGCCGTGGCAGGCGGTACAGCCCTTGTCGGCGAACAGCGCCTTGCCGTCGGCGGCCAAAGCCGGAGTGGCGGCGATGACGCCCAGCACGGCCAACACCGCCAGCGATCTGGTTTTATTGACAATCATCAACATCTCCTTTGCCCCTTAGTCAAAGGGGGCGGATTTCTCCGCCCCCAGACCTTGGTTTCTTGTGAAAACCCCGAAGCTTTACTTGACCTTCTTGGCCCCGTTCTGCTCGAGGAAGGTCTTGGCCCGCAAACCGATGTCGGCGGTCTTGACCTGGTACTGGAACCACTGTTCCGCCCACAGGAAGGCGTTGTGGTAATCACCCTTGGCCGCGAACTCTTCCGACTTGGCCTTGGCCCCGGCGGCGAAGTTCAGCTGATCGGTGGCGTCTTCCACCAGGGCGACCACAGGGGCGAAGTCCTTGTAGTTGACGCTGGTGATGTAGCCGACGACGCTGTCGATGACCTTTTGCGTGTCGATATTGGCCTTCACGCGGGTGTCGTAATCGGCCTTGGCGTAGGTCACGCCTTCCTTGGCCTTGGTTTCGGTGGCCTTGTAGCCAGCCGGCTGCACGATCAGGTAACCCTGCATTTCAAGGTGCAGGGCCGAGCAGAACTCGGTGCAGTAATAGGGATAGACGCCGGACTTGTTGGCCTTGAAGGTGGCCGAGGCGGTCTTGCCCGGTTCCAGCGACAGGTTGACGTTGTGCTTGGACACGGCGAAGCCGTGGGTTTCGTCCTGGGCACGCTCCAGGTTGGTCAGGTGCACGGTGACTTCGTCGCCTTCGGTCACTTCGATGATTTCAGGCGTGATGTGCGAGCGGATGACCGAGCCGAACACTTCCACCTTGCCGGGGCTGCGTTCGATGCGTTCCTTACCGGCGCGAACGGCAGCGGGGTGCTTTTCCTCGGTGCGCGAATCGGTGCCGTGCGGATAGCGCACATGCGGCTTCAGCTTGTCGGCGGCGATGGCCACCGCATAGTGGGGTTCACCCAAGGGCAGCGGCATGTCGTAGAGCAGCTGCATCTTGTCGTTGCTGGCGTCGATCAACTGGTGGTTTTGCGGATGCAGCGGGCCGACCGGGTTGAAACGGTCGATGGCCAGCTTGTTCAGCGCCACCACGTACTTGCCGGCGGGCTTGGCCGAATCGCCTTCCATGGCCATCAGATGGCCGATGTTGTAGTGGATCGACACCTTGTCGATAATCTTGCCTTCGCAGAAATCCCACTTGGCCAGCATCGAGTCCACGTACAGCGAGGTATAGGCGACGCAGGGCTTGGCGTCATACTGGGTATGAAGCGGCCCGAGGCCCAGTTCCACCTGCTTGTGGATGGTTTCCTTCATGTCCAGGATCGGCACACCGTATTCGTCCTTGCCGGTGAACTTGCCGGCCTTGATAGCCGCCTGGATCTTCTCGAACGAGTAAACGGTGACGTGGCTGTCGAGCTTGCCCGAGACGGTCAGCAACTTGCCGTCGGGGGTGACGTCGACGCCGTGCGGCGACTTGGGCTCGGGGATCAGGTACAGCATGCCTTCCTTGACGGCGGTCGCCATCTCGATGACGGCATGGCCGTTGACCTTCTTGAACTTGCCGGCCTTGAACAGTTCCTCGCCCTTCTTCCAGTTCAACACGTGCAGGAAGTCGGTGTCCTTGGCCGAGCAGCCGGCTTCAAACGGCGGACGACCGCGTTCGATGCCGCCGACATAGCGTTCGGAACAGAAGGAATTGGTGAACGACCAGCCGTCCGACGGCCCCTTGCCGAAATCGGACAGATCCTGGCTATAGGGCGGCAATTCGACCGAGAACGAGTTTTCCGGGTCGATGCGGCCCTTTTCGCGGTTGAACTTCCAATAGGTCACCGCGCCGCGATACTTGTCGTTGAACTCTTCCAGCGGCACGAATTCACCGCCCAGGGGGGCAGCGTATTGCGACGCTTCGATGATGTAATCGGTATTGGGCGAGACGAAGGCGCCGCCGTGTTCCGACTGCATGATCGGGTTCTTGACGATCTGCTTGGTCTCGAAATCCTTGAGGTCGATCACCGCCAGACGCGGCGTGTTCTTGTCGTTGATGAACAGGAACTGACCGTCATACTCGCCGTTGGTTTCCGAGATGGCCGGATGGTGGGTATCGCCGAAGGTGATGGCACGGCCATCGACGGAACCGCCCTCGGCCAGAACCTTCTTGGATTCGTCGTCATAGCCATAGCCCTGCCAGGGCTCGGGGGTGAAGACGCCGATATACTTCAAGATGCGCATGGACGGGATGCCGTACACGATCACCTGACCGCTTTGGCCACCCGACGAGAACACGACGAATTCGTCGCGCTTGCCGGTGGGCGTGTAGGTCTTGGCCGCCGCCAGCACGTCCTTTTCATTGAGGCCGCGGCGCTTCATCACATCCTGCAGGGATTCGGCGGCCAGGGCTTGGCTGGCAGTCAGCGCGCCAAAGGACACCGTGGCGAGCAGGCTCGCCACCTTCATTGTACGATTCATTTTCCCCACCTTGTTTCTGTTAAAAGGGGACAGAGTTACCCAAACACTTCGCCAGCAAACATGCGCGCCCGCTAATGACCCAGCCGTGACCTTGATCAAGTCGCGTGAAACGGTGATCTGCTTCACTGCCTTCAACGATGACGGCAAGCGGAGTGCACGTGATGAAGCTCGGTTCCCTGATGCTGGCTGGCGCCCTGGCTTTGGCGGCGCTGCCCGCACAAGCCCAGGAGTTTTCAGGCCGTTTCCTGCTGGAAACCCACGACGGCAAGCGGGTCAATGACGAAAGCTTCAAGGGCAAGGTGCGGATGATGGCCTTCGGCTATACCTTCTGCCCCGACGTCTGCCCGACCGCATTGTCGACCATGGCTGCCGCCCTTGATCTGCTGGGACCGCAACGGGCCGAACAGGTGGTGCCTTTGTTCGTCACCGTCGATCCCAAACGCGACACCAGAGTGCAGTTGAAGGACTATATGTCCGCCTTCGGCCCCAGCTTCATCGGCCTGACCGGGACGGTGCAGATGACCGACGCCGCGGCCAGATCCTTCCGCGTCCGCTATGAAATCCACCAGCCGGCAGACAAGGATAGCGACCATTACGTGGTGGACCATTCCGCCGGAATCTTCATCATGGACAGAAACGGCGGCTTCGCCGCCAAGCTGGGCCACACCGCCAATGCCGAGGACGTGGCCGACCGCCTGCGCCAAGTCATCGACGGAGAAAGCAAGTGATCCTCAGCCGCCGCCATTTCATCGCCGCCGCCCTGGCGGCCAGCACATGGCCGGCTTACGCGGCCAAGGTGGCGCAAGGGCTGTTCATCACTGATCCGGCCAAGCCACTGGCCGCAATCGATATCCGCGACAACCAGGGCCAGCCGGCAGGCGTGGCGACGTGGCGGGGAAAACCGACCCTGGTCAATCTATGGGCCAGTTGGTGCCTGCCCTGCGTCGCTGAATTGCCGGCACTCGACCGGCTGAAACCGATGATCGAACCCGAGGGATTGCGGGTGATCGCCCTGTGCCTGGACCGTTCGGGCGCAGTGGGCGCGGTCAACACCTATGCCCGCCTGGGCATCAAAAACCTAGCCGTGCATGTGGATCACGAGCGCAAGGCGGGCGAGGCCTTCGGTGTGGCGGTGCTGCCGACCACCTTGCTGCTGGATGCCCAAGCACAGGAAGTGGCGCGCTTCGTTGGTGGCGCCGCCTGGGACGGGCCGGAATCGCTGGCGCTGCTGCGCGCCTTGATCGCCGGCAAGAAACTGGAAGCGGCGATGGGCCCGCCCTTGGTCAAGCCCACCGCCAATCCGTGAGGCTTAATGCTTCATATTGGCCGGCATCTGCTGCATGTGCTGCATGTGCTGGCCGTGATCCATGGTCATGGGGGCAGCCATGGAACCGACCGCCACCACCGGCATGTCCAACTTGATCTCGCCAGCTTTCTCGAACTTCAAGGTGACGGCGACCTTGTCGCCATCCTTCAGGGGCGCGCTCAGATCGATGAACATCACGTGGTCGCCACCGGGCTTCAACTCGGCACTGCCGCCGGCAGGCACGGTGATGGCATCGACCTTGCGCATGCGCATGATTTCACCGTCCTTGATATGGGTATGTAGTTCCACGCTCTTGGACACGTTGGCCGAGGCGGCGATCAGCTTGTCATCCTGCTTGCCGGTATTCTTGATGGTGACGAAACCGGCACCGGCACTCGCCGCCTTGGGGGTGGCGCGGATGAAGGCGCCCGACACTTCCAAATCGGCGGCCAGGGCGGGAAAGGCAAAAGCAAGGGCGGCAACGGTCAACAGCAACGTCTTCATGATGTGGTCCTTCGTTCAGACACAAATGGGGCGCATGCGGCCAAATCGGGCCGCGTCGTGACGGAAACATGGTGACAAAATCGGGATTATCAGGCGGCGGGCGGGGCGCGGGCCTGGGCCGGGCCGAAAATCCCAAAGGCGACGAACGATCGGGCGTCATCAGGCAAGCGAGCCCGGACCGCGCTCTCGGTGGGGAGAGTGAAGTGCTGGGGCGGTACCGCGCCGTTGGCCAATTGCGCCGCCTGACAGATCAGGCAGCAACCGTCGTCTTGATTGGGAAGTTCCGCCCCGGGGGGGACGACAAGGTCGATCCCGCCCCTGACATGGCAGACATACACGCCCAGCGGACCGGCAACGCCGATTCCGGGGCCGGCGCCCGAAACCAGGGCCAGACCGGGCGTGGTCGAGGTGAACAGGAATCCCAGCAAGGCCAGCAGCGCGCCCAGGTCGCGGAACAGGCCGCGCCCTCGGAACAGGCTGAGAATCTGGTTGCGCCAGGGTAACACGTTCGCTTTCTCCTCGATGGTCAGATTAGGGGGAAGCAACCCCCACTGATTTGACCACGGTCAAGAGTGGCCGCTTCCCCCCCATCCCGTCAATGCCCGGTATGCCCCCCATGACCGGCATGGCCGTCCATGGGCATGGCGGGCATGGCGGCGGAAGGGGCGGCACCGATGCCGTTGGCCACCTGCATGGCGCGGATATAAGCCAGGATATCCTTTTCCTGCCCGGCCTTGACGCCTTCCGGCTTGGGCATGTCGCCGAACTTCCACATATGGCCCTGAGTGCCGTTGCCGATCACCTTGAGCACCTGGGTGTCATCATGACCGCCCCCGGGGGCGTACCACGCATGCAGCAATGGCGGCCCCTGGTCGGTGCCGCGCAAGGACGGGCCGTGACAGCTGGCGCAATTGGCGGCGAACAGCCCCTGCCCCACGCTGGCGCCCGCATTCAAGGCCGGCTGCACCAGCGCCTCTTGGGCGAAACGGGCGGAAACCGCCTTGCCGCCGGCACTGAGCGCCAGCACGGCGACCACCTTGTCGGCGGTTTTCACCGGCGCTTCGCCCACCAGCCGGTCGCCGTCGGCCCGCAAGGTGATTTCGCTTTTGGCCCCGCCGAGCAAAAGCGTGACCTTGCCGGTGGCGGCCACCGGTTTTTCCGCGTGGTCGCGCACCCACACCCGCAATCCGCCGTCGCGGATGGCGAATTCCACGTGCAGGTCGCCGCTGGCGGCGGTCTGGCCGCCATAGAACGGCGTCGCCGCCTGATGGGCGAAAGCCGGAGCCGACAAAGTGGCCAGGACAGCCAAAGCAAACAAAGATTTGTTCATTGATCTTCTCCCTTGGCGGTGGCACCGCCGAACAGCAGGAACAGGACAGGGGTGACGATGGTGTCCAGCAGGGTCGACGACAGCAGGCCGCCGAAAATCACCACCGCCACCGGATGCAGGATTTCCTTGCCCGGATCGCCGCCGGCCAGAACCAGCGGCATCAGGGCCAGGGCCGCCACCAGGGCGGTCATCAACACCGGCGACAGCCGTTCAAGCGAGCCCCTGACCACCATGTCGGGGCCGAAGGCCATGCCCTCGTGCCGCATCAGGTGGCGATAATGGGACAGCTTCATGATGCCGTTGCGGGCGGCGATGCCGGTCAGGGTGACGAAGCCGACCATGGACGCCACCGACAAGGTCCGGTCCGACAGCCACAGCGCCGCCACGGCGCCCACCAGCGCCATGGGCACATTGGCCATGACGATGGCGGCCAGCACGCCGGACCGGAAGTGCAGGTAAAGCACCAAGGCAATGCCGGCCAAGGACAGCCCGGCCAGCAGGCTGATCAGCCGGCTGGCCTGTTGCTGGCTTTGGAACTGACCCTCATAAGCGATATAGGCGCCGGGCGGCAGGGCCATACCCGCCAACCGGGCCTGTACGTCGGCCACCACCGAGCCGATGTCGCGGCCCTGGGCATTGGCCAGCACGACGATGCGCCGGCGCATGTCGTCACGGCTGACCACGTTGGGGCCTTGGGTTTCCACCACCTGGGCCAACAGGCCCAAGGGCACCGGCCCCGCCGGGGTATCGACCAATATCTGCTGGAAATCGTCGGATTGCGCCCGCCAGGTGCTGGCCAGACGCACCACCACGTCAAAGCTTTGCTGGCCGTCGCGCACCTGGGCCACCACCTTGCCGTTCAGCGCCGCTTCCAGGGTTTCGGTCAACCGATCCAGGGTCAGGCCGTATTTGCGCGCCTGCGCCCGGTCCAGCCGGATCTGGATTTGCGGGATCAGCACCTGCTTTTCCACCTGCAAATCGGCCAGTCCGGCCACGTCGGCCATGCGGGCACGGGCCTGCTCGGCCAAGGCTCGCAACTGGGCCAGATCGTCGCCATAGATTTTCACCGCGATTTCCGCCCGCACCCCCGACAGCAGATGGTCCAGGCGATGGGAAATGGGCTGGCCGATATTGACGGCCACACCGGGCAGCAACGCCAGATTGGCGCGCAGATCGGCCAGGATTTCCGCCCGGCCCCGCTGGCTTTGGCGCAGATCGACGTCGATTTCGCTGTAATGGACGCCCTCGGCGTGTTCGTCCAGTTCCGCCCGTCCGGTGCGCCGTCCGGTGGACACCACTTCCGGCACCCGGCGGATCAAATCTTCGGCGATGCTGCCGATACGGTTGGATTCCGACAGCGACGTACCCGGCGCCAACAGCACGTTGACGGTGACCGTCCCCTCGTTGAAGGCGGGCAGGAAAGCGCGGCCCAGAAACGGCACCGATCCGGCGGCCAGAACCACCAGCACCAGCGGCACCGCCAACACCATGCGCGGATGGGCGAACGACCAGTGCAAAAGCCGGCGGTCGCCCGCCTTCAGATGCCTGACCAGCCACGAATCACCATGGACCACCACCTTGGCCTTGGGCAGCAGCACATAGGCCAAGGCCGGCGTCACCGTCAGCGACACCAACAGCGACGCGGTGATCGACGTCACATAGGCGATGCCCAAGGGGGCGAACAGCCGGCCCTCGATGCCCGACAGGGCGAACAGGGGCAAAAACACCAAAACGACGATGATGGTGGCGTAAACGATGGAATTCCTGATTTCCGACGACGCCCGGAACACCACCTGCATGGCCGGCAGCGGCTGGTCGAGGGTGGCGTTTTCCCGCAGGCGGCGCAGGATGTTTTCCACATCGACGACGGCGTCATCGACCAGTTCGCCGATGGCCACCGCCAACCCGCCCAGGGTCATGGTGTTGATGGACAGGCCGAGGAAATGGAACACCACCACCGTCACCACCATGGACAGCGGGATGGCGGTCAGGCTGATGAAGGTGGTGCGCATGTTCATCAGAAAGGCCAGCAGCACGATGGTCACCAGGATGGCACCGTCACGCAGCGCCTCTTGCACGTTGCCGATTGCGCGTTCGATGAAATCGGCTTGGCGAAACAAGATACGGTCGGCGGAGATGCCCGGCGGCAACGACTTGGCCAGCTCGGCCAGCGCAGCCTCGACCCGGCGGGTCAATTCCACCGTGTCGGCGCCGGGCTGTTTCTGCACCGCCAAAATCACCGCTGCCTTGCCGTCGATGGAGGCGTCGCCGCGCTTCACCCCCGCTCCCAGCCGCACCTCGGCCACCTGACCGACGGTGATGGCGGCACCATTGCGCCACGCCACCACCGTATCGGCCAGATCGTTGATGTCGGTGGTCTGACCCAGGTTGCGGATCAGATATTCCGCCTGCCTTTGCTCGAGAAAGCCGCCGGTGGTGTTGCGGGAAAAACCGGCCAGCGCCGCTTCCAATTGGTCATAGGTCAGACCCAGGGCGGCCAGCCGGGTGGGCGAGGCCAACACCTGATATTGCTTGACCTCACCGCCGATGGGGATGACCTGGGCGATACCGGGAATGGACATCAGCCGCTGGCGCACCACCCAATCGGCCAGACCGCGCACCTGCATGGGCGAGGCGGCGCCGTCCTTGGCCTGCATGCCGACCAGCAGGATTTCGCCCATGATCGACGAGATCGGTCCCATGGCCGGATTGATGCCGTCGGGCAGTTGCTCGACCGCCGCCGCCAGCCGTTCCGACACCAGTTGGCGGTTGCGATAGATGTCGCTGCCCCACTGGAACTCCACATAGACGATGGACAGCCCCACCGCCGAGCTTGAGCGCACGCGGGCGACGCCCGGCGCGCCGTTCATGGCGGTTTCGATGGGGCGGGTGACCAGGGTTTCGGTTTCTTCCGGCGCCAGTCCGGGCGCCTCGGTCATGATGGTGACGGTGGGGCGGTTGAGATCGGGGAAGACGTCCACCGGTAGGCGCTGGGCGACGGTGATGCCCCAGGCCAGCAGCAGCACGGCGAAGGCCAGCACCAACACACGTTGACGCAGGCTGAAATCGATGATGCGGTCGAACATGGCCTAACGCGCTCCCCGCACCTGATCCATGCCCTGGACCACCACCTTGTCACCGGGCTTGACGCCCTCCAGTTCGGCCACCCCGCCGACGACGCGGAGGATGCGAACCGGGCGGATTTCAAAGCTTTCCGGGGCAACGCGGACCAACACCACGCTGGTGCCGCCATGATCGATCACCGCCTGACGCGGCACCGCCACCGCCAGATGGGTGGTGCCGACCTCCAGATGCACATCCACCGGCATGCCGATGCGCAAGCCGGGCGGATGCCCCGGCTGCGGGGTGAAAATGGCATGGATGCCCTGGTCCACCGGATCGATGCGCGGGCTGACCCCCAGCAGGGTCAGGCCGTGGGCGCCGTCCGCCAACAAGGGCGTGGTGGCGCTGGCCGCACCGATGCGGGCGGCGATTTTGGGATCGTGGATCACCGCCTCGATGCGCACCCGGTCGGGGTCGACGATTTCCACCATCACCTTGGTCGGATCGACCACCTCGCCCGGGGTGACGTGCAGGTCGGCGACGATGCCATCCACCGGCGCGGTAATCAGCTCGCGCCCCAAGGCGGTGCCGGCGATCTGGGCGCGTTCGCGCCGCAATTGGTCAAGACGGATGCGGGTGGTTTCCAGCGCCTTGACGGTGACCACGCCGCCCAAGGATTCCTGGCGGGCCAATTCCCGCTCCTGCAAGGCAATGTCGCTTTCCACCCGATACAGGGCGCCGCGCTGGCCGCTGCGTTCCAGGCTGGACAAGGTGGGTTCCAGCACCACCAGCACCTCGCCGCGCTTGACCCGCTGCCCCGGCACCGGCAGTGGAAAGGCCGGGTCGCCGACCACCCGGGCCGGCTGGCTGGGCTGTATCCGGGCATAGGCCACCGGATCGGGGATCACCCGCCCCGGCACCCGTACCGCATCGGCGGCCATCCGGTGTGCCGCTGTCTCTGTCAGCACGCCGACCAGGAATTGCGCCGCCTTGGGCACGGTGACGACTTGCCCGGCCACCGGTGCCGGTGCCGGTTGATCACCGCCGCCATGGTCGTGGCCGGAATGGGCCAGGGCCGGACCATCGGGCGGCAACAGCGCCAGCACGGCGACGACGGCGACCCAACGGCGACGCAACAGCAGGGCCACCGGCAGGCCGAGAACCGGGATCAAGGCCAAGGCCCAAACCCAGGACAAAGGTGCCGGGGCAGCGGCGGCAGCCGGCTGCGCCGGGCCAAAGCCGCCGATCAACAGCAGATCGTCACGGCCCTGGGCGCTGATGGTCAGGGTCACGTCGGTGACGGCCAGCGGGTGCCAGTCCAGGCGATAAACGCCGGCCTGAGGGGTGGACTTCCCCTGCCCCTGCCAGTCGCCGGCCTGGGCCTGGATATCGGCCCCGCTGATGGCGGCATTGGTGTCGGTATCGGCCAGATACAGCAGCGTCACGCCACCGGGGGCCGCTTGCAGCACCGCCTGGAACATCTCGGTTTCGGCAGCAGTTCCGGTTTGTGGCGATACTTGGGCCAGGGGCGGCGGCGGAGTGGAATGATCCTCGCCGCCATGGGCCAGGGCCAAGGGGATTTGAGCCGCCATCAATGCGGCCACCATCCCCCCTAACAGGGAAAATCTGGACATGGGAAATCCTGTAAATCAGTTGTGCGCAACCACCTCGCGACCAACAGGCGCAAGGTGCGATCAACCAATCAGGATCTGGGCGGTTCCGAAGGCGGTTGCGAGCCCAGACCGGCCCAGGCGATCAAGGCCGGCGGCATGGGGTGGCGGAACGGGATTTCACTCACCGTCAAGGTGATGCCCACGGCGGGCAGCACCGGCACGCAGCCGGTGAACATGCAATGGCAGCCGTCATGATCGGCGGCAACGGGGGCCGGCGGCTGATGGTGCTCGGCCTCGACCTGACCGTGATGGTGGGCGTGTACTCCGTCATCGGCGCGCGCAGGCTCACCCGTGATCAACACGGTGAACAGAACCAGCAGGGCCAGCATGCCGATACGCAAGCTTCATTGTCCTTTGACGGTGAACCCCCATAGTATGGGAACCCGACGGGGCGTTGGCAATGCCCCTTGCAACTTCCGGACGGATCATGGCGACTATTCCCACCTTTGCCCTGCCCCCCACCTTTTTGGGTACGCCCCACACCGATCCCGGCCAGCGCTTCCAGATCGCCGGCATTCCCTTCGACCTGGGCGTCACCAATCGCAGCGGCGCCCGCCAGGGGCCAGCCGCCATCCGCGCCGCCAGCCGCATGCTGGTGGACGGCGACAACCCGGCCACCTGGCGCGACCCGGCCCAGGCCGGCATCGCCGATCTGGGCAATTTCGCCCTCGCCTTGGGCGATATCCCCGGCTCCATGGCGCTGATCGAGCAGCAGGCCTTGGCCTGTTCGCACCTGATTGCCCTGGGCGGCGACCACACCATCGCCCTGCCCCTGCTGCGCGCCTTGTCCAAGCGGGTGGGCGGCAAGCTGGCCCTGGTCCATTTCGACGCCCACGTGGATACCTGGCCCGACAATTTCGGCCAAGCCATCGCCCATGGCTCGGTGTTCTTTCACGCCATCACCGAAGGGCTGGTCGATCCGGGCCGCATGGTCCAGATAGGCATCCGCTCGCCGGTTGCGCGCGATATCTATGAATGGGGCATCGCCCAGGGTATCACCGTGATTTCCGCCGAGGACGTGCATCTGTCCAACCCAGCAGCGGTGGCCGACCGCATCCGCGCCGTCATCGGCAGCCACCCGGCCTATCTGTCCTTCGACATCGACGCCCTTGATCCCGCTTTTGCCCCCGGCACCGGTACACCGGAAGTGGGCGGGCTGGCCTCCTGGCAGGCCATGGGCATTTTAAAGCGTCTCGACGGGTTGGATTGGCGCGGCATGGACGTGGTCGAAGTATTGCCGGCCCACGACGTGGCGGAAATCACTGCCTTGGCAGCAGCCACGGTGGCTTGGAACTATCTGTCAATTGTCACTTGATTGTCACGGTTCATAAGTCTATAAGCTCGTCTTAGACGCATAACGCACGTGCACACGGCCCATCCGCTTGGGTCAGCAACGACGGACGCGTCCTTTTTGGCGGAGAGTCGGTCATACAGTGGGCCGACAGCCCCTTAAGGGAGGTGGACATGGTTGTTCCGACCTGCGGAAGGCCTCAAATCCTTTCACGCAAATCCAGTATGTGACGGCAGTGCCGGGGCGCAATCGCGCGCTTCAACTTGCATTGCCGTGACATCGACCGCGCCCACGATGGAATGATCGCCATTCCGTCGTGATCCCGCCGTTTTCTCGCCTTGCCGCGAGGAGGATTGCGTCATGAGCCACATTCGTTCCCGTTTCACCATCACGCCGTCGCGCCGTAGCTTTGAATCCCGCCGCGCCATCTTCGTCGAAGACGTGGTGCGCGCCCGTCGCCCCGATGCGCCCCTGCATTGCCTGCGCCCGGCCACCCTGCGCGCTGCCGCCGCCACTTTTGTCGGCGGTTTTCCCGGCACCACGCTTTACGCGGTCAAGTGCAACCCCGATCCTGCGGTGCTGCGGGCGTTGTGGGATGGCGGCGTGCGCCATTTCGACTGCGCCTCGGCCGGTGAGGTGGCGCTGGTGCGCCACACCTTGCCGCGCGCCCAGATCCATTTCATGCATCCGATCAAGGCCCGCAGCGCCATCCGCGAAGCCTGGGACCGTCACGACGTGCGCGATTTCGTCGTCGACAGCGCCGCCGAACTGGGCAAGGTGATCGAGGAAACCCGTCATCGCCCCGGTCGCCTGGGCATCATCGTCCGTCTGGCCCTGCCCAAAGGCAGTGCCCGCTATGACCTGTCGGGCAAGTTCGGCGCCGACCGGGACGACGCCGTGGCCCTGCTGCGCATGGCCGCTGCCGTCGCCGGACGCGTCGGCCTCAGCTTTCATGTGGGCAGCCAGTGCTGCGACCCCGCCGCCTGGACCCGTGCCCTGGCGCTGACCGCCGACGTGCTGGCCGCCTATGGCAGCCCGGTCGATATCGTCGACGTGGGCGGCGGTTTTCCGGTCAGCTATCCCGACCTGACGCCGCCGCCTTTGGCCGATTTCTTCGCCGCCATCGCTGCCGGCTTCGCCCGCCTGAACCTGCCCGCCGCCACCCAATTGTGGTGCGAGCCGGGCCGCGCCCTGGTGGCGCCGGGGCAGTCGCTGGTGGTGCGCATCGAGGGCCGCCGCGGCGACATGCTGTACATCAATGACGGTATTTACGGCAGCCTGTCGGATGCGGGCGCCCCCGGCTTCCGCTTTCCCTGCCGGTTGATCCGGCTGAACGGCGAGTCCGTCGCCGCTGACCAACCCTTTGCCTTTTTCGGCCCCACCTGCGATTCCGCCGACCGCATGAACGGGCCTTTCCTGTTGCCGGCGGATTCCCGTGAGGGTGATTGGATCGAAATCGGACAGTTGGGAGCCTATGGCGCCAGTTTGCGCACCGGCTTCAACGGCTTCGACCTGGTGCTGAGTGCCGAGGTCGATGACGCCCCCCTGCTGTCCACCCCAGGCTTTGGCCCCATGGCCATGGCCGCCTGACCCCGCCGCCGCCCATTGGACGGGCGGCGATGTTTCAATTTACCAGGGGAGGTATCTGGTATGAGTAACCTTGTTTCTTTCGACGGCCGTGTCGTCATTATCGGATTTGGCAGCCTGGGCCCCGGCGTTCTGCCGCTGCTGTTGCGCCATTTCAATCTGGATGCGTCGCGGGTGACCATCATCACCGCCGAGGAACGGGGCCATGATATCGCCGACAAATACGGCGTCACCTTCATCAACGACCCGCTGACCCCGGACAATTACCGCGACCGCCTGATCCCGTTGCTGAAGCAGGGTGATTTCCTGCTCAACGTCTCGGTCGACGTGTCGTCGGTGGCCTTGATCGAACTGGCCTGGGAAGTGGGCGCCTTCTATCTGGATACCTGCATCGAGCCCTGGGCCGGCGGCTATACCGACCCCAGCCTGACGCCGTCGGAACGGACCAATTACGCCTTGCGCGAAACCGCCTTGAAGCTGAAGGCGGCGGGCAAGCAGCCCACCGCCATCATCACCAACGGCGCCAATCCCGGCTTGGTCAGCTTTTTCACCAAGCAGGCGCTGTTGGACATCGCCCGCGACACCGGGGTTGAAACCGTCGTGCCGCAGACCCGCAGCCAATGGGCGGAACTGGCCGAAAAGCTGGGGGTCAAGACCATCCACGTGGCCGAGCGCGACACCCAGGTGTCGGCCAGCCAGCCCAAGCAGGTGGGCGAGTTCGTCAATACCTGGTCCATCGACGGCTTTGTCGGCGAAGGCTGCCAGCCGGCGGAACTGGGCTGGGGCAGCCACGAGCGCCACTTCCCCCATGATGGTCGCCGCCATGATTTCGGCAGCGATTGCGCCATCTATCTGATGCGGCCCGGGGCCAGCACCATGGTGCGCACCTGGACGCCGAATGAAGGCCCGTTCCAGGGCTTTCTCGTCACCCACAACGAATCCATTTCCATCGCCGATTACTTCACCTTGAAGGACGGCGATGCCCTGCGCTATCGCCCCACCGTCCATTACGCCTATCACCCGTGCGACGCCGCGGTGCTGTCAGTGCACGAACTGGCCGGCAAGACCTGGCAGCAACAGCCCAAGCAACGGCTGATGATGAAAGAGATCACCGACGGCGTCGATGAACTGGGTGTGCTGTTGATGGGCCACGCCAAGGGCGCCTATTGGTACGGCTCGCAATTGTCCATCCACCAAGCGCGCGAATTGTGCCCGCACAACAACGCCACCAGCCTGCAAGTCACCGCCACCATCCTGGCCGGCATGGTGTGGGCGCTGGAAAACCCCAGGCTTGGTCTGGTCGAACCCGACGAAATGGATTTCCAACGCTGCCTGGAGATCGCCCGTCCCTATCTGGGGCCGGTGGTCGGCGTTTATACCGACTGGACCCCCTTGGAGCGGCGCGAGGAATTGTTCCCCGAGGATCTGGACCGCGACGACCCGTGGCAGTTCAAGAACTTCCGGGTGGTCTGACCAGACAAGACAGAGGGGCTTCGGCCCCTCTACTCTTTTGGATATAGGTGAAACACCTTAGCTTTAAGAATTCTTCAATAATAAATGTAGGTTTATTAGGGTCAGCACCTGATTGTTACGGCCTGTGATCTCGGCCATTCTCCGCCGTGTTGAGGGAATGGATAGTTCGGAAGATCAAGGTGACGATCATGCTGGTGACATGGAACGACGATTACAGCCTGGGATACAAGGCCGTGGACGAGGGGCACGCCCTGGTCATCGACGCCATCAACCGACTGAACATGGCCACCAGCCGGGCCCACCGCGACGGCGAGGTCGCCGGCCTGCTGCCGGTGCTGGAACACCGATTGCGGCAGCAATTCAGCGAAGAAGAATCGCTGCTGCGCCTGCTCAATTCCCCCAACCTGTCCGAACACATGGCCGAGCATGAACGCTTTTTGTCGGTGCTTGAGCACATCCGCACCCTGTTCAACCAGGGCCAGGACGTGGCGTCGGTACTGATGCTCAATCTGGTGTGCCATCTGGTGTCGCATTTGCGCGGTACCGATTGGGATGAATTCGGGGGCGCCGCCCATCGCCGGGCGGCGTAATCCACACGATGTTCCCGCCCCATGTGTCGACACCCCCATTGGGCGCGGGGACAGGAGGGAGTCTGGGGGGCCGGACTCCCTCCTTCTTTATTTTCCCCTCAGGCGGCAATAAAAAACCCCGGCACCGATCAGGTCCGGGGTTTTCATTAGGAACGGCGGAATCTCAGCCGTGCAAGGCTTCGTACTTGGCCTGCAACTGATCCGGGGTTTCCTCGGTGCCGATGACGATACAATCGGCGGGGCAGACCAACTGGCATTGCGGGGTGTCTTCGGCGCCGACGCATTCAGTGCAGCGATCTTCTTCGATGACATAGATCACTTCACCAGCGGAAATGGCGGTATTGGGGCAGACCGAAACACAGGCATCGCAGCTGGTGCAATCTTCGGTGATCTTCAGCGACATCTTTTCCTCTCCTTTAAACCCCGTCGGCCATCCAGGATACGCGTTGGCATCCCCCCTTGTGGACGGCTATCTGACCATGCGTATAGCCATTCCGCCCCCCGGTTGACAATGACATTCAGCATTTTCTTAAACACGCTCGACGCATAGCATAATTGCGTCCGTCCCCCTGGACGGCTAGAAAGAACATAAGAGGGAAGGGAGCACGGCAGAAGGTGTTCGCCGTTACAGGGGCAGTCCACAGCGTGGAAGACATTCACGACGCCGTCCGCCGCATGGAGGAAGGCGCCGCCCTGTGTTATGACCAACTGGCCATCGCCGTCGATCTGATCACCGCCCCGGACGCGGCTGTCACCTTGCGCAATCTGGCGGCGGCGGCGCGGCGGCGGGCCAAGACCTTTTCCGGTACCGCCTCGGCCCCCACCGATACCGCCCGGATGGAGCCCCCCTTCCCCGCCGATGGGCTGGAACTGGATAATTGGCAGGTGCTGGAACTGGCTCTCGACATGGAATACGCCATGCTGACCCATCTGGAGATTCTGGAAGCGCTGGCGGAAACCGACACCGGTCGGGCCGAAGCGACCAAAATGGCCGAGCGCAAGCGCCTGCATCTGGCCGAACTGGATGTCCGCCAGAGCAAATACCCGGCCCCCGCCGATTTTCCGGAATAAAACCGGCGGCGATACGCGCCGATCTTAAAGAATTGCGGCGATACGCGCCGCCAGGGCCGCCCCCAGCCCATCCATGGCCGCCGCCCGCCGTTCCAGGGCAGCGCGCACCGGCGGGCAATCCTGGCCATGGGCGGTCAGCGTCATTTGTGCCGCCTTGGCCAGCAGACCGGCCAAGGCCTGGGCCTGGATGTCCGGCTGGGTGGCGGCGCGGGACAGCAGATCCTGCAACTGGTTTTCCGGCAGCCAGCCATCCAACAAGCCGGTGATGCGATCCAGATAGGCGGTGACACCGGTGGCGAAGAACGACACCCACAGCATATCCACATGCACCGGGTGGGTGGGGGAAAGGGCGGCGAAATCGGCGCCGTCCGCGTCCATGGACGCCGCCGCCGCCTCCCCCACCAGCTTTTCCATCAACCGCGTCCGCGCCGGGATGTGGCTGTAGTTCAGGGCCTGGGCGACGATCTCCACCTTGACCGGGTCGCCGCCGCGTACACCGTCCACCAGGATTGCCCCCAAGGATGGATCGGCATCCAGCAGATGCGACAGAAAAACCGGCACGGTCAGCACGTTCTCGGCCCGCCAATCCTCGGCCAAGGGCTGAGTGATGAACACATCAAGCAATCGCCGTGGGTCGGGTTGGCGCCAATAAGCGACAATGGCGTGATCGAGCGCGTTCATCATACTCCTTGCAGCAACAGACGTCCGGCCACCAGCCCCAAACCGCCGCACAGCACGGTAGCCAGCATGACCCAGCCCACCCGCCAGGTCATCATGCCACCGCACAATCCGCCGACCAGGGCGACTTTGACGCCGGTATTGACGAAGGCGGCGATGGTGATGGCGGTGGCCGCCACCGTCAAGGCCACATCGCGCCCGCCCATCTGCACCATGGACAGGGCGATGGCGTCCACATCGGCCAGACCGGCCACCGCCGACAGCAGATAGACACCAGCGGTGCCGGCCCAGCTTTGCAGAAGCTTGGACGCAATCATCACCAGGGCCAGCAGGACGGCGAACTTGACCGCCATGCCCAGCTCGAATGGATTGGAAAGCGTGGTGGCGCCCGGCTTGCTTTCATCCTCGCGCGCGCGCCACAACAGCCACGAGCCGATGAAACCGGCCACCGCCATGGCCCCCAAGGCCGGCGCCAATTGGATGCCGATGGGCTGGTTGAGGATGAAGACGATGGCCCACAGGCGCAGATACATGGTGGAATTGGCCACGGTGATCCCCGCCGCCAGCAAGGGCTGCATGCCCGGCGAGGTCTTGCCCATGCGGGCGAAGGACACGGTCAGGGCGGTGCTCGAGGCCAGCCCGCCGAACACGCCGGTCAACAGGCTGCCGATGCGCGGCCCGGCGATCTTGATGGCGAAATAGCCCAGGAACGAGATAAAGGCCACCATCACCACCAAGAGCCACAGCTTGTACGGGTTCAAGACCTCGCCCGGGCCATAGCCTTGGTTGGGCAACACCGGCAGCAGCACCACGGAAATCAGCAACAGCTTGATGACGGCGCGCAGTTCCAGCAGTTCCAGCCGACGGATCCAGGAATGCAGAACCTCCTTGGCCCCCAGGAAGGCGGTGGCGACGACACCGCCGGCCGCCGCCGCCTGCCCCTCGCCCATGGCGGCCAGGGCGGCCAGGGCGAAAGCGGTCAGCTCGGCGATTTCGGTGGTGAAGCCCACCTCGGGCTTGGTCCGCGCCCGCATGATGTAGCCCGAGACGATGATGGCGGACACGGCGACGAAGCCGCCCAGCAGGGCCAGCGGCCCGACGCTGAGGGAAAACCAGCCGACGACGCCGCCGAACAGGCCGATCAGGGAAAAGGTGCGGATGCCGGCGGCGCGATGGCCGTCGGGGTCTTCGCGCTTGTCCCAGCCGCGCTCGACCCCCATCAGCAAACCGATGGCCAGGGCCAAGGCCAGACGCTCGAACAGTTCGGTGTGTTCCATGCCCGGTCCCCGTGGCGGTTGATCGCTTCTGTTTTCATTGTGGCTTGGCTGGTCGCATTTGCAACCCCGCAGCAATGCCCCCATATATCAGGGCGACGCCACCGGAGAATGCAGACGATGACGGAACTGGCCCATTTCCTCGCTCACGCCTTGGCCCTGGAAAATCAGGCGAGCCAAAGATATGGCGAGCTTGCCCGCCATCTGGATCTGGCCGGAAACCACGATACGGCGGCGCTGTTCGGCAAGATGGCCGATTTCTCGCGCATGCATGCCGACGAGATCAACGCCATCGCCAAGCCGCATGTGCCCTTGCCGGTGTTGCAGCCCTGGCAATATGAGTGGACCACCCCCGAACCGCCGGAAGTGGGCGATTCCAGCCTGGTCGGCACCACCACCTCGGTCAGACAGGCCTTGGGGCTGGCCATCGCCAACGAGCGCCGCGGCTGGGAATATTATAATCACATCGCCGTCACCGCCACCGACGGCGAAACCCGGCGGCTGGCCCGCACCTTCGCCACCGAGGAAGCCGAGCACGTGCTGACCTTGGAACGCTGGTTGACCGCCCTGCGCCCCAACATCGTCTAAATCCTTTATTTGGCCCTGACGATCGGCTCTGTTATGCTACCCGTTGGTCGCGACCCATTCCGGGCCGCTATTTTTTTTGGGATGCGCATGGTGCGGATTTGGCCGGGGCGGCTGCTGATCTGCCTGACGACCGCCATGATGTGGTTGGGACTGGCCCTGCCGGCGCGGGCGGACGCCAGCATCAGCACCTTGCTGTCCAGCACGCTCAACGACCACAACATGGTCATGCTGTTGATCGAGCCCGAAACCGGGGCGATCGTCGATGCCAATGATGCTGCCAGCCGCTTTTACGGCTACAACCTGCCGCAATTGCGCAGCATGAGCGTCCAGGATCTCAACACCCTGGGCCAGGACGAGGTGGCGGCGGAACGGCGCCGCGCCAAGGTGGAAAAGCGCAATTACTTCATTTTCCCGCACCGTCTGGCCAGTGGCGACCTGCGTACGGTCGAGGTTTACTCCGCCCCCTTGCGCGATACCGGCGGTCGCACGCTGTTGCTGTCCATCGTCCACGACATCACCGGCAAGGCGGTGGCCGATGGCGAGCTTGCCGCCTATCGCATGCGGCTGGAGGAATTGGTCACCCGCCGCACCGCCGAGGCCACCCAGGCGCAAAGCCGCCTGCGTTTTTGGATGACCTTGGGTCTGGCCATGCAGACGGTGCTGATCGTCGCCCTGGTCATCGCCGTCATGCGGCGCCATTCGGCGTTGAAGGAAGTGGCGCACGAAGCCCATACCCGCCGCCGGGCCGAGGAAAAGCTGGCCATCGCCAACGCCGATCTTCAGCGTTTCGCCGAAATCGCCGCCCACCACCTGCAGGAACCGACCCGCCGCCTGATCGTGTTCTCGCAGCGTCTGAACAAGCTGCTGCCCAATCAGGCCAACGAGAACATCGCCTTTTCCCTCAGCACCATCGAGGAGCAGGCCGGCTATCTGCACGCCCTGGTGCGTGACGTCCAGGTCTATCTGGCCGCCGCCTCGCCCTTGGGGCCGATCACCGCCCTCGACCCGGCCCGCATGATCGAGCAGATCCGCAACGATCTGCGCGCCCGCTTCGCCGAACAGCAGGCCGAGTTGATTGTGGCGCCCCTGCCGACAATCCACATGGATACACCGCGCCTGCGCTATCTGCTCAACGCGCTGTTGGACAATTGCCTGCGCCACGCCCGCCCCGATACCCCACCGCGCATCGCCATCAGCGGCGAAACTCGCGATGGCCGCGCCATCTTGCGCATCGCCGACAACGGACCAGGTATTCCGGTCGATTTCCGCGCCCGCGTGTTGGAAGTTTTTGAACACCTGCACGCCCAGGCGGGCAGCCGCCCGGGAACCGGCTTGGGATTGGCGGTGGTCCGTCGTATCGTTACTAGTTGTGATGGTCATGTCGCCATCGAGGATTCTCCCTTGGGCGGCATTCAAATCGTTCTTGATCTGCCTGGAGAAGCACCGTGACCGGTCATATCGACACCCATTTCCATATCCTGCTGGTCGAGGATTCCCAGGTCGATGCCCATCTGACCCGCGCCGCCCTGGAAGAAAACCGCTTTGCCGTGTCCATGCATCACGTCACCGACGGCATTGAGGCGCTGGATTACCTGCGCCAGCAGGGGCAAAACTTCACGGATGGCCTGCGCCCGGACCTGATCCTGCTGGACCTGAACATGCCACGCATGAACGGGCGCGAGTTTCTGACCGCCATGAAGGCCGATCCCAATCTGTCGGATATCCCGGTGGTGATCCTCACCACCTCGGACGTGGAACAGGACGTCATCGCCTCGTACAAGCTGGGTGCCGCCGGCTATGTCACCAAGCCGGTGGACCTGGAGCAGTTCATCCACGCCATCAATCAGTTGGGCAATTACTGGTTCAAGCTGGTCCGGGTGCCGCATTCCTGATCGGCGTCGCGGTGACGATTGGACAGCTTGACCCATAGGATGGTGGCGGCCAGGACCAAGGTGACGGCATTGGCCACGATCACCGGCCACGCCCCCAGCATCAGCCCATAGATCAGCCACAGCGCCACGCCCGCGCAGAACAACAGCCACATGGCGGTGGAAATATCGCGGGTCTGGCGGGTCTTCAAAGTCTTGACCACCTGCGGGACGAAGGCCAAAGTGGTCAGACCACCAGCAATGGCACCAATATAATCCTGCATATCCATTGCCCCCGAGCCGATGGTTTTGGAATAACGCCATGAGCATTCTTGGTTCTATCACGGTTTTGCTGGCGTGCCAGTTGGCCGGCGAGACCATCGCCAAGCTTTTCTCGCTGCCGGTCCCCGGCCCGGTGATCGGCATGGCCATCTTATTCGTCGGTCTGCTCATCCGTCGCGGCTTGCCCGCCGAGTTGGACAAAAGCGCCGCTTTCCTGTTGTCGCATATGTCGCTTTTGTTCATTCCCGCCGGCACCGGGGTGGTGGTGCATGCCAAGCTGATCGCGGCGGAATGGCTGCCCATTTCCACCGCGCTGCTGTTGGGGACGGCCATCACCATCGCCGTCACCGGCCTGACCATGGCGGCATTGTTGAAGTTGCGCGGCAGGGCCAAGCCATGACCGCGCTGTGGACCCATCTGCACAGCAATCCGCTGACCTGGCTGACCTTGACCCTGGTGGTGTATCAGGCGGCGCACTGGCTGTGGCGAAGCTCTGGCATGATGCCGCTGCTGAACCCGGTCTTGCTGTCCATCGCCGCCCTATCGACTGTCCTGACCGTGGCCGGCATCGATTACGCCCGCTATTTCTCGGGCGCCCAGATCATTCATTTTCTCCTGGGCCCGGCCACCGTGGCGCTGGCCATTCCGCTTTACAAGCAGTTGAACCGGCTGCGGCAATCATTCCTGGCCCTGCTGGTCGGATTGCTGGCGGGATCGGTTGCGGCCATCCTGGCGTCGTTGGCCTTGGGCTGGGCCTTGGGGGCGTCGCGGCAAACCATCATGTCGCTGACGCCGAAATCGGCGACCTCGCCCATCGCCATGGGTATCGCCGAACAGATCGGCGGCCTGCCGTCGCTGACCGCCGTGTTGGCCATCCTGACCGGCATCATCGGAGCGGTGGGCGGTGGCTGGCTGATGGACCGCCTGCGCATCACCGACGACCGCGCCCGCGGCGTCGCCATGGGCACCGCCTCACATGGGATCGGTACCGCCCGAGCCTTGCAGATGGGGGAAGTGACCGGGGCGTTTTCCGGCTTGGCCATGGGCCTGAACGGCATCGCCACCGCGTTGCTGGCGCCCATCCTGGTCAAGTGGCTGATGGGGTGAGTTGGCCGTGAAAAAGTCCCTCGGCTTTGCCTCGGTGTACTTTTCCCCGATTTGGATCGGGAAAACCCGTGCTCAAGCAAGCTTTCCGCGCGGGTTTCAGTCTTTCTCCCGCCTTTGCTCGGCAAAGGCGGTAAAACGTAAAAGCGAAAAATAGGCGGAAGGCGCCACCCCAGGCCTATTTTCGCCTTTTAAACCAATGGGGAAAAGCCCTTCGAGCGAAACGAAGGACTTTTCCCCGGGTAACAATACCGATCAGTGGGCGAATTCGGCGAAGAAGTCGTTGCCCTTGTCGTCGACGACGATAAAGGCGGGGAAATCGACCACTTCGATGCGCCAGATGGCTTCCATACCCAGTTCCGGGTATTCCACCACTTCCACCTTCTTGATGCAGTCCTGGGCCAGACGGGCGGCGGCGCCACCGATGGAGCCCAGATAGAAGCCGCCATGCTTCTGGCAGGCCTCGGTCACCGCCTTCGAGCGGTTGCCCTTGGCGATCATCAGCATGGAACCGCCAGCGGCCTGGAACTGATCCACATAGGAATCCATGCGCCCGGCGGTGGTCGGGCCGAACGAGCCCGAGGCCATGCCGGTCGGCGTCTTGGCCGGGCCGGCGTAATAGACACCCGTCTGCTTGAAGTATTCCGGCAGGCCTTCGCCCCGGTCCAGACGTTCCTTCAGCTTGGCATGGGCGATGTCGCGGGCGACGATCATCGGGCCGGTCAACGAGACGCGGGTCTTGATCGGGTACTGGGCCAGGGTCTTGCGGATTTCATCCATGGGACGATTGAGGTCGATCTTGACCACCTCGCCCGACAGCTTGCTGGCGTCCACCTCCGGCAGATACTTGGCGGGATCGCGTTCCAGCGCCTCGACATAGACGCCGTCCTTGGTGATCTTGCCCAGAATCTGACGATCGGCCGAGCACGACACGCCGATGGCCACCGGGCACGACGCACCGTGGCGCGGCAGGCGAACGACGCGGACATCGTGGCAGAAATACTTGCCGCCGAACTGGGCGCCGATGCCCATGTCCTGGGTCATCTTCAACACCACCTGCTCCAGTTCCAGGTCGCGGAAGGCGCGGCCCTGGTCGTTGCCGCTGGTCGGCAGGCTGTCCAGATACTTGGCACTGGCCAGCTTGACCGTCTTCAGGGTCATTTCCGCCGACAGGCCGCCGATGACGATGGCCAAGTGATAGGGCGGACAGGCCGAGGTGCCCAGGGTGCGGATCTGCGCATCCAGGAATTTCAGCAGCGATGCCGGGTTCAGCAACGCCTTGGTCTGCTGATAGAGGAAAGTCTTGTTGGCCGAGCCGCCGCCCTTGGCCATGAACATGAACTTGTAGGCATCGCCCTCGGTGGCGAACAAATCGATCTGCGCCGGCAGATTGGTGCCGGTGTTGACCTCGTCATACATGTTGAGCGCGGCGGTCTGCGAATAGCGCAGATTGAGGTCGGTATAGGCCTGTTGCACGCCCTTGCTGATGGCCGCTTCGTCGCTGCCGCCGGTCCAGACGCGCTGGCCCTTCTTGCCCATGACGATGGCGGTACCGGTGTCCTGGCACATGGGCAGGGTGCCGCCGGCGGCGATGCAGGCATTCTTCAGCAGATCATAGGCGACGAACTTGTCGTTGGCCGAAGCCTCGGCATCATCAAGAATGGCGCGCAGCGAGGCCAGATGGGCCGGGCGCAGCAAATGCGAGGTGTCCTTGATGGCTTCAAAGGTCAGCCGGGTGATGGCCTCGGGGGCGATTGTGACCACGTCCTGGCCGTTAAAGCTGGCAGTTCCGACGCCGTCGGTCGTGATCTTGCGATAGGGCGTGTCGTCGTGGGAAAGCGGAAACAGCTCCTGATAGACAAAATCGGTCATGGCTTTCTTGCGTCCTCGGGCCGGCGTGGAAACGGGTGGGCACACCCCACCCCCGACGGGTAGGCGTGTCGCCCTTCGTCAAACACCTTTTTCAGTCATGCGTCAAGTATTGGACGCGCGCTGGCTTTACTTCTTGCGGAAAGCATCCAGGGCGACGACCTTGCCCTCGGCATCGGCGGGGATGTCGGTTACCGGTGTGGCGGCGGTTTCCTCGGCCTCGGCCTCAACCGCCTCGTCCTCGGCCTCGTCGTCGTCATCGCCGTCCATGGCCTGGAATTGCAGGCCGAACTTGGCCGACGGATCGGCGAAACCGGTCACCGCCGCGAACGGCACGATCAGGGTTTCCGACTTGCCGGAGAACGACAGGGTGACGCGGAAGAAGGTCTCGTCGACCTCGAGCCCCCAGAACTGATGCTGGAGGACGATGGTCATCTCCTCGGGGTGGCGGGCGAGGATGTGATCGCCCATGCCGATTCCGGGAAAGCGGGTGCGGAAGGTGATATAGAAATGGTGATCACCGAACAGACCGTCGCGCGCGGTGATCGTCAGGGCTTCGCGCACCACGCCGCGCAGGGCGTCTTCCACCATTTTATCGTAACGCAGCGTGTCTTCGCTCATGGACCCTCAGTCCCGCACCGGCCAAACAGTAAGTGGGGGGAGTTCTGTTGCCCGGTTCCCCCCGGACCGCGCTTACGGATTACGCCGCAGCGGCAAGTTCAACGTTGTCGTTGGCACTTGTGAGATTTAGCCCGATAACGGTGGTACCATGCCGAGCACAAGCCAAGTCTTTACTACCCGCGTCGATCCTATTTCGCCCCCAATCGTCCGATCGTAACCTCGGATGGTTTGGTGGAGGCGCCGGGTACCGCCCCCGGGTCCGCAAGGCCTATTCCACAAGACGTTTAGCGCCATAGCCGGGCGAACCCGGCAAAACCAATATAGTGCAGCGCGGCGACAAGCGCCACCCCTCGCGTGCGACAATCGGGTGGAAGTGTCAGGCCTCGGACGCCTCGAGCGAACGGACGATGTGTTCGGCCAACAATGCCGCCGCCTTGGACGGCGTTCCCGGCGCCCGGTACAGGGCGATCTCGGTGTCGGCCAGTTCGGGCAAGCCGCGTTCCGGCCCGACCATGACCAGACCGGGAGCCACGGTTTCCTTGGCCAGCACGGTAAAACCCAACCCGGCCCGCACCGCCGCCTGCACCCCGGCCAGGCTGGGGCTGGTATAGACGACACGCCAGCGCCGCCCGCTTTGTTCCAGGGCGGCCAAGGCACGGCGGCGGTAGATATCGGGACTGGGGGCCAGGACCAGCGGGATGGATTGATCATCGTCCAGACGCAGCCGTTCCGGCCCGACCCAGACCAGGGGCTCGCGCCAGACGTTGATGCCGCCGGACGGCCCCTGCGGCTCGCGCTTGCACAATATCAGATCGTATTGGCCCTTGGCGAAACCGTCCAACAGGTTGGCGGTGAAGTCGCAATTGACCTCGAGCGCCACCTGGGGATGGACGCGGGCGAAGCGTGACAACACGTCGGGCAGATGCAGGGTAGCGAAATCCTCGGGCGTGCCCAGCCGCACGGTGCCGCCGATATCGGGCTCCAGCAGGCGGATGCGGGCGGCATCGGCCAAGTCCAGCATCTGCCGGGCCATGGGCAACAGAATCTCGCCGGTGGCGGACAGGGCCAGTTGGCGACGGTCCCGCACGAACACGCGTTGGCCCAGGCCGTCTTCCAGACGGCGAATGTGGATGCTGACCGTCGACTGGGTCAGGTCCAGGCGGGCGGCGGCACGGGTGAAGCCACCGGCCTCGACCACGGTGACGAAAGTACGCAGCAAATCCAGGTCGAAGGGGGGCAGCGGCCTGGGCATCAGGGCACCCAGGCGTCGCAGATGAAAATGAACAAGGCATAGCCGGGGGCGAAGCGTTCCTTGACCCTGAGCGCCAAGGCCTCGGCCCGGACAGGGGCGCAGACCACGTCGACGCGAATGCTGGCCGATGCGTCCCAACTGCCGGAGCGGCGGCCCCGCGTTCCCCGTCCGCGCACGTCGGCAATGGTATAGCCGTCGATGCCCATGGCCTCGATTTCCCGCAGCAGCAGCGTTTCCACCGCCGCCTCGGTGACGATGCTGACCAGTTTGGCCGGCCCCTCCTCGGCGGTCATCACCATACTCCTTTCATCATTTGCGCCCGCTCGGCCATCCAATGATACAGCGGGATGCCGAGGACGATATTGAACGGAAACGTCACCCCCAGGGAAGTGGCCAGCGAAAAGGCCGGCTTGGCCTCGGGTACCACCAGGCGGAAGGCGGCGGGGGCGGCGATGTACGAGGCGCTGGCCGCCATGGTCGCCAGCAGCACGGTGCCGCCCAACGACAAGCCCAAGCCCAGGGCGACCATGGTTCCCACCACCGCGCCGATAAGCGGCATGGCCATGCCGAAGCCCAGCAGGAACAGGCCCTGCCGCAACAACCCGCCCACATGACCGGCGGCGATCAGTCCCATTTCCAGCAGGAACAGGGCCAGCACGCCCTTGAACAGATCGAAGAACAGGGGCTTGATCGACTGCACCCCATCCTCGCCGGCGACCCAGCCCACCAGCAGACCGCCGACCAGAAGCACCATGCTTTTGCCGCACAACACCTCGTGCAACATGCGGCCCCAGGCCTGTTGCCGCCCCAATCCCTTGGCCAGCAGCACACCGATGATGATGGCGGGAATTTCCAAGACCACCACGAACAGGGGCATGTGCTGCTCGAAGCCGATCTGGCGATAGGTCAGATAGGCCGCCGCCACGGCGAAGGTACCGACGCTGACCGAGCCGTAATGGGCAGCGATGGCGGCGGCGTCAACGCGGGAAAACCGCCCCAGACCGCGCAGCAACGGAAAGGCCAGCAAGGTCAGCACGATGCCCATGACGGTCACCGCCGCTATTTGCGGCATCAGGTCCAAGGCCGGCTGGCGGGCCAGTTCGACGCCGCCCTTCAGGCCGATGGACAGCAGCAAAATCATGCTGACCAGCTCGTAGACCGGCGCCGGAAGGCGCAGTTCGGACCGCATCAGGCCGGCGGCGACGCCGAGGACGAAGAACAGGATGACCGGATCGATGGCCATGGCACCACCCCCATGGACCGCCGGACCATTCCGGCGTCGGGGCGGACCCTAGCAATCGCGGAGTGCGGAAGAAACTCAATGGATTAAATAAAAGCCATTGAGTTTTTCAATGGAAGCCTACCCCCTGGGCACCGTCCGGTACAACTGGAAGCCACGCCCCTCGGCGACGAAGGCCAAGTCATCGGGATCGGGATTGGCGGCACCGGGATCGGTGTACAGGATCATGACGAAATCATAATGGCCGGGCCAAAAATCCCAGAAGCGGGCGCCGCCAGGGGTGGAATCCTCGGCGGTGGCGATCAATTGACTGACCCGAGGCGGTGAACCGTCCTCACGGTCGACCAGATCGGCATGGCTGGGATGAATGTTGAGGATTTGCTTACCCGGCACCGAAAAGATGGTTGAAACCAGGGCATCGCGGGTGAGCACCGCGATCAGCGGCGCATGACTTAGCGCCTGGGTCAAGGCCGGGGTGACCGTCGGCGCGTCGGCCTCGGCCACCAGCACGGTGCTGCCCATGGGCATGGCCGACACCGCCAAACTCATGTCATCGGTGACCTGGGCCAGATCCCGCCAATTGACCAATACCTCGGTGACCCGAGCCAGCGTCAGACCGCACAGGCACAGGTAGAACACCCGGCGCGAAAACCGCCCGCTCAGGTCCGGCGTCAGAAAGCCCAGCACCAGGAAAAACAGCGCCACCGGCAGTCGCTGATCGGCGATCCACGAGCCGAACAACTGACGCGGCATCAGCAGAAACACCAAGGCGCCCAGGCACAACAGCGTCAAGCCGGCGGGATGCAGCCCCAAGGCGCCCCGACGCCCCAGCCACAGGCCAGCGCCGATGATGATGCCGGCAAACAGCATGTCGACGCTGTCACGATACAATTCCACCGCCAGATACAGACCTTCCAGCTTGCCGCGTGATTCCCACAGCATTTCATGCGACAGCCCCAAGGTGGGGCTGGCTAAAATCAGCGGCACGACCGGCAGAAACGGCAGGCCGAAGGCGGCCAGATCGGCCAGCAGCGGGCCGACGGTCAAATCACGACGCCGCCACAGCCGCCAAGCCTCGAAAGCCAGCAAGGTCATGCCATAAAGGCCGACGGCGAACAGGTGGCACAGGAACAAGGTCAGGACCACGACCAGCGACACCGCGCCACGCAGCCAGGGCGAGCGGTCGCGCAAGGCGATCCACAAGGCGACGCCCCACAGGGCGATGCCGGTGCCCAGCAGATAATTGACCAGCCCATACAGGAAGATGCCGTTATAGACCAACGGGAAAGCCAGCAAGGGCCACGGTGAAAACCGCCCCCATAGGGCCCGGTGAATGGCCATGGGACCGGTCACCAGCAGCCCCACCATCAACAGCAGAAAGGCCTGACCGGCGTGCAGCACCCCCATCTCGTGCACCAGCGGCGGCACCAGCACATCCATGATCAGATTGGGGATCACGGCCCAGCGGACTTCATAGAAACCGGCCAGAATGGGATTGCCGCCCATCTCCGCCATCACATGCATACGGGCCAGATGGTTGACGTAATCCGTCAACGGCGGCAACGGGTCCGACAGAATCGGCGCCGCCACCAGAACCAGCAGGATGGTGAAGGACAGAGCAAAGGCCCGCCCCCGGGTCAAGTGCCCAAGCGCGGGGTGCAAGACGGTCAGGGCACGCAGCATTCAGCTTTCCCAGGGCAGAAGACAGGCCGAAAGATTGGCAAGGCGGATGCCGGGCAGGCGCGCAAACGCCGTGTCCGGCATCCCCTTAAGGTGGGCTTATTGGAAGCTGATCTTCGGCCCCTTCTTGGCGCCGCTTTGGATCAGTTGCACCTTGTCCCACACCTTCTTGGCGATGTCGCGATAGGCCTTGGCGTGCGAGCTGGACGGCTTGGACACGACGATGGGCTCGCCACGATCGGCGGTTTCACGGATGACGATATCCAACGGCACTTCGCCCAAGAAGTCGCACGACAGCTTGGCCGCTTCCGCCTTGGCGCCGCCATGGCCGAAGATATGGGCCTCGTCGCCGCATTTCGGGCAGATGTAATAGGACATGTTCTCGATGATCCCCAGCACCGGGATATCCACCTTGCGGAACATGTTGAGCCCCTTCCGGGCATCGAGCAGGGCGATGTCCTGGGGGGTGGAGACGATGACGGCGCCGGTCAGCGGCAGGTTCTGGCTGATGGTCAATTGGGTGTCGCCGGTGCCCGGCGGCATGTCGATGACCATCACGTCCAGCTCGCCCCACTGGACGTCGCGCAGCAATTGCTGGATGGCGCCCATGACCATGGGGCCGCGCCAGATGATCGGGCTGTCCTCGGGCACCAGGAAGCCGATGGACATGCACTTGACGCCATAGCTTTCCATGGGCAGCAAGGTCTGACCGTCGGGGCTGACCGGCTCGCCCTCGATGCCCAGCATGCGCGGCATGGAGGGGCCGTAGATATCGGCGTCGAACAGGCCGACCTTCAGGCCCTGCTGCGACAGCGCCATGGCCAGATTGGTGGCGGTAGTCGACTTGCCGACACCACCCTTACCCGAGGCCACGGCGATGATCGCCTTGACGTCGGGCAGCAACGGGCGTTCCGCCCCCGGCTGGCCATGACCATGATCGTGACCGCCCTTGGGGCCACCATGGACGTGGCGTTCGGCGGTCAGCACCGCCGACACGGTCAGCACGCCGGCCAGATCGTGCACCGCCTTTTCGGCGGCCTTGCGCAGGGGCTCCAGCTTGGGGCCGCGCTCGGGCTCGACCTCGATGGCGAAGGTCACGTGACCGTCCTTGACCACCACACCCGACACCATGCCCAGCGACACGATATCCGCTCCCTTGTCGGGATCGACGATTGTCTTCAGCGCCTCAATAACCTGGCTTTCGGAGATCACGGCCATGAACGTCCTCTTTGTTTGTTGCAGTGCGATAGGGCGAGCCGGTGCACAATAGTTTACTCATATAAGCAGCCGCCTTGACTTTGGAAAGCCCCCCAAGCGCGCTGCCTTGAATCATGTCATTGTTGCTCCATATGGGCACAAACCCGCCCCGCTCGCCAGCGTGCGTTGCGCCGGGCGGATGGGTGGCCTATAAGGCCAGGAACGACGATTGAACCAAGAGGAACGCGCATGCCTTGGAATTCCGGTGGAAACGGTGGCAGCCCCTGGGGCGGCGGTGGCGGTAGCGGCGGCAATGGCGGCGGCGGCAATAGCGGTGGCCCGTGGGGCCGTGGCCCCGGCAACGGCGGCGGCAACAACAACGGCCCCGACATTGAAGACTTGATCCGCCGCAGCCAGGACAAGCTGCGCAAGGCCATGCCCGGCGGCGCCGGCCTGGGCAATCTGGGCGGCAAGGGCCTGTTGCTGCTGGTGGCGCTGGGCGTCGCCGGCTGGGCGGCGACCGGCATCTATCGGGTTCAGCCCGACCAGCAGGGCGTGGTCCTGCGCTTCGGCCAGTGGGTCGACACCACCGAGCCGGGCCTGCGCTATCACCTGCCTTATCCCATGGAAAGCGTGCTGCTGCCGCAGGTGACCAAGATCAACCAGCTGCAATTGGGCTTCCGCGCTGTCGGCGATTCGCGCTTCGAGCGCAATTCGGGCCGCGATGTGCCGGAGGAAAGCCGCATGCTGACCGGCGACGAAAACATCGTCGAGGCCGACTTCACCGTGTTCTGGCAGATCAAGGACGCCGGCAAGTACCTGTTCAACATCCGCGACCCCGAAGGCACGGTCAAGGTCGCCGCCGAAAGCGCCATGCGCGACATGATCGGCCGCAACCCCATCCAGGCGGCTTTGTCCGACAAGCGCCAGCCCATCGCCGATGCCGCCAAGGTGGAATTGCAGCGCCTGCTCGATTCCTATGACGCCGGCATCCTGATCACCCAGGTGCAGTTGCAGAAGGTGGAGCCGCCGGCGGCGGTCATCGACGCCTTCAACGACGTCCAGCGCGCCCGTGCCGACCAGGAACGCGCCCGCAACGAATCGGAAGCCTATCGCAACGACATCATCCCCCGCGCCCGCGGCGAGGCGGAAAAGATGGTCCAGGACGCCGAAGCCTATAAGGAACAGGTGCTCAACCAGGCCCAGGGTCAGACCAAGCGCTTCATGGCGCTTTACGACGCCTGGAAGCAATCGCCCGAGGTCACCGAGCGCCGCCTGTACCTGGAAACCATGGAAGACGTGATGAAGGGATCGCACAAGATCATCATCGACCAATCCAAGAACGGCCAGGGCGTGGTGCCCTATCTGCCGCTCAACGACCTGAAGAAGGGAGCCGCCCAATGAACCCGCGTTCGCTGCCCTTCATCGCCGCCATCATCGGCGGCCTGCTGATCGTCGCCGGCTCGTCCCTTTACGTGGTCAATCAGGCCGAACAGGCCCTGGTGCTGCGCCTGGGCGCCCACCGTGCCACCATCAAGGAGCCGGGCCTGCACTTCAAGGTTCCGTTCATCGAGGACGTGGTGCGCTATGATCTGCGCCTGCTGCCCTTGGACCCGCCGGCGGAAGAAATCATCCTGGGCGATTCCAAGCGTATCGTCGTCGATACCTTCGCCCGCTACCGCATCGAAGACCCGCTCAAGTTCTATCAGGCGCTGAAGAACGAGACCAACGCGCGGGGCCAGATGTCGCAGGTGGTGTCGTCGGCCATGCGCCGGGTGATGGGTCAGGTGATGCTGCCGTCGCTGTTGTCGGACGAACGCACCCGCATCATGGAAGACATCCTGCGCGAAGTCAGTGAACGTTCCGCCGCCTACGGCATCGTCGTCGCCGACGTGCGTATCCGCCGGGCCGATCTGCCGGAAGAAACCAGCCAGTCCATCTACGACCGCATGAAGTCGGAACGCGAGCGTCAGGCCAAGGAACTGCGGGCCCAGGGTTATGAATGGGGTCAGCAGATCCGTGCCCGCGCCGACCGTGAAAAGACGGTCATCCTGGCCGAGGCCGAACGTCAGGCCAACTTCCTGCGCGCCAAGGGCGACGTCGAATCGTCGCGCATCTTCAACGAAGCCTATGGCAAGGATGCCCGCTTCTATAAGTTCTACCGCTCGCTCGAAGCCTATCGCACGGCGCTGACCAAGGACACCACCATGGTTCTGTCGCCCAACAGCGAATTTTTCGACATCTTCAACGGCCCCAACCGCCGTTGACCGAGTTCCTGACCGCCCTGTGTCTGGCCGTGGCCATCGAGGGAATCGCCTATGCGGCCTTCCCCGATGCCATGCGCCGGACCATGGCGAAAATCGCCCTGATGCCCTCGGGCTCCTTGCGCCGTATCGGCCTGGGGGCGGCCATAATCGCCATCGGCGGGTTGTGGCTGCTGCGTCATATGTCCCGCTGATCGGGCCCGATCAGCGGCGCCCTCAATCGGCGGGCGGGTTGCTCCGCAACCCTTGCCTCCCGCGGCATAAGCCGCGCGGCGCTTTGCGCCTAACCAAGTCTCGATGAGGCAAGCTTATCAAGACTTGGTATTCCGCCTTGATAACGCCATAGTTTCCTATAAACGTTAGCGTCGAGCGCGTTCCTTTTCACTGAGGAGGGTTCCTTTGGTGCCCAATCCCATGACAGTTTCCCGCCGGTTGATGGTTTGTGCCGTCACCGCCGTGGCCATTTTCGCCCAAGCCGCCGCCGCCACCGCGCGCGAAGCGCCCGGCAGCTTCGCCGATCTGGCGGAAAAGCTGCTGCCGGCGGTGGTCAACATCTCGACCACCCAGACCATCAAGAACCCCGAGCGCATCCCCGAGATGCCGCAATTCCCGCCCGGTTCGCCGTTCGAGGATTTCTTCAAGGAATTCATGGAACGTCAGGCGCGCCCCGACGCGGCGCCCAAGCGCGCCACCTCGCTGGGTTCGGGCTTCGTCATCGACGCCGCCGGCTATGTGGTCACCAACAACCACGTCATCGCCGACGCCGACGAGATCACCGTCACTCTGCATGACGACACCACCCACAAGGCGACGCTGATCGGACGCGATTCCAAGACCGATCTGGCGGTCCTCAAGATCGATCCGGGCAAGAAGACGTTGACGGCGGTGCCGTTCGGCAATTCCGACCTGTCGCGCATCGGCGATTGGGTGCTGGCCATCGGCAACCCCTTCGGCCTGGGCGGCACGGTCACCGCCGGTATCGTCTCGGCCCGCGCCCGCGACATCAATGCCGGTCCCTATGACGATTTCATCCAGACCGACGCCTCCATCAACCGGGGCAATTCGGGTGGACCGTTGTTCAATTCCGCCGGCGAGGTGGTGGGCATCAACACCGCCATCTTCTCGCCCTCGGGCGGCTCCATCGGTATCGGCTTCGCCATTCCCTCGACCCTGGCCAAGCCGGTGATCGACGACCTCAAGCAATTCGGTCGCACCCGGCGCGGCTGGCTGGGCGTGCGCATCCAGTCGCTGGACCCGGAGCTGGCCGAATCCATGGGCCTGACCGAATCCAAGGGCGCCCTGGTCGCGTCCGTCAATGCCGGCGGCCCGGCGGCCAAGGCCAATCTGAAGCCCGGCGACGTCATCTTGAAGTTTGACGGCCGCGACATCACCGAAATGCGCAAATTGCCGCGCATCGTCGCCGAAACCGCCATCGGCAAGAAGGCGCCGGTGGAAATCTGGCGCGACGGCAAGCGCGTCATCGTCGACGTGGCGGTGGGTGAATTGCCGGAAGAGCCGGAGGAAGTGGCCAGCAAGTCACCGGAAAAGCCGCAGACCCAGGCCCAGGGCCAGGTCATCGCCGGTACCGGCCTGACCGTGTCGGCGCTCAACCCGGCCTTGCGTGAACGCTTCGGCCTGGAAGAGGACACCGCCGGCCTGGTGGTGACCGAGGTCAAGGACGGCCCGGCGGCGGAAAAGGGCATGAAGCCCGGCGACGTCATCATCGAGGCCGGCAACAAGCCGGTGCGCAACCCCGCCGATCTGACCAAGGCGGTGGAAGCGGCGAAGGCGTCGAGCCAGAAGTTCCTGCTGTTGCGGGTGGAAAACCCACAGGCGCTGCGTTACGTGGCGCTGCCGCTGAGCGACGGCAAGAAGAAGTAAGCGAAAAAGGGGGGCTTCGGCCCCCCTTGTCATCCGTGAAAAAGTCCGCAGGTTTCGCCCCGGTGTACTTTTCCCCGATTTGAATAAGGAAAACCCGTGCGGGAAGCGAACTTTCCGCGCGGGTTTGCTTTTTTCAAAAGCGAAAAATAGGCGCAGGGGCGGCATGCCCACCCTTCCAAGGTTCGACACGCAAAAAAATACGGGGGGCCGAAGCCCCCCGTTTTTATTCGGATATCTTGACGATGCTTATTCCACCGCCTCGGTGCGGGCCTTGGAATAACCGATGCTTTGCAGGCTCTCGTCGATTTCTTCCAAGATGGCCGGATCGTCGATGGTCGCCGGCATCTTGAAATCCTGGTTGTCGGCGATCTTCTGCATGGTGCCGCGCAGGATCTTGCCGGAACGGGTCTTGGGCAGACGCTTGACCACGGTGCAGCTCTTGAAGGCGGCGACCGGGCCGATGACTTCGCGCACCAGCTTGACCACTTCCTTGATGACGTCGTCATCCGCCTTGGTGACGCCGGCCTTCAGGCAGATGAAGCCCAGCGGCAGCTGCCCCTTCAACTGGTCGGCGACGCCGATGACGGCGCATTCGGCCACATCCGGGTGGCTGGCCAGCACTTCTTCCATCTGGCCGGTGGACAGACGGTGACCGGCGACGTTGATGATGTCGTCGGTACGGCTCATGACATAGACATAGCCGTCTTCATCGATCATGCCGGCATCGGCGGTCTTGTAGAAACCGGGATATTCGGCCATGTACGATTCGAAGAAGCGCTGCTCGGCATTCCACAGGGTGTAGAAGGTGCCGGGGGGCAACGGCAGCTTGACCACCAGCGAACCGGTCTGGCCGGGCTTGCACTGGTGATGGCCTTCGTCCAGCACCTGCAAATCCCAGCCCGGAGCGGCCTTGGTCGGCGAGCCGGGCTTGACCGGGAATTCGTGCAGGCCCAGGCAATTGGCGGCGATGGCCCAGCCGGTCTCGGTCTGCCACCAGTGATCGACCACCGGAACCTTCAGATTGGTCTGCGCCCACTTGATGGTATCGGGGTCGGACCGCTCGCCGGCCAGGAACAGCGCCTTCAGGCTGCTCATGTCGTACTTCTGCAAAAGCTCGGCGTTGGGGTCTTCGCGCTTGATGGCGCGGAAGGCGGTGGGCGCGGTGAACAGCGCGGTGATCTTGTGCTGGCTGATGACGCGCCAGAAGGCGCCGGCATCGGGGGTGCCCACCGGCTTGCCTTCATAGACCACGGTGGTGGCACCGTGCAGCAAGGGCGCATAGCAGATGTAGGAGTGGCCGACCACCCAACCCACGTCGGACGCGGCCCAGAACACCTGGCCCGGCTCGATGTTGTAGACGTTCTTCATGGTCCACTTCAGCGCCACCATGTGGCCGCCATTGTCGCGGACCACGCCCTTGGGCTGACCGGTGGTGCCCGAGGTGTACAGGATATAAAGCGGGTCGGTAGCGGCGACGGTCACGCATTCGGCCGGGGCGGCCTTGTCGGCCTCGCTCCAGTCCACGTCGCGACCGGCGACCATGGCGGCGGCCACTTGCGGGCGCTGCAAAACGACGGTATGGGCCGGCTTGTGATCGGCCAGATCGATGGCATGATCCAGCAGCGGCTTATAGGGAATGACGCGGGCGGTTTCGATGCCGCACGAAGCCGAGACGATCACCTTGGGCTGGGCGTCGTTGATACGGGTGGCCAATTCGTTCGAGGCGAAGCCGCCGAACACCACCGAATGCACCGCGCCCAGACGGGCGCAGGCCAGCATGGCCACCACCGCTTCCGGCACCATGGGCATGTAGACGAGGACGCGATCGCCCTTGTCCACGCCCAGACCGCGCAGCAAGCCAGCGAACTTGGACACCTGATCCTTCAGCTCGGCATAGGTGATGGTACGGACGGTATCGGTGACCGGGCTGTCATAAATGATGGCGGCCTGGGTGCCGCGACCGTCTTCGACGTGCCGATCGACGGCGTTGTAGCAGGTATTGACCTCGCCACCGGTGAACCAACGATAGAACGGCTTGCGCGAATCATCCAGAACCTTGTCCCAGGTCTTGTTCCAGTGAATGTCCTTGGCGGCATCAGCCCAGAATCCCTCGGGATCCTTCAGCGAGCGCTCGTAAGCCTGTTGATACGCATTGGTCATTGGTGCCGTTCCCTCTGCTTTAACGAACTATCCTCGTGGTTGGGGTCCAGCCCCTCCCTTCGAGGCGGCAAAGATGCACCAGACGCGAAATTTTTGCAAAGGCACATTGAGAGTAAGTGCAACAGAACCCCACTTATTTCCGCTGCAACGCCACAATATGTCGTCTTAACCCAGGAATTCATCACCGGAATGCGGAAATAAAATAACCTGCAATCGCAAACTAAAAACACAAAAGCACCCGCCGGGCCATGCCCGGCAGGTGCCTTGAACAGCTTACGATTCCTGACGATCAATGCGGACTGGAGCTGCTAAAGCGCGTCAACTCGTCCTTGATGCGCAGTTTCTGGCGCTTCATATCATTGATCTGGCCTTCATTGGGAAAGGGACGGCGCGCTTCCGCTCGGATGGCGGAATCAAGCGCGGCATGGCGGACTTTCAAAGACTCGATCCGGTCCTGAAGGCTCATTACAATCCTCCCTGCATATGGGCTAAGGTGGATAGGGTAAGACAGCGGACCAAGCCTTGTCAGCAAAAAAATCGTGCTTTATGCCGTATTGCAGGCGCGAAGACAACCCCCTATTTCGATCCATTGGGAGAAAGTTTGATGAACGTACATCCGCCCCGTCTGGTGGTCGGCATCAGCGGCGCCTCGGGCATCGTCTATGGCATCCAGGCCTTACGGGTATTGCGACGCCTGGGGGTGGAAACCCATCTGGTGGTCAGCAAGGCGGCGGAAATCACCTTGGCCCACGAAACCGACATGAAGGTGGCCGAACTGCGCGCCCTGGCCGATCATTGCCACCGGGCCGAGGATATCGCCGCCGCCCCCGCTTCCGGCTCGTTCCGCACCCTAGGCATGTTGGTGGCGCCGTGTTCCATCCGCTCCATGAGCGAGATCGCCAGCGGCGTCACCACCTCGCTTCTGACCCGCGCCGCTGACGTCGCCTTGAAGGAACGCCGCCGGCTGGTGCTGATGGTGCGTGAATCCCCCCTGCACGCCGGGCATCTGCGCACCATGCTGCAACTGGCGGAAATGGGCGCGGTGATCGCCCCTCCCCTGCCCGCCTTTTACGCCAAGCCGCAAAGCCTGGACGACATGGTGGCGCACAGCGTCGGACGGGCGCTGGATCTGTTCGGCCTGGATGCCGGCATCAATCGCTGGGGGGAATGAATAGAGGGTGCGCCTGTGGGGCGGACAAAACCAGCCGTAACACGGATGAACGCGGATGCCGCTACGCGGCTACACGGATAGACACGGATTTTAATTCTTCATCCGTGTTTATCCGTGCCCATCCGCGTCTATCCGGGTTGCTGCTGGATGACAGGAGCACCGCCTGCGCCGACGCCGAATTACGCCTTCATCTCACCGATATAGATGCCCAGGCCCCGTGCGGTGTGAGCGATGGTGCCGAAGGGGTCGACGGCGCGGGTGATGCCGGCGATTTCCGACAACGGCACGTCGACCACCTGGCCATGCTGCCAGGCGACCATGCGGTCCATCTTGCCCTGGGCGATCAGGTCGACGGCGTGGACACCGAAGGCCGAGGCGACCAGACGGTCGCGCATGCCCGGAGTGCCGCCGCGCTGCACATGACCCAGCACGGTGACGCGGGTTTCCGCCTCGATCATCTTGCCCAGGCGGGCGGCCAGATATTGGCCGATGCCGCCGTAACGGAACTCGCCATCGGCCTGCACCTGGGTCACCGGCAGGCCGGTCTCGGTCTTGCAGCCCTCGGCCACCACGACCAAGGCGTGGTTGCGGCCCTCGTGGTTGACCTCGGCCAGCTTGGCGACGATGCCTTCCAAGGTATAAGGGATTTCCGGGATCAAGATGACGTCGGCACCACCGCCGATGCCCGAGGAAAGCGCGATATGGCCGACGTCGCGGCCCATCAGTTCCAGGATCATGACACGGTGATGGCTGGCGGCGGTGGGGGCCAGCCGGTCGATGGCCTCGGTCGCCACGCCTAGCGCGGTGACATAGCCGATGGCATAGTCGGTGTGGGCGACGTCGTTGTCGATGGTCTTGGGGATGCCGACCATGGGCACGCCGCCTTGCTTGCACAGCTTGTTCAAGATGCGCATGGAGCCGTCGCCGCCGATGACGATCAGCGCATCCAGGCCCAGCTCCTTATAGCCCTCGACGAATTCCGCCGAGCGGTCCTTGGTGGTGCCGTCGGGCATGGGATAGGCGAAGGGGTCGCCCTTGTTGATGGTGCCCAAGATGGTGCCGCCCATGCGCAACATCTCGCCCGAGGCCACCGACAGGTCGAATTCGCAATAATCCAAAGGCCGGTTCATCAGCCCCAGGCTGCCGTCGCGGATACCGAACACCCGCCAGCCATAGCCCCGGATGGCGCGATGGACAACGGCACGCAGGGCCGCGTTCAGGCCGGCGCAATCGCCGCCGCTGGTCAAAATGCCGATACGCTTGGACTTGCTCATAGGACACCCCGCAATGTTCATGACCTTACCCATACCGTTTCACGCCAAGTTCTGCTAGTGTCAACGACGCTTCAGACTGCAAGTGTCGCCAATTCATAATGATCGACGAAAACATCGAAGAAATCCGGCGCCAATTGGCGGAACTGATGACCGAGCATCGTGATCTTAACGATGTCATCGACCGTATCGCCGTCGATCCCTTGCAGAACCAGTTACAGTTGCAGCGGCTGAAAAAGCGCAAGCTGGCGCTCAAGGATCAGATCGCCAAGCTGGAAAACCAGATGATTCCCGACATCATCGCCTGAACAGACAGCGGCGAAGCCCTTTCGCCCAGGACATCCCATGCCGGCGCCATCGCGACTGATTATCATTATCCTGGGCATTTTCACTGCCCTGGCCCCTCTGGCCATCGACATGTATCTGCCGGCACTGCCGCAGATGCAGACCGATTTCGCCGCCAGTTCCACCCAGGTGCAGATTACCTTGGCCGCCTTTCTCGCCGGTTTTGCCCTGGGGCCGGCGCTGTACGGCCCCATTTCCGACGGTTGGGGCCGTAAGGGGCCGCTTTATGCCGGCCTGATCATCCACACCCTGTCGTCCCTGGCCTGCATGATGGCGCCGTCGGTGGAAATCTTCACCATCGCCCGCTTCTTTCAGGCCATCGGCGCCTGCGCCGGCGGCGTCATCGGTCGCGCCATGGTGCGCGACCTCTACCCGCCGCAAGAGACCCACCGCGTCTATGCCACGCTGATGCTGGTGATGGGCGCCGCCCCCATCATCGCCCCACTGGCCGGCGCCTGGTTGATCAATCTGCTGGGCTGGCGCTCGATTTTCGCCACCCAGGCGATCATGGGCGGGCTATGCCTGGTGCTGCTGCATCACTGGCTGGCGGAAAGCCACCCGCCGCATCTGCGCCGGCGTTCCGGCTTCATCGGTGCCCTGGTCGCCTATGGCCGGCTGTTGGCCGACCGCTCGTTCATGGCCTATGCCCTGGCCGGCAGTTTCGGCATGGCCGGATTGTTCACATACATTTCGGGCTCGCCCTTCGTGCTGATCCAGTACCACAACCTGCCGCTGGAGCAATTCAGCTGGGTGTTCGCCGCCAACGCCTTCGGCTTCATCATCGCCGGCCAAATCAACGGCCGGGTGCTGCATGGACTGGATCGCCACAAGGTGCTGGCGGTGGCGCAATGGGCACAACTGGCCCTGGCCGCCATGCTGGCGGCGGTGGCCGCCAGCGATTTCGCCGGCGTGATCGGGTTGTCGGTAGCGCTGTTCGCCACCATCGCCTGCATGGGCTTCATCGCCCCCAATTCCTCGGTACTGGTCATGGCCCCTCGGGGTGGCGCCATCGCCGGCACCGCTTCCGCCCTGATGGGCATGCTGCAATTCACCATCGGCGCCGCCGCCTCGGCCCTGGTCGGCCTGCTGCATGCTCATTCCGCCCTGCCCATGGCAATGGTGATGCTGGGCTTCGCCGTTCTCGGGCCGTTATCGCTGAAACTGCTGCCGAAGGGATAGGGGCGCTCTCAGCCCATGCCGCGGCGATGGCGGTCGGCAGCGGCGACCACCTGTTCCGCCCCCTCGCCGGCACCAAGCACATGCAAGCCCCAAGCCGGCTGCAACGGGATACGCTGGCCCAACCAGGTAAAGGGCGGCTCGGCCATGTGGCCGACGATTTCATCCAATTTGTCACGCGCATGGCCGTAATCCGAGCCGGGCAACAAAATGGCGAAGTCCGACCCGCCCAGGCAGCCGACCATGTCGGTGGTGCGCAGGGCGCCGATGACGGTGGCGCAGATATGGCGCAACGCCCCTTCGCCGGCGGCTAGACCGTGCAATTGCCTAAGCGCCTCAACCCCAGCCACCTGCAACAGGGCGACGACGCCACGCCCGCCGCTGCCCAAATAGGCATCCAACTCACGCATGAAGGCACGCCGGGTCAGGCAGGGAACGACGGAATGGCGGTCGGATTGCTGTTCCAGCCAGGTCTGGCGGCGGTTGGATTGCTCGGCCTTCCAGCGCAACCGCTCGAGTTCGGCCAAAAGCGGCTGCAAGGCATCCAGGATTTCAGGGGTCAGCCGATCCGCCGGCAGCCCCAGGACCAGGGCCGCGTCCGATGCCGTGTGCGCGGGGGATTTGACCGGGTTTTCATAGGCATGGGGCGGCAAATGGCGACGCTGGCCGTCATACCCGTCCCGCGCGTATTCGTGAATATCCCTGGTTCGCGACACTTTTTCTGTGCGGTACTCGTCGCCCATGGCGCCCCCCGGTGTTCTTCCGGTTCAAGCACGAAGTGTAGCACAAGCAAAGCAATGCTTGCACGGTTTACGCCGATTTCTATAATCCGTCCCTTTCCTGGCCCGGAAAGTAAATGGATATGAGCCCAAGCACCCCCGTCATCGGCATCATCATGGGTAGCCAATCCGATTGGGAGACCATGCGCCACGCCGTAGAAGTGCTGGTGGACCTCGGCGTTTCCTACGAAACCCGCGTGGTATCCGCCCATCGCACGCCCAAGCGGCTGTACGACTATGCCACCGGGGCCAAGGCTCGCGGTCTCAAGGTCATCATCGCCGGTGCCGGCGGCGCTGCCCACCTGCCGGGCATGGCCGCCGCCATGACCACCTTGCCGGTGCTCGGCGTGCCGGTGGAAAGCCGGGTGCTGAAGGGTGTCGACAGCTTGCATTCCATCGTTCAGATGCCCGGCGGCGTGCCGGTGGGTACCTTGGCCATCGGCAAGGCCGGAGCCACCAATGCCGGCCTGCTGGCGGCGTCGATCATCGCCCTGATGGACCCGGGCCTGGCCCAGCGGCTGGAAGACTGGCGCACCCGCCAAACCGAATCGGTGGCGGAAATGCCCGTCGATGCCGACAACCCGCATCTGGTCGTCTGAGATCATGAACACCCCCCTGCCCCCCGGCGGCACCATCGGTATCATCGGCGGCGGCCAATTGGGCCGCATGGCCGCCCTGGCCGCCGCCCGCCTGGGCTATCGCGTCCACGTCTTCACCCCGGAAGTCGACAGCCCGACCGAGCAGGTGGCGGCCACCGCCACCATCGCCGGCTATGACGACATGAAGGCGCTGGAAGCCTTCGCCCGCGCCGTCGATGTCGTCACCTTCGAGTTCGAGAACATTCCGGCGGCTTCGGTGCGGCTGCTGACCTCGCTGGTGCCGGTGCGTCCGTCGTGGAAAGTGCTGGAAGTGGCCCAAGACCGCATCAGCGAAAAGCGCTTCTTCAACGGCATCGGCATCGCCACCGCGCCGTGGGCGGAAATCAATTCCGCCGCCGATCTGAAGGCCGGGGTCGAACGCATCGGTCGTCCGGCGGTGCTGAAGACCACACGGCTGGGCTATGACGGCAAGGGCCAGGTGAAGATCACCGCCAAGACCGACCTGGATCAGGCCTGGGCCAGCATGGACGGGGCCACCGCGGTGCTGGAAGGCTTCATCGACTTCGCCGGCGAGGTGTCGGTGATCGTCGCCCGTGGTCTCGACGGGGGGTGCGCCACCTTCGATCCGGCCTGGAACGTCCATACCAACCACATTCTGGATACCACCACCATCCCTGCCCCCATTTCCCAGCCCCTGGCCGAGCGTGCCATCCAAGTGGCGCTGAAGGCGGCGGAAGCGCTGGATCTGGTCGGCTTGCTGGCGGTGGAGATGTTCGTCACCAAAGCGGGCGACGTCCTGGTCAACGAAATGGCGCCCAGGCCGCACAATTCCGGCCATTGGACCATGGATGCCTGCGTCACCGACCAGTTCGAGCAATTCATCCGCGCCGTCTGCGGTCTGCCGCTGGGTAGCCCCGACCGTCATTCCGACGCGGTGATGACCAATCTGATCGGTTCGGACGTGGACAAATGGCTCGACTTCCTGAAAGAGCCGGGGGCCAAGCTGCATCTTTACGGCAAGGCCGAGGCGCGCTCGGGCCGCAAGATGGGCCATGTCACCCGAATCCGCCCGCGCCAGGGCTGAAACAACCATTTCCCGATTGACGCCCCTATGCCCGATACGGGATTTTGCTGATGCCGTGTCATAAGGCGGCCATGCAAAAAGCATAATGGGAGATACGTCACCATGTCGTCGCGCCTGATCAAGGACGTCATCAAGAACCAGTCCATCGTCGCCCTGCCCCATACCGCCACCGTACGTGAAGCGGCACAGGAAATGGCCAAGCGCCGCATCGGCGCCATCGTCATCGTCGATGACGGTAAGCTGATGGGCATCTTCACCGAACGCGACGGCCTGTTCCGCGTCCTGGCCGAGGGCCGCGACCCGGAAAACACCACCCTTGATCAGGTGATGACCGGCAAGTTGTCGACCATCGCCCCCGACCGTCCGCTGCTGCACGCGCTGCACATCATGCACGATAACGGCTTCAGGCACATGCCGGTGGTCCAAGGCGGCAAGCCGGTGGGCATGTTGTCCATCCGCGACGCGCTGGATTACGAACTGGTTCATTTCGTCAAAGAGATTGAAAAGAAGGAAGCTTTGACCGAGATCATTCGCTGAGGCGGCCTGGGGTCCGTTACAATTGGGCGACCTCCCCAGTTGTCCATTGACGCGGGCCCCGCCATGCCGGATGTATAGGTCCACATACCCAAGGATGATGGTTGCCGATGTCGTCTAACACCCGCCGTGTTTTGCTCGCCCTTGGCGCCTTGGTTTTGGTGGGGGGGATCGTTGCCCTGGGGGTGGTGCTCGGTCGTATCGGCTCGCCCAGCGAGGTCTTGGACCTGATCCTCACCGAATACAGCTACCTGCTGTATCCAACCATCCTGATCTGGACCTTCGTCGAAGGCGAAACGGTGGTGCTGATTGCCGGCATCATCGCCTCGGAAGGCAGTTACAACATCAACGTCGAACTGATCGCCCTGGCCGCCTTTTCCGGCAGCTTCGCCGGCGACCAGCTTTACTATTACATCGGTCGCCGCTATGGCACGCCGCTGTTGAACCGCTGGCCGACCATGGGCAGCAAGATCGACTGGGCGTTTGAACTGGTCAAGACCCACCCGACCCTGTTCATCCTGTCGTTCCGCTTCATCTACGGCGTGCGCAACATCGCCCCCTTCGTCATCGGCATCGCCGGAGTACCACGGCTGCGTTATGCCATGCTCAACGCCATCGCCGCCCTGATCTGGGCCCACAGCTTCGCCTGGGGCGGCTATTTCCTCGGTCGCGTGCTGGAAGACTGGCTGGGCGACCACAAATGGAAGATCCTGGGGTTCTTCGTCCTCGTCATCGCTGCGGTCGCCGTTTACGGCTATCTGGGACAGAAGAAGCGGCTGAAGGCCATCGAGGCCAAGGAAGCCGCCGATGGCGTCTGCGACGTACCGCAGCGGTCGGACTGATCAGTACCCGTCCAACGACAATCCTTTGGCCCGGCGCACCTCGACCATACGGGCGCGACGCATCTGGTATTCGGACATGCGTGCCTGGCGATAGGCGGCGGCGATCAGCCTGGCTTCGTCCTGAACGGTGGATTGCTGATCACGCCAAGCCTTGCGCTGCTCCTCGACCCGAGCGTTGGACGGCACCGGCCCCGGCCCCTTTCCCGGCTTGATGGACGGCAATTGTGGCTGCGGACGGGCGGCCAGGGCGGCCATCTGGGTGCCGGCACCGTCCCACACCTTCATCAGCCGCTCGCGATAGGCGGCGGCCAGATGCGGGGTCTGACTATGATAATAGGACGCCGCCGTCACCCAATTGTCGGTGGCACCGAACAATCCCTTCAGGAAGCGGGCGGCATAGCCCACATTGGCCACCGGCTCGAACGCCTCGTCCAGCGAGGTGAAGGCGGTGGGGTGGTACATCAGATTGATCTGCATGCAGCCGACATCGATGCTTTTGACGCCCTTGGACTGCAAGCGCCGCACCTCGGCAATGGCTTCCCCCTTGGTGGGGAAATATTTGCCCTGCCCCTGCGAGGTCACCGTCCACGGCCAGGCAAGGGTTGCCTTGTAGTCACGGTCGTAGCGCCCCGATTCGACCACCGAGATGGAATTGAGCAGACGGGCGGGAATACCGTAGAGGCGCTCGTTCTTGCCGGCTTCCTCGGCGCATTGGGCCTCGGGCGGCAGGGACGGTGCGGCCTGGGCGGCCTGGGACAGCGCGCACGCGGCCAGCATCGCCATCCCCATCGCCACCATTTGCCGTTTTACGCCCATTTCATCGACCTTGCGGAATTATCCAACGCCCGCAATCCATGCATACGTCGTGCCACTATTGGATTCATCGCAATCACCGGAACGACATGCCTGGAATGCGTTGATGCAAAATCAAGCAATTCCGTACCTTTAACACCTTTCTGCCAATTCGGGGTGCATTTTCCGCTTGCGCGAAGGCGGCGAACCCCTTAATTATTGCACTGCAACAAACGGAAAGTCTTCTGACCTATTCCCTTGTTGCCTTTCTTGGACGTTTCCTCCCTAAACTGAGCCGCCGGGGCAACCCGGCGGTCTTTTTTTATGTATTTCAGCTACTTAGCTTATATGAGCATTGCTTAATCTCACCCCAATGTATGGGTGTTTTGTATGGGTTATTTGTAAGGGTGCAGAGGGGCGCGGGGTGGCTCTTTTGCAAGAGATTTCATGGTTCTTGGTTTGACCCGGATGCAAACCAATCTCTCACCGTTGCCCTGCCTTCGCTATCCGCCATCCCCTGCAAATGCTGGCGCTTCGATGGCGCCCAAGCGACGCTGACAGCCAGCTAACCACGCAGATGACAGCACGTATCCCACTTTTGCATGCCGCGCCGCACAATATCAGATGGCTCGTGCCTTAACCGTGCCCTGTCGCGCACCCCAGAACCCCTCGCAGATCCTGCTGTTTGAAGCTACGCTGGCGAAGCGATCGAATGCGGGGTGCCCGCTATGGACACAGACAATATCGAGCCTGTGGCTCGCGCGATGTGCGAGCGCGAGGTCAGAACGTGGCAGCACACCGCCTCATCCGATGTCCCCGCCCTGGTCGAGCGGTACTGGCCGGTCTACGCCGCCAAGCTGTCGGCCAGGCTGATCGACGATGACGGCCGCGACGTCCCGCATACCGTCGAGCACGGTCTTGAGGCTTGGGAGTCCTGGCTTGATGAGCGCGCCGGGCGCCGCTGACGGATGTGTGGGCGCTACCACAGCACCCTGCCGCGCGAGGCGATGCGGACCATATTCAAGGTCGACGGCCTGATCCCAGACCTGCCAGCGCGCTACAACATCGCTCCAACCCAGCCCATCCCCATCGTCCGCCGCACCGTAGACGGCGGCCGTGAACTGGCGATCGTCCGCTGGGGGCTGGTGCCCTATTGGTCGCCGAGGCCGAAGCAGCAGAAGGGCGAGATGATCAACGCCCGGGCCGAGACCGTCTCGACAAAGCCAGCATTCCGCGACGCCTTCCGCCGACGGCGCTGCATTGTCCCTGCCTCCGGCTTCTACGAATGGCGCCCCGAGGGCAAGGGCAAGCAGCCCTATGCCATCAATCGCCGCGACGGTCATCCGATGGCCTTCGCTGGCCTATGGGAGCGCTGGAAATCGCCGGAGACCAACGAGGTGCTGGAGAGCGCCACCATCATCGTCACCAACGCAAACGAGGCGCTGGCGCCCATCCATGACCGCATGCCGGTGATCCTGCTGGACGAGGCCGAGATCGAGACCTGGCTCAACCCGACTGCGCCGCCAGATGTCCTGAAGGATCTGCTGAGACCGTGCCCAGCCGACGAGTTGGTAATCTATCCGGTATCGCGCAGGGTCAGCAGTCCTGCCAATGATGACCCTCTGCTGATCGACCCGATCAGCCTCTGACTTGCCTTTGCAATCGAGCAGGCTACTTCCCCTCCCGTCGTCAGTTCCTGTCGGGGTTGTTGCTGACCTCGACAGCCATCCGGGCTGCACAGCCCGTCAGATGAACCGCCGTTCTCGAATGGCGGTGCCTGACGCTCATTGGCAGCCGAAGGATCTCGCACATGTCCGACCATCCCCTCTTCGAATTGGGCCAAGTCGTCGCCACCCGGTCGGTGATCGACCTGGGCATCTCCACGGACGTCATCGCATCTCTGCTGACTCGTCACGTTACCGGAGACTGGGGCGAGATCGCCAAAGAGGACCGTCGAGCCAACGATGCGGCCATGCTGCCCGAGAACCAGGCCAGGATCATGTCGGTCTACACCGTGGTGCACGCGGGTGAACCGGTGGCCCTCTGGATCATCACCGAGCACGATCGGTCCGTGACCACCGTCCTCAGACCCGAAGACTACTGACCGGGATGGCGGAGCGGTGGTGGTGGCTTTCTTGGGCGGACCTGCGGCCCGCCTGATGGTCGTCTTCACCGGCTGGCGCCCATCGTCCTCTAAAATCCCCCAGGAAGCGCCTCACGCCCTCGGATAGGCCGAATGTCGTCCTGCGCGCCGAAACGACGGCAGACCCCACCCCAGGGCTTTCTCCGACCCATCCGGCCTGGATCGTCGACCCGGCTGCGCCGCAATGCTGAGTCATCGGCCGGGCCTGCGGTAGACGGTCGGATGGGACTGGGGCAACGGACGATTCCTGGCCGGGCCGGAGGCTCGGCTGACCAGGCCATCTTCGCTTCGCTCGGCCATAGGCCGGTCGTCGACCATCCATTTCCAGCGAGTCGGCTCCCTATGGCGCAGTGGGAATTCACGCGCGCGTATGATTCTAAGATTCAGGCATCTGGAGTGCCTGTGTTTCTGCGGGTCTCCGGGGCATTTCCCCTACCCTTTCGACCGAAGTTCACTCTGACAAAATCTGAAAACCGCAGAAATCCGCCACTCTTCGAGCAAGGAAATTACGCAAGGCTAAAAAATGACGGAAATGCAGCGGCTACTAAGGCGGCTGCGGGGTAGATTATTGCCTATTGAGAGCCGCAAGCGCGTCGATGATCCGGCATTCGGCCACGGTCTCGCCGCAGCAGTGAGTCATCTCGCGGAGGGCATCGCGCAGGCGCCCGAGTTCCTCGATCTTTCGCTCGACCTCGGCCAGATGCCCTGTGGCCAGCCGGTCGGCATCTTGGCATGGGGTCTCGGGATGCTCGGCCAATCGCAGTAGTGCCCGGATGTCCTCGATGTTGAAACCGAGGTCCCGGCCCCTGCGGATGAACGACAGGCGCCGAAGGTGCTCCGGCCCGTACTGGCGATAGCCCGCTGCCGTGCGGTCGGGTTCGGGCAACAGGCCGATGCGCTCGTAGTAGCGGATGGTCTCAATGTTCACGCCGGTCGCCTTGCTGAGCGCGCCGATGTTCATGGGCTTCGATCCCGTCATTTCCCGCTTGACCCTGTAGCGACTACAGACTGCAACCTACCACCAAGATGCTTGAGGAGATAGGTATGGGTGCAGGTTGTTGCAGCAGCGGATGCCATGGCCCGTCGAGCGAGGTGGCGCCCCGCTTCCGCAAGGCGCTGTGGGCGGCCTTGGTGATCAACGCCGGGATGTTCCTGGTCGAGATCGTGGCGGGTGTCACGGCGGGGTCCTCGTCCTTGCAGGCCGACGCACTCGACTTCTTTGGCGACGCCGCCAATTACGGCGTCAGCCTGTTCGTGCTGGGTATGAGCCTGCGGCATCGCGCAATGGCCTCGGTGCTGAAGGGCGCGACCATGGGTGCCTTCGGCCTGTGGGTCATTGGCAACACCGCCTACCACCTGCTGACCGGCACGGTGCCCGAGGCTGGTGTAATGGGGGTCATCGGAACCCTCGCCCTGGTCGCCAACGTGGTGGTGGCGGTGATGCTCTATGCCTTCCGCGACGGCGACAGCAACATGCGGTCGGTGTGGATCTGCTCCCGCAATGACGCCATCAGCAATCTGGCCGTCCTTGGCGCCGCGACAGGCGTATTCGCCACGGGTTCCGGCTGGCCCGATTTGATCGTCGCGGGGATCATGGCGGCCTTGGCTCTCTCGGGCGCCGTGCAGGTGCTGCGCCATGCTCTGGCTGAGTTGCGGTCGGTCGCGGTGGCCGCCGAATGATTGCCTGGAGCAACCTGCGCTGGCTCTGGCTGTCCGCTGCGGTGGCGGCGGCGGACCTGGGCCTCAAACGAGCCATGGAGAAGGTGTTGGCCGAAGCGTCCATCGAGGTGCTGCCGGTCTTCAATCTCGCCCTGGGCTACAATCGAGGCGTATCCTTCGGCATGCTCGCCGACCTCGGCGGATTGCAGAGATGGCCACTTGTCATCCTTTCCCTAGCAATCGCCGCTGGACTTGTCCTTTGGCTTGCGCGACAGCCCGTGTCCGGTGAGACCGCCTCCAAGTCCGCCCTTGCCCTGGTGATCGGCGGCGCCATGGGCAATGCAGTGGACCGGATGGCCTACGGGCACGTCACCGACTTCATCCTGCTTCATTGGGAAGGCTGGGCTTGGCCGACCTTCAACCTTGCGGATGTGACGATCAGCCTGGGCGCCATTCTTCTGATCGCCTCCACCAACCACCGGGCATCAGCGTAGTGAAAAGCAGCACCATAGGCTGGCTAATGGCACAAGTTGTGCGATACTCCCAACAGCCAAGGCTGGGTGCCTCAGTTCCCGGCCAGGGCTTGCAGAACCATTCCTCATATTGGGAATGCCTGCGCACCGGCATTCCCGATCTTGGGGTCGTGCCGATGGTGCTGACGCGGGGATGCAGGTTGGATGAGCCGTAGGGCGCTCGCGTGCTTGGGTATCGTTGTGACATTGCTGTTCAGCTTGTTCGGACAGCAAGCTCTCGCGCTTTGCGTGTCCGGCGACCATCGTGCCGTCGAAGTTTTGGGTCATGCACCTTGCGGCCCCGCCCTTCAGTCGGACGGCGACCAACTCACATCCGGGCCGCGCTGCGATGACACCCCCGTTGGCGGCGCCATGGAAGCCACCCTCCAGCAGGGCAAGCAGGGCGCGAACCATGTCATCCAAGTGCCGGGCGGCAGCACTACTTTCCTCCCTGCAAGCGCTTCAATGCCGAAGCCGCCTAGGATGGGCACTGCCCCTGGGGTCGCAACCACCCATCTCGACCTGCACCTCCACTCTCGGCGCACTGTCGTTCTCCTGATTTGAGATTGGATGCCACCCGGCACCGAGCCGGGCCTTGGCCAATCTGTAACCGGACTCTCCGAACGAGTTCGGCGCGCTGTCCCATGGAGAATGAAATGAAGAGGTTCTTTGCGGCCGCCCTCGGCTGCGTTCTCCTACTAGAGACCGCTTCGGCCGCCGAGGCGCCCCTAGTTCCCGCGCTTGAATTGCGCAGAGCCGTTGCCGACGTTGCGCTGATTGCCTGTCAGGCAGGCATCACCTCTGCGATGACAGGACGCGAGCCGGAACAGAATTCCAGGATCGATGCCCAGTTGATGGACGCCCGTGGGAAGGTGGCAGCAGAGATTGCGCCCTCTTTCGTGGACCAGGCTATTCGAGACTCGAAACAGCATGGGCGCGCGCTGTGGCTGCGACGACTATCACTGACGATAACCGACTACGATTTGGTTCCTGCATGTAGCGAGTATGCCCGCGCGAATTACTCCACGCGCACAGCCTACGAGGCATTCGCGCAGAAGCGACTGACCAAGGTGCCGCCGGTGAGCGATGGTGACATCGCCGCCGCGACCGAGAGAGCGGACCGGCAACGAAACGCCAATCGCAAGCCACCGGCGTCTTTGTCCGGCTTTTGGTCCGACAGCGAAAGCTGCGCCACCGGCAGGCGGTTCCAGTTCCAGGAAGGGGTGATGGCCTCTGACCCGCTTCGCGGTCGGAATGGCGGTCCGCCAGAGTTTGCGGCGATGCGGTTGCCGGTCGACCAATACCGCCAAGAAAAGGGTGGCGTGCTGGTCGTGGCGAAGACAGGTGAGACGATTTTGGTGCGAGCCACCGGCCCTGACCGTCTCGACCTAGAAGCGGTCCTCGTCGCGCCTCAAAGCGTGTGCGGCGCCATGACGGAAGCAGGGCCACTCTTTCGATGCGGAGGCAAGCCATGAGGAAAGTCGCGTGCGTGATCTTCGCCATCATACTGATGGCCCTGGCTCCAGCGGCGGACGCCGCACCGCTTTCGGAAATCGTGCTGACCGACCAGGATGGAAAGGCAGCCTCGCTGGAGCGGTTCAAGGGTGATTGGCTGGTCGTGTTTTTCGGCTACACCTCCTGCCCTGACATCTGCCCGACCGGCCTCAGCACCATGGCTTCCGCCCTCGATGAGCTTGGACCCGATGCCGCCAAGGTCGTCGGAGTCTTCGTGACCGTCGATCCGGTGCGCGATACCCCCGCCGTGCTGAAGGAATACGTCGCCGCATTCCATCCCCGCATCGTCGGCCTGACGGGGCAGGTATCCCAACTTCACCACTTCGCCGTCAGTTTGGGGGCCGGTTTCCATAAGGCACCCGGGCCGGGCGATACCGGCGCCATTAGCCATGCCTCATCGTTTTACCTCATCGCACCGGACGGGAAGCTAGAACTCACCCTGAAAGACGGGGTTTCGCCGAAGACCATCGCCGCCCGACTGCGAGAGTATTTCTGAGGAAGCAACGGTTCCGGCCGACATGCGAACAATAGTCCTGCGAGGGGTCATGCGCATCTTCATTGCCGCTATCATTTCAATGTTCTCCATCATGGGTACGGCTGCGGCACAAGAGTCGCGGGCGACCTATCAGGAACAGTGGATCAGAACCGAACCAGCAGACCCTTCCGAGGAATGGCTCGTCGCCTATGGCGGTCGGATGTACTCGCAATGGGCCGAGGTGCTCGACCAGAACCTGCCCAACAAACCGCATGCGGGCGGCGGTGGCTATGGCGATGGACCGCTGGCCAAGGGACCGGACATCTGGCGCTGCCCCACTTGCCATGGTTGGGACTACAAGGGCGTCGGCGGCAACAAGGCGACCAACTTGCGGGGCTTGGCGGGCGGTGACCCGTCCAGGGTGTTGAAGGCCCTGCGCGACGACCGCCACCACTACACGCCCGCCATGATCCCCGACAAGGCGGCGGACCGTCTAGCGCTGTTCCTGGTCAAGGGGCAGTACGACGTGGACCGCGTGGTGGATGCCAAGACCCGCAAGGTCACCGGCAACCCGGTGCGGGGCAAGGCGGTCTTCCAGAACCTCTGCGCCGTCTGCCATGGCTATGACGGCAAGGCGCAGAACTTCGCCAGCAGCAAGGCGCCGATGTATATCGGCACCGTCGCCAAGGATAACCCCCTCTTGCTGATCCACACCGCCCGCAACGGTCATCCGGGCGAGGCCATGCCTGCGAATTTCTGGATGGGCATCGAGATCATCGCCGACGTCGCCGCATACGCGCAGACCCTCCCGGATAAGTGAGCCAATAACATGTCCTCGGGCGCCACGGTTCGCTTTGCCAGCCTCATCGAGACCTTTTTCGCTCGTCACCGCGACCGGCTCAAATACGTCCACGCTGCCATGTTCGTCTTCTTCATGGTGGTGATTTTCGGCCCGCTCCTGGTCCAGGATGCGCCTGCCGGTGCGACGGACTTCACCCACATCAAACCTTTCGCCAACTACGTCCTGTGGGGCCTCTGGTTTCCGCTGGTACTGCTGTCGGTGATCGTTTCCGGACGATCATGGTGCGGCATCCTGTGCCCCATGGGCGCGGCGGCCGAGTGGGGCAACAAGGTCGGCCCGCAGCGCCCCGTCCCGGCCTGGATGCGGTGGGAGGGCATGCCCATCGTCAGCTTCGTGGTGGTGACCATCCTCGGCCAGACATTGGGTGTGCGGACCCACGCCGAGGCCGCCGCCCAAATCTTCGGCGGCACCATGCTGCTGGCCGTCATCGTCGGCTTCTTCTACGGACGACGGCGGCGTGCCTGGTGCCGCCACCTGTGCCCCATCGGATTGCTGCTGGGCATCTTCTCGCGGCTGGGTGCCGTCGAGTTCCGCCCGGTGGTTCGCCTGCCCGGCGGCGACGCCTACACCGACAAGGGCATCTGCCCGATGATGATCGACCTGCCGCGCAAAGAGGAATCGCGCCACTGCATCGAATGCTTCCGATGCGTCAATCCCGGTGCCAAGGGCGGCATGAATGTCGTCCTGCGACGGCCAGGGTCGGAGGTCGAGCGCATCCGCGACCATCACGCCAACCCGATCGAGGTCTGGTTCCTGTTCCTCGGCACCGGCATCGCGCTGGGCGGCTTCCTGTGGGGCATCCTGCCGCTGTGGCAGGACTTGCGCGCCATGGCCGGGGAATGGGCCATCGGCCAGGGCTGGTACTGGTTCGTCAGCCCCGGCCCCGGCTGGTTGATGAGCGTCCATCCCGACCGCCGCGAGGTCTATCTGTGGCTCGACTTCGTGATGATCTCCGGCTTCATGGCAGCAATCATGCTGGCAGTCACCGCCGCCTTGGCTGCTACCACGGCGGCAGCAGCGGCCCTGGCTGGCTGGGGCGGTGGCGACCGCTCATTCCGGGGCCGTTTCGCTGAACTGGGCTACCAATACGCCCCGGTGGCCATGGTGTCGCTGGTGGTCGGGCTGGGTGGCCAATTGTTCACCCCGCTGCAAATCCTGGCAGGCGCCCCCGCCGTGGGCTTGGCGAAGGGTGGCCTGTTCGTGCTCGGGCTGATCTGGAGCATCTGGCTGGGTGAACGCATCCTGCGCCGTCAGGGGGTTCCCGCTGGCCTGCCGCGAGTCCTCCCGCTGGTTCCCGGCGTGCTAGGCAGCCTCGTGGTCGCGCTGGGCTGGTGGCCCGCGATTTTTGGACTATGAATAACAACAGGAGAGCATCAATGCCACGTCCAATGATGGGCCGACTTTCCCTGAGCATGCTGGCCGCCACGGGCGCGCTTTTCGCAGGGTTGTCGAGTGCCCGCGCCGAAGACCTGAAGGTGGAGGCCGCTTGGGCCAGAGCGTCGGTCGGCAGCAATGGTGCCGCCTTCGTGACGATCTTCAATGGCGGCGCACCTGACCGCCTCGTTGGCGTCACCTCCCCCATGGCACCCGACGTCATGCTTCATCGCTCCTTCGAAGACGGCGGCATGATGAAGATGGAGCACGTTGCTTTGGTCCCCATCGACGCCGGGCAACGGGTGGAGATGAAGCCGGGCGGGATGCACATCATGCTCATCAACCTGAAGCAGCCCTTAAAGAAGGGCGACCAGTTGCCGCTGTCTCTGCGCTTCGAGCGCGGGGGCATAAAGAACGTGACGGCGACCGTTTACGGCCCCGGCGCCATGGAACCCAAGTAGGTGGCCGACCAGAAAGAGATGACATGACCAACAAAACAAGAGCGAAAAGGCGTCAAGGCCTCGTCGCCCAAGCCCCTATCAATCCGCCCCCCGTAAATGAACAGATCTGGATGTTGCTTTTCGCCGCATGGCTGATCGCGCTCGGATCGACGCTCAGCGTGTTGTTCATCGGCGAGATCATGGGCCAGACACCCTGCGTGCTGTGCTGGTATCAGCGGGCCTTCATGTTCCCGCTGGCGGTGATCCTGGGTATCGCCTGCTTCCGGATGGATGGCACAGTTTGGCGCTACGGTATGCCGCTGGCGGTCATCGGCGCCGCCATCGCCATCTGGCACACCCTGGTCTTCACCGGGGTGGCGCCGACCGCCCTGGAACCCTGCGGGCAAGGTCCCTCCTGTTCCAGTGAAAACATGACGATCTTCGGCGGGTTACCGCTACCGCTCCTGGCCGTTGGCGCGTTCGGCGCCATCGCCGTACTCCTGCACCTTGTTCGGAAAAGGGTCAACGCATGACCAGACGCACCCTCGTTGTCCTGACGGCCGTCATCGCCGTCAGCGTGTTCGCCGCCGCTGGCATGTGGTTCACCGGTAAGGATGCCGACAAGAAGGCGGTAGCGACCGTGGCCGACGCCAGCTTGCTGGTGCGACCGCATTCGCCGAGTTTCGGCCCCAGGTCGGCGCCGGTCACCATCGTCGAGTTCTTCGACCCGGCCTGCGAGACCTGCCGGGCGTTCTACCCCGTGGTCAAGCAGATCATGGCCGAGTTCCCCGGCCAGGTTCGCCTGGTGGTCCGGTACACCCCTCTACACCATGGTTCCGACGAGGTGGTGCGTCTGCTCGAAACCGCCCGCCTGCAACGCAAATTCGAGCCGGTGCTGGAAGCCATCCTGGACGCACAACCGCAGTGGGCGAGCCACAGCGCGCCGCGCATCGACAAGGCGTGGGAAGCGGCGGCGGCGGCGGGCCTGGAGGTCACCCGGGCACGCAACGCCCTGATGACCCCCGAGGTCACGGCTGTACTGGAACAGGACATCAGCGATTCGAAGGCCGTCGGCGCCAATAAGACCCCCACCTTCGTGGTCAATGGCAAGCATCTGCCCAGTTTCGGCGCCCAGCAGCTTTACGACTTGGTGGAAAGCGAGGTCCGAGCCACGAAGGCGAAGGCGGGCGGTTAACCGCCCAGCCAGCGCCGGGCGGCGGTGGCGACCAGGGCCAACGCCTCCAGCGCTCCGTCCGCCTCGCCCTTCTCGAAGTCACCCTCGCTCTGCGCCATGGTGTTGGTGACGTGGGCAAAACAGGCCACGGGGCAACCTCGGGCGCGGGAGAAGGCATAGAGCGCCGCTGCCTCCATCTCGACGGCGAGGATGCCCGCTTCGCGGTGGGCTGCAATGGCGAAGCGGTGGTGGTGGTCTTCTTGGGCGGACCTGCGGCCCGCCGGGATGGTCGTCTCCACCGGCTGGCGCCCATCGTCCTCTAAAATGCCCCAGGAAACATTTCACCCCCTCGGACAGGTCCAACGTCATCCGGCGCGCCGAAGCGACTGTAGCCCCCATCTCAGGGCATTCTCCGCACCTTCTGGCCTGGACCGTCGACCGACCCGGCGCCGACGGCTGCGCCGCAATGCTGAGTCATCGGGCCGGGCCTGCGGCCGACGGTCGGATCGGGGACTGGGGCAACGGACGGGTTCATGGCCGGGCCGGAGGCTCGGCTGACCAAGCCACCTCACTTCGCTCGGCCATCGGCTGGTCGTCGACAATCTATTCCCGGCGAGTCGACTCCCTATGGGGAAGCGCGATTCCACGCGCGCGTATGATTCTTAGATTCAGGCCGCTGGAGTGCCTGTGTTTCTGCGGGCTTCCGGGGCATTTCCCCTACACTTTCGACCGAAGTTCACTCCGGCGAAAAGTGAAAACCGCAGAAATCCACCATTCTTCGAGTAACGAAATTACTCAAGGCGAGAAAATGGCGGAAATACAGGGGTTTCCGAGGAGGAAACATCGGGAGCGTGGATTGCAGCCAGCGACCTGTTGGGCATGACAGCCCAAGGCTTTCGCGTGTAAATTGCTCCCCTACTAGTCAGAGCCGGGCGGCAACTCCATGTCCATTGAAGCACAGCAGAAATACAGCCTCCAGGGCGGCACCGATAATCACCTTGCCAAGTTGTCCGAGGATGATGCCCTCCAGCGCCTGCAGGCAATGCTGTCCCAGTGGCTCCGAATGGAGAACGTGGCGGTCTTGATGGGAGCCGGGTGTTCGGTGACCCATGGCGGCAAGCTGATGGGATCACTTGAGGATGCCGTGCTCAGCTTCTTGGCGTCAGCCTATGATGCCACCGAGGACACCGTACTCGCCGACATTGTTAAACGTCGACGATTTGATGCGGACATAGGCCTTGGCGTTGGGTTTGAGGAATGGCTCAGCTTTGTCGCCAACGCCTCATACATACTCGGCGTCACGGGCGGGCCAGTCGCCTCAATCGATCTCAACGGGATGGAAGGGAGCATCTCCGCATCTGCCGACGATCTGAAGCGGCTCATGAAAGACCTCCGGGTTGCCATCATGGTGTTCTGTGCCCTGGAACTTCCTGCTCTCCTGTCCGAACCGTCTGGCCACCACGCATTGTTTGGAAAGCTGATGGCCAGGGACCCGGCGCTGGGGCGCCTGCACATCTACACCACGAACTACGACACCCTGATCGAGCAGGCGCTGGACGATCTCGGCGCGCAGTATGCCGATGGTTTTGTTGGAAAGTCGCGCCCTCGGTTCGAACCGGCTTCCTACGGCCTGGACATCTACTTCCCCGGAGACGTGGCCGAGGGTCGCGTCCGCCGGTTCGACAAGTATGCGCAACTGTTCAAGATCCATGGCTCCATCAGCTGGTTCACCGAGGGCACCGAGACCGTCCAGCGTCATGGGGTACTCCATGATCTGAAGGGTTGGCGCGATACCGAGGGCACGCCCAAGGAGCGGCTTGAGGGCCTGCGGGCGGTTGGGAAGCGCCTGGGCTGCGAGGTCGCCATCCTGCCAACGGCCAACAAGTTCGCCCAAACCCTCGACCTGCCCTACGCCCACCTGTTCCGTGCCTTCGGAGCACGGCTCGCCCTGCCACAGACGTTCCTGATCGTGGCCGGATATGGCTTCGGCGACCGGCACATCAACCAGATCATCGACGACGCCATGGCAAACCCCGGCCTCGTGCTGCTGGTCGTCGATCCGTGCCCCGGTCAGGCGACGAAGAAGCACCTCGCCCGATACCAGGCCGCCGGAGAGCGAGCCTACCTGCTGACGGCCGCAGAACAAACCAACCCACCGTCGATCGCCACCTTCGACGATTTCGCCAAGAGCCTGCTCCCGAATGTACGCTGGCTTGATGACCTCATTGCCCTGCGAAAGCTGGAAAAGACGCTGGCGACGGCGACGGAGGCTCCGGCTGGCGGCAAGGCGGAGAAGGCGGAATGACGCGCCCCGCCATCGTTGGCTATGTCGTCGGAGTCCACGGGCCTCGAATCAATGTCGAGTTGGCCGATACAGTTCGCAGCCCGGTACGGGCTGGGATCGACGGCGCCCACACTGTCGTGGCCATCAACGCCTATTTGGCCTTCGACCTGGGCGCTGGGGAGACCGCTATCGGGGTTGTCACCGACCTCGACGCCCGGGAGACCTGGGATCCTGCCGACAACGAACTTTCGCTGCAGCTGACCAAGCCACGGCGGGTTGCCACGGTCCAGTTGCTGGGCACCGTGAAGACCAAAGGCAATGGTTACGCCTTCGACCCAGGCATCGCCGTTCTGCCGACGCTTGATACCCCCGCCGAGACCATCGCCGGTCCCCTGATCTCGACGGTGCTCTCGTCGGCACCCAGGCGGAACGTGCCGCCGGGCGAGGATCCGGAAAAATTTGACGGCGCCCTTGACCTGGGCAGTCCAACGGCTTCCCTGGGCCTGCCGATTGTCGGCTCCTACAATGATCTGTTCTCGCGCCCCCTGGCCGTCGTTGGAAATACCGGGTCGGGGAAGTCCTGCTCAATCGCAGGCCTGATCCAGACCGCTGTGGATATGACCAGCGGTGATGAGGCCCGGTTCTTTATCTTGGACATCAACGGCGAATACGGCAGCGCGTTCGACCGACCCTCGGAACCCGAACCGAATTGCATGTACGTCAATGGCAAGGAGTTCGGCGTCCCGATCTGGCTGTTGAACGCCCGAGAGATCTGCGATTGGCTTTCCGCGACTGAGCAGGTGCAGGAGCCGGTGCTGAAGAACCTCTGGTCGATGGCGAAGGCGGGCGGCGGCGGTGCCCCCCAGGGACCATCCAACCTCTCGCTGGCGATCAATAATCTCACGGCCATGGCGGAAACACTGACCGCCACCAATCCCTACAAAGGGGAAACAGCCTGGAGCCAATGGCTGGCATTCCGTGCTTATGCGGCGGATTATCTCAAAAACGATTTGCTCACCAAGGCTGACGAAATCGAACGGCTGATGAAGCCCCACGGCGCCAACCGAGGGCGTTCGCTTGGCGTAGCGGAAAGGGAACTTACTGATCGGATCTTTCCGCTACGAAGCGCACTGATCCCAATGCTTCGTGACACAGCGGCCGAGAAGCAAGCATCCGCAGACAAACCTATGCCCTTCAGCTTGTCCGTCCTCCATGATCCCCGCAGCCTGTTGGATGCGGCGAAGGCGGGCGAAGTGGAGGGTAACGTCGAGCAGTATCTCCGAGGCCTGATGCTTCGCCTGCGGAACCGATTGAATGACCGACGCTGGCGCCCGCTGCTGAACTACGAAACCTTGGGCATCAAGACCTTCGCCGATTGGGTCGCCGGTCTCGGAATTGGACAAGCGACTGGACCGGTGACGGTGATCGATCTGTCCATGGTCGCCCAAGAGGTCCTGCCCTATGTCTGTGGCGCCATCGGTCGAGTTTTGCTGGAGCTACGGGAACACGCCGCAGCCCAGACGCGCTTTCATGCGCCGTGGGTAATCGTTCTGGAAGAGGCCCACAACTACGTCCGCCCCCGGCGACAGGAAGAGGACCGGGGCATCGCCATCTCCAGGGATTCGTTCGAGCGGATCGCCAAGGAAGGCCGGAAATTCGGCCTGTCGCTGATGGTGGCCAGCCAGCGCCCCAGCGAAATCAGTCCGACTATCATCAGCCAATGCGCCAACTTCATCATGCACCGGCTTCAGAACCCAGATGATATCGAGCACTTCCGCAGCATCGTGCCGAGTCAGTCGCGGCGCCTGCTCGATCAGGTGACGGTACTGGCACCAGGCGAAGGCATCGTTCTCGGCAGCGCCTTCAACATCCCGGCGCGCGTCAGGATGAACCCACCTATGAAGGCGCCCAGCAGCCGCAGTCCGGCCCCGTTCAGATCATGGTCTGGCACGGGCGGCAAGGAAGTCTTCGCCGTCGACGCCGCCATCGGAACGTGGCTGGCGGAGCAATAGGTTTATGCCCCACACTGTCTTCCTAAGCTGTCTGGGGAAAATAGGCAGTGATGGCTCCCCGCAGCCCTTCCTGCATGGCGTCGATCGGCTGCTCGGCGATCTCGCGCCAAGTCGGTCCGAGGACGCGGAGGAAGTGATCGACGATGGCCGGATCGAAGTGCGCCCCCCGCCCCGAGATCAAGAACTTGCAGGCCTCGTCGCACGAGAACGGTTCCTTGTAGGGGCGGCGCGACGTCAGCGCATCGAAAACATCGACGACAGCGAAGATGCGGGCGATCAACGGAATGCTGTCTCCCCTGAGACCGAGCGGGTAACCGCTGCCGTCGAACTTCTCGTGGTGCCCACCCACGACGTCGTTGGCGACCTTCAGCCAGCGCGACGTCGATACGATGTCGAGGCCGTGGCGGACATGGGTCTTCATCACCTCGAACTCCTCCTCGGTCAGGCGCCCGGGCTTCAGCAGAATATGGTCGGGGATGCCGATCTTGCCGACGTCGTGCAGGAAGGCGCCAATGATCAGCTTCCGCATCTCCGGCGCCGCCAGGCCGACGGCTTCGCCCAGGCGGATCGCCATCAAGGTGACCCGGTAATTATGGGCATCGGTGTCGCTGTCCCGCTTGGCAACCGCGCTGCCGAGGACGGCCAAGGTATCGATGTTCCCTTCCAACGCATCGCTGGCGTAGCGGATCACCCGCTTCTCCAACGCCAGGATGACCGGGATGAGCACTGCGGTTGTGGCGAGAACCACCACGATGACCGCAACGGCCGACCACATTGTGCGGGCGTGAACTTGGCTGGCGAATTCGTCGCCAACTTCGTAAAGGCCAAGGAAGCGCGCCGGTTGTCCATCGGTCTCGACCGCGATGGACAGGAACATGTAAAGGCGGCCGTCCGCTCGGAAATTCTGGTGGTGTTCACCTGCGGGGTAGGCGGCCCCTTGCTCGAAAGCCGCCGCTAGGGCTGGCAGAAGATTGGGCCGTCGAACTTCGATGGGAGGCTTCCCGGAAGCCTCCAGACGGGCGACCAGGAACGCCCTCGTACCGCTGGAGGCGTGTCGACCCTGCTCATCCAAAGAATGGGCCAGGTGCCTCGCTTGGTCAGTGGCGAGGTCAACCACCAGGGCATCGAGGCGCCGTGTCTCCAGCCAGTAGGCCATGGCGCCCGCGAGCGCGGCGATCAAAAGACCACAGATCGCCAAACGGACGATCAGCCCCTGGCGCAGATAAGGGAGCGGGTGAATGAAACCGTTCGCCTGACTCAACCGCCCCTCCATTAGCTCGCGCGTCAGTGGCCGGAATGGCCACCGTGCATCATCATGCCCTGAGGCGCAGCAACGATGCCATTGGCCGCCTGCATCGCCCGGATGTAGGTGAGCACATCCTTTTCCTGGCCCGCTTTCAAGCCCTCGGGCTTCGGCATGTCGCCGAACTTCCAATGATGACTCTTGGTGCCGTTGGCGATTGTCGCCAACACCGTGTCGTCGCCGTGCCCT
>Ga0075012_10000159_pt1 | contig 68553 bp, 59 predicted proteins | sample All_14_2_FD_71474 | JGI IMG/M metagenome (GOLD analysis project Ga0075012, IMG submission 71474) | Freshwater microbial communities in response to fracking from Pennsylvania, USA - Allegheny Zone_MetaG_DW_15 | ecosystem: Environmental > Aquatic > Deep subsurface > Groundwater > Drilled... | reverse complement strand
TACCGCGCCCGCATCGGCAGAGCCGCCACCCAGCCCCGCCGCCACCGGCAGGTTCTTCTCCAGCGTCACATCCCAGCCAGCGCCGTGCGGCAAAGCACCCAGCGCCTTGGCCACAATGTTCCCGAACGGATCGTCCAGCGCCCCGCCAAACTCGCCCACAACGCGCAACGAATCCCGCTCCGCCACCCGCGCGGTCAATTCATCCCCCGCATCCACGAAGGCAAACAACGTCTCAAGCTCGTGATACCCGTCATCCCGCCGCCGCCGCACATGCAGCGCCAGGTTGATCTTGGCATAGGCGGTTTCTCTCAAAGTCATGCCGATTCCCTGAAACGGAAGAAGCGCCGGAGCAACCCCCGACGCTTCTTTCGAACAACTGTCCTCCCGAATTACATATTCGGATAGTTCGGCCCGCCGCCGCCTTCAGGCGTTACCCACTCGATGTTCTGCGTCATATCCTTGATGTCGCAGGTCTTGCAGTGGACGCAGTTCTGGGCGTTGATCTGCAGGCGCGGGTTGCCTTCTTCCACGCCGACGTACTCATAAACCCCCGCCGGGCAATACCGTGCCTCAGGCCCGGCATAGATCGGCAGGTTGATCCTCGTCGGCACGGTGGGATCTTTCAGCACCAGATGGCACGGCTGATCTTCTTCGTGGTTGGTATAGGAGAACGCCACGCTGGTCAGCCGGTCGAACGTAATCACGCCATCGGGCTTGGGATAGGCGATGGGCTTGAACAGATCGGCGCGCTGCGTAGCCTCGGCGTCCTTGTGGTGCTTCATCGGCCTCCAGATGCCGAACCCGCCGATGGTGCGCAGCCACATGTCCGCCCCAGCCAGCACAGTGCCCAGTTCGCCACCGAACTTGGCCACCAAGGGCTGCGCATTCTGCACCTTCTTCAGTTCCTTGGCGATCCAGCTTTCGCGCACGGCGGCATCGTATTCCACCATGTCGTCCTTCTCGCGCCCGGCCGCAATCGCCACCACGATGGAATCGGCGGCCAGCATCCCGCTCTTCATCGCGGTATGGCTGCCCTTGATGCGCGGCACGTTGACGAAGCCTGCCGAACAACCGATCAGCGCACCACCGGGGAACGACAGGCGCGGCACCGATTGCCAGCCGCCTTCATTGATCGCCCGCGCGCCATAGGAAACGCGCCGTCCACCTTCCAGAATCGCGCGGATTTCCGGGTGCTGCTTCCAGCGCTGGAATTCCTCGAACGGATAGACATAAGGGTTCGCGTAATCGAGCGCGGTGACGAAGCCCAAGGCCACCTGATTGTTCGCCTGATGATACAGGAACCCGCCGCCCCAGGAATTCGATTCCGACAGCGGCCAACCCTGCGTGTGGATCACGCGCCCCGGAACATGCTTTTCCGGATCGATGTCCCACAGTTCCTTGATGCCGATGCCATAGACTTGCGGCTGGCAATCACGCTCCAGATCGAAGTGCGCTTTCAGCCGCTTCGTCAGATGCCCGCGCGCGCCTTCGGCAAACAGCGTGTACTTGGCATGCAGTTCCATGCCGGGCTGGTAATCGCCCTTCTTCTCGCCATCGCGGCCCACGCCCATGTCGCCGGTCGCCACGCCCATCACCGCGCCGCGTTCGTCAAACAGCACTTCGGCGGCGGGGAAGCCGGGGAAGATCTCCACGCCCAGTTCCATCGCCTGTTCAGCCATCCAGCGGCACAGGTTGCCCAGCGATCCGGTATAGTTGCCGTCGTTCGACAGGAACGGAGGCATCGGCCAGTGCGGAATGCCCATCTTGCCCGTCTTGCTCAGCACCCAGTGCCAGTTGTCCGTCACCGGCACTTCGGCCATCGGGCAGCCCATCGTGCGCCAATCAGGCAGCAGTTCGTCCAGCGCCTTGGGATCGATCACCGCACCCGAAAGGATGTGCGCGCCGATCTCCGAACCTTTTTCCAGCACGCAGACCGAAATCTCGGGATTGATCTGCTTCAGCCGGATCGAGGCCGCCAACCCAGCAGGCCCGCCGCCGACGATGACCACGTCATAGGGCATCGATTCCCGTTCGCTCATGCCTCGCTCACTCCCGACTTCAGACTAATTGCGTGATTGAATTCCAATTGTGCCTTGAAAGAGGCTACCGGCAAGGTCAAGACCGCAAATTAGACTGTAAGGAAGCATAGGTTGCCCGATACCGCTAACCAGCAAAGCCCGGATTGGAGCGCTGCCGTAACGGCGGCCTTCGATTGGTGGCGCGATGCGGGGGTGGACCACGCGTTCATCGATGATCCCCAAGACTGGCTGGCGCAAGTGCGCGAAGTGCCTGACACGGCTGCTCCTGCCCCCGTGAAGCCCCTGCGCGAACTGTCCGCAGAGCGCAGCGATTCGCCGCAGATTGCCAAAGTTGCCGATAAGTCGGGCTGGCCGCAGTCGCTCGATGCCTTCGCCCCGTGGTGGCTGGCAGAGCCTGCACTCGCCCCGGCAGGCCTGCGTCGCCTGCCGCCTATCGGCCCTGTCGGTGCCGATCTGATGGTGCTGGTGCCAATGCCCTCAGCAGATGACACCGACGCCCTGCTCAGCGGCCGCGCCGGGCGCCTGCTGGACGGTATTCTTGCGGCGTCCGGGATTGACCGTGCGCAGACTTATCTTGCCTCCGCCCTGCCCGCGCATGTTCCCATGCCCGATTGGCACATGTTCAACACCGCCGGACTTGGCGATGTCCTTTTGCATCACATTGCCCTTGTCGCGCCGCAACGGTTGCTGATTTTGGGCATATCAAGCATTTCAACGCTTCTCGGCCACGATCCGCCGAATATGGCTCTAAGTTTACGCGGTATTAATCAAGAGAGTTCACCAATCGCCGCCTTGCCGGCGTGGGATCTTGAGGCCATGCTGGCGCGTCCCGCCCTCAAAGCGGGGTTTTGGAGCAGATGGCTCGAATGGACAGGAACGGAAACGGTTTGAAACTGGGACGCGCCACAAAGTTGACGCTGGTCGCGCTGGTAGCGTCGACCGCTGCACTTTCCGCAGTGCCCGCACAGGCCAACAGCGCCGCCGTGGATTACTTCAGGGGCCGTGCCGCCCGCACCGCTGTGCCAACGCTCCTCAGCGCCGATGACCGCGGCTATTATAAGTCGCTGTTCTCGGCGATTGAGCAGGAAGACTGGACCAAGGTTCAGGCCATGTTTGCCCAGCGCAGCGATGGCCCGCTCCATACCGTCGCCCGCTCGCAATACATTCTCGCCGCCACTTCGCCAAAAGCGGAACTCGCGCCGATCACCGAAGTCCTTACCCGCGCGCCCGATCTGCCTTGGGCCGAACAGCTTGGCCGCCTCGCACTAAAGCGCGGGGCGAGCGAACTTCCAGACCTTCCGCAATCGCAGCGCTTCGTCTCGCTGCCCAACGTGTCCAAGCGCATCCGCCCGCGCTCGATCAGCGATGGCACGATGCCCGCCAGCGTCTCAGACGCCATACAGGACCGTATCAAATTCGATGATCCTGTCGGCGCGCGCCTTTTGCTCGATGGCATCGACGCCACACTGTCTTCCGATGCCCGCGCCGAATGGCGGCAGAAAATCGGCTGGGCCTTCTATATCGAGAATGATGACGCCACCGCCCGCGCCATCGCGCTCAGCGCTACCGAAGGCACCGGCCCGTGGGTTTCTGAAGCACACTGGACCGCAGGCCTCGCCAGCTTTCGCCTCGGCGATTGCCTCGCTGCTGCAGATTCGTTCGAGAAATCAGCAGGGTCTGCCCACAACGATGAACTGGCCTCTGCCGCCCACTATTGGGCAAGCCGCGCCTGGACGCGCTGCCGCAAACCGGAAAAAGTCTCGTCTGCATTGCGCAGCGCCTCGCGCTTCCGCGATACGCTCTATGGCATGATGGCGGTCGAAGCACTCGGCATGCGTGAAAGCCAGCCCTCTGCCGCGCCCGATTTTTCGACCAACGATTGGCAATCACTGCGCGATGTGCCGAACATTCGCACCGCTGTGCAGCTTGCCGAGATCGGCGAGGACGGCCTTGCCGACGAAGTGCTGCGCCATCAGGCGCGGATCGGAAATCCTGGCCAGTATGCTCCGCTCTCGCGCCTCGCCCGCGACCTTGGTTTGCCATCAACACAGCTGTGGATGGCCTATAACGCACCGTCTGGCGCCCGCCCGGACGAAGCTGCCCGTTTCCCGGCACCAAAGTGGACGCCGACCACTGGCTGGAAAGTCGATCCCGCACTGCTGTTCGCGCATTCGTTGCAGGAATCAAACTTCCGCACGTCTGTCACCAGCCCCGCCGGTGCCAAGGGCCTGATGCAACTGCGCCCCGGCACCGCGCGCGATATGTCCAAGGTCGAACCGATGATGGCCGGGCGCGACAAGCAGCTTGATCTGCCCGACGTGAACCTCGCCTTCGGCCAGCAATATCTCCAGCACTTGCGCGATAATGACGCCACGCAAGGCCTGCTGCCCAAGGTCATGGCCGCCTACAACGCCGGACCGCTGCCGATCAGCCGCTGGAACACCGAAATTCGCGGTGGCACTGATCCGCTGCTCTGGATGGAATCGATCCCTTACTGGGAAACGCGCGGATACGTCGCCATCGTCATGCGCAATTACTGGATGTATGAGCGGCAGGCGGGCGGCCCTTCGGAAAGCCGGATTGGCCTCGTTCAGGGAATGTGGCCGAAGTTTCCGGGGCTTGCCGGGTCTGAAAATGTTAGGATAGCATCGCGTGGCAATTGACACCTCGCGTGAGTTCAAGCCCGTCAACATCGCCCTGCTCACCGTTTCCGACACGCGCGGCCCCGACGAAGACACGTCAGGTGACATTCTGGCCGAACGCGTCAAGGCCAAGGGTCACCGTCTGGTCGCCCGCGCGATGGAGAAGGACGAGGCTGACCGCATCGTCAATCGTCTCAACAACTGGATCGATGATCGCGGTGTCGATGCCGTGGTCATCACCGGAGGCACTGGCCTGACCGGGCGCGACGTGACACCCGAAGCGCTGGAGCGCGTGAAAACCCGCGACATTCCGGGCTTTGGCGAACTGTTCCGTTGGCTTTCGTTCAAGACCATCGGCACCAGCACAATCCAGTCCCGCGCCTGCGCCGTCGTCGCACGCGGCACTTATATCTTCGCACTTCCCGGCTCGAACGGCGCGGTCAAGGATGGCTGGGACGGTATCCTCGATGAACAACTCGACAGCCGCAACCGCCCCTGCAATTTTGTCGAACTGATGCCAAGGCTGCTGGAAAAGTAGGCTTTTTCACGCACACTTGCACTATCGTTCCGCTTATGTTCTAAACCTGCCATGTCCATTCACGGCAGAGGTGCGCAATCGGCCCAGGTGCCCACCCGCTTCGGCCTCGCCACGCGTGAGGCTGACGGCGACTGGCTCGATGCGCGCGGGGAAATCGACGGTCCCGGCCCCAAGCTGCGCACCACCGTCACCGAAGAACACCCGCGCTCAATCCTCAGCTTCAACCAATCGCCCGACATTCCATTCGACCGCTCGGTCAACGCCTATCGCGGCTGCGAACACGGCTGCGTCTATTGTTACGCCCGCCCCAGCCACGCCTTCCACGATCTTTCGCCCGGCCTCGATTTCGAAACCAAACTTTTCGCAAAGCCCGATGCGGCAAGGCTTTTGCGCGAGACGCTGGCGAAAAGGAGCTACACTCCGGCCCCAATTGCGATGGGCACCAACACCGATCCCTACCAACCGATTGAGGGGCGCTACCGTATCACGCGGCAGGTGCTGGAACTCTGCCTTGAACTGCGCCATCCCGTTACGATCACGACAAAATCCGCCCGCGTGCTTGATGATCTGGACCTGCTGGCCGAACTCGCCAAACATCGGCTGACGGCGGTCGGGATCTCGGTCACCAGCCTTGATCCGCGCCTGTCCGGCTTGCTCGAACCGCGCGCATCATCGCCCCCCAAACGACTGGATGCGCTGGAAAAACTGGTGAGCGCGGGAGTCCCCACCCACGTCTCGGTCGCCCCGGTCGTCCCCGCGATCACTGACCACTTCATCGAAGCCATCCTCGAAGCCGCCGCCCAGCGCGGCGTCCGCTCCGCGAGTTGGATCATGCTGCGCCTCCCCCATGAAGTCGCCCCGCTGTTCCGAGAGTGGTTGGACACGCACTTCCCGGATCGCGCCGGGAAGGTCATGTCCATCGTCCAGCAGGTGCGCGGCGGGAAGGACAACGACGCGCAGTTTTTCACCCGGATGAAACCGCAAGGCACCTGGGCCGATCTCATCCGCACCCGTTACCGCATCGCCTGCCGCAAACACGGTATCGGCAAGGCCCATGTTGACCTTGATTGCACGCAGTTCAAAAAACCCAGCGCTGACGGACAGTTAGACCTGTTTTAGGGCGCGTTGGTGTCACTTAGGTGCAGTTAGGTGCATCTAGGTGCACTTCAGACAACCTCGCTCCAGTTGTACTCCCGGAACTGTTCGCGCAGGTCTTTTTTGCTTATTTTTCCGGTGCCTGTGTGCGGAATCTGGTCCACGAACGCCACCGCATCGGGCACCCACCACTTCGCCACGTGCTGCATCAGGAAAGCACGGATATCATCCTGCGAAACATCCATCCCCGGCTTGCGCACAACCACCAGCAAGGGCCGCTCATCCCACTTGGGATGGTGCACGCCGATCGCCGCAGCCTCAGCCACAGCAGGGTGCCCCACGGCGGCGTTTTCCAGTTCGACCGAGCTGATCCATTCGCCACCAGACTTGATCACGTCCTTGGTCCGGTCAGTCAGTTGCAGCGTGCCATCAGGATGAATCAGCCCGACATCGCCGGTATCGAACCATTGCCCCGCCACCACAGCGTCGGCCTCGGCCTTGAAGTAGCGCTTGACCACCCAAGGCCCGCGTACTTGCAGCGCGCCCGATGTAAGTCCATCGCGCGGCAGGACTTTTTCGGGATCGTCCAGATCGACGCAGCGGATTTCCACGCCGAACGGCGGCCGCCCCTGCATCGCCTTCACGCTGACCTGCTCGTCAAAAGAAAGCTCGTCCCAATCCCACGTTTCCGCGCCGGTCGTGCCGATAGGCGAAGTTTCCGTCATGCCCCATGCGTGCGCCACGCGGCAGCCTGCGCGCATGAAACGTTCAATCATCGCGCGGGGCATGGCCGAACCGCCGCAGACGACGGTTTTGAGGCTTTGCGGAATTTCCGTGCCAGTAGATTCAACGTGTTGCAGCAGCGCCAGCCACACCGTCGGCACGCCAGCCGAGCAGGTAACCTTCTCGCGGTTCATCAATTCGCACAGGACGGCGCCTTCATTCACCGCCGAATAGACGAACTTCGCGCCCGCCGCCGCGCCCGCCCAAGGCAGACCCCAACTGGCGGCGTGGAACATCGGCACGATCGGCAGCATGACCGAGCGGCAATCCATGCCGAACACCGGCGGGCTGATCGCGCTCAACGCATGGAGCATGGTCGAGCGGTGTTCGTAGAGCACGCCCTTGGGGTTGCCGGTGGTGCCGCTGGTGTAGCAGAGCATGCATGGGTCGCGCTCATCGCCATCGTACCATTCGGCCTGCCCGTCTTCGGCGCTGATCCATTCCTCGAAGTGAAGCGCAGGCTCGCTGCTGTCATAACAGATGTAGTGCTCAACCGTTGGCCAAAGGGGCTTCATGCGTTCGACAATCGGTGCCCACACTTTGTCGAACAGCATCACGCGGTCTTCGGCGTGGTTGACGATGTATTCCAGTTGATCGTCAAACAGACGCGGGTTCAGTGTGTGGAGAATTCCCCCGGCACCAACCGCACCATACCATGAGACGAGATGCCGGTGATGGTTCATCGCCAGCGTGGCGATGCGGTCTCCGGGTTGCACGCCCAGCTTGCGCAGCGCCTGCGTCATCCGCAGGGCATCGTGGCGGATTCCCGCCCAATTGGTGCGCGTTTCGCTGCCATCGGCCCAGCGGCTGACGATTTCGCGCGCGCCATGTTCGCGCGCGGCGTGATCGATCAGGTGGGTAACGCGCAGCTTCCAATCCTGCATTGCGCCCAGACTTTGGCCAAGCTGCTGCATATTCTCTCTCCCGATTGGCGTCTATTCGACGAGCCGCAGATGCCTTTCCGGTCTTGCGGTCAGCGCTACATTGGCAAGGCCTTCTATCGGAATCAATCGTTCGATTAAGTCACTGTCCAGTTTAAAATCATTGCCGAGCCGCACGAGCGGTTCTTTCGGCCCGCCAGTGCGCAGGCGCGCGAAGACTTCACCCTTGGCACCCTCCCCGCGCGGCAGGAGCAGGGCGAGTTCGGCGATGGCTTGCGGATTACTGACATCAAGCTTCAGCTGCATGTGTGAGGCACTGCTGACGGAGGCCAACGGCCTTGCGCCACGGACGGTGATACGCGGCGGCTCATCCGGGTTGGGTCGGTCAAGTTCCACATTCAGCAGCACGCAAGTGCCGTCCTTTGCCCATTGCTGGAATGGTTCGACCAGCGATTCTTCAAAGCAGGAGGCTGAGAACAGACCCGAATTGTCGGAGAAGTCGGCCATGACGAAGTCCTTGCCCTTCTTCGTCTTGCGCTTCTGCACGTTCTCCACCAGCGCTGCCATGACCGCACCGGAACGCCCGCCGGGTTCTCCTGTGCCAGTCATCAGGCTGCCATAGGACCGCGCGCCATTGGCCGATGCGACCGCGCGGTATTCCTCCACCGGATGCGCGGCGAAATAGAAGCCGAAGTTTTCGCGCTCTGCCGCCATCTGATCGGCCCGACTCCAGGGTTTGGCTTCGGCAAGCCGCGTGGCGGGGGCTGCGTGATCATCTCCGCCGAACAGGCCACCCTGCCCCGAGGTCCGTGAACGGGCAGCTTCATCGGCCACGGCCATCAGCAGTTCGCCATTGGCGATAACTTGGGCGCGGTTTGGCTCAAGCCCATCAAGCGCACCGCCTGCGGCCAAGGCTTCCAACTGGCGGCGGTTCATTGATCCGGCGGGAATCCGTTTGAACAGATCGTCGAGCGAGGCAAAGGGACCATTGGTTTCCCGCTCCGCCACGATCTGCTCCATCGCCTTTTCACCGACATTGCGCAGGCCCGCGAGTGCATAGCGCACCGCAAAGCCATCGCTGGTGCGCTCAACCGTGTATTCGGCTTCGGAATGATTGATGTCCGGCCCCGCCAGCGCGACGCCATTGCGGCGCATGTCATCCACGAAGATCGACAGCTTTTCCGACTGGTGCATGTCAAAGCACATCGAGGCGGCATAGAATTCATGCGGATAGTGCGTTTTCAGCCACGCGGTCTGATAGGCGAGCAGCGCGTAGGCGGCGGCGTGGGATTTGTTGAAGCCGTAACCCGCGAACTTGTCGATCAAATCGAACAGTTCGTTGGCCTTGCCCTTTTCAATGCCGGACACGGTCTTGCAGCCATCGGCGAACCGCTGGCGCTGCGCGTCCATTTCCTTCTGGTCTTTCTTGCCCATCGCGCGGCGCAGAAGGTCTGCATCGCCGAGCGAGTATCCGGCAAGGATCTGCGCGGCCTGCATGACCTGTTCCTGATAGACGAAAATCCCGTATGTTTCGGACAGAATGCCAGCCAGCTTTTCATGCGGGTATTCAATGGATTCCAGCCCGTTCTTGCGGCGGCCGAACAGCGGGATGTTGTCCATCGGGCCGGGGCGGTAGAGCGAGACGAGCGCGATAATGTCGCCAAAGTTGGTTGGCTTCACTGCTGCCAGCGTGCGCCGCATGCCTTCTGATTCCAGCTGGAACACGCCGACGGTATCGCCCGATTGCAGCAGCTTGTAGGTCTGCTCATCATCCCATGCCAGCGCGGACAGGTCGATCTCGATGCCGCGCTTGCCCATCAGGTCCACGGCTTTGCGCAGCACGGACAGCGTTTTCAGGCCGAGGAAGTCGAACTTGACGAGGCCCGCATCCTCGACATGCTTCATATCGAACTGCGTGACCGGCATGTCCGAACGTGGATCGCGGTAGAGCGGCACGAGCTGCGCCAGCGGGCGGTCACCGATCACCACGCCTGCCGCGTGGGTGGAGCTGTTGCGCGGCAGGCCTTCCAATTGCATCGCAAGGTCGATGAGGCGCTTGACCTCTGGATCGCGGTCGTACTCACGCTTCAGTTCCAGCACGCCATTGAGCGCGCGGGGGAGCGGCCAAGGATCGGTCGGGTGGTTGGGCACCATCTTGCACAGACGGTCAGTCTGGCCGTAGCTCATCTGCAGGATGCGGCCGGTATCGCGCAGCACGGCGCGGGCCTTGAGCTTGCCGAAGGTGATGATCTGGGCGACGTGGTCCAGCCCGTACTTGCGCTGGACGTAGCGGATCACTTCGCCGCGCCGCGTTTCGCAGAAGTCGATATCGAAGTCTGGCATGGAAACGCGTTCGGGGTTGAGGAAGCGTTCGAACAGCAGGCCAAGCTTGATCGGATCAAGGTCTGTAATGGTCAGCGCCCATGCCACCAGCGACCCTGCGCCCGATCCGCGCCCCGGCCCCACCGGAATGCCCTGATCCTTGGCCCATTTGATGAAATCGGCCACGATCAGGAAGTAGCCGCCGAAGCCCATACGGTTGATGATGCCGACTTCGAATTCGAGCCGGTCACGGTAGCCGATGACCTCTTCCCACACGCCCGCGACATTGAGTTGCGGGTAGTCGGCCGGATCGGGTTGCGCATCGGGGCCGAGGCACAGCAGGCGTTCGAGTTCTGCGTGGGCGGCTTCGGGGTAATACGGCAGCAGCCGCAGGACGAGGCCCTTTCGGCTGTCCGCCGCGCACATCCGCGCCTCGCCTTCCTGATCGCCGGCAAGGCTGGGCAGGATCGGCTTGCGCTTGGGTGGCATGACCGCGCAGCGCTGCGCCACGACGAGCGTATTGGCGATGGCTTCGGGAAGATCCTTGAACAGTTCCTCCATCACCTCGGCCGGCTTGATCCACCATTCCCTGCTGGAACGCGGGCGTTCTGTGCTGTCGACGTGGGTGGAACTGGCGATGCAGAGCATGGCATCGTGCGCATCGTAAAAGCTGCGTTCGGCAAAGCGCGCGGGGTTTGTGGCCACCAGCGGCAGATCGCGGGCGTAGGCGAGGTCAATCAGCGCTTCTTCGGCAGCTTCTTCCTGCGCATCGTTGCGGCGGGCGATTTCAATGTAGAGTCGCTGGGGGAACAGTTCCTGCAGCCGGTCGAGATAAGCCTCGGCGGCGGCCTGCTGGCTTCCGGCGAGCAATTGCACCAGCGCGCCTTCTCCGGCGGCAGTCAGGCAGATCAGACCATCGGTGTGGCCGACCAGATCGGCCAGCGTGATGTGTGCTTCGAATTCGAGCGGGCGATCCAGATGTGCGCGGCTGACGAGGTGGCACAAGTTGTCGTACCCGGCGGAATCCTGAGCGTACAGCGCCAGCCAGTCAATCGTCGGCGCGGCGGGACCGAAGCCGGTTGCGGCACCTTCCCGGTCTGGCCGGGCGACGGCGAGCATCGTGCCGATGACCGGCTGCACGCCCATATCCTTGCACGCCTTGGCATAGGCGACGCTGCCGTAGAGGCCGTTGCGGTCGGTAATGGCGGCAGCGGGGAAGCCGCGTTCTGCCGCCGTTTTGGTGATGGCCTTCGGATCAATCGCGCCATCGAGCATCGTGTAGGAGGAGAAGATGCGAAGCGGGACGAATTGGGCGTGGGGCATGGGATGCAAGGTAGCAACTTGCGGCCGGATTCAGGAGGGGGGAGTGGCAATCATCCCCAACTGTTTCAGGGCGAATTGCGTCCCCGCGAAGGCGGGGACCTTGGTGGTGTTGTGGAACCTCACCGTAAATCGACTGAGGCCCCCGCCTTCGCGGGGGAGCAGGTTGGCTGAAATCAGAGCAGCTTTTCGATGTCCTTGGCGATGCTTTCCGGCTTGTCCGTCGGGGCATAGCGGCGGACGACCTTGCCATCGCGGCCGATCAGGAACTTGGTGAAGTTCCACTTCACCGCCTTGGTGCCAAGCACCCCGGGTGCCTCTTTCTTGAGCCAGTCATACAACGGGTCGGCACTATCGCCGTTGACGTCGATCTTGGCCATCAGCGGGAAGCTCAGGCCGAAGTTGACCTTGCAGAAGCTTTCGATCTCGTCCGCCGACCCGGGTTCCTGACCGCCAAACTGATTGCAGGGAAAGGCGAGGACTTCGAAGCCTTTGTCGCCGTAGTCCTTCCACAGCTTTTCAAGGCCATCGTATTGCGGGGTGAACCCGCATTTGGAGGCCGTGTTGACGACCAGCAGGACTTTGCCCACTTTCTCGGACAGGTCGATCATCTCGCCGTTGGGCTTCTTCGCCTTGAAATCGGCGATGGTGGTGGGTTCGGTCATGTCAGGCCCTCCTGCTTGGCGAGTTCGAGCATTTCGGTGACGTTGAGCGATTTGCCCCCGCTTACGTCGAGTACCAAGCGGGCGCGGCGGCTGGCGTCCATTGCGGCTACGTCTGCGACAAGATCGCGCAATGGGCCTTTTTTCAGCACACTGAAATTGTACTGCATTTCCGAACCCGCGTCGTCGCGCTCGTGCAGCGTCGCCTCGGCATTCCAATCAAGACCGGACATGAATTCTCCCCTTGTTGTGCAAATGGTTCGCACGACAAGGGGAGCGGATCAACGGTAAATCGGGTCAGGCGGGAAAGTCGTCCCGGTGCGCGAGGCTGGCTATTTCGGCAGCGGAATACTGGCGGTCGCCGCTCTTTTCGATGACGAGCGTCGCGCGCTCGCTTTCGGGCATGCGGCTCACCAAGCGGACCATTTCAGCGAAAGTGCCGGAATGAAGTGAAGCGAAGCCGTGGAAGACGCCGTCAGCGGCCTCACGGCGAATGACGGTGGCATGGTCTGACCAGAAGGAAGCGGCATCGGCAGCTTCGGCGCGGATCGTGGTGTTCATGGGGACGATCTCCTTTGCGCTGTGAAACGCGCCAACGAGACCTTGTATCCCTATTCCAGCACGCCTTCGTGCAGGCGCACAACGCGATCCATGCGCAGGGCAAGGCGTTCGTTGTGGGTGGCGATCAGGGCGGAGCTGCCCTCGCCCCGCACGAGCTTGAGGAACTCCTCAAGCACACGGTCGGCCGTGGCTTCATCAAGGTTGCCGGTGGGTTCGTCTGCCAGCACCAGTTCGGGGCTGTTGGCGAGCGCGCGGGCAACTGCGACGCGCTGTTGTTCGCCGCCGGAAAGCTGGCTGGGGCGATGATCGAGCCGCTGGGCGAGGCCGAGCGCGGTGAGCAGTTCGGTGGCGCGGGCGTCAGCTTCGGCGCGTGTTTTGCCGGCGACCATCTGTGGCAGGACCACGTTCTCCATCGCGTTGAAATCAGGCAGAAGGTGGTGGAACTGATAGACGAAGCCGAGGTGATCGCGGCGCAGCGTGGTGCGGGCATCGCCTGAAAGCTCCGACGCTCTTGTCCCGGCAATCTCGATCAGACCGGAAAAGCCGCCTTCGAGCAGGCCGATGGCTTGCAGCATGGTGGACTTGCCCGAGCCGGACGGCCCGAGCAGCGCGACGATCTCGCCGGGCTGAATATCGAGGTTCACGCCGCGCAATACGTCGATGGTCACACCGCCCTGGCTGAACGAGCGGCGCAGGTCTTTGAGGCGGACTACGGGGCTTTTGGCCACTGGATCACTCATAACGCAGCACCTGAACGGGGTCCGTGCTCGCGGCCTTGAGTGCCGGGTAGAGCGTGGCGAGGAAGGAGAACAGCAGGGCCATCAGGCAGATCGTGGTGATCTCTACCGGGTCCGACCGGCTTGGCAGTTCGGTGAGGAAGCGGATCGAGGGATCCCACAGGTTCTGCCCGGTGATCCACTGCACTGCATTCACGATGGGCTGCCGGAAGAACAGGAAGACGAACCCGAGGCCGAGGCCGGACAATGTGCCGAGAGCGCCGATAACGAAGCCGATGGTCACGAATATCTTGAGCAGGCTTTTGCGGGTGGCGCCCATCGTGCGCAGGATCGCAATGTCCCGCGTTTTGGCGCGGACCAGCATGATCAGCGACGACAGAATGTTGAACACGGCCACCAGCACGATGATCGACAGCACGATGAACATGGCAACGCGCTCTACCGCCAGAGCCTCGAACAGGCTGGCGTTGATCGTCTTCCAGTCGGTGACGACGGCGACGCCTTCAAGCTGCTTGGTGATGGGGGCAAGCGTTTGCGAGACGGTATCGGCGTTGGTGGTGGTCACCTCGATCATGCCGATGGAATCGCCGGTCAGCAGCAGCGTTTGTGCATCGGATATGGGCATGACGACATAGGCGTTGTCGTAGTCATAGACGCCGACTTCAAAGATTGCCGCGACCACATAGCCGATTTCACGCGGGACGGTGCCGAACGGGGTGGCGCGGCCCTGCGGGTTGATGATGGTGATGGTATCGCCCACCCGCGCACCAAGGTTCTGGGCAAGGCGTGAACCGAGTGCGATGTTGCCCGAGGCGGGGCGGAGCGAAGCAATCACACCATCGACGCGCTTGTCCTCAAGCCGTTTGATATCGCCATCGGTATTGCCGCGCACCAGCACGGCTTCGACACGACCGTTGAAGCTGGCGAGCAGGGGCTGTTCGATCAGCGGCGAGGCGTGGGTGACGCCGGGTGTGGCTTCCACCTTCTTCAGGATGTCCTGCCAGTTTTCCAAGCGTCCGCCATAAGCCTGAATGATCGCGTGGCCATTGAGCCCCACGATCTTGTCGAGCAGTTCGGCGCGAAAGCCGTTCATCACGCTCATCACGATGACAAGGGCAGCCACCCCAAGCATGACCGCAACAAGGCTGATCCCGGCGACGAGGGCGATGAACGCCTCTCCCCTGCCCGGCAGCATGTAGCGCTTGGCGATGGTCCATTCGAAAGGAGAGAGGATCAAGCAGCGGCCCTTTGGAAACGGTTTGCCGATTGCGCGCACGGAGCGACGCTGGCGGTTGCCGATGTAGGGGCATGCTGCGCAAACGGCAATGGGCAGCAATGCTCGCCGCCCGTCACGCCACCGGGCGCTGGCTTTCCAGTTCGGCAATGCGTGCTCGCATCTTGCGCATCTCCAGCACGCGTTTTGCCCGTTCGCATTGCAACGGCAGGGATGTGAGGACGGTTACTGCCACATAGAGCTGGAAGAACTGCAGCCGATCCCCCATCGACCAGTCCATCGCAGCGATTGGCCCCTGCCCCGTGAACGTCATCGATCCACCAATCAGCATCAGCAGGACCGGCAACAGCATCAGGATAGCGCTGGGCTGGGTTGCCGCGCAAACGACGATATAGATTAACGGAAAGACGAGCAGCGGACGCATATCCAGTGAGAACGCGGTCACCGTTACCAAGATGAACGCACCAACCACAAGCGTAGCCTGCGGAAGCATTTCGCGCGGGGGCAGGAAGCTTCGGCCACGCCCAAGGCGGCTGTATATGAAGTGAAACACCGGCAGACAGGCGAGCAGACCGAGCGAATGCCCGATAATCCAGCGGGTGAAGTTTTCGACCACTGGCTGATCGTAGATCAACCATGCGGTGAAAGCGCCAGCAGCTCCCGACAGCAGTGGGACCGTCAGGACGATGCCGACATAGAATGATGCGACCCATTCGAGCGTTTCGAAAGGCCAGAAGGCCTTGGTTATGCGCCGCCAGATTACAGCCGCGCTGGCCGCTTCGAAAATGTTGATGATAGCCAGCGGCAGTGCCGCCCCCCAACCGAAACCCCACAGCCCGGTTGCCAGGCCGCTGGCCGCCGCACTGCTGATGAGCCACGGTGTCCAACGGTGTTCAGGCAAATGCAGCAGTCGCCCGGCCAGCATGGCACTGGCGATCCACACCATCGCCACGCCGCCGGTAAATCGGGCAAACGAGACTGAGCACGCCGCCAGCGCAAGATAGGTCAGCGCAACTCCGGCGGGACAGGCAAGAAATCGAGCAAGGCGCATTTTGCGTGGATGAACGATTTTGATTAAGATTTCACATCTTGGGCGCTGTCGCGGGTATGCCATCCCGTTGAGCTACAGCGCCCCACAACCTTGCACTTGCCATTGTGGGCAAACGTCGCCATTTGAGCGCCAGCAATTGGCCGGCGCGTATGCGCCCATGCGAGTCCACGGGACCAATGACATCAAATAGCGATTTTTTCGACGCCACGCCGTGGGATGTTGGGCCAGCGCACAGCGACGGCGATGACGACAAGCTGCGCGAAGAGTGCGGCATTTTCGGCGTACTCGGCGTTCGTGACGCTGCGGCGACAGTTGCGCTGGGCCTCCACGCGCTGCAGCATCGCGGGCAGGAAGCCGTTGGCATCACCAGCTTTGACGGGCAGGAGTTCTATTCGCGCAAGGGCATTGGCCACGTTGCTGCGAATTTCTCCACCGGATCAGCCATAGCTGAACTGCCCGGTGTGATGGCATCGGGCCACGTGCGCTACTCCACCACGGGTGGCGCGGGCCTCCGCAACGTGCAGCCGCTGTTTGCCGATCTTGCATCGGGCGGCTTTTCCATCGCGCACAATGGCAACATCTCGAACGCGATGTTCCTGAAGCGCGATCTGGTGCGCAAGGGCGCGATTTTCCAGTCGACATCAGACACCGAGGTGATCATTCACCTTGTGGCGACAAGCCGTTACCCGACGCTGCTCGATCGCTTTGTCGATGCACTGCGCCTGGTCGAAGGCGCCTATTCGCTGATCTGCATGACGCCGCAGGGCATGATCGCCTGCCGCGACCCCATCGGCATCCGTCCGCTGGTGATGGGCAAGCTGGGCGATGCTATCGTGTTCGCCAGCGAAACCGTGGCCTTGGACGTGGTTGGTGCAGATTTTGTCCGCGAAGTGGAGCCGGGCGAGCTGATTCAGGTCGATCTTGACGGCAAGCTCAGCAGCCATCGTCCCTTCGGCACACCCGATGCGCGGCCATGCATCTTTGAACACGTCTATTTCAGCCGCCCGGATTCGGTCATGGGCGGGCACTCGGTCTATCAGGTGCGCAAGGCCATTGGCGAGCAGCTGGCGATTGAAAGCCCTGCTGACGCCGATCTGGTGATCCCGGTGCCCGACAGCGGCGTTCCTGCAGCGCTTGGCTATGCCCAGCAGTCCGGCATTCCGTTCGAGCTTGGCATTATCCGGTCGCACTATGTTGGCCGGACATTCATCCAACCCTCGGATGGCGCACGCAACGCCGACGTGAAGCGCAAGCACAACGCAAACCGCGCACTTGTGGCGGGCAAGCGGATCGTGCTGATCGACGATTCGATCGTGCGCGGCACCACCAGCCTCAAGATCGTGCAGATGATGCGCGATGCGGGCGCAGCCGAAGTCCACATGCGCATCGCCAGCCCGCCGACCGAGCATTCGTGCTTTTACGGTGTCGACACGCCCGAGCGTTCAAAACTGCTTGCAGCGCGCATGGACGTGGCGGCGATGGCCGAGTTCATTCATGCCGACAGCCTTGCCTTCGTTTCCATCGACGGGCTTTACCGTGCCGTGGGCGAGACCGAACGCAACAAGGCGCGGCCGCAGTATTGCGATGCCTGCTTCAGCGGCGAATACCCCACGCGGCTGACCGACATGGCTGAGCGCGACAATCCTGATCAGCTTTCGCTCCCGGTCGGCAAGGTTGCCTGACATGAGCATGACCGGCCAGACCGCACTGGTTACCGGTGCAAGCCGGGGCATTGGCGCGGCAACCGCCAAAGCACTGGCTGCTGCGGGCGTACACGTGATCCTTGTGGCGCGTAGTGCCAAGGAACTGGAGAAGATCGAGGAAGAGATCTTCGATGCAGGCGGCAGCGCCACGATTGCGCCGGTCGATCTGGCCGAGCCGGACGGTATCGCCCGCCTCGCCACTGCTATTTCGGGACGCTGGACGGCGTTGGACGTGCTGGTCATCAATGCCGCCGCTTTTCCCACGCTCACGCCGGTTTGGCAGATCGATGCGCGCGAATTCAATCAGGCGCTGACGCTGAATGTGCTGGCAACGCAGGCCCTGCTCGCCGGGTTTGACGGTATGCTGCGCAAAAGCAAGGACGCCCGAGTTATCGGCGTAACCAGCAGCGTGGGAGCCAGCCCGCGCGCCTATTGGGGTGCCTATGGCGCGTCCAAGGCAGCGTTTGACACTCTGCTCAATTGCTATGCGCAGGAAGTGCGCAATACCGCATCGATCCGCGTGGCTGTGGTCGATCCCGGCGCAACCCGTACCAAGATGCGCGCCAAGGCCTATCCGGGCGAAAATCCTGACAGCGTGAAGCCACCGGAAGCGGTGGCTGACGCCATCGTGGCGCTTCTTGGTGAACAGTTTGCCAGTCCACACCGCATCCGCGTTAACCAGGATTGATAACGCACAATTAACAAGCAGGGCCGATTCTTGACGTCGGTTTGCCGGACAGTTTCCGGCAAGCAGATGACGTCAACGGGTCAAGGATGCCCCGCATGAATGCGACGGACTGGAACACGGAAGTTTACGGGCAAGCCGCGCTGGAAGATCGCAGCGCGCAGCGGCAACGGATAAACATTCCGGCAACCCTGCGCCCGTCCGGAGGGCAAAGCTTCAAAACCGTAGTACTCGACCTATCGCTTGGCGGATTTTGCGCCAACGCAGTGCAGCGGATACCCATTGGCAATCGCTGCTGGCTGACGCTGCCGGGAATGGAAAGCCTGCAGGCAGACGTGGTCTGGTGGGATGCCGGCCGCGTCGGCTGCGCGTTTGCCAATCTGCTCAGCCCGATGGCGCACGACAATGTTCTTGCGCGCTATCGCGGCGATGGCGTGTTCAGACGGCTTTGATCAGCGTCACCTGACTGACGTTGATACCCCCGCCCCTGAAGCCGCCCTCGCAATACATCAGGTAATAGCGCCACAGATCAACAAAGCGCGGATCGAAGCCGGGCGGCAGGCGGTCTTCATCAACCGCGCGATCCAGACTATCGCGCCACAACCCTAGCGTGCGGGCATAATCAAGGCCGAAATCTTCGCGCTCCTGCCACGTCAGTCCGCGTTCGCGCGCAAGCTGCGAAAACTCGCTTTCGCTGATGAGCAACCCGCCGGGGAAAACGTAGGCCTGAATGAAATCGGCACTGCTGGCGTAGGCTTCAAACAGATCATCGCGGATGGTGATGTACTGCAGCGCGGCGCGCCCGCCCGGTTTCAGGCAGCGGGCAAGGCAATCGAAGTAGGATGGCCAGTATTCACGGCCTACTGCCTCAACCATTTCCACGCTTGCGATGGCATCGAATGTGCCGGTCACGTCGCGATAATCCTGATGGCGATATTCGATGCCGGACAGGCCTGAGGTGACGAGTTCGTCCCGTGCCCATTCGATCTGTTCATCTGACAGGCTGATGCCGGTCACCTGCGCGCCAGTGGTTTCGGCAAAGCGCCGCGCGAGGTAGCCCCAGCCGCAGCCGATTTCCAGCACTTCGCTGCCGGGCTTCAAGTCGAGCCGCGCGGCGAGGCGATCTACCTTGTTGGCCTGCGCTTGCGCCAGTGGGGCATCTGCTGCGATCCCTTGCCACAGTGCGCTGGAATAGCTCATCGTCCGGTCCAGCCACTGGCGGTAGAAATCGTTGCCCAGATCATAGTGTGCCGCAATGTTGCGGCGGGCTTGCTCGCGCGAATTCTTGCGCAGAAAATTCAGCGCACGCCCTGCCAGCCGCCACGGCCCCTTGGCGCGCCCTACATCGCCCAGCGTGGACGCATTGCGCATGAACAGGTCGAAGATCAGCACCGGATCCGGGCTTTCCCACTCACCCGCAACCCACGCTTCGTACCATCCGATGGAACCGGCGGTGGCAAGGCGGATCAAGGCGTTCCAGCTTTTGAGGTGGATGCGAGCGACCGGCCCTTCGCCATGCCCGCCAACGCTGCGTTGTTCACCGTCGGGCAGCGTGGCGTGAATCGTGCCTTGCACCAATCCCCGGTCGATACGGTCAACAACCTTGCTGAAAGAACCGGAAAACAGGTGCGCCAACCAGCGACCAGCGGCGGACATATTCCACCCTCCGGCAACCAGATGCCCTCCCCTCGTAGGCGTCTGCGTGTTCATCATGTCGATATGTCGTCCGGTGACGTAACGTGCAAGGTCAACTGGCAGCTTTCCCGGAAGCTTTCATGGCGTCATGGGCCGAAAGGGCACGTGCGCGGGCCTGAACATGGGGGATAATCTTGGCCGAATAGCCACGTGGCGGGAACACCGGGTCGTGGATATCAGCATCCGGCAAGTGCGCCAGTTCGGGCACCCATTGCCGGATATAGCCTGCCGCATCAAACTTTGGCGATTGCGTTAGCGGGGCCATGATCCGCACGAACATGTTGGAATCAACGCCCGTGCCCGCTGTCCACTGCCAGTTGACGGCGTTGGAGCCGTAATCGGCATCGACAAGCGTGTCCCAGAACCAGCGCTCACCCTCACGCCAGTCGATCAGCAGGTGCTTCACAAGGAAGCTGGCAGCGATCATGCGCACGCGGTTGTGCATCCAACCGGTGTGCCACAATTCGCGCATCCCTGCATCGACGATGGGGTATCCCGTGCGGCCCTGTTGCCATGCTTTGAGGTCTGCCGCTTCGTCGCGCCACGGAAGCTGGTCGTAGGCTTCGCGCGCGTTTTTTGTGCCGTAATCGGGGAATTGCACGATCACATTTTGCGCATAATCCCGCCAGCCCAGTTCACCGAGGAACACGTCAACCGAGCCGCCCGAATCGGCGACGCGGTGCCAGATCGTGGCGGGGGAAATCTCGCCGAAATGCAGATGCGGCGAAAGGCGCGAGGTGCCTTCCTGCGATGGCAGATTGCGGCATTCGCCATAGCGGCGCGCGTTGTCTTCGAAGGCGTCGAGCCGGGCAAGCGCGCCAGCCTCACCCGGGGTCCATTCGTTGCGCATGCCGCCTGCCCAATCGGGTTTGGTCGGCAGCAGGTTCCAGTCTTGCAGCGCATCGCTTTCGGGCCAGATATTGGGTGCAATGAGGCCGGCGGGGGCAGGACACGGCAGTGCGGGTGGCATCCGCTCTTTCAGCGCTTTCCAGAACGGCGTGTAAATCTTGTAAGGTGCGCCACTGCCGGTGCGGATTGTGCCCGCTGGGGCGAGGTAGTTGCCGTGATGAAGTTCGAGACGCAGAGTTTTAGCGACTGCCTTCTCGGCGTTGCGCCACCACGGTTCGTAGTGATGCAGGGCATGGACCACCCGCGCGCCTGTTTCACGGCGGACAGCAGCAAGCTCCTCGTGGCATTTGCCTCGGCGCAGGATCAGGCGGGAGCCAAGCTGGCGTAAGCTTTGATCGAGGCTCGAAAGGCTTTGGTGCAACCACCAGCGCGAAGCACCGCCCATTCTGCGATGTTTGGGCGCGTCATCATCCAGCACATAGACCGGAATCACTGGCCCTTCGGAGGCAGCAGCCAGAAGCGCAGCCTGATCAGAAAGGCGGAGATCGCGGCGGAACCAGACGATGACAGGATCGGGTACAAGATCAGACATTGACCTAGTTTGGCCCCTGCGCCCTACTCTTTCCACCCTCGCCGACGTGCCCCTTGGGACAGGTTCAGGGTTTTGCGCAGGCGTTGCGGTCAAGCGCAACGGATGCCGTAGCCATGAAGCTTTCGCGCATTTCAGGCGCAGCAAAACGGGCGTCGCCGAAGGTGACCACCGCCGTGCAGCCCTGCCGCTTTACCGAAGCAAACGGCATTTGCGACCAATCCAGAAAATCGCGCACTTCGTGTGTGGCAAGGGCGGCACGCTTCACCACGGGATCAGCCATGTTGTCCGGCCTCATATCCTTCCGGTCAAAGAGCGACGTTGGATGGGCAATGAGATCGAACTGCGCTCGCCCGATCATGCCGTCCTGCCGCCAGATCACCTCGCGCTGCCAGAATCGCAGCGGCCCGGGCGAGGCGAATACGCGGTCAGGATGCGGATACGGTGCCGACATGCGCAGAGCATCATCCGCCAGCCGCGAAATGGCGATGTTGACCAGGATGAAGCCAACCGTTGCTGCCAGCGCAGCCACAGCAGCCCAGCCCCTCAACTTGCGCCGTGCGCCCCAGATGCCAAGCCCAAGGAAAGCCAAGACCCAGGGCGAGACGATGAACAGCCCATCGGTATGGAACCAGCGTTCACTGAGCGGCGACATCAGTTGCACCGCATAGACGTTCTGCAGATCGAGCAGCGGGTGCGTGAGCGCGCCAAGGTAGCACAGCGTAACCAGCCAGCCGAAGTGCATAGGCGGCGCGCTGCTCGCAATCCGTCCTTGCCCTTGCTGCCAGCGATCCAGCAACCACAGCAGCCCTGCCAGCAGCGGCGGCATGAGCAGCACTCCGCCGACCAGCCCATGCGTGAACCCGCGATGCATCGCCAGCGGCGCCCACGGCACCCAGCCGAAGAACACATCGATATCCGGCATGTTGGCTGCCAGCACGCAGGCGGCAAGGCCCTTGCGCGTCCGATGCTTCAGGCCCGTTTCGGCAAGCGTCAAGCCGACAAGGCTGTGGGTCAGATTATCCATTCGACAGACTCATGAAAAAGGCCGCAGGGGCGCGACAGTGTCACATCCTTGCGGCCTTATGCATTCAGTTGAAGCAGTTTCAGATCGGATCAGCCGCCGTGCCGCTGACGGTCCAGGTCTGGCCTTTGCCGAGCAGCTTGGCCAGGTTGGCGTCCTTGCCCTTGCGAGCCTGTTCGTCTTGCCCCAGCAGCACCGTTTCATAGGTCGGGCGTGGATCGTCGTAGATCACGCCCAGTGCCATCGGGAATGGGCCGAACGGCATTTCCACCAACATGTGCGCTAGCGCGCGGTTCTTCACATTGTGGACGATCACGCCAGCCGCCTGCCAGTCGCCATCAACAACATCGACGACCTTGAGGCTGAGCGTCTCCATGTCGAGCGCGATGCCCCGCACGCCGCCGGACTTTTCCGAGCCGAACAGCATCGGCTCCCCATCGGTGAGCCACAACTGGTTCTGGTCGGCAACGCCTTTGGCGACGAAATCGTCGAAGCGGTCCTTGTTGTAGACGATGCAGTTCTGGAAGATTTCCACGAAAGACGCGCCCTTGTGGGCGTGGGCCGCCTTGAGCACGGCAGACAGGTTCTTCGACACGTCGTAGGCCCGCGCGATGAAGCGCGCGCCCGAACCAAGCGCGAAAGCGCAAGGCAGCGCAGGACGGTCAACCGAACCCAGCGGCGACGTAGGCGAATTGGTGCCCTCACGGCTGGTGGGCGAGAACTGGCCCTTGGTCAGGCCGTAGATCTCGTTGTTGAACAGCAGGATCTGCACGTTCACGTTGCGACGCAGAATGTGCATCGTGTGGTTGCCGCCGATGGACATGCCATCGCCGTCGCCAGTCACCAGCCATACGTCGAGGTCCGGGTTGGCCAGCTTGATACCAGTGGCAAACGCCGGCGCGCGGCCGTGGATCGTGTGGAAGCCGTAGCTTTCGATGTAGTACGGGAAACGGCTTGAGCAGCCGATGCCGCTGACAAACACGGTGTTGGCAGGGTCTGCACCCAGTTCCGGCAGCGTGCGCTGTACCGCCTTGAGGATCGCGTAATCACCGCAACCCGGGCACCAGCGTACTTCCTGATCGGTTTCCCAGTCCTTGAGCGTGGTCTGGACCGCGATCTTGGTCATCTCGTTCATGGGTTTACACTCTTGATGCTGGGCAGTTGCGTCTTGTCGGCGTCGACCTCGCCGCCAACGTCGCCGCCAAGGGCGGCAACGATTGCCTCTTCGATTTCCGCGATGGTGAAAGGCTGGCCGCTGGTCTTGTTGAGCGGCTGTGCATCGATCAGGAACTGGTCGCGCAGCACGGTCTTGAACTGGCCGGTGTTCATTTCGGGCACCAGCACTTTGTCATACCCCTTGAGCAGATCGCCAAGGTTCGACGGCATCGGCCAGATGTGGCGAACGTGGACATGGCTGACGTCCAAGCCCTTGCGGCGCGCACGGCGTACAGCCTGATAGATCGGGCCATACGTGCTGCCCCAGCCGACGACCACAAGCTTGCCCGACGTTTCGCCATGCACGACTTCCTGCAGCGGGATCGTGTTGGCCACGCCGTCAACCTTGTCACGCCGTGCATCGGTCATGATCTGGTGGCTGGCTGGTGAATAGTCGATGTTACCCGTGCCGGGGTTCTTCTCGATCCCGCCGATGCGGTGCATCAGGCTTGGAGTACCCGGCTTGATCCACGGACGCGCGCCCTTTTCATCGCGGGCAAAGGGCAGCAACTCACCATTCGGGCCATTCTTTTCACCAAGGAACTTGGCGGGGAACGGCTTGATGCTGGCGGGATCTGGCACCTTCCACGGCTCAGCCGCGTTGGCGATGTAGCCATCGGTGAGGACCATGACCGGGGTCATGTACTGCACCGCGATGCGAACCGCCTCAATCGCCACTTCAAAGCAGTCCGAAGGACTACGCGCGGCAATCACCGGCATAGGCGCATCGCCATTGCGGCCATAGACTGCCTGATAGAGGTCCGACTGCTCAGTCTTGGTCGGCAGGCCGGTGGACGGGCCACCGCGCTGCGAATTGACGATGACCAGCGGTAGCTCGGTCATGATCGCAAGGCCCATCGCCTCACCTTTGAGCGCAATGCCGGGGCCAGACGATGACGTAACGCCAAGCTGGCCGGCGTAGCTCGCACCAATGGCCGAAGCGATTGCGGCGATCTCGTCTTCCGCCTGGAAGGTGGTGACGCCATATTCCTTCAACCGTGCAAGGTTGTGCAGAATGGCCGAGGCGGGCGTGATCGGATAGCCGCCGAAGAACATCGGCAGCTCAGCAAGCTGTGCCCCTGCAACCAGACCAAGGCTGATCGCCTCTGCGCCGGTCACGGTGCGGTAAAGGCCCGGTTCGCTCTCAACCGGAGCGATATGATACTGCTTGAGCGGGCCTGCCAATTCAGCCGTTTCGCCATAGGCATGGCCAGCGTTCAGCGCCGCGACGTTGGCCTCGGCCAGCACCGGGTTCTTGCCGAACTTCGCATTCAGCCAGTCAATCAGCGGCTGCCGGTCACGGTCGAACATCCACAGCGCAAGGCCCAGCGTCCACATATTCTTGCAGCGCAGGGCTTCCTTGTTGCCAAGGCCGAATGGCTTCACGGCTTCGAGAGTCAGCGCCGAAATGTCGAACGCCAGCAGCTGCCACTTTTCAAGGCTGCCATCCTCGAGCGGGTTGACCTCGTACTTGGCCTTTTCAAGGTTGCGCTTGTTGAACTCACCCGTGTCGGCAATGATCAGACCGCCAACCTTCAGCGCGCCAACGTTTGTCTTCAGCGCCGCCGGGTTCATCGCCACCAACACGTCGGGCTGATCGCCCGCAGTGTCGATCTCGGTCGATCCGAAGTTGATCTGGAAAGCAGAGACGCCAAACAGCGTGCCTTGCGGCGCGCGGATTTCTGCCGGAAAGTCCGGGAAGGTCGCCAGGTCATTGCCCGCCAGCGCAGTGGAAAGCGTGAACTGACCGCCGGTCAGCTGCATGCCATCGCCCGAGTCTCCGGCAAAACGCACGACCACCGCTTCGGGATTGGGAGTGTCCTTGCCGCCCGTCAGCGCATCTGGTCCATCAACAAGTGTAGCCATATCGTCCTCTGCTGTGCGCCGGGAGTTTCACCCGGTGCTGAAACGCGCCTATGCCTGTGCCGCCCCGTTCGCAAAGAAGAAAAACTGCGCGTGGCGAAAAATCCTCCTGCGCTCTTGATTCCGAACGCGCTTGCCGGTCAAGTTGCAAAAGCAAACTTACCGCGCTGTTTATAACGAATCCCATCAAGGGGACGAGGAACGTCATGACCGATCACACCACCCACTACGTGCGCCCCGATGTGCAGGCTTTCCTTGGCTTCCTGAACAGTACCGGCGCGCCGCCGATGAGCGCATTGCCACTGGCCGAAGCGCGGGCCGGCTACATCGCGATGGGCCAAGTGGCCGAAGCTGATCCGCGCGAACTGGCGGTAATCCGTGATCTGACTTGCTCAGGCCCTGCTGGGGATATCCCGCTGCGCCTGTATGACTTGCGGGACACGCGCGAACCCGGTCCAGCGGTGGTGTTCTTCCACGGTGGCGGCTTTGTTATCGGCGATCTGGATAGCCATCACAGCCTCTGCACCGAAATTGCGGCGGAACTGGACATGCCCGTCATCGCGGTCGACTATCGCCTTGCGCCAGAACACCCCTTCCCCGCCGCGCCCGATGATTGCGAGGCAGCGGCCCGCTGGATTGCAGCCAGTTCCGCCACGCTTGGGCGCGAGATCACAGGTCTGATTCCGATGGGTGATTCGGCGGGCGGCAATCTGGCCATCGTTGTCACGCAGGCACTGGTGGAACACCCTGCCGCCGTACCGGTTGTAATGCAGGTGCCGATCTATCCGCTTTCGGATGATCGCCCGGACCATGAATCATTTGCCCATTTTGCCGATGGCTTCCTTCTCACCGCAGAAACAATGCAATGGTTTGCAAAAGCCTATCAAGCGGTTACCGGCCACAAACGCGCTTACCCTATCTACGGCGATCATTCGACTACGCCGCCAACGGTGCTAGTGACCGCAGGGTTGGACCCGATTCGCGACAGCGGCCGGGTCTATGGCGCGGAACTGATCCGTTCCGGCGCCGAAGTCGTGTTCCTTGAAATGAAAGGGACAATCCACGGCTTTACCCAGGTGCGCAAGGCCATCCCGAGCGCGCAGGAAGACATGCAGTCGATCTTCAAAGCCGTAAGGTTGCTGCTGGAAAGGTTAAAATGACAGACGAATTTGCCGGGCTACCCTACCGTCCCTGTGTGGGTGTGATGCTTGTGAACGGCGCGGGTCGCGTCTTTGTGGGCAAGCGCATCGACAACAAGGAAGTGAATGCGGACGCCTGGCAGATGCCGCAGGGCGGGATCGATGATGGCGAAGAGCTTCATCCCGCCGCCCTGCGCGAACTGGAAGAGGAAACCGGCGTTGCGCCCCACCTCGTCACGATCATCGCCGAAAGCCGCGAAGAACACTTCTACGATCTGCCAGATTTCCTGATGGGCAAGTTGTGGGGCGGCAAGTATCGCGGCCAGCGCCAGAAATGGCTGCTGTTGCGCTTTGCTGGTGAAGATACGGACATCAATCTCGACGCGCACAAACACGCCGAATTTGAAGCATGGAAGTGGGTGGAGCCGGAGCAGCTGCCCGACCTGATCGTGCCGTTCAAGAAGCGCGTCTACCGGCAGGTTGTGGAAGAATTTCGCGGGTTGATCTGATCACGGGCGGCAGCATCAGCGCCGCCCCCGCCTTCGCCCGGACTCAGTTGTTCTCGATCTTGCTGTCCGACGTCACAGCTTCAGCCGATAGCACTTTCGGCGCAGGCCCGCGCGAGATTGCGGCGGACAGTTCGGCTGTTTCAGAGCAGCCCTTTCCACAGAGGCCTTCAAGCCGGGTCAGGTTCCGCTTGGCCTTTTCGACCGCGCCCTTTTCAACCATCGCACCACCTTCACCAGAAATGGCGACGACATTGTTCGGTTCACGCGAAAGCACTTCGCGGTAATAGTGGATCGCTTTGCCTTGCAAGCCCTCACGGCGGGCGGCGTCAGCCAGGCCGAGCAGCGCGGCGTTGCTGGCAGGATCGATCACCAGAGCAGCCTCGAAACTGTCGGTGGCCAAACCAGCCTCACCTTTGGCCAGTGCCGCACGGCCATCCTTGAGCAGCGATTCGACGCGCGGATCAGCCGGAGCGGTACTCCGCGCCACGCCCATGCTCCCGGTAACGCCAACAACAAGCGACAAGGCAAGAGCAACGGGGGCGTAGCGCATCAGCAACTCCTTGGGCCGGAAACCATCTCTGAATGAACCGGCATGCATGACGCTTCAATTAACACGCCGCACGAGTGTTGCGAAGAAAAACCCGTCGGTGCCATCCCAAAAGGGCACGAGCCGCCACCCATGCCCGTGCGGACGGCCAGCAGGGAGCGATGGAAGCACCACGTCCCAACCCGGATTGGCCGCCAGAAAGGCAGCAATACGGTCAGCGCCCTCGGCATCAAGCAACGAACAGACCACATAGGTCAGCCGCCCGCCGGGCCGAACCAGCCCTGCGCCGATGGCCAGGACATTGGCCTGCATCGCGCAATAACGATCAATCGCCTTGGCATCCAATCGCCAGCGCGCCTCAGGGTTGCGCCGCCAGGTGCCTGTGCCGGAGCACGGCGCATCAATCATCACGGCGTCAGCTTTGCCCTGCCAATCTGCGAGCATGGCCGGCTCGCTGCCGGGATTGAGCAGACGGGTTTCTGCCAGCACCCCGGCGCGGACGGCGCGATCAGGCAGGCGCGAAAGCCGCGCGCGATCTATATCGCATGCCAGCAGCGCGCCCTTGTTTTCCAGCGCTGCGCCAAGCGCAAGCGTCTTGCCGCCCGCTCCTGCGCACAGATCGACCACCGCCTCTCCCGGCTGCACACCCAGGGCCATGCAGGTGATCTGGCTGCCTGCGTCCTGCACTTCGAACAGGCCCTCGGAAAATTCCGGCCAGCTCTCCGCCGCGCTCCCCGAAGGCAAGCGCAGCGCGTGTGGCGCGATGGCAGGTTCCGCCTCTACCGGGAGCCGCGCGCGCAATTCCTCACGCGTGATCTTGAGCGTATTGGCCCGCACATCGAGTGGCGCGCGGCCAAGCAGAGAAGCTTGCGCATCGGCATCAAGGCCCGCAGCGGTCAACCGCTCGATCAGCCATGCAGGCGCGATGCCGCCTTCGGCCACCGGCTCGCCCGCAGCAATCGGCGCGGGACCATAGTTGGAACCATCGAATAGCCCGCAAAGCGCAGGGTCGCCATCAGCCAAACGCAGCATCGCAGCACGCCCGGATGCTGGAACCGGCCCGCAGGCCCGGATCGCGCTCCACACCATTTCACGAATTGCGCGACGGTCCTTGGAGCCGACAAAACGCCGCGCCCGGAACCACTCCACTGCAATCCGGTCGGCCGAAGCGCCCTGTCCCTGCGCCGCCGCGATCACCGCATCGAGCAGATCAATCGCGGCCTGAACGCGCGCGGAAGGAGTCATTTAAGCCCCGCCCGCAAGCGGGAGGGGTTTGGGGTGGGTTGAGGCCGGGCGCGACGGTTCTTGTCCGGCCCACCCCCGACCCCTCCCGCCTGCGGGAGGGGGGAAATGACCAATTCAGCCCGCCTTATAGTTCGGCGCCTCGCGCGTGATCGTCACGTCGTGAACGTGGCTTTCGCGCAGGCCCGCGTTGGTGATCCGCACGAACTGCGCACGCTTGCGCAAATCTTCGATCGTGCGGCTGCCGGTATAGCCCATCGCAGCTTTCACGCCGCCGACGAGCTGGTGGACCACGTCCTTGGCCGGCCCCTTGTAGGGCACCTGGCCTTCAATGCCTTCAGGCACCAGCTTCATCTGGTCCTTGATGTCCTGCTGGAAATAGCGATCCGCACTGCCGCGCGCCATCGCGCCGACCGAACCCATGCCGCGATAGGACTTGTATGCGCGGCCCTGATACAGGAACGTCTCTCCGGGCGCTTCCTCGGTCCCTGCCAGCATCGATCCGATCATCACCGAACTTGCGCCCGCTGCCAGCGCCTTGGCCGCATCGCCCGAAGTGCGCAGACCGCCGTCGGCAATCACCGGAACGCCCGACTTTTCAGCCTCTTCGGCACACTCCATCACGGCAGTAAGCTGGGGCACACCCACGCCTGCAACAATGCGGGTCGTGCAGATTGAGCCCGGTCCGATGCCAATTTTCACGCCATCGGCGCCCGCATCGATCAATGACCGGGTCGCCTCTGCCGTGGCGACATTGCCCGCGATGACCTGTACCGAATTCGAAAGCTTCTTGGCCGCTTCGACAGCCCGCGCCACGTCACGGTTGTGACCGTGGGCGGTATCGATGATAACAACGTCGCACTCGGCCTCGATCAGCGCCTGCGTGCGGGCCAGGCCCTTTTCGCCGACGGTTGTGGCCGCTGCCACGCGCAGGCGTCCTGCAGCGTCCTTGGTCGCGTTCGGGAACGTCACGGCCTTTTCGATGTCTTTCACCGTGATCAGGCCGATGCAATGAAACGCATCGTCCACCACCAGCAATTTCTCGATCCGGCGCTGGTGGAGCAGGCGGCGCGCATCGTCGCCGCTTGCGCCCAGCTTCACCGTGGCGAGGTTGTCCTGCGTCATCAGTTCGTGCACCGGCTGCAGCGGATTGTCGGCAAAGCGCACGTCGCGGTTGGTCAGAATGCCGACAAGCTTGCCCGAAGCTTCGACCACCGGGATACCGCTGATCTTGTTGGCGCGCATGATCGCGTTGGCTTCGCCCAGCGTTGCGTTGGGCGCGATGGTGATGGGATTGACCACCATACCGCTCTCGAACCGCTTCACCGCGCGCACCGCAGCACACTGCTCTTCGATCGAGAGGTTCCGGTGAAGCACGCCGATGCCGCCAAGCTGCGCCATGACAATCGCCATGTCCGCCTCGGTCACGGTGTCCATTGCCGAGGAAACGACCGGTATGTTGAGGCTGATGCTCCGCGTGAGGCGAGTGCGCGTATCGGCCATCGAAGGCACGATGTCCGACTCGGCGGGACGCAGCAGCACGTCGTCGAAAGTAAGGCCGAGAGGGATATCCATGATGCGTGCCACTTCTTGAGGTCCGGGGAGATTCGTGGCGGCCCATGTAAACAGGAAGGTGCGGCTGCGCTAGGGGGTTTGGCCCGGCTTTTGAACCACTGTAGAGGCCTTTGCCGGATGGCGTCTGGCATCGGCAAAGGCGCGCACCAGTTCAACCTGCAAGTTGACGTCATCGGCCATGCCTGAATAGTCGATGGTTGCACCAGCCTCGTCGCTCGGACGATGGTAGATATCCTCCATGAAACGCTCCAGTCGCTCCATGTTGCCATAGCTGTTGCTGACCATGACGGTGGGCACATCGTGCTGCATCAGCACCCACGAATCCTGCCGCTTGATATAGGCATTGGCCCCATCGCCCGGCGCGAGCTTGCGCTTCATGCGCCGGACCACATCCGCAATCAGCGGGTCGAGCCGGGTTTGCCCCTTGCCAACCACCCCGATCAGCCCTCCGGCCGGGACAAGGCCAGTGCTGTCGACGTTGAAAGCCGCGACAAAGCGGTCGAGCGGGATCGGCGGATTTTCAGCAAAGGCCATCGCGCCAAGCAGGCCCAGTTCTTCACCGGTCGTGGCCACGAAATAGACGTCGCGGTCCAACGGCTTGCCTTTGGCCAGCAGGCGCGCAGCCTCGGTAATCACGGCAAGGCCCGATGCATTGTCGATAGCGCCGTTGCAAATAAGGTCTTCGGCCGGTGCCGATGCGCATTCACCGAAGTGGTCCCAGTGGGCCATCACCAGGACTGCACCCGCCCCCGGATCGCGGCCCGGCAGCCGCCCGATCAGGTTGTGCGTCTTGATCCGGGTTTCACCACTGGTCGCCTCGAATGTGCCCAAAACCCCAATTGCATAAGGTGCAAAAGCCGCAGAGCGCGCATCGCTCCGCAGCTTTCCCAAAGTGGCGTGCTGGCTTCCGGCCAACAACAGCTCGGCAGTGGCCGGAGAGAGAAACGCCTCAATCTCGCTGCCCAGCGTTTCACCCGCCACGGCATAGCCCGCCCGCCGACGCCGCGCGATCACATCCTCAAGCCCGCGCTCGTCGTCAAGCACTGTCAGGACTGCCAACGCGCCGGCATCCAGCAACCGCCCGGCCCGATCCCCGGCGACATCTCCTGTCATCCCGGTAGGCAGGCTATCGAGCATCACCGCCACGCGCCCTGCCAGTTCAGCGCGCCCCAACATGCTCCCTGTGGCGTGGCCGACAAAAACCAGCGGCGCGTCCTGAACCAGACTGCGCAGCCCCGAAGTTACCACAAAGACGCTATCGGCAGGCAGGACGACGCGCTTTTTGCCGCGCATGAAAGTCGCGCGCGAAAGGACCGGCTCGCGCTCGACCAGTTCAACTGGCGCAAACCAACCACTGCCGGGCATGTTGGTGCCCGCTTCCAGCCCGATGTCGAACCACTGCCGCGCGAGATACCGCAGAGTCTTCGTCTCGCCCTCTGTCCCCGGCTCTCGCCCGCCGAATTCATCGCTGGCAAGCGTCTCTACGTGCGTCTTGAGTGCAGTTTCAAGCGGGTTGGTGCGTTTAGGTGCAGGTCGGGCGGCGACAACAAGCAGCGCGCCGAGGACCAAGGCCCCCGTCATCACTCCGCGCAATACCCCCGCACGCTTCATCGCCAGCCCCAAACGCCTCGTCGCACACCCTTGCTCTCAAAAGCAGCAGCGCGATGCAAGTTCCCAATTGAGCCTGTCTGGATGAACGGGGGTTTACCAACGCCCCGACAATTTACCCTTATTGCGCCACCCAACCACCATCGACACTGTAGTTGGCCCCGGTGATATTGCGTGCTTCGTCGCGGCACAGGAACAGCGCCAGCGCCGCCAGTTCATCGGGCTGCACGAACTGCTTGCTAGGCTGGCGCTCGAGCATCACGTCGTTGATTACCTGCTCACGCGTCATGCCCCGCGCCTTCATCGTATCGGGGATCTGGTTTTCCACCAGCGGCGTCCAGACATAGCCCGGGCTGATGCAGTTGGCGGTCACCCCTTGCGTCGCCAGCTCCAATGCCAGCGTCTTGGTAAGGCCCGCAATGCCGTGTTTGGCCGAAACATAGGCCGCCTTGAACGGCGATGCGGTGAGCGAGTGGGCAGACGCTGTGAACAGGATACGCCCCCAACCCTTTGCCTTCATGCCCGGAATGCACAGGCGGCAGGCGTCGAAGGCAGACGTCAGGTTCAACGCGATGATAGCGTCCCACTTTTCGACAGGAAATTCGTCCACCGGGGCAACATGCTGCATCCCGGCATTGTTGATCAGAATGTCGACCGCGCCAAATTCTGCCAGCGCCGTGGCCACCATCGCCTCGGTGCCTTCACGCTTGGTCAGGTCTCCAGCCGCAAAAATCGCGCGTCCTCCGCTGGTTGCAGCCAGTTCCTCGCACAACTTGGCAATTTCGTCGGCGTCGCCAAAGCCGTTGAGCACCACATGGGCACCCTCCGCTGCCAAGGCCCGCGCATAGGCGAGGCCAATGCCCGATGTGGAGCCGGTTACAAGCGCGCACTTGCCCTTCAGGAACATTCGATTACTCCGGGAATTCTGGACGGGTTGATTGCACTGGCATTGCGGGACACCTCCCGCTTGTCCAGTCGCAAGTGCAAAAAGAGGGGTAAGCCGATGCGGCTCGACGATTTCGACAATTCCATCAACGTCGAAGACCAGCGCGGTGGCGGCGGCAGCCGGTTCCCGATGGGCGGCGGCGGCAAGCTGGGCTGCGGATCAATCGTGATCGCGCTGATCGCAGCGGTGGTATTCGGAGTCGATCCGGCGCAGATGCTTGGCACGTTGCAACAGGTGCAGACGCAAGGCCCGGTCCAGCAGGAGCAGGCGGGCGGCACGTCGCTGGCCGAAAGCTGCGCCGCCAACGAATTCAGCCGCGAAAGCTGCAACGCGCTGTCCTCGCTCAACAAGACGTGGGTGCCGCTGTTTGCCCAAGCCAACATTGCGTACCAACCGCCCAAGCTGGTGTTCTATGCGCAAAACGGCAATTCCGGCTGCGGCGCGGCGCAAAGCGCAATGGGTCCATTCTATTGCCCGGCTGACAACGGCATCTACATCGACACCGATTTCTTCACGCAGATGGACCAGCAGATGGGCGCAGGCGGCGATTTCGCGCGCGTCTATGTCATGGCGCACGAATATGGCCACCACATCCAGAACGTGCTCGGCACCTCCACGCAGATGCGTCAGGCGCAGCAGCGCAGCCCTAGCCAGGCCAACCGCCTGTCGGTGGCGCTTGAGCTTCAGGCCGATTGCTATGCCGGGGTCTGGGCGGGCAAGAACCGGGACCGGATTGAAGCTGGAGACATCGAGGAAGGTATGCGTGCCGCCCACCAGATCGGCGATGACGCGCTGATGAAAGCCGCAGGACGCCGCCCGGTTGAAGAGGGCTTCACCCACGGCAGTTCCGCTCAGCGTATGGAATGGCTACGGCGCGGGCTTGAGACGGCAGACGAGGATCAGTGCGACACGTTCAAGGCGCTATAATCCCCGCACAGCAAGTTTGAGGAACGAACGGCCCAAGGAACAAAAAGGCAGAGCGTGGCGTTTCAGCGGCAAAGGGGATTTCCACAATGCCAAGCACTGCCTTCCGGTTCGCACTCTTTCTGCCATGCACGTTCGCAATGGCCTATCCCGCAATGGCGCAAACCGCCGTATCGCAGGAAACTGTCACTGTCGGCGATGTCGCCACAAAACCGCTGAGCGACTTCAACCTCAAAAAGGACGAAGTGCCCGAGATACTCGTTTCGGCGCGCTCAAAGCCCTACGACCTCACGGGAATGAAGCGCTGCCCGGCCATCGGGGCCGCCATCGCCAATCTCGACGCGGTGCTGGGCGACGATATCGACGTGGCGCGTGATGATGGCAACGCCACGATCAACATGGGCAGCCTTGCCCAGTCTGTCGTCGGTTCATTGATCCCGTTTGGCGGCGTGATCCGTGAGATCAGCGGCGCAAACGCCCAACAGCGCAAATGGCAGGAAGCGATCTACGCGGGTTCAGTCCGCCGCGCATTCCTCAAAGGCGTCGGCCAGCAGCGCGGCTGCGCATATCCGGCTCGCGCAGCCACGGCAAAGGACGCTGCCGCAGTCCATACCGCCCGCGATGCTGCTGAAGCGCGCGAAAAGAACAGCAAGGACGCCAAGAAGGACGACAAGTCTGCAAAGGCTGGCAAGTCAGGCAAGAACCAGTCGGTCAGCTTTGAAAGCCGACCGGTAGTGCAGCGCACGCAGTAGACGCGTCAGCTGCTGGCCTGCAATTTGGCGATTTCCGCATCAAGTTCCTGAAGGACTTCGGTGCGGATTTCTTCTGATAGCGCGCGGTTGCCCGCAATCGCTGCGCGTGCCGACCGGATGCCATTGATCGCCTTCGCCATCGCGTGGCGTTCAATCTGACGCTCGTCGATCACCGTCTTTGCGCCAGTCCTGCCATCCTTGATCACGACAACGCGGTGATCGGCTTGGTGCGAGCCATGTGCTGGCACCGGCGGAAGATCGTCCTCTGCCTTGGCAATGCGGCGCTCGAATTCCTCATCGGACAGCGGCTTGTCGGTCTTGAACACAAACGTCTTGCCATCACGCGTGGCAGTGCGGACGTGGGCTGCGCCATGCTCCCCGCCCTCACGCTCAATCACAACGACCCGCGCGCCCGGCTCACCGATCTGCGGAGGAGCAGGCGGCGCTGGCGGTGCTGGCGGTGCTGGCGGCGCTGGCGGTGACGCCGCAGAAGGGGGCGCTGGAGGCGCAGGCGGTGCCTCAGGCAAAGCTTGAGCGACAGCTCCGGCAGAAACCAGCAGGCCCGCACCCATCAGCATACCCAGCTTCACATTGCGCTTGTCGCACATCATCGCGTGCCTCCCCGGCAGGCCGGTAAACCCGGCACAAAAAGAATGGCGCCGGAGTATCAAACCCCGGCGCCATCTCATGCCTTGTTCGACCAACTGTCAGTCCTGCTGGACCAGCGTCGGGATCAGTAAACCCGCTTCTTCGGCTTGATGTACTCGACATCGTCGGTCAGCGTGAATTCGTGGACCGGGCGGTAATCGATCTTGATTTCGCCGCCCTTGCCGCCCCAGCCGTTGAACCATGCTGCGGTGTGCTTCATCCATTCAGCATCGTTGCGATCAGGGAAATCTTCGTGCGCATGTGCGCCGCGGCTTTCCTTGCGGTTGTGTGCCGAATGCATCGTCACCGCTGCCTGACTGATCAGGTTGTCGAGTTCCAGCGTTTCGACCAGATCCGAATTCCAGATCAGCGAACGGTCGGACACGTTGATGTCCTGCATGCGCTCATAAGTCGCCGCCAGCTTGACCTTGCCTTCGGCCATCAGTTCGTCGGTACGGAACACCGCGGCATGGGCCGACATAGTGCGCTGCATTTCGATGCGCACTTCTGCGGTGGGCGAGCCGCCATTGGCGTGGCGGAAGTGGTCAAGGCGGCCAAGCGACATATCCGCGCTGTCCTTGGGCAGCGCGTTGTGTGACGTGCCCGGCTTGATCAGTTCCTTGAGACGCAGACCGGTCGCGCGGCCGAATACGACAAGGTCGATCAGCGAGTTTGAGCCAAGGCGGTTTGCACCGTGGACTGAAACGCAGGCCGCTTCACCAACCGCGAACAGGCCCGGAATGATCGTTTCAGGATTGCCGTCCGCGCCAATGGTCACGACTTCGCCGTGATAATTGCAGGGAATGCCGCCCATGTTGTAGTGGACGGTCGGCACAACCGGCAACGGCTGGCGGGTCAGGTCGACACCAGCAAAGATCTTGCCGCTTTCGGTGATGCCCGGCAGGCGTTCCGCCAGCACCTTCTGGTCGATATGATCGAGGTGAAGGAAGATGTGGTCCTTGTGCGGCCCCACGCCGCGACCTTCGCGGATTTCCAGCGCCATCGAGCGTGAAACCACGTCACGCGATGCCAGATCCTTGGCCGACGGAGCGTAGCGCTCCATAAAGCGCTCGCCTTCGGAGTTGGTCAGGTAGCCACCCTCACCACGCGCGCCTTCGGTGATCAGCACGCCCGCGCCGTAGATGCCGGTCGGGTGGAACTGCACAAATTCCATGTCCTGCAACGGCAGGCCAGCGCGCAGCACCATGCCGCCGCCGTCACCCGTGCAAGTGTGGGCCGAGGTCGCGGTGAAGTATGAACGGCCATAGCCGCCGGTTGCCAGCACCACGGCGTGGCTGCGGAAACGGTGGATCGAGCCATCGTCCATGCACAGCGCGATCACGCCCCGGCACTGGCCGTTTTCCATGATCAGATCGATGGCGAAGTATTCGATGAAGAAGTCTGCGTCGTACTTCAGGCTCTGCTGATAGAGCGCGTGAAGCATGGCGTGGCCGGTACGGTCAGCAGCGGCGCAAGTGCGCTGGACCGGCGGGCCTTCACCCATGTTCTGCATGTGGCCGCCGAACGGGCGCTGGTAGATCGTGCCTTCGGGGTTGCGGCTGAACGGCACGCCGGCGTGCTCCAGCTCGTAAACCGCAGCCGGGGCTTCGCGCACCATGTATTCGATGGCGTCCTGATCGCCCAGCCAGTCAGACCCCTTGACGGTGTCGTACATGTGCCAGGTCCAGTGGTCGGGCGAATTGTTGCCAAGGCTGGCAGCGATGCCGCCCTGTGCCGCCACGGTGTGCGAGCGCGTCGGGAAGACCTTGGTGATGCAGGCGGTGCGCAGGCCGGCTTGGGCCGAACCCATTGTGGCGCGCAGGCCCGAACCACCCGCGCCGACGACGACGGTGTCGTAGGTGTGGTCGATGATCTTGTAGGCTGGCTGAGTCGAAGTCATGTCTTACGCGCCCCCGAGCGCAATGCGCAGAACCGAAAGGATGCCGAAAGCGGCTGCCGCGAAGGGCACGATATTGACCAGCAGCCATGCTGCGATCTTGCCGCCCTCTTCGTGGACATAATCCTCAAGCATGACCTGCACGCCCATACGGGCATGGGTGAAGGTGTTGATCATGATCAGGATCATCGCAATGGACGGCAGTGGCCGTGCCACCCAGCCGCGCACCGTGGCGTAGCTATAGTCCGGCAGCAGCGCGAGGCTGGCGATCAGGAATGTGATCAGGACGAGGTTGCCCACGGCCGTCAGCCGCGAAGTGAGCCAGTGGTGCGTGCCGTGGTGGCTGGAACCCAGCCCGCGCACGCGACCGATGGAGGTGCCGTTACCCATGTGGAGTAGCCTTCCTTGCTATGCGATCCGTGCCGGCGCTCAGCGCAGCAGCACGAAAGCCCAGAATGCGATGGTGAGGAGGATCGAGATAACGATCGTCAGGCTCGACCAGCGGGCGTTGGTGTTCAGCTCGTAACCTGCACCGATATCGAGGATCAGGTGGCGGATGCCCGATGCGGCGTGCTGAAAGAAGGCCCATGTCAGCCCCACAAGCACGATCTTGCCAAGCACCGAAGTCACCGTCTGCAAGCCGCCGCCAGTGCCGAGCCACACCCAGTCGAGGAACGTCTGATAAGCCTCTGGCCCGCTGGCCAAAGCGCCGATCCACCACAGCAGAAGACCAAGCCCGCCGAACGCCAGCCCGTTGCCGGTGATGCGGTGCAGGATCGAAACCAGCATGGCCGGGCCCCAGCGCCAAATCTGGAGATGCGGAGAAATCGGCCGTGCCTTGCGCGTTTGCGCCATGAATATACCCCCTCGACTAGGTATTGGTATCAGGTACTGGGATCGCGGACGTCCGCGACAGGATTGCGAGTCCTATTAGTCGAAAAGCCCCGGCGCGCAAGCGTATGCGGGATGTAAAAAAGGACAGCCTGTTGCGCTGCGGTGAAGCGGTGCCTAGACGAGCAGGCCATGAGCATCACACTCGCCTTTCTCGCCGCCGCAACCGCCTCCCCGGCACCCGCTGATCCGGGCGCTGCACGCGAAATCATCCGCCAGTGCGAGGGCAAGGATGGCTTTTCCGATCCCGCCCCCCCCGCGCGGATTTTCGGCAACGTCTGGTATGTCGGCACCTGCACCGTCACGGTACTGCTGATCACGGGGCCGGATGGGCACATTCTGGTCGATGCCGGAATGGAAGATGCGGTGCCGCAAGTTCTCAAGAACATCGCGAAGCTTGGCTTTGATCCGCAGGACATAGGCTTGATCGTCTCGAGCCACGAACATTTCGACCACATCGGTGGCTTGGCAGCACTTCAAAAAACGACAGGCGCGCGCTTTGTCGCCACGGCAGATGCAGCCAAGGTGATCCGCAGCGGAAAGGTCAGCCCTGCCGATCCTCAGGCGCAGGAAATCCACGGATCGCGGAAGGCTCGCGTTGATCGCGTGATACGCACTGGCGATGTCGTCAGCATCGGCCCGCTCAAACTTACGGCGTTTGCCACACCCGGCCACACCGAGGGTTCAACGAGCTGGCACTGGAAATCGTGCGAGGGCACCGATTGCCGCACCGTCACTTATGTCGACAGCGTGACGGCCTTTCCGCTCGGCACCTATCGTTTTGCCGATCATCCTGATCGCGTTGCCATGTTCCGCCAGACCTTCGCGCAAGTCGAAGCGCTCGAATGCGGCATCCTCCTTACCCCCCACCCCTCTGCCAGCGCCATGTTCGAACGGATGAGCGGGGCAAGGCCGTTGGAAGACCCCGAAGCCTGCAAGACGCTTGCCGCCGGAGCGCGTGATCGGCTTGAAAAGGCACTGACCCAATGAGTTGGAAAGTTACCGCTTTCGCCCCACGCGATGTCGTGCAGGCCGCGCTCGTCGCACATGAGGACGCGTGGGACTGGGATCATGACATCGTGATCGCCGGTAGCGAGATCGCCGAAGACAAGCCCGACGATTGGCAGCTTGAAGCATGGATGGCACGAAAGCCGACCAAGGCCGACCAGAACGCCATTGCCGACCTGTTCGAAGGCACGCCGCCCCAGTTGCAGGTAGAGGAACTGCCCGAAGAAGACTGGGTGACGCTCAGCCAGCAGGGCGTAGAGCCGATCCGCGAGGGTGTGTTTTACGTCCACACCCCAGAGTATCCACCGCTAGCGCAGCCGGGTGTGCGCGATTTCGTGATCCCGGCCAGCCAGGCTTTTGGCACAGGCCAGCACGCGACCACTGCCGGGTGCCTTGCCATGTTGAGCCACATGAAGCGACAGGGCGTGACCGTGCGCAATCTGGCCGATATCGGCACCGGCACTGGACTGCTGGGCTTTGCGGGCTTGCATCTGTGGCCCGGCTCCCGCGCCATCGCCAGCGACATCGACGCGGTCTGCGCGCCGGTTGTGGCAGAGAACGCCGCAAATAACGGCATCGCACTGGGTGACGGCGCGGGCCGCATGGCGATGGTCATAGCGCCGGGCATGGACCATGCCTTGCTGCATGCCGCCGCGCCCTATGATCTGCTCATCGCAAACATTCTCGCCGGGCCGCTGGTGGAACTGGCCCCGGATTTCGCCCGCGCTGTGGTGCCGGGCGGCTCGGTGCTGCTGGCGGGGTTGCTGGAGACGCAGGAAGCTGCGGTGCGCGCCGCCTATCGCAAGGCGGGCCTCAGGCTGGCAGCGCGAATGGTGCGCGGCGACTGGTCGATCCTGTGGCTGCGCCGCCGCGCTGGCGGGAGCATCCGTTTGAGTCGTATGGGCGGACTGACAGACGGGGCGAAGTGGCAGTAATTCGTTCAGGGGTGCGATTGCGCAATCAGTGTGTCGCGCAACAGCAGCAAGGCCCCCTGTGTAAACATCTGCATGTTTTCAAGACGGTCATTGCTCTCGGTCACGACCAGTGTCGACGCCTCGAAGCCCTCCGGGCCGACCACACCAATAGCGCTGGTGCCTGAGGCCACGCCAAGTGGATGCGCGCTACCGCCCGAAGCACCCGTTTCGGCAATGCCCCAATCCGCGCCATAGCGTTCGCGAATTAGGCGGGCCTGCGCCAGCGCATAGCCCTCGGTCGCCGAGGTGAAGCCGCGCAGCGAGCCGGGTTCGTGGCCGAGGACAATGCGCCTTCCTTTGAGCGTGTAGATCACCCCGCCGCCCAGATAGAAGGCCGACGCTCCGGGTATGGCAAGCAGGCTGGCCGAAATCAGGCCACCCGTGGAACCGTCAACCACGGCGATGGTCTGCTTGCGCGCTTTCAGCAGCGTGCCTGCTTCGGCGGCGATTGCAGCAAGGGCATCAAGCATCACGTTCTCCCGTCGCTCAGCTACGCGATGCCAGCATACCGATCCCAAACGCCACGAACATTCCTCCAGTCACCCGGTTGAACAACGTCTGCAGGCTGGGTCGGGTCAACGCTCGGGAAATGGACCGGCCACCTAGCGCGTAGATGAAGAACCACGAGATTTCGATGACTCCGAAGGTCAGGACCATGATCCCGAACTGCGGCAGTTCCGGGCGGCTCGCGTCAATGAACTGGGGAAGAAACGCAGCGGCGAACAGCAGCGCCTTGGGGTTGGAGATGCCCACGCCAAAAGCGGTGCGGAATATCTGCACGTTGGAAATTGCAGGAGCAGCGCGCCCAACGCCGGGTTCGACCACTTCAGGGCGGGCGGTCCACGCCTTGTACCCCAGCCACAGCAGATAGCCCGCGCCTAGCACACGCAACACCGTGAAAGCCCCCGGCAAAGCACTGAGCAAAGCCGTAAGGCCGAGCGCCGATGCTGTCAGCAGGCTGACGACGGCCAGGAAGCAGCCCGCCATTGCATAAAGTGTCCGCCGCAGGCCAAGCTGCACGCTGCGGCTCATCACATGGAGCATGTTGGGACCGGGCGAGCCGGAAATGAAGAATACGGTGACGACGAACAGCCACCATGTGTGAAAGGCCACGCCCCTACCCCGCTTGCCGGACGATTTCGGCCCAGGCCGCTTCGTCGATTACATCTATGCCCAACGCTGCAGCCTGCTTCAGCTTCGATCCTGCACCGGGGCCTGCAACCACCAGGTCTGTCTTGGCCGATACCGAACCGGCGGCGCGCGCGCCCAGCGCTTCGGCCTGTGCCTTGGCCTCGTCGCGGCTCATGGTTTCGAGCTTGCCGGTGAAGACGATGGTCTTTCCGGCTACGGCGCTGTCTTTCGTTTCCACCACATAGGGCGGCGGAGAGACTTCGGAGAGCAGGTCTTCCCAGACGGCGATGTTGTGGGGTTCGTGGAAGAAGTCGCCAAGCGCCTCGACGACGACGGGGCCGACGCCGTCGATGGAGAGGAGGTCAGCGGCAACTTCGCCTTCCTCTGCGCGCGCCGAAACAGCCGCTTCGCGCACCGCTGGGAGTGTAACGAAGCGCTTCAGCAGATCGCGCGCCGTCACTGCACCAACGTGGCGGATGCCAAGGCCGAAGAGCAGGCGGGCGGCATCGGGTTCGCGCTTGGCCTCTATGGCTGCCAACAGGTTGTCCACAGACTTGTCCTTCCAGCCTTCGCGTCCGACGATGTCGCTGCGGCGCTTGCGCAGGCGGAAGATGTCGGCGGGGCTTTCAAGCCAGCCAAGCTGGAAGAACTCGACGATGGTCTTCTCGCCCAACCCTTCGATATCGAGCGCGGCGCGGCTGACGAAGTGCTTCAATCGTTCGACGCGCTGGGCCGGACAGATCAGCCCGCCGGTGCAGCGCACATCGACTTCGCCTTCCTCGGCCACGGCTTCGGAGCCGCATTCGGGGCAATGGTCGGGGAAGTGGTAAGGCTCGCGGGGCTCGTCGCGCGTAAGGTTCTCGACCACTTGCGGGATCACGTCGCCCGCGCGCTGGAGCACGATGCGGTCCCCTACGCGCACGCCAAGGCGGCCGATCTCGTCACGGTTGTGCAAGGTGACATTGGTGACGGTGACGCCGCCGACCAGCACTGGTTTGAGGCGTCCCACAGGCGTCAACTTGCCGGTGCGACCCACCTGAATGTCGATGGCTTCAAGCGTGGTTTCGGCGCGCTCGGCAGGAAATTTGTGCGCGATGCCCCAGCGCGGGGCCTTGGCGACGAAGCCGAGGCGATCCTGCCAATCGAGCCGGTCGACCTTGTAGACCACGCCATCGATATCATAGGGCAAATCGGCACGCTGCGCGCCGATGCTGCGATAATGCGCAACCATCTCCGCCGCTGACGAGCAGTGGACCAGCAGTGGCGAGACGGGCACGCCCCAGTCGGCGATCTTGCGCATCATCTCATACTGGGCGCTGGCAGAAACCTCGCTCGCCGCGCCCCATCCGTGGGCGAGGAACCGTAAAGGACGGCTGGCGGTGACACTGGCGTCCTTCTGGCGCAGCGATCCGGCGGCGGCATTGCGCGGGTTGGCGAAGATCTTGTCTCCGCTCTCGGCCTGGCGGGCGTTGAGCGCGAGGAAGTCGGCCTTGGCCATATAGACCTCGCCGCGGATTTCGAAGACGGCGGGGATGTCGAAGAGGCCAATGCCCTTCAATTCCTGCGGAATGTCGGCGATGTGCGCGACATTGGCCGTCACATCCTCACCCACCTGCCCGTCACCGCGAGTGGCCGCACGAACGAGTTTTCCGTTTTCATAGCGCAGCGAGCAGGACAGACCGTCGATCTTGTCTTCAGCCGTCATCACCACTTCAGCATCGTCGGGCAGCGCAAGGAAGCGCCGGACGCGCGCGACGAATTCCTCGACTTCCTCGTCGGTAAAGGCGTTGTCGAGGCTCATCATCCGAACCTCGTGCGCCACCTTGCGCAAGGGCGAGGCCGCCACCTCATGGCCGACTTGTGCGCTGGGGCTGTCGGGCCGGATCAAGTGCGGATAGGCGGCTTCAAGCTCTGCATTGCGCCGGACGAGCGCATCATACTCCGCGTCCGAAATCTCGGGCGAATCCTCGGCATGGTAGAGCCGGTTGTGCTTGGCGATCTGCCGGGCCAGCCGCATGAGTTCGTTGGCGGCATCGGCTTCGGTAATCTCAACGCTCAACGCTGGTCCCCAACCCGCTCCACCTCAGCCCTCGCCCCGAAGCCCGCGATGATCGGGCGGGCCTTGCGGATGGCCTCCTGCACTTGCGGCAAACCGAGGCTCGCTTTGTGCGAGGCTTCGTCGCGCCAGACTTCGGTGATCCAGATGCTGTTCTCGTCGCCCTTGTCGCGCCAGATTTGGTAGGCGAGGTTGCCCGGCATGCCCTGTGAACCTTCGCCCAGATAGCCGATCAGTTCCTCGCGGTTGCCGGGGGCAGCCATCATCTGGCCGATGATGGCATAAACGTTTTCGGGCTCGATCTCTTCCATCGCCAGACCTTTCCTTGCAACCAGAAGTGCTGCGGCAGCGCCCGCCAGCACCGTTCGCCGCGCGAACATCACGCCTTTTCCAGCAGGCGATCGGCCTGTGCGCGGGCCTCTGCGGTGACTTCCGCGCCGGAGAGCATCCGCGCGATTTCCTCCTTGCGTGCCGCTGCATCAAGCAGGCCGACCGAGGTGCGCGTGACGGTGCCTTCGGAGGATTTGGCGATCATGTAGTGCCGGTCGCCGCGCGCGGCGACTTGCGGGCTGTGCGTAACAGCAAGCAGTTGCCCACCGCTGGCAAGGCGGGCCAACCGGTCACCGATAGCGCTGGCCACCGCACCGCCTACGCCCCGGTCGATTTCGTCGAAGACGATCGTGGCCGCCCCGCCCTCTTCCGCCAGCGCAACCTTGAGCGCGAGGATGAAGCGCGAGAGTTCGCCGCCCGAGGCGATCTTGCCCAAGGGCGCGAAATCGGCGCCGGGGTTGGTGGAGATCAGGAATTCAACCGCATCAATTCCGCCCGCGCCCCAGCGATCTTCGGGCAGGCGCAGGACGGCGGTGTGGAACTTGGCGGCATCAAGCTTGAGCGGCGCAAGTTCGGCAGCGACGGCCTTGTCGAGCCTGCGCGCAGCCTCGGCGCGCAAGACGGAGAGCGTTTCGGCCTTGGCCTGATAGTCCAGCGCAGCCTCGCGCGCGGTGCGTTCAAGGCCCGCAATCTGCGCCTCACCGCCTTCGATGGCATCGAGCGCGGCGCGCATTTCGTGCATCTTGTGCGGCAGTTCATCGACCGTGCAGTTGTGCTTGCGGGCTGCGGCGCGAAGATCGAACAGGCGCGTTTCGATCCGGTCGAGCATGGCCGGATCGTGCGAGAGCAGTTCGGCAGCGCGGGCGAGCTTGTCTTCGGCCTCCCCCGCTTCGATCACGGCACGGTCCAGCGCTTCCAACGCTTCGGCCAGCATCGGATGTTCGGCGGCAATCCGGTCAAGCCGCCGCGCTGCGCTGCGCAGGGTGGCGAGCGCGGAGTCCGAGCCTTCCCAGAGGCGTTGCAGTTCGACGAGATCGCCCGAAAGCCGCTCACCCTTTTGCATATCGGCGCGCTGGCCTGCCAGTTCCTCTTCCTCGCCAGGCTCTGGGGCGAGTGTTGTGAGTTCGGCGAGGTGAGCAAGCAGCAGGTCTTGTTCTTCTGCAGCCTTCGTTACGCGGGCCTGCGCTGCGTGGAGTGCGTCTTCAGCCTTGCGCCACTTGATCCATGCAGTTTCGACGCCCGCCGAATCCGCGCCGGCATAGCGATCGAGCAGCGCGCGATGCCCGCGCGCGTTGACGAGGCCGCGATCATCGTGCTGGCCGTGGAGTTCGACAAGACTGCGCGCGATCTCGCGCAACAGGGCCACACCCACGGGCTGATCGTTGATGAAGGCCTTTGATCCGCCGTCGGCCTTGAGCCTGCGTTTGACGATCAGGGGCTCGCCCGGCTCAAGGTCCACTTCCGCTTCGCCCAGTGCGTGGCGGATCGTTTCGGGCAGGCGATCGAACTCGAACGTGGCGGTAACGCTGGCCTGAGCTTCACCCCCGCGCACAAGGCCACTGTCCGCGCGGTCACCCAGCACGAGGCCCAGCGCATCGAGCAGGATCGACTTGCCCGCGCCGGTTTCACCCGTCAGCACGCCCAGCCCGCCGGAGAACGACAGGTCTAACGCTTCGATGAGCACGACATTGCGGATCGAAAGGCTGGTGAGCATCGCGCGATTCTCTAGCGCGTCAATGCGCCCGCGTCACGCTCCCATGTCATGTTTCGTTCTCCATGTGTTTCATCGAGGTTACACAGTGCCACACGCGCGCAATGCGAATCCGCCAAAGCGGCCTGACATCGAAAGAGGTGCGCTTATGGCTACCCGTGCCAAGCATGACGGCAAGACCCTGTTCAAGACCGCCGCTGAACTCAGCTCCTCCATCCCCGCGTGGCTTGATCTGCCCGAACCCCGCGGTTTCCGACCCAAGCGGAAGTACCGCACCGTGTGGATTTCTGACGTCCACCTTGGCACGCGGGGCTGCAATGCGGCGCTGCTGCTGGATTTTCTGGCGGCGATTGAGTGCGAAACGCTCTATCTGGTGGGCGACATCGTCGATGGCTGGCGGCTGAGCAAGGGCTGGTACTGGCCCGATGCGCACAACGAAGTGATCCGCCGCATCCTCAAGATGGCGCATCGCGGGACGCGGGTGATCCTGATTGCGGGCAACCATGACGAGATGCTGCGCCCTTATGCCGGGATGAGCTTTGGCGGCGTGGAACTGGCGCTCGACATGATTCACGAGACTGCCGACGGCCGCCGCTTGCTGGTCACGCATGGCGACGGGTTCGACGGTGTGGTGCTCTATGCCCGCTGGCTCGCGTTTCTGGGCGACAAGGCTTATTCGGTGCTGCTGCGGGCGAACGTGTGGGTCAACATGATCCGTCGCCAGTTCAAGATGCCATACTGGTCGCTGTCGTCTTATCTGAAGATGCGCGTGAAGAACGCGGTCCAGTTCGTGTGCGATTTCGAGGAAGCGGTGGCGCACGCTGCACGCGACATGGGCGTGGATGGCGTGGTCTGCGGCCACATCCACTGCGCCGAGATCCGCCAGATCGGCGACATCACCTATTATAACGACGGTGATTGGGTCGAAAGCTGCACCGCGCTGGCCGAAGACCAGTTCGGCGAAATCACCATCATTGATTGGGCCGAGGAAACGCGCAGGGCGGCAGCGGTAAAGGCCGTGCTGAAGCCCATTCCGGCGCTTGAGGAGGAACCAGCATGAGAATCGCGATCTGCACTGATGCCTGGCACCCGCAAGTCAACGGCGTGGTCCGCACGCTTTCAGCAACGGTCGACCGGCTCGCTGCGCGCGGGCACGAGATCGAGCTGATCACGCCCGGCCAGTTCCTCACCATGCCCCTGCCCGGTTACAGCGAGATCCGTCTTGCTATGGCACCGCGTTTTGGCACGCGCCGCACGCTGGCCGATTTCGCGCCCGATGTGGTGCATATTGCCACCGAAGGCCCCATTGGCTGGAGCGCGCGGAGCTGGTGCAAGGCTAATCGAGTGCCGTTTACCAGCGCTTTCCACACGCGCTTTCCGGAATATGCAGCGGTGCGCACGGGGCTTTCCGCCGATCACTTCTGGCCCCTGATGCGCCGGTTTCACGGATCGAGCCGGGCCGTGCTGGTTTCCACGCCTACACTGGGCGCTGAACTTGCCGTGCAGGGTATTCACCACACGCGCCTGTGGACGCGCGGGATTGACCGGCAGCTGTTTCGCCCGGGACACGAGCCGCTGGCAGCGCTGGCTGACCTGCCGCGCCCGATCATGCTGAACGTTGGCCGGGTCGCGATTGAAAAGAACCTCACGGCGTTTTTAGATGCCGATGTGGCGGGAACCAAGGTGGTCGTCGGCAACGGGCCGGATATGGCGCGCCTGAAAGTGGCCTATCCCGATGCCGTGTTTCTTGGCGCATTGCATGGCGAAGACCTTGCCAGCGCCTATGCCTCCGCCGATGTCTTCGTATTCCCAAGCAAGACAGACACATTTGGATTGGTGATGATCGAGGCGCTGGCCTGCGGGTTGCCGGTGGCGGGCTTCCCCGTTCCCGGCCCGCTGGATGTCATTGGAACGCGCGGATACGGCCCGGCTGACGATCTGCCAATGCAGATTGGCGCGTTGGACAATGATCTGGCGCTGGCGATCAACAAAGCGCTGCGCTGCGACCGCATCGGAGCCGCAGTACAGGGCGCGCGCTACAATTGGGATCGCGCGACCGATGAGTTTCTGGCAGCGGTCAGCGAAGCGCTGGAGCCGGTGCGCGAACGCGAAGTCGCCTGATATAAAACACCCCGCGCTGCCGGTTGGCGAGAGCGGGGTGTTGATTCGTCGTAAGGCAAAGTTTCGTTACACGCCTGAGGCCCCCGCCTTCGCGGGGGCGCACGACGTGTGTTGCGGTGTTGGGCTTAGAGGACGCTTTCCAGCCAACCCTTGAGCTGGCTCTTCGGTGCAGCGCCAAGCTTCTGGGCAACCGGCTTGCCATCCTTGAACAGGATCATCAGCGGGATCGACTGCACGCCAAACTGGCTGGCGGTGTCGGTGTTTTCCATGATGTCGACCTTTACGATCTCGACCTGGTCAGAAAGCTCTTCCGAGATTTCTTCAAGCGCGGGTGCGATCATCTTGCACGGGCCGCACCAGTCCGCCCAGAAATCGACAAGCACCGGCTTGCTGCTGCCCAGCACTTCGGTGGCAAAAGTGGCGTCGGTTACGGCCTTGGTCGACATTGTGATGAACTCCTGAATGGTTAAAGGCAATCTAGGCACTGCGTGGCGCGGTGCAAGCGATCAGCCCGCAAAGGATTCCTGAACCCCGGCAAGGCGCAGCTTTTGCGCCGCGATCAGATCATCGGGCAGAACGAACAGTTCAGGCGTGTGGGTATAGAGCAACGCCGCCTCAACCTGCAGGCCGGGATGGATCACCTCTAACGCCGCAACATAGGCCGCCATCTGGCGGATATAGGCCATCGGAACCGCCGCGATTGACGCCGGGGGACGCCGCGCAGTCTTGAAATCCACGATGCGGATGCGGTCTTTGCCGATCACCAGCCGGTCCACCGTGCCACTGACCACACGCCCGCCGACAACGGCAGCAAGTGGCACTTCGGCCAGCGAATCCGGGCCGAACACATCAGTCCAGCCGGGATGCGAAAGCACGGCAAGCGCGGAATCGACCATCGCGGCCTGCTCGGACGCATCGAACGCATCATCGGTTCGCGCCAACCATGTCACACCAGCAGCGCGGCGGTCTTCAACGGCAAGCTCCGGCAAGCGCTCGATCAGGCGGTGCATCAACGTGCCACGCCGCGCCGCCAGCATCGCGTGCGGTCCCGGCGATGCTGGAGGATCGGACGCATCGTCCTCACCCAGCGAAGACGGCGCAAGCGGACGTGGCGGGCGCGGTTCAGGGCCGATGGGGGTCAGCAGAACGTCTGGAAGGATCGAGCGTGACGCTGCGGCAACATCAGCCTTGGTCGCGGCAAGCGGCGGCGGGCCACCGATCTGGCGGATGCCGCCCCACAGCGCGTCTTCACGCCAATCATCGGCGAACAGTTGTTCCAACTGCGCGTACCAACTGTCCTCGGGCAGTTCACCGCCGCTCTTCTTGCGCTTCTTGCCCTTGGCTCCGGCGATGAACAGCGCTTCTTCGGCACGAGTCATCGCCACATAGAGCAAGCGCCAGTGCTCCTCACGCTCTGCCCGCGCTGCTTCAGCCTCGGCTTCAAGGACAGCCGGAGCTTTCTCCTCCTTGCGCAGCGAAGGCAGCGGAACCTTGCGGCAATGGCCAAGAACATCTTCGATCAATTCAAGCTCGCGCGGACGCGAGGCATCGGGATCATCCGCCGCATCGGCCAGAATCACGATAGGTGCCTGCAGGCCCTTCGATCCGTGCACAGTCATTACGCGGACCAGACCTTCCGCCCTGCCCGCCTCACGCTTCAATTCACCTTCGCCCGCGTCAAACCATTGCAGGAACCCGACGAGACTGGGGACATTGGCGCTGGCATACGCCATCGCTGCGTTTAGCAATTCGTCGATGGGATCGTTTGCCTCACGCCCCAACCGCGCGACCAGCTTTGACCGGCCGCCCCACGGGCCGACCAGCAACCAGTGCAGCAAGACTTGTGGCGGATCGTAGTCTGCACGGTTCAGCAGACCGAGCAGTTTTTCGGTGGTTTGCGCGGCGAAGGGCTGGTGATCGTGGCGCAGCTTGTCCCACAGGCGCACGCCGCGCTTGCGATAGCCATGTTCAAGCAAGTCTTCCTGCGACCAGCCGATCAGCGGGGAAACCAGCAATGACGCAAGGTTCAGGTCATCTAGCGGCTGCGCGGCAAAGCGCAGCGCGGCGACCAGATCCTTGACAGCCAGAGGCGCACCTAAACGTAACCTGTCGACACCTGCGACGGGCACACCGCGCGCATGGAGCCGCGCGACGATCAACCCCGCCAGTTCCTTGCGCTTGCGCACAAGGATCATCACGTCACCGGGACCAGCAACTTTGGGTCCGCCCTTGCTGAGCGGGAAGCCACTTGTGATCCAGCCTTTGACTTGCAGCGCGATCTGGTCTGCCAGTTTGCGGTCTGGCCGGGAAAGCCAGCTTTCCGCACCCTCGTCGCCCGCACCCTCGCCCGTCTCTTCCTCTTCGGGCGCTTCATCGCCCACCACGCGCCACATGCCGACCGTGCCGGGAATGTCGAGGCCGACGTGGCGTTCGGGCTTGCTTTCCAGACCGAGACGGTCCCAGCCGATGTGATCGATGGCGGCATCGACGAAATCGAGGATCGGGCGCGCAGTGCGGAAGGATTGGCCAAGGCCGAGTTCGAGCAGCTTGCGGTCGGGATCGCGCAGGATTTCAGCCACATCGGCCAGTTGGGCGCGGACCTTGTGGCTGGCGCGGGCGAAGTTTTCGGGGCTGGTGCCCTGAAAACCGAAGATCGCCTGCTTGTAATCGCCCACTACGAACAGCGTGCGCACGGCAGGGCCGCGCTGACCTTCGCCGGTGAAGAAGTCTGACACCAATCCTTCCAGCACGATGTCCCACTGCGAGGCGTTGGTATCCTGCGCCTCGTCCACAAGGATATGGTCGAAGCGACGGTCGAGCTTGAACCGAATCCAGTCGGCGCTTGTCCGCGTTGTCAGCAATTCTGCGGCAGTGCGGATCTGATCATCGAAATCGATGAAGCCTTCGCGCGCCTTGGCGGCATCCCATGCGAGGGCGAAACGCCGGCCGACGGTGAGCGCGATGTCGAGTAGGTCTGCCAGATCTAGCTGAGATTTGCGTGCTTTGACCGCTTCAATGCAGGCAATCACCCGTGCCGCATAGCCCGGGTAGTCGGGCTGCTTCTTCTCAATGTTGGCGGTCGAGCGCGGCTCGTCCTTCGCGGTTAGAAACGCAGATTTCAGGCTGGCGAAATCGGCAAGGCGTTGGTCAGAGGTTGCGGCGATCCAGTCACCCAGCAGATTTGCGGTTTCGATACCGCCCTTGGTGCCCCACGCAGCATTCATTTCCATGCAGCGACGCACTGATTGCACGTCGAACGCATCGTCAGAACACATCGCAGCGAGGCTTTCAGGGCCGTCGCCTTCGTCCAGCCCGATCACGCGGTTGATGCGTGGGCGCAGTGGCGGTTGCCATGCGCCAGTGCCCTGCCACAGTTCAAGTGCGCCAGCGCAGCGGAGCAGGAATGTTTCCACCTGATCCTCGCCCATCCGGCGTGAGAGGGTGGCGAGGTTGTCTATCAGAGATTCGTCGCCATGCTGCTCGGCGCTGACCAGCAGTTCGGCCAGCACCTGACGGACCAGCAACGCGCGGTCGCGGTCTTCCATTGCGCGGGTGCCGGGGCGCAGGCCCGCTTCGACCGGGAAAGAGGCAAGCAACCACTGGCAGAAGGCGTGGATCGTCTCGATGCGAAGGCCTCCACCGGGGCAATCAAGCACGGCGGCAAAGCGGCTGCGCGCGCGGGCGACAGTTTCGGGGCCGAACGGCGCGCCGATGGCAATGAGATCCTTGGCGAGGCGCGTGTCGTCCATCCGCACCCATCCCGCCAGCACTTCGTTGACGCGCGTGGCCATTTCCGCCGCACCCGCCTTGGTGAAGGTAAGGCAAAGAATCTGTTCCGGTTCCACACCATCCTGCAACAGCAGGCGCAGCACGCGGGCGGACAACACCTGAGTCTTGCCCGTGCCTGCCGAAGCCGAAAGCCAGACCGTGCGCTGCGGGTGGACGGCGTGTGCCTGATTGTCCTTGAGCGGGTAGACCTTGCTCATGGCTCGCCTTCCCCTTCGCGGCCTTGCCATTCGTCGAGGCGCATCAACTGGTCGTAATCGGCGTAGCCCGGCAAATCAGGATTGAGGCGCGCTGTGAAGGGTTCGCTACCGAGCAGCCAGCGGGCAATAGCCTCGCGCAGGAAGCGTTCGGTTTCGGGCAGGAACTGGTCGAGCGGGAGGCCAGACTTCTTGCGGCCTTCGAGGACCGGGCTATCCATGTAGCCGAAGCCGCGCTGTTTGTTGCGGCCCAGTGACCAGTATTCGAACCGCGCAGGTTCACCCTTCACACCATCGATGCCGCCTAGCGCCGCAATCATGCCAATCAGGCCGAGTTGCAAGGCGTACCCTTCCTGCACCATGCGGCCCGATGGGGGCATTCCCGTCTTGTAATCCACAATAGCGATTGTGCCGTCCGCCAGCTTGTCGATGCGGTCCGCCTGACCGTGGATACGGATGCCATCGATGCGCATTTCGCCCTTCCTTTCGATGGCCAGCACTTCGCGGTTCTCGCCTGCAAGGCGGTCCGTCTCTTCCTCGATCCAGTGCAGCGCGTCGATCAGGCGAGGTTTCCACATGGCGCGCATGAACGGGTGCGCGCTCATTTCATCGAACTTGCGTTCTGCCAGCGGGATCAACTCTCCGGGAACGCCGCCCGCCTCGTGCCAATCCTGCAGGATTTTGTGAACGGCGGTGCCTTTCCATGCGGGCGTGGGATCAGCGTCGACCGGATCGAGGCTGCGCAAGGACAGGATGGCCGAAGCATAGAACTGGTAGGGATCGCCGCGCAGACGATCCAGCGCGGTGACGGCGATGTCGACCTTGCGCTGTTCGGCGGTGGGCATGGGATGCGGGCGCGGGTGTGCAGGCGCTGGGGCCGGGTTGGCTAGTGCCTGTGCGAGTTCTACCGCGCGGGTTTCATGGCGCAGTTGCTCGCCCAACATGGCGTGAATGCGCAGCAGAAAGCGTGAGGGGATGACCGGGCCGGTCGCATCGCGCTGCGCGTGGCTCAGCACCACTTCGGGCGCACCAAGGGCGGCGGCAAGATCGTGCGCAGACAGGCCGATGCGGAAATCCGCGCCGGGAATGCCGAGCGCGCGCAGCACCGGCGGCGCAAGCAGCGGATCGGGCGCTGGACGGCCCGGCCATGTGCCTTCGGTCAAGCCACCGCAGATCACCAGATCGGCGCGACTCATCCGCGCTTCGAGCAAACCGTAGATGGCAAGGCGCGGGTGGCCGCCGTAGGGCGGACGGACAGAGACGTCCTCCATCGCATCGCGCAGCAGAGCAGGCAGTTCCTCAGCCGCCAGCAGCGTGGGGGCAGACGTTGCCGCCTCACGCCAGCGTTCGACGAATTGCGCGAGGCAGCGGCCATCGACCTGCGCCCACAGGCCCGTGCCGCACAGTGCCTCGCCAGCTTCGGACAGCGCGATGAGCGCAGCGTCGAGCGTGATCTCGCCTTCGAGCGCGACGAGCGGGAACAGCAGATCCTCGACGCCGGACCACCATTCGGTGAGGCCGGGATGGCGGCGTTCATATTCCTCAACACGCTGCCGGATGGCGGGAAGCCCCGGCCCCGGCCTTGGCCCGCGCAGGATCAGATCAAGCTGGCGGACGCGTTCAAGCCAGATCACACGCCCCTCACCCGGTTGCACCAGCGGATGGCTGAGCAGGGCAAGCAGCGGCACCGGCGCGGCGCGTTCGGCCACAAGTTCGGCAAGTTGCAGCAGCACGCGGCCAGCGGCGGTCTGCGGCAGGGGACGACCAGCGGTGTCATCGGCCACCACGTTCCAGCGCGCCAGATGCGCGACGACGCGGGCGGCGAGGCTTCGGTCAGGCGTGATGACGGCAACGCGGCGTTCCGGTTCTGCCAGCGCTTCGCGGACCAGCACGGCGATGGCTTGCGCTTCCTCCTCGGGGTTTGCGCTGTCCATCACGCGCACGCCCGAAAGGCGGCGATCCTTGGCTTCGAGCGAAACCCAGGCGGCGCTCGCTTCGGGCGGGAGAAACAAGTTGGAAATCGCGCGGCTACGCTCTGGCGGTGCGGGCGAAAGGCCGGAGCGATGCCACGGCTCTACCTCGTCGCGCGCGATGCCCATACGGTTAAGCAGCAGCTTGAGGTGGTACTGCGGATGGGTGACCACATCACCACGTTCAAACACCGCGCCATCGGGGCCACCTGCCGAGCCGAGCGCGTCCCAAACCTCAGCGTCCAGCGCGAGGTCGAGATCGGGAAGTATCACGCCTCCATCGGGCATATCGGCCACCACGCGCAGCAGCTTTGCCACGGCGGGAGAAGCCGAGGTCACGCCTGCGGCAATGACGGGATGTTTGGGCGGGCAGCCCTTCCAGCTTTGCGCAGCATGATCGAGCAGGCGGTTGCGGCGTTCGGGCGCATCGACCCGCCCCAGTTCCTGAAGTTCGAACTGCCACTTTGCAAAAACCGTGGCGAAGAGGCGCGTGGCGTCCTGCCAGTGTTCGGACAGTTCTGTTGCAATGCCCACGACGGCTTCGTCCAGCATGTCTTCAACGCGAACGCCTTCGACAAGCAGGCGGTCTATGCCTTGCGCGATACCTTTGGCCTGCCGGATCAGCGCGGCCTCGCCCGGTGCCTCATCGCCCAGTTCTGCGCTCAACAGCGCGGCGAGACGCAGAAGCCGGAAGGTGGGATCGACGGCGGCGGGAATGTCCGCCCCTGCCCCAATGGGATCAAGCAGCGGGCCTAACGTCTCATCCAGCTCAAGGTCGCCGACCACGGCCATACGGGGCAGAAGCAGCCCTGCGCCGCTGGCGCGGACGAATGCTTCGGTAATCGTGCGCACCGCACGCTGGCTGGGCAGCAGCAGCGTGAGCCTTGCCAAACCGAAGCGATCGTCGCGGTAGCGTGGGATCAGGCCCGCCACCAGCGCATCGGCAAAGCCACGGTGTGCAGCAATTGACCATACACGCGGACGCTTGGGAAGGGGCTCGTCGCCCATCAATCGGACCTGAGCGCCGCCTCGGTGGGCGCGATCATCTGCGGTTCGCCCACTTCATACCACAGGCCCTGATGCGACACGCCATAGAGCCGCCCCTCCTCAATCGCGCGCTGCCACAGGGTCATCGTGCCGAACGCCCCTTCGGGCGCATCGCGCAGCAGGCGGTGCGATACGATCTGGATGCCGCTGTAGATGAACGGTGCGACCCGCCCCGTGCGCCGACGCGAGATGCGGCCAACCGGGTCCATGTGGAAATCACCCTTGCCGCGATAGTTGAATGCGCGGGCGTGCGGCACCAGCAGTAGCAGCGCGTCCATCGTCTCGGCATCCCAATGGTCTGAAAGGTGCGCGAAAACATCACGCGGGCCATCAAGCCAGATATTGTCCGAGTTGAGGCAGAAAAACGGATCGGTGCCAATCAGCGGCAACGCGTTGACCATGCCACCGCCGGTTTCCAGCAGTGTGACACGCTCGTCAGAAATACTGATGGCCGGAACCTGTCGCTGGGAAAGATAGGCCTCCATCGCATCGGCGAGATAGTGGACGTTGACCACCGCGCGGGCGACGCCAGCTTCCTCCAGCTTGTCCAGCGCATGATCGATCAGCGGCTTTCCAGCCACTTGCACCAAGGGCTTGGGGCGTGAAGCGGTGAGCGGGCGCATCCGCTTGCCAAGCCCGGCTGACAGCACCATCGCCACATCGCTTGCCAGCGGCTTGGTCATGGCTCGAAACGTCCCCCACCAGAGGCGCGCAGCTCTGCCGGGATATGCGTTGCGAACCACTCTGCCACCGGCGCAAGCGCCGGATGCGCAAGGTCGCGCTCCAGCAGCGCCCATACGCGGGGGATGTAATCAAGATAGCGCGGCTTGCCATCGCGCTTCCACAACCGCACGAAAATGCCGACAATCTTGGCATTGCGCTGCGCGCCGATGCGGGCGTAGTCGGCAAGAAACTCCTCGCCCTCACCCGATTTCTGCAGGTAATAGTCCAGCATGCGCGCCTCGAGTTCGGGCGAAACATCGCGCCGGGCATCTTGCAGCAACGACACGAGATCGTACGCCGGATGGCCCACCAAAGCGTCCTGAAAATCGAGCAGGCCCTGCTTTTCCAACCCACCAAGCAGCATCACGTTTTCCGCATGATAATCACGCAGCACGGTCACGCCGGGGCGCTGGCGTGGCAGGAGTTGCGAGATCACCGCTTCCCATGCGTTCGCCCAGCTACGGCTGTCGACATAAAGGCCCCGCGCAGGCACGTACCAATCGACGAACAGGCTCGCCTCGCGCTGATACTCGGCAAGGCTGTAGGCGGTGAAAGGCCCCGGCGGCAGCTTGCGCAATTGCAGCAGGGCATCGATGGCTGTGCGATAGACTTCGTCCTCGTCCTGCGGCCAGGCATCAAGGTATTCGCGCATCCGAACATCGCCGAAATCTTCAAGCAGAACAAAGCCCTGCTCTGCATCTTCGGCAAGGATAAGCGGCGCACGCAGGGCATTGGCATCGAGCCATTTGGCCGCGCGCAGGAACGGCTCGGGATCTTCGTTCGGTGGTGGCGCATGCATCAGCATGGCGTTGCCGGTTGAACGGCGGATGCGGAAATAGCGGCGGAACGAAGCGTCCCCCGGCAAAGGTTCGATCACGGCACCGCCCCAGCCTGCCTGCAAAAGGAAGGCTTCAGCGCCCGGGGGAATGGTCAGGTCCATGTGCCTCGCTCTAGCCAATTGAGACCGGCAGTTACAATGGCCTGCCTGCCGTTTTCCGTGGATTCCAGCAGGATCGAAAGACAGGCCGGTTCGTGGGCGAAGCCACCGGCATGCTCTGGCCACTCCGCCAGCATCGCCGCACCTTGGCGATAGTCGTCAAGGCCGATCTCCTCGGTCTCAGCTGGGTCTTTCAGTCGGTAAAAGTCGGCATGGACCAGTGGCAGGCGAACGGCGGGGGGATCGTAAAGTTCGATGATCGCAAAACTGGGGCTTGGCACTTCGCCTTCATGCCCCAGCGCCGCGATGATGCCGCGTGCGAGCGTGGTCTTGCCAGCGCCAAGACCGCCTGAAAGCGCCACCACGTCGCCGGTTTTCAGTTCCGCCGCGATGCGCTGGGCAAGCGCCTCGGACGCTGCGAGATCGGGAAGTTCGATGATCATGGCAGGACAACGATGGCGCTTGTGCCAAGGCCGGGTTCGGACATGAGTTCAAGCGTGCCGCCGTGCGCTTCGACCAATTGGCGCACCAGTGGCAGGCCAAGGCCCTGCCTGCGCTCCACAGTCTTGCCGTCGGCGCTGACTTTCAATCCTTCCAGCGCGCGGGCCAGAACGGCAGCTTCCATCCCGCTGCCATTGTCTGAAACGACCACCTGCACCGCCCCGCCCTTCTTGCGCCCCGCTTCGACAAGAATGCGCCCGCCCTTGGGCGTTGCGGCGATAGCATTGTCGACCAACTGGCCAAAAGCGCGGCGCAGTCGGCGGGCATCCCCGGTGATGGTGCCAGCGGATTTGTCGCCGCGCAGATCGAGCGTTAGCCCGGCGGCGGACAGACGCTCGCCCCGTTCGGTAACGACTTCAGTCAAGAGCGGAAACACTTCAACCGACTCTTGCGCCAGCGGCAGGGTGCCCGCTTCGCTTTGCGACAGGTCTAAGACGTTCTCTATCTGCTCGCCCAGCCTTTCAACCGAGGACAGAATTGCATCTACGTATTCGTTTTGCTGCTCGGTCAATTCGCCCGCGATGCCACTTTGCAGCAGTTCTGCAAAGCCACCGATTGAGGTAAGCGGCGTGCGGAATTCGTAGCTCATGTTGGCGATAAAACGGGTCTTCACCGCGTCAGCTTCCACCAGCGCAGCATTGCGTTCGCGCAGCGCAGCTTCAGCCTTCTGGCTGTCGGTGATGTCCAGAACGGTGAGCATACCGTTTCCGTCAGGCAGCGGCACGCCTGCCAGCGCAAGGTGCCGCCCATCGGCTAGCGTAAGCCGCCCGGTGCGCTGCTTGCGCTCCAACGTAGCGGCCTGAATAACTTGGGCGATGGTGCCGATCTGTGCGGGACGCTTGAGCAGTGGAGCCAGCTTGTTGAGCAGGACGTCGGCGCGCGGGTGGGTGGTAAGGAAGTCCTCCTCCAGCGCCCAATCGGCAGCAAAGCGCCGGTTCCACAGTTGCAGCTTTCCATCGGGGGCAAACACGGCGAGCGATTCAAACAAGTTGTCGAACGTGGCGGTGCGCGTACGCAGCAGTGTGTCGCGGGTGGCGGAAAGCTGGAGCTGTTCGGTGCGATCCTCGAAGATCATCAGCAGCCCGCCATCGGGCATCGGCTGGCCCACCACGCGCAGATGCGTGCCGCCCGAAAGGTGCCACGATTCCTCCACCGGAACGCGCGAGAGGAACCATGCCTGCCGTTCACGCCGCCATTCGGGGAAATCGCGCACTTCGGGCAGGCGTCCGGCATCGCGCATCCGGTCAAGCACGCGGTCGAACGGCGGTGTATCCACCACCCACGCCTGTGGCACGCCAAAAATGCGCAGAAACGGCTGGTTGGCGAAGACCAGATTCCGCTTCTCGTCAAACTGCGCGATGCCGGCTGATAGCGTATCAAGCATCTCACGCTGCGCTTCGCGGAAGCGGCGGAACTGGCGGATCAGTTCCTCCATTTCCTCAATGTCCACCGCGTACCCGGCAACACCTTCCTCGCCCAGCGGCAGGTCTATCACGCGCACAGCGCGGCGCTGACCTTTAACCGTCGCTAGGAGCGAACGCTCTACCGGCACGCGGCGTGATTGCGCCTGCCGTGCCACTTGTGCTGCGCTGAGGCCGTCGATCGGCTCGATCAGTTCCACCGCTTGCGCAATCACCGCTTCGGCGCTGGCCGCGCCCACGGCTTTTACATAAGCGCTGTTGACCAGACGCAGCTTTAGATCTGGCCCCCGGAACCACATCGGCAAGGGTGCGGCTTCGATAAGGCCGGAAAGCCCCGCAAAGTCAGACTTGGCGCTTTGCGTTTCCTCGCGCAGGCGGACGAGTTCCTCCTGACTTTCAGAAAAATCGAAAAACCAGACGAGCGCCGAACCACCGGGCGATACTTGTGGATCGGCAAGGTGGCCATGCGCGGCAAGGCTGCGGGTGCCGCCTTTGGGCGTGAGCGCCATGCGGAACGGTGCACCCGTCTTCTGTGCCTTGCGCACGGCATCGCTGAGCCGCGAGAGTTGCACTTCATCGAAGCCCCGGCCATCGGCGTCGAGTTCGGACAGGTAACCCGGCATCGCATCGAAGCCGAGCCATCCGGCCAGCCGCGCAGGCCCTTCGATCCGGCCATCGGCGCGCACCAGCAGCGGCAGCGCTGGCGATTCATCAACCATCCGCCCCAGCTTGCGCGCCTGACGCAGCACCGCTTCGCCCTTGCGCGCACGGCGGCGGGCATCAAGCACGAACCATCCCGCCCCCGCCGTCCACGCGGCAAGCAGCACTCCGATCAGCACCAGTGCAGTCTGGGTAAGCAACGGCATCGCGTATTCGCTACGGCGTGCGCCGCACAATTACAATGCGGCGTGTTGAAGTTGACGCTGCAACTTGCATCAATTGCCACACAACTTGTTAAGCGCGCCCCCGCGAAGGCGGGGGCCTCAGGCGTTTGAAAGTGCCTTCAAATGCACAAAAGCCCCCGCACGGTAGCGGGGGCTTCTGCGTGTTCCGGCTCCATCAGCTCAGAGCGATGGAGGCCCCCGCCTTCGCGGGGGAGCGGATCAATCCCGCTTAGTAGCGGTAGTGATCCGGCTTGAACGGGCCAACTTCAGGCACGCCGATGTAATCAGCCTGCTTCTTGCTCAGCTTGGTCAGCTGCACGCCCAGCTTTTCGAGGTGAAGCGCTGCAACCTTTTCGTCGAGGTGCTTGGGCAGCACATAGACGTCGTTCTTGTAGTTCTCGCTCTTGGTCCACAGTTCGATCTGCGCGAGCGTCTGGTTGGTGAAGCTGGCGCTCATCACGAAGCTGGGGTGGCCGGTGGCGCAGCCCAGGTTCACCAGACGGCCCTTGGCGAGAATGATGATCTGCTTGCCATCCGGGAATTCGACGAGGTCGGTGCCCGGCTTCACTTCGGTCCAGTTGTAGTTGTCGAGAGCGGCGATCTGGATTTCGCTGTCGAAGTGGCCGATGTTGCACACGATGGTCATGGGCTTCATCGCCATCATGTGCTCGGCGGTGATGACGTCTTCGTTGCCGGTGGCGGTCACGAAGATGTCGCAGCGCTTGATGGCTTCTTCCATCGTGACGACTTCATAGCCTTCCATCGCGGCCTGCAGCGCGCAGATCGGATCGATTTCGGTGACCATCACGCGTGCGCCGCCCTGACGCAGCGAAGCGGCCGAACCCTTGCCAACGTCGCCGAAGCCGGCAACGCAGGCAACCTTGCCGGCCAGCATCACGTCAGTGGCGCGACGGATCGCGTCAACCAGCGATTCCTTGCAGCCATAGAGGTTGTCGAACTTCGACTTGGTGACCGAATCGTTCACGTTGATCGCGGGGAAAGGCAGCTTGCCGTCCTTGGCGATCTGGTAAAGGCGGTGAACGCCCGTGGTGGTTTCTTCCGAAACGCCCTTGATCGCCTTGACCGAGGCGGTCAGGTAGCCGGGCTTCTTCTTCAGGAAGGCATTGAGCGCACGGACGAATTCGATTTCTTCGGCGTTCGAAGGTTCGAACAGCTTTTCGCCTGCTTCAACGCGTGCGCCCCAGAGCGCGAACATGGTGGCATCGCCGCCATCGTCGAGGATCATGTTAGCGGTGATATCATCACCCCAATCGAAGATCGAACCGACATAGTCCCAATATTCGGCAAGGCTTTCACCCTTGATCGCGAAGACCGGGATACCGGCTGCGGCGATGGCAGCAGCGGCGTGGTCCTGCGTCGAATAGATATTGCAGGTGGCCCAGCGCACGTCGGCGCCCAGCGCGGTCAGCGTCTCGATCAGCACGGCGGTCTGGATCGTCATGTGCAGCGAACCGGTGATGCGCGCGCCCTTGAGCGGCTGCGATGCACCGAATTCTTCGCGCAGGGCCATGAGGCCTGGCATTTCGGTTTCGGCGATCTTGATTTCGGCGCGGCCAAAGTCGGCAAGGCCGATGTCGGCGATCACGTAATCGTTCTTGGCGTCAAGCACGCTGGCCACGAAGCAGTCTCCTGATAGAAAATATGTGCGCGGCATGCGCGCCTCTGGAGTGCCCATAGCGCGCGACAGACGCTTGCGCAAACTTAATATAAAGTTTTCTTTATATCGCTCTCTTTTGACCGAAGCCCTTCCCCCGGTTGCAGACCGCAATGCCGCCCCTATATCCATGCAGCCATACCGGAACGGGGCACCGCCGCCCCGCCCAAACGAAAGGAAATTGGGGATGACTATCGCTGTTGGAGACAAGCTGCCCGACGTGAAGATCGTCAAGGCAACCGCTGAAGGCCCTGAAGCCGTGCAGTCGTCTGAATATTTCAAGGGCAAGAAGGTTGCCCTGTTCTCCGTCCCCGGCGCGTTCACCCCGACCTGCTCGGCCAAGCACCTGCCGGGCTATGTGGAAAAGGCCGCCGAACTGAAGGCCAAGGGTATCGACGAAATCGCCTGCACCGCCGTCAACGATCCCTTCGTGATGAAGGCTTGGGGCGCTGCTTCCGGTTCGGCTGACGTGACCATGCTGGCTGACGGCAATGGTGATCTCGCCGAAGCACTTGGCCTGACGATGGACGGCTCGGGCTTTGGCCTTGGCAAGCGTGGCCAGCGCTTCTCGATGGTTGTGAATGACGGCGTGGTCGAACAGCTGTTCGTCGAAGCCCCGGGCGACTTCAAGGTCAGCGCGGCCGAATACATGATCGACAACATCTGATGCAATGCGTTCTCGCCACGGCGAGAATGCTTTTCAGATACGAAAAGCCCCTGCGATTGCGGGGGCTTTTCTATTTCCGCGTCAGAAGGACATACGCACCAGCGCCAGCACGCGGTCACCTGCGTGCTTCAGGTCTGCAAAGGGTGAGACCGAAACGGTGTTGTCAGTATCAATATCGGTGCCGACATATTCGATCCCCAGCGTGAATGGAAACTGGTTAAATTCCGCGCCGACTTTCCAATCGGTGTAGTCCCCGGCAGGGCGCAACCGTGCAGAGCGTGAATCCTGCGTGTCGCCAGTGGTATAGCCAAGCGCGGCAAACACCGAGACCGGAAAGCCCGGCAACCCGGCATCGGCGGTTGCGCGCAAGTGCAGATTATCGCCGCCGATGTTATCCTGCTTGGGCGCATACCACGCCATGCCGCCCACTTGCAGCGGCCCGATTGAATAGCGCGCGCCCAGGCCCAATTCGCCGTAGTTCATGTTGCTGTCGGCATTTGTGAAAACGTGGCCGATGGCTTCGGTCCGCAGGGTAAAGGCCCCCGCCTCCCAGTCCTTGCCCAAAGCCAGATCCGCCACCGCATCTGCGTTTGCATGACGGTCCGATTTGCGCAGCATGGCCAAGCGAAGCGAAGCGTCAAGTCCGCCGAAACCTACGCGGGCATCGGCAGAGCCAGACACTTCACCATCGCTCCAGCTAAGGCCGCGCCGCACTTCGTCGGTCGTCGCCTCCACGCCAGCATCCACCGACTGGGCTTGAACTTGTGGCGCAAGGCTGACAGCAATTGCGCCAATAAGAGCCGCGCCAAGGCTGCGGTCGATGCCGGTCATGTGTTCAATGCTCCTTATCCCACGCGCTGTTTTGCGTGGGCGCTATCTGCTTCAACGAGGATCACGTCACGATCCTGCGCCACCATCGCCATCATCGCGCTGCGCAATTCATCGCGGCGCGCTTCAACGATCTGGTCGATGCCACTGCCCCGTTCAGAGCACCAGCCCGGTGACGTTCCCTTGATCACGTCATCGCGCGTCATTGAACGCTTTGCCTGCAAGCTTGCGCCGACTTGTGCATGGCGCTCGACCGAAAGGGAAACGGACCACTGACAGCGCAATGACGAAGGGCGACCGCCGACTCCGGCGGTGCCGATCTGCTGCATTTCCACGCGGGTCGCTCCGGTATAGTCAGCAGCGATCGGGCCAACGGGATGTTCGATCACCGCCTTATGCTCCATCGCCTGTGCGGGTGCGCTCAACACCAGTCCCGCCGCAATTCCTGCGAATGCGAAAGTCTTCATGTTCCTGTCTCCTGCTGCGTCCCGGTTTTTTCCCGGTGACGCTTCGAAGATAGGCTTTCGGTGTCGAGCCGCCAAGCAATCGGCCTGTAATGTTTCTTTGCTGTGCAGCAGATCAATAGCCCATCAGGCTCAGCACTTCCTTGCGGCTGCGTTCGTCTTCCAGGAAAGTGCCCATGAGCCTGCTGGTGACCATGCCAACGCCGGGTGTGCGCACGCCGCGGGCGGTCATGCAGGCATGGCTCGCCTCGATCACCACAGCAACGCCATGAGGCTTGAGGTTTTGCCAGATGCAATCTGCAACCTCGGCGGTGAGGCGTTCCTGAATCTGCAAGCGGCGCGCAAATCCATGCAGCACGCGGGCCAGCTTGGAAATGCCCACCACCTTGTCACGCGGTAGATAGGCAATAGCTGCCTTGCCGATGATCGGGGCCATGTGATGTTCGCAATGGCTTTGGAACGGGATGTCTTTCAGCAGAACGATCTCGTCGTATCCGCCCACTTCCTCAAACTGACGCGCAAGGTGGATCGCCGGGTCTTCGCCATAGCCCTGGCAATATTCCTTCCACGCCCGCGCAACGCGCTTGGGTGTGTCCAGCAACCCTTCGCGGGCCGGATCATCGCCTGCCCAGCGCAGCAACGTGCGGATAGCGTCCTGCACGTCGGCAGGCACCGGAGCCTTGCCACGTGCCAGATCGTCGTCTTCGTCCGTCCCCACCAAACTGCTCATCGCGCGTCCTTATGCTTTCCCGGCCGCCGCAAGAAGCGGCTTCTGAACAACCCCTTGCGGTAGAAGGAGAGCATCTCCTCCGGCCGTTCAGGATCGAGCACCTCGTTGTCAGCAAGCGCCTGCTCCGCCTCGCTCAACTCGTGCGGAACGAAGGCTCCCAGCCTTTTCCCGTCCTGCGGCGCAGCTACGATCATTGCGGCCATTGTGTCATGCTGTTCGAGCAGTTCCGCTACCTGTTTGGGCGAAATACCGCAATGCTCTGCCAGCAGCGAAATGCGCAAGCGCCGGATGGCATCGCCGCAGTGATCGTTGCCGGGCCGCGCACAATCGATGAACACGTCGCACTCGCTGTCCAGCCCCATCGAACGGTTGTTGAGATTGGCTGAACCGATGCGCAGGATTTCGTCATCGACGATGGTAAGTTTTGAATGGACGTAGATTGGCTGCCCACCCGCCGTAAACGGATGCCACACCGAAAAGCGCTGCTTGTGATCGGCTTGCTGGATCGCACGCACCAACTGGACACGCGCACCGTCCATCGCAGCCTGCTCAAGCCATCCGTCCGAGCTTTGCGGATTGATCAGCACAACCTCGGGCGGGTCCGGCTCCATCATGCGTTGCGCAATCGCCTCGGCCACAGAGCGTGAGGAGAAATACTGGTTTTCAAAGTAGATGAAACGCTTTGCGCGCGCGATGTGTTCGATGAACAAAGCTTCGATTTCGCGCACTTCGCGCGCTTCGGCATAGTGTGAGCGCGTGCGTGCAATCCCGATCTCGACATCTCGGAATTCTGCCTCGATATGCCCGGGCCACGGCGAGGACTTCTGCGGCTTGCATGGCCCAAACGGCTTTCCGCCCGCCTGCTCCCACCGCTTGCGTCCGAAATCGCCCAACACGCGCGCGGCCTCGCCTTCCAGCAGCATCGTGCAATCATGCCACGGCCCATATGTGCCGCCTCCCGGCCGTTTCCGGCGCGGGTCATTATCCAGATGATCGCGGGTGTCCCACCGATCACCAGCCATGTCGATGCCCCCGCACACAGCAAAACGATCATCGATAACGGCAATTTTCTGGTGGTGGCTGCAGCCTAGCGGATGCGCACTATCAAGCTTGAATACGATGCGCGGATGACGCCACCAGCGCAGCAGATCAAGCATCATTGAGCCGCGAAAGAACGCCTTGAGCGCGCCGAAATTCCACTTCAGAACCCGCACATCGATGTTTTTTCGGCGATTGGCCAGCCACAGGATGAATGGGCCAAGCCGTGCCGGCGAAACGCTGCGGCGCGGAAGGTTCCACCAACGGCGCCCTCCGCCAATCATGATGCGCGTGTCAAAGTCCCAACCGATCAGGAAAATTCGCTGCTGCGCCCGCATCATCGCGTCACGGATCAACGCAAAGTAATCCGCTGCATCAATTACCGCGTGCGCACGGCTGGCATGGACATAGCGCCAGACTGAAGAGGAGTGAGGCTGCATCTGATCAGCGCCTGCATCGCTGCCCACCCCGGATTCCTGCAACGCATCGGCCTGCAATATGCCGGCCGGGCCTTCGCCACCACGGCGCTTCTGCGTCAAACCAGATCCCCTTTAACCACAGCCGTCATGCGCCCTTCACCAAACACCATCAAGCCGCAAAAGGCCAAAGCGTTCCCCGCCGGGCCTTCGCAAATGCCGGATGCACTGGCTGGACAAGAATGCCAGCTCAATTTTTTACGGGAATGACCAGCTCGTCAGGATGGGCAACATTAAGATTGCTGCGAAGCAATTCGCCGACAAGATCAGGGTCGGCGTGACGCGGATCGAGCAGCGCGACGCGGTTCTTAACGCGATCACGCTCAGCCGTGAGCCGGGCGATTTCCTGCTGGCGCTGCTCAAGCAGGCGCGCATTTTCACCCCAGGCGAGCAAACCGCTTGGTCCTGCAACGCCCGCAGCGCCGAGCAGCAGCAGCGCGATAAGCGCCAGCGACTGCGTCAGACTGTCTTTCGGGAGCAACGGAGACCTGCGGGTGTTCATGATTTTTGTTGAATCACAAAAGCATCTGCGGATCAAGCACCAAAGTCCCCTACCGCAAAACTCTGTAGGCGTCAGCAGAACGCCCGAAGACGCCGCATCGATACGCAGGATTAACCTTGTGCGGATAGAATGTATGCCGAATGAGTTCTGCTACCGCCTATCGCCGTGACATCGACGGACTTCGCGCTTTAGCGATCCTGCCGGTGCTTGCCTTCCACGCAAAGCTGCCGGGCTTTTCCGGCGGCTTTGTCGGCGTGGACGTGTTCTTCGTCATTTCCGGCTTTCTGATCACGGCCATCATCGCACGCGAGATTGATGCTGGGCAGTTTTCGTTGCTGAGGTTCTACGAACGCCGCGCACGCCGCATCCTGCCGGCCCTGCTGGTGATGATCGCTGCCGTGCTGGTGCTGGCTGCGTGGCTGTACTTGCCCGCCGATTTTGCTGCTGTGCCACGCTCGGCGCTGATGACGCTGGGGTTTCTCGCCAACGTCTGGTTCTTCACCCAAACAGGATATTTCGGCGGCCCGGCCGATGCAATGCCGTTGCTCCACTGCTGGTCATTGGCGGTGGAAGAGCAGTTTTACGTGGCTTTTCCCGCTGTGCTCTGGCTTTGCGCAAAATTCGCGCCGCGCCAGCGATTAACCATCATTGCAGTGCTTGCGCTCGCCAGTTTTGCACTCGCTGTATCGAAGCAGGCCGATACCGATGGCTTTGCGTTCTACCTGCTTCCTGCCCGCGCATGGGAACTTCTGGCAGGATCGATGCTGGCGCTCTTGGCCCAACCACAGCCTGACAGCCGCCCCCTGCCGCAATCGCTTGCACTGGTTGGGCTGGCCCTGATCGTGTGGCCGGTGTTTGCCTACGGCCGCACTACGGTGTTTCCCGGCGTAACTGCATTGGCCCCGGTACTGGGCACGGTTATGCTGATCCGCTTCGCCCCGGGCACTGTGGTGGGGCGCATGCTGTCGCTGCCGTTGCTGGTTGGCGTCGGACTTATCTCCTACTCGCTGTACTTGTGGCACTGGCCACTGATCGTATTTGCCGAATATGTTTCCAACGCTCCCCTTGTCGGCGCAACGCAGGCCGTCGTTATTGCCGCCAGCTTCGTTTTGGCATGGGCGAGCTGGCGCTATATCGAGCGCCCCTTCCGCAATGCACAGCGTTTCAACCGTCGCCGTATTTTTACACTCAGCGCTGTCGGCATGGGCGTGATTGCGGCCACCGCTATAGCGGTCTTGCCGCTGGGCGGTTGGCCCGCGCGCTTCCCGGCACAAGTCACGCGCATGGCCGAGGCCGTCAACGACATCAGCCCAAAGCGCGGTGCCTGCATCCTTGACAGCGCCGGAGGCGACCGCCCCGACTGCGTTCTCGGCGCTGCCACCTCGCCAACCGCCGCGCTATGGGGCGATAGCCACGGCGTCGAACTGGCATTTGCGCTGGGCGAAAAGCTGGAGCGCAGCGGTGGCGCTATTGTCCAGCGGACCCGTGCGAGCTGTCCGCCTGTCCTTGGCTACACTGTGGCGTCAGATCCCGACTGCGGGCAAAGCAATGCCAACACACTCCAGCACTTGCTGGCGTCTCACAACATCAAGCGGGTCTATCTTGTCGCGTTCTGGGCTAGCCCAGCCTATCGCCAACCCGGCATGATCCGCATGATCGACGATACAATCAGCCGATTGCAGGCGGCGGGCAAGCAGGTGGTCCTCATCGGCCCCGTGCCACGCCAGCCCTTCGACGTCCCCCGCCACTTGGCCCACGCCACCGCGCGCGGCACACTTGCATCAACGCGTGGAGCAACCCTTGCGAAGTACCGCGACGAAACATCATGGCTAACGTCCCAATACCCCCGTTGGACAAGCAGAAACGTGGCCGTCATCGACCCGCTGGCCGCGCTGGGCACCGGCGATCATTCGCGCCTCAGCATTGGCGGAAAACCAGCCTATTTCGATTCCCACCACCTCAGCCTGACAGGCGCGCGAGCAGTGATAGCGAGCGCACGCATCGATTGAAACTGCGGAAAATGGTGCGCCCGACGGGGGTGTATTATTCCCCCGTTACCAAGGCCCTAGTTTGGCTAGCCACCCCAAATCGCAAGATTGGTATTCGGCAGGCCGCTGGATTTTTGGCTAGCATTTTCGGGCTGGAACGAGACGCCAATCTCCCCCCAGCCCTGACCACAAACGCAATTGAGGTGCGTCATGGCTGATCTGAATATCGCGCCCGAAATGGGTGAAGGCAACCCTATCCTCACCCGCGCCCGCAAACTGTTCCCGAACCAAGGGATGCACCGTTCCGCCGAGTTCATCGCGTCGCTTCACCCGAATGCCATCGACTATCTTGAGCAGGCCCCGGCACTCGCTTGCGCGTTCGGCGTAAAGCACAACACCAAGGCCGACCGCCTCTATGTCGCCATGCGCGTTGGTGGCCCTATCGAGCGCGGTGAACGGCTCAAGAATGTTATGTCATCGGTGGGCCTGCCCTACCAGCTTCGCAAACTGCACGGCAGCGCGATCACGCCATACGCTTCCACGTTCATTCGTGAGACCGTCGCAATCCCGCCGTCAACGCTTGCGCAGTGCATTCCCGATAAACCCAGCGAACAACGCAAGTGGTTGAGAGCTATCCGCGATTGGCGTTGGCGCGCTTCAATGCGGACGTGGATGTCGCCAAAGACCGGGTTTGTGTGGCTGGCGACCAATGCCAAGCACTTCGAAGACGGCGAGGCGGGCCATATCGTTGACTATCTCGCCGGGAATAATCCTGCTGATTTTGAGCGATGGTCGCTGTCCAGAATGCGCAACGAAGTCGAGTTGTGGCACGACCGCCTGAACATGGAAACCCAGTTCAAAAACGGATTGGGCATCACGGCAGACACCATCATCGATTTGAGCGACTGGCCAGATCACGCCGAAGTCGATGGCTATGAGTTTTTCAAACTGTCCACGCCCCGCATGATCATGGAGGAAGGCAGGCGCATGAGGCACTGCGTTGCTTCCTACATGAACTATGTCGTGAGTGGCAAAACGCACCTGTTCTCAGTCAGGCAGGAAATGCGCCGCGTTGCCACCGTGCAAATCGTCGGCAAGCACGTCGTTCAGATTGCCGCATTCGCAAACAAAGTCGCACCGCGCGCTGCTGAGAAAGCCGCCGACAAATTCGCATCGGAGCAACCCGCATGACCTTTCAGAAAGCGTTAAGCCCCGCGCCAGA
>Ga0075012_10000158_pt1 | contig 68557 bp, 68 predicted proteins | sample All_14_2_FD_71474 | JGI IMG/M metagenome (GOLD analysis project Ga0075012, IMG submission 71474) | Freshwater microbial communities in response to fracking from Pennsylvania, USA - Allegheny Zone_MetaG_DW_15 | ecosystem: Environmental > Aquatic > Deep subsurface > Groundwater > Drilled... | reverse complement strand
GGTGAATATTGGGGGTAGCACGGGGGAAGCGTTTTTTAGACCGAGTTTGGCGGCGATGGGGGCGGAGAAATATGAAGCGAAGAATGTTACGGTGCAGGGCAATAGTTTCTTTCAGGGTGGCGCACCCATTGCATTTGTGGGAGTTGATGGGGCGCGGGTTCGATTCAATACTTTTTATCAGCCTGAGCGTTGGGTGATTCGCATTTTACAGGAGACTCGGATTGCCGGATTTGTTCCGAGTCGCGGTGGGGTTTTTGAAGATAATTTGGTGGTGTTTCGGGGAGATGATTGGTCATCGGGGGGTGTGAATATTGGCGATGGCACTTTGCCGGAATCGTTTAAGTTCTCACGTAATTTTTGGTACTGTTTGGATCGCCCGGAAGCGAGTCGGCCGATATTGCCTGTAGTGGAAGCGGGTGGGGTTTATGGAGTCGATCCGCTTGTTTTGGTTTCGGCGGACGGGAGGATTGGGGTGAAAAGTGGCAGTCCGGCAGGCAAGGTTGGGGCTCATGCTTGGAAGAAATAATTGTTTGAAGAACTATTGACATATAGACAAGTGTCGTGTAATATTTGGATTATGGACGCAACCGAAGCACTGTTTGAATCGTGGCATCGCCAAGCGCAGATGACGAAGAATTTGTTGGGATTGTTTGACGAGCGCTTGATTGAAGTGAAGCCGGCAGACGACAGTATGAAAGCGGCAGGTCACTTTGCAGACATTCATGGTTGTCGGACGGAGTGGCTGGAGGCGGCGAGTGGTCGCAAGTGGCCGGAGCTGGGTCAGCTTTGGTTTTCGACCGAAGATGGGTGGGATTTTGTAATAGACTTAGCTGTGATTCGGGAGCGGCTTGAAGCGAGTGAGCAGGCGGTTGATAGTTGGGTGAAGGAAGCGATAGCGGCGGGGACACAGAAATGCGGGCCGTATGATCATCCCGTGTTGTATCTTCAGCACCAGCTTTGGCATGAGGGTTACCACTTTGGGATGCTGCATTTGGCGTTGCGCCAGGGTGGAGCGGAGCCGGAGCAGGCTTGGGAAGAGGCGAACGTTTGGGGGCTCTGGCGAGATTCTGACTAATGGATCACTGGAAACCGGTGCTGCAATCAGTTGCCTAAAAAATTTTCATTCGATCAAAAGGAGTCACTTTTTAGGGTTTGAATCCAGGGGTGACGCCTTCGATTGATAAGTATCCAATTATTTCTGGGTTGAATGTTGGATGATCTGGATTCGGTTTTCCAATGATTAATTTTCCGTTTTTAAAGCCGACAGCTTCCAATTGTGAATCGAGTCCCGCCCCATTCGCGACTTCGTAAAGTTGCCATTGACCTCTGCCAATTTTGAGTTCATAGTAGGAGAGATTGTTTCCGCCCAAGCAACCAGGAATGTAGTTGATGGAAAAGTTACCATTTGGTTGATTTGTTAGCTCGGATCTATTATTAATATCAAAGCGGCGTTCCCCTCTTTCCCAGTTCCCATGCTTGTTGCGGGCCCATTCAAACGTTGGCCCGTATTCATAGGAGTCAGATGGAGTTTCGTTTTGAAGGAAAATATGAGTGGGGTCGGAACCAATATAAGATACGTTGGCGGCGACAAATTCCTCGCTATCTGTGATTCTGAAAACGTAATTGATTCCATCAGCGCCATATCGTTGCGCGAAAACATCGCCATGCTCGGTTGGAGGGAAAGCCCAACCGTTAATCTTGCGTCCTGAAGATTTATCATAGGGAGGAATTGAATGGATGAAGACCTTCTGGCCCTCGTTGGTCCACCTATTCTCAATGAGAGCACCAGTATTGGTGGTGCCCATAATGCGAATAAATTCGAATGACATGATTGGGATGAAGTACCAAAGTCGATTTTGGTACCAAACGATTTCACCAATTGCGAGACCACCTGGTGCGGGATCAAAGTTTGAATAGTGGACTTTGACGGATTTTGTCCAGTAGTCACCGTGAACCGATTTAGACCACGTTGGATTGATGATTGGGAAAGCAGGTGTTTCGATTACTTCATCTGTCGCGCTATTGGTGACGATGCACTTTCCGATTTGTGAAGTTACTTTGAATGTGATTTCCGGAGGAGTTTCAAGAAAAGGTTCCCACAGAACGGCAGGTGGGTTCTGCGGCTTAGTGGCCAAGATAAATAACGCATTAAGCATTTTAATGATGCTACCCTTTGTTAAGTGTTTAGTGTTTGGAGGCTGAGAAACGAATTGCCGCCAGTGGAAATCCACTGGCGGCAATTGTTATCGGAGAATTGTCTCTTAGCTATTCTTGCGTCGCTTGCGAGCGATGGCCAATCCGCCGAGGGCGAGCAGAGTCATGCTAGCGGGTTCGGGGACGGCTTCGAACGAAGCAGAAAGAGCGTAGAACTGCGTGTCAACTGCAAGCGCATCGGCATTATCCACGCCGGTGATGCGGATTGCGTACGTGCCAGCGTTGAGGAATTGGCTGATGACTTCGTCGCCTCCGAGTCCGGTTGCGTTCGCCAATGCGATGACGGAGCCCGCTCCATTTAAGACGGAGAGTGTGAGGTCTGACCGATTGAAGGTGTTGAAGGAAGATTGTCCTCCACCTTGTGCACCAATGTTGTAGATGTCGCCGAGGACTTCGAGAGTGAGGTCGAGGACGCCATCTTGATTCAATGTGAGCGAGTAGAAGTCCGTGTCGGATTGATCATCGATGCTGACGAAGTCTGTTGCAGTGCGTGCGACGACTGGGTTGCGGGCATCGTTGCCGATGGAGACCGACCCGCCATTGTTCAGGGCGCCGAGGGACGTTGCGTTGGCTTGAATGTCGTTACCGAAACCGGCATTTGACTTTTCGTTTTTATCACCATATCCTCTATGCATCATCATGATGTCGTGGAGCTGTGGGCCATCGAACGACGTGTCGATAAAGGGCTCCATGAGTATGTTGCGGTTGTTTGAGACACAGTGGGGGCAACCGAGGCCGTGTCCGGCTTCGTGCATAACAACATTTCGGAGGAATCGAAAGTCATTGCCGGATTGACCAAAATTTGCCATATCTCCCGTATCAATGACCATGTCACCACCACCAGGGAAATAGTTGTAAGCAAGGGTTCCTCCGTTTCCATCGAGAGTTCTTCCTCCAATTCGGAGGTCGGCACGTGTTCCAAGAATTCCGCTGTTTCCAAAGGTTTGATTGGAGCCATTATCGTTTGCTTCATAAATGAAATTTAAACCCGATAACTCGCTCCATCGATTGTATGATGCTTCGAAGTGCGTGAACCACGGTCGAAGGCTGAGGTCGGAGCCGCCTGGTCCGGAACCAAACGTTGCATCAAACTGAGACACTAAGTTACTACCAATACCGCTTGAATTTCCATTCGTACTATTGATTGTATTGGTGCCATCACGTAGGAAGCCCCAGGTGAGCGTGAGCGAGTTGCCCATTGTGTGGCCATTGGCCGGAGCGATTGCGGTGCCACCATTCCAGCGATCAATATCGGGGACGGTTTGGGCGAATGATGCGGAAGTCATCAACGCGGCAGCGATGAAAATGGTCGTGCGGAATTGATTTGATTTGGAAATTCCGGAAGGGCAAGCAAGCACGTGGTTAGAATTCATTTCTTCTCCAACAAAAAAACATTCTACAATTTTTGGTCGTGACGGGGCCCCGTATATTTACTAAAGTTGAGGGAAAACTGTTAATTGGCACGGTATTTTTTGAGGCTATTTCCATTCGCAATTACATTATATGAGGCATTGGCACCAATTAATTTTGTATGGTAGTTGGAGTACGATTTGAGGATGAAGTTGGCACGGGTGATCTTTTTTGTTGATGATGTTGATGGGGTTGCGGCATTTTATGAGCAGCATTTTGGGCTGGTTCGCGTGGGTGAAGAAAAAGGGTGGGTTGAGCTTGATGGAGGTGGTTGCGGGCTAGCTTTGCATGCCCGGAAGGGGGCGGATGGAGAGGGATCGAATGCGAAGATTTGTTTTGCGGTGGCGGATGTTGCTTCGGAGCGGGCGCGGCTGGAGGCGGCGGGGTTGGAGTTTCACTATTCGTTTGAGTGGCGGGGGATGAGTTTTGCGGATACTCGTGATCCGGCGGGGAATGCGGTGCAGATTTCGGATCGGGGCGTTGGCTAGGACTGGGCGGCTTTTAGAATTCTGAGGGCTTTGAGAGTAACCCAGCGGCTGGGCTTTCCACACGGTTCCATGTCGAAGTAAGTGTCGCCGGGGATGCGCTTTTCGGTGATCCAAGTGCCATCTTTAGATTGGCGGCTTTGCAGCAGTTCAATGGGGTCGTTGAGGCGGGGATCTTTGATGTATGGGGTTTCGCGGATGTAATCGAGGCCGCGAATGATACGGTAGTGCCAGGCAGATGGGTAAGTGAGGTGGGTGAATCGGTCTTGGATGATCTCGCCAGTTTTGTCGGAGCGGTAGAGGTGGTGGTCGAGCATGAATTCGAGAGCGCGGGATTCGGATTCTTGAAACTTGTTGGGGTTGATAAGGCCAGCTTTGGCGGCGGGCCGGAGGCCTTCGAGGATATTGAAGGTGGTATGGAATGAACTGTGGGATGTTTTGGGTTTGTTGCGGACTTGGCAGTTCCAGCCGCCATCGGGCATTTGGAGGCTAAGGATAACCCTGATGATTTGGATAAGGCGGGGGTCTTGAGGGGAGAAATAGGTGCCGATCCGGAGCCAGAAACCGAGGTGGCAGAGATCCATGTGGGTTTTGAGGATGGAATCGGGGGCTTCCTCGTTTTTGGGAATGAGGTTATTGGCGAGGTGGTCGAAGGAGTTTTGGAGGCTTGGGGTGGATTCGGGGATGCCGATATCTATGAGTTGGAGGATGATCCAGGGGGAGTCTGTCCAGCGGCCCTTGCGCCAGGTGCCGTTGGGGTTTTGGTGGGAGAGGAAGTGGGCGCCCCATCCTTCGGTGGCGGTTTTGGGGCGTTCTGGTTCGTATGTTTGGGGTGGTTCATCGAGGAGGTCGCGCATCGTTTGCCAGCGGATGGCGGGGTCACCATGGAGGAGCCATTCGATGGTCTTATCGGGGATTTGCATTATTTATTTGCGGACGAATCGCCAGAAGGTGATTTCTTGGCCATCTTTTTGGGGGAGCAGTTTGCCATCGCTGACTTTATAGGAGAGGGCCATGTTTCCGCCGGAATTTGTGAGATTGACTGTATCGGCGGTTTCTGACCAGGTTCCTTGGAAAAGGGTGAGCTGGCCCATTTTCAGGTCGTAGGTTTTGTCGGCACGGAGATCAAGCACGGCTTTTTCGGCTCCTTCTCCAAAGGCGTTATTTTCTTGTTGGATCGAGTATTTTCCGGCGGCGGTTTTGGGGCCGGCGCAAGCGATGAGAGCGACGGCGATGGGGATGGCGAGGAGCAGTTTCATGTCCCTATAATAACTGGAGGACGAGGATTTTTTGGATTTGGGTGATAGTTATTTTTTGAATTGAATTTTAATTTTGATTTGTCAACTCGCAACCCAGTTGATTTTTACGCAAGTAGATTATTGTTTCTCAGATTCGGCGATGAGGGCGAGAAAATAGCTTGCTTTCCTAGTGACATCTTGGTATTCACGGGATTTCATGCTGAGGGTTTTGTTGTAGTGTTCGAGGAATCGTTCGGCGGCTGTGCGCCCATCGGATCGACCCTGCATAGTGGATTGGGGATGAAAAAAGGGACGTCTCTGTAGATTCCGACTTTGAAGGGCTTGCCGGTTTTTGTTAGGAGGGTTTTATCTTGATCTTTTGCGGTTTGGGCGAGGGCGAGGAGTTCGGCGTAGATCATGTGGGATTGAGTTTATAGGAGAGAGGGTGGTTGGAGCTTTTTGATGTGCTGACGTTGAATCAGGATGGATCGATGCTTGGGGAGTGGTTCCGGATGTTGAGATTGCGCCTGTAAGGTAAATTTCTGCGATTGATAGTCGGGGCTTTGGAAATGGTAGACGGACATTGGGAAGGTTTTTACGAGATGGAAGGTCATTCTGAGGAACTTTGCAATGAGTGGGGAATGCAAAAATTCCGCGTTGAAGCATGGCTGGAAAGTGACGGTGATATTGTTACTGGACGAATGGTTGATCAAGATTGTCATTTCGAGATGCTGTATTCAGAATATTTCGAAAAGCTAAAGGAAAATTTTGCCTGGATTGATGCACGAACAGCAGAGGTATTTATTAAAGACTATCCGAAGGCGGTGATGATTATAAGTGGATTTGATGAGAGCATTTTTGAAGGAGCGATAAAAGACGCGGAATTTCACTTCACGAAACGGTATGCGGGTAAACACAAGACTATCTATCGCTATAATAACACGGAAGAAACACATGCAACGGAAAGCGGATTGATTTATTATTATGGTAGTCTAGAAGACGAGGGATTGTCCATTAAAGGAACTTATAAAACAATGGGGAATCGAGATTTTTTACCAATTACTGGATACTTTGAATTGCATATGATTCTTGAAAAAAGAATATGATGAATGAATCGTATTCAAATTAAATGATTGCTTTTGGCCACAGAAATTGTTTTCGAGTGTGTTGAGGGTTATGTCGACTTTATTGTGATGGGCTAGGTAGTAGATTTGGATTTCAGATGCAAAGTGGGAGAGCAGGGAGACGCGGCAATTACGCAGGTTAGTCGGCGTTTGGAATAATTAATTCGAAGTTATACGTCGAACCTATTGATTTATCTATTTGGAGATTGGCAACGGGCCATTCAAGCTTTATGTGTTCCAGTGCATGAGCAGCACATTTGCCGATGTCGTTGTTGCTGTTTTCATGAAGAATTTTTGAAAGGTAAGCAACGCGCCATGGTGCGCTCAAATCGCTCGCAACCTGTTCTAAAGCTGCTTCCCTGACCAGTTGATCATTGTCAGATTCAAATACAAACCTGGCGAATTTTGCTGAAATGTGGTGGTGGGAAAGATAGTAAAAACGATTCTGTTTGTCAAGAGCAAAAAACCAATCGAGTCGTCGGGCCCTGGTTCGTCTCATGCCTTTGGGTGGATAGCAACGTGTCGGCACATGGGGAACATAATAAACCATTTAATATTGCTAAGGGAGTGTGCAAAGCTTTTCTTCCAAAGCGTTGAGGGATTCGTCGACTTTGCCGGGATTTTCTAAGTAGTGGGCGACGATTTCCATGGCGCCGCGGGAGAAGGGGGTGGTGCAGCGGAAATCGGGGACGAAGGCTTTGATTTTTGAGTTATCGAAGACCATGCTGTTGGTTTTATCTCCGAGGAGGCCGGGGCCGCGTTCGGGATGGATTTGTGCGATTTTCGTGCTGGGGACGTGGACTTTGTGGGCTTTGATATCGCGGCCGGTGAGAGTGGAGGCGGCAAGGGCGAGGAGGTCGTAGATTTGGTTCCAGGTCAGCCATTCATCGCTGGTGATGTGGAAGTTTTCGCCGATGGCACCGCTGTGTCCAAGGAGGCCGTTGAAGCCTTTGGCGAAGTCGGTGTGGTGGGTGAGAGTCCAGAGAGATGTTCCGTCGCCGGGGACGCAGACGGGTTGATTATTGAGAATGCGGTGGAGGATGGTATATCCGGTATCGAACGGGAGGAGGGTTTTGTCGTAGGTGTGGGACGGGCGGACAATGGTGATGGGGAATTTTTCTTCGCGGTAAGCGCGGGTGAGGCGATCCTCGCACGCGATTTTGTTGCGAGAGTATTCCCAGAATGGATTATCGAGGGGGGTGGATTCGCGGACGGGAAGGATGCTGGGCGGGGTTTGGTAGGCCGATGCGCTCGAGATGAAAACGTATTGGTTGGTTTTGCCCCGGAACAGGTTGAGATCGCGTTCGATTTGGTCGGGGGTAAAGATGATCCAGTTGACGACGGCGTCCCAGTAGTGATCTTTGAGCAGGGATTCGGCTTCATTGATGTCGCCGGTGATGGTTTTTGCGCCTTCGGGGATGGGGCGGGAGCTTTGTCCTCGGGTGAGGAGGTGGAGTTCGATGCCTTGCTTAATCGCGAGCTCGGTACATGCCGAGGAGATGATGCCGGTTCCGCCGATAAAGAGGACTTTCATTTTGCGTAATGAACATACCTCCATTACGGTGGATTTAACCCGGCCAATATGTCCAGTTCTTTGAGTTGTCTAGGACACCCACGCTTGATGCAAGGAAACGACAACCCATTTGTTTTTTATTTTTTGAACGATGACGCTGAAACCATCACCGTTGAGACCCCCACTGACGCGAGTGATTTGGAGGGCGGCGATGGTTTTATCATCGTTCCATTTGATGACTCGGTCAAGCCAGGGCAGGGACTTGTCGTCGTTCATTTCGGTGAATCCAAGAAACTGAATTCCTTGGTTGAAACAGTATTCCAGCGGATGACCTGAACCACTCTTGTGCCAGATTGTTTGGCCCACGCGACCAATCATTTCAAACGGTTCTGCATCCTCAGGTGTCCGGAACAAGGCGATTCCGCTAAATGATTGAAGGAAGTGGCGGGCCTCAAATGCGGCATTGAGAACCTGTTCGGCATCATTGAGCTCGCGGAAAGATGCGTTGGGCCAGGGATCGATACTGTCTTTTGCTCCGTCGCCGTCGGTATCCGGCTTCTGGGGATCTGTTCCGAAGCGTTTTTCGACGATGTCGGTTAAGCCATCGTTATCAGAATCAAGGCTCAATTGGACAGAACCATCCAAAATACTAGACCAGTTGTCTTTCAAGAGTTGGTCAGCCGTTCTGCCTTCAAGCTTCACGGATGTCAAGTATTCATTTGAATCGCCGTCTTCAATAGCGATATTTGTTCCCGTAAATTTGGGGTTACTCCATTTGCCATTAATTTTTTCGGCAAACCATAAGTCTGTATAGCTGCCCATGAAAGATAGATTAAAAATGCCGTACGTCCGACCTGCGCCATCAGTTGAAATTTTGTTGAAATCTGGTTCTTTGGTGAATGCTTGATCCATTTCTTCGCTGAGATCGGCGATGTAACTTGTGAGCCGGTCAGCGAATGGTTCTAGGAGGAATCGTTTGCGTTGAAGGGCGATAACGGCATCGGCGGCATCGCTGCTTTTGGAGGCAATGTTAGAGTAGGTTTCGAACCGGATGACAGGATCAGCCTTAGGGCTTTTGAGTGATCGAATGAGATATTCAGTTGCTGCAGGGTGCGTTGATCGCAGTACATATTGGCGTGCAATGTAGGTGAAAGAGCTGTAGAATTCGAAATCGGGAATTTCAACTCCTTCCAGGGCCTTTACGAAGTAGGGGATGGACACTTCTTCGGGGGCATATTTGCCGAACAAGGAGTAAAGAACTCCCGCTGAGGAACGGGTGTATTTTCCATGAGTTACAATATCTATAATTATGTCAGCGTGGGTTTTTGTGGTGATGTCGCCGAGAATCTCGCCGAGATCACTAAACATTGACATCGACTCATACTCTTGGTCATTTTCTGGAAGCTTGTCGTATGCCTGACAAAGCTCAAGGTATTTAGCGAGAACCGGCTCGAACGCATCGTCTCCTAAACTGCTGAGTTTGTCCCGCTCTTTTTTATCGAGTTGTTCAAACTTTTCTGCTAGTTCTCGGGCCAGGACACGGCGGGCTTCAGGTGTGGTTGGTATGGGTTCGTCCATACCGGGGACGTAACGGATTAGTCGACCGGAATCGAGAGTCAGAATCGAATTGATATCGTAACGAACCGGGGTGCCAGTAAAAAATGGTTCTTTTGATTTGGCGAGAACCTTTCCGTTTACGTCAAGGATTACGCTTTCGTTTGAGCTTGTGACCAGGATCAAGTTACCTACACGTTCGACATCAGAATTCGAAAAGCCTCCGTCTGTCTCGGAGAGAAGATACGTCCATAACGTTTCCCCAGTATAGGGGTCTATTGCTTTAATTTCCGAAAGTGAAAGGCATATATATTTATTATCGATTAAGAATGAATCTATGCTTATGTAGCCTTTATGTTCCCACAATGAAGTGCCAGTCTTGACATCGTTTGAGCCGTAAGTTTGTTCTTTACGGCACAAAAAGACTGACTGATTCTCGTTCTGAGCGAGCATAAACTCTGAGAGGTGCATGTCTGTATCTTTGATTGACCAGATGATTTTCCCATTCTTTTTGTCGATGCCCCAGACATCTCCTAGTGCCGTGGTTACGATCATGTCGTCTTTGGTTGTGATCTCACCGAACCAACTTTGCCAGTCTTCCAACTTTAGATCAGTAAGGGGGGTAGTCCATTCCACCTTTTTAGTGTCGATATTAAAAGCAGACAGCTGACCGGGCTGTATCGGAAGATAGATAAACTTTCCATCGACTGTCATGGGGCCAGACGTACCTACCTGATAACGCCATTCCTCTTTGCCGGTCTTAGCGTCGAACCCGTAGAGAAAATAGTCGTCGGAATTGAAGTCGAACGAGAGGCAATAAAGTTTGCCGTTGTTCAAAGAGACATCGCCAAGTATCCCGCCTTTGGATGGAGTCTGTTCCCAAACAGTTTTTAGGTTTTGCAGATCGACTGCTTTAAGTGTTTTGCCCCCTGTGTAAACGGTGTTGCTGACCGTATTGCTTTCTTTGATGGCACCTATATCGGTACCAAACGTTCCGTCCCGACGGTATGGAGGTTGGGGAAATTGAATTTGCGTGCCCTCGGCAAATGATTGAAGACAGGCTAATGCGGCGAGATATGCGATCATAAGTCCCTCTATTATAGTAGAGACGTTAATCCTGGAAATCGTTCTGCTTAGTTTTTATAACTGAATATGGCTGAAAAACTCCTCGTTGAATGTGGACTAGATGTTTGCCGTGTCGCACTTTCGGCACCTTCAACATTTTTAAGCAATAATGTCGACTCAGGATTTGATAACTTCTGAGGAAAACTTGGGTTCCGCGCTGGAGTTGGTTGTCCCAATTATTTATTCAGAGATGATTCACGCAGAGATTGTGTCGAGGCGGGCGTTGGAGCCTTTTTCAACACCCGTTGTTTAGGTGCTTGATAGCCCAAATTGCGGGTTTTTGACAACAGGTTTTTGGAGTTTTTGTTTAGCGAGAATTTACGGCTAGTGATTTAAGGATTGCGGAAATCAGATGTTTAGAAGTGGGGAGATTGAGCCAATGAGGATCGGGTTGGGATCCGGGGCACATATTTTGGATGCTGGTGACCAGCATTTCTTCGGCGATGGATCGGGGGTGTTCGCTTTCGTGACGGTATTGGCGCACGAGTTTGACGATGGCGAGAGCGTTGCTCGGATAATTGAGAGTGGCTAGTGCAAGGGCGGCGAAGTCGAGGGCGATTTCGAGGGTGCGCTGGTCTTTGTGTCGGTAGGCAAGGGTGAGTCCGCGGGTGAGGGAAGCCGTTCCTTGCTCAATGTCGCCAGATTGGATTCTCATTGCTCCGAGCACTGGGAGGGCGAGGTCGAGAATGGAGAGGTGGTTGGCAAACTCGGCAAGGCTGATGCCTTTGCTTAAGTTTTTGATGGCGAGCGCGGTCTCGCCTTGGATTGCCTGAAGGATTCCAAGATTGATGGTGATGATGGAGCTGCCGATGAGGGCAGCGGGGGTTTTGTGTTTGGCGAGGACTTTGAGGTTATCTTTGTATGTTTGGGTGGCTTTTTCGAACTTACCAAGGTGCCAATCGAACGCAGCAACTTGGGCATAAGAGAGCTGGACTCCGACGGGGTCGCCGATTTTAATTGCGGTTTCGATTGTCTGTTCGCCGTAGTGATAGGCTTGCTCCCAGTCGCGCGTTTGGAAATAGGCGAATGAGAGAGCGGTTCCCGCGCCGCGCAAGCGGTTGAGGTTTGTGTCGTGGTTAAGGATGATGGGGGCGAGCCTTTGGACATCTTGTCGATTATTGAGAATGCTGCTCGCGATTACGGCATGGCCGATGCACTGGAGACGGGAATCGTCGTTTTCTTTGGTATTGGCGAGGGCTTGGTCGAGTAGGTCTTTGGCGAGGTTTGGTGATCGGTAGATTTCGGAACGGAAGGCATCTTGGCTTAGAAAATGGATTGCATCCTTGGGTGAGTTCCTCATCATGCGGACGAATGTACGGCTGACGATTTCGGATTGGGAGGTGGAGATTTCTGGTTCGGCATTTCGCCCGGAACTATAGGATTCGGCTAAGGATATGAGGCTGGAGGTGAACTTTCCTTTTAGTTCACGGCGGAGTTTTGAGCGGGTTTGATTGAATCGTTCACATATCTCGATGTGTCGACCTGAAAAAGTGTAGACACGGAGGATGGCGGCCCAAACTTTCTCGTCGTAGGGTCTTTCTGAAAGCGCGGATTCGTAGAGGTCGATGCTGGTGGGCCAATCTTGGCGTGATTCAGCGAATGCGGCGAGTCGCATTTTTGAGTCGAGGGCGCGGTCGCGCCAACGTCGGCGTTCGAAATCGGCCCAAGAATCTTGGAATGTAGGCAGGTAGGGTCGGTCGATAATTTGGAGGAGGTTTCGGAGAGCTTGTTCTTCTTCGGTTTCATCGACTGAGGCTTGGGCGTTGCGGAGTCGCGACTTGGCTTGCCAAAGATCGCATTCGATCAGTTGGGCGTTGATGGCGAGAGTGTTCTTTTCGGCTTGGATGGTTGCCTTGTTTGTGAATCCGGAATTGATTTGAACGAGCGCGGTTCGGATGCGATTGCGATTGGATTCGTCGTCGGAGTCGGGCCAGAGGGCGCGTCCGAGTTCGGCACGGGGCCAGACGTAGTCGGGTCTTTGGCAGAGGAGGGTAATGATTTTTTGAGATGAAAGCAGTGAGAGATAGCGGGCTAGGGAACCTTGGATGATACAGAATTCGCCAAAGAGTTGGACTCTATCCTTTAGCGTTGCATCCATTTATTCACACTACCTAGCAGATTCGCTTGTTTGGAGAATTTTGCAATGGATTTGCGTTAGATTTGCGATGTCTTGATATAACTGGTTGAGTCGGTTGGAAATTTTGCCGATGCTTGGAGATGAAAATGAATGCTCAATTGATGGTTGGAACAGTGGTTTTTGCGGTTGCCTCGGCGGCTTCGGCGAATTTGATTACGAATGGTAGTTTTGAAGGAGCGGGTCTTCCGGGGTGGTCAAATTGGGGTGGTTCTTCTTCACCCATGAATGTTTATAACAATAGTGGCGCGAATGGGTTTAGTCATCCGAGTGATTTCGGGAATTTTACGGGGGTGACGGCTCAGGATGGTGACCAGTTTGTGGCGGCTTTGCTGGGGGGCAGCATCAATGGCTATATTTCGCAGACGTTGGCGACGCCGTTGGTGGTCGGTGAGACGTATCGGGTTTCGGGCTGGTTGCATCAGGCGGTGCGCAACGATTTGGATCATCCGAGCGGGTATCAGATTATTGTTTCGAATGATGTGAGCTTTGGTACGTTTATCAAGATTGGATCGTTTGCGCCGACGGTTTCGGTGCAAGAAGGTTGGGTGTTGCGGAGTTTTGAATTTGAGGCAACGCCGGAAATTGCGGCTTTGCAATATTTGACTTTCTTTGGTGAGATTGCTCCGGGGCAGGGGAACAGTTATGCGGGGCTCGATAATGTTTCTTTGGAGGCGGTGCCGGAGCCCGTATCGATGATTGTTCTTTCGGCGGGGGTGATAGTTGCTTTGCGCCGAAAACGTTTGGGTCGATAAGTTTTGTATTGAGAGCCTGCTTTTAATGAGCAGGCTCAGTCTGTAGGGTCGTAACTACACATCGGTTTGATGTTGATTGAGGCATAGGTAGCGAGCGCGGCGATTCCAGGAGCGGCGGTAGAGGTGGGTGGTGTAGGCGGCCATGATGATAGTCACGGTGGCGATGAAGGTGAGGAAGAGAGGGAGGTCTTCGCGGAGCCCGGAGATGCCGAGGGTGCCGATGGCGACGACGGTGAGCAGGACGCCGACAATCACACTGAAAAAGAGGATATTGATGAAGAAGATTTTGATAAACGGACGATAAGAGAGGTGTACGGATTCGGGAGGTTTGGGGCGTTTGAGCACGGTTTCCCAGTTTTCGACCGAATCGAGATGGCGGAGGCATTGGGTTTCGAGGGAGTTGGGCGACCAATCTTCAGGGATGGATTTGAACATGAGTTTGCGGCGATTTGTTAGGGGCTTGTTGTTTGTACGCCTCTCTTGGAGAACGTGGCGAACTTTTTGCGGAAATGTGCGTTAGGACAATTATGCTCGGATCGGTTTTGATCGCGGGAATAGTTTTGGGTTCCGCTGGTTCTGCGCCAAATGTAGAAGCAGAGCTTGTTTTGCCTTATCGATCGGTGGTTGCGGGGGATGAGTTCCCGGTTGGGATTCGGCTTGATATCGAAAAGCCGTGGCATATCTATTGGATGAATCCCGGGGACACTGGGATTCCGACGACGATTAAGTGGGAGTTGCCGAAAGGGTGGACGGTTTCTCGGCTGAGCTTTCCGACTCCCCATCGCTATGACGATGAGGGGATGGTGAGCTATACCCATGAGGGTCAGGTTGATTTTGTGGCTTGGGTGAAGGCACCGGCGGGCGCTCGGATGGGTGAATCGGTGGACATTAAAGCGCAAGTGAATTGGTTGGCCTGTATTGATAGTTGCATTCCTGGGTCGGCGAAAGTTGAAGGTTCCTTAGTTGTGGGATCTCAGGCTCGGCTTGATGTGAAGGCTTCGGAGAAATTGGCGGAAATGCGTTCGGTTCAGCCAAAGAGTTGGCGGGGGATTTATAGTATTTCTCAGATGGATGATGGGGATTTGATAGCTTCATTTGGGGGAATGGAGACAAAAGAAGCGTTCTTCTTTGCGGAAAGTGCCGAAGTTGTGGAACCATCGGCGGCGCAAACAGTTATTGAAAGTGGGCCGGGAGGATTTGGTTTGCGGCTGAAAAAATCGCCTTATGCTCAGGGGAAAGCAGAGCGGTTGCGCGGAGTGCTTAGGTTGAAAGATACCGAAGGAAAAGAACAGAGTTTTTGGATCGACGCTCCCATTAGGGAATTGAAAGAAGGAGAACACAACAGAAAATGAAATACGCACTCGTTACATCACTGCTGGCAGCGGCAGTCGTTTTTGGTAATGCCTTGTCGGCCCCGGCAACATTGGGGAAGGCACCGGCATTTACCCTGACTAGTTCCGCAGGGCCGTCGGTTTCGCTTGACCAATTTGAGGGCAAATATGTTGTTCTTGAATGGTGGAACAAGGATTGCCCAGTGGTTAAGCGACACTATAACGGCAACATTCAAGGATTGCAAAAGCAGTTTACGAAAGATGGAGTGGTTTGGCTCTCGATTTTGAGTTCGGCTCCAGGTAAACAAGGTTATCTTGTTGGCGAGGCAGCGACGGATGCAATGAAGTCGAAAGAGGGTTCACCTTCCCACATTCTTTTGGATGCGGATGGAAAAGTTGGCAAACTTTATAACGCAAAAACCACCCCGCAAATGGTTTTGATTAGCCCGAAAGGCGAGATGCTTTATAACGGGGCGATTGACAACATGCCGAACGGCAATGCAGAAACAATGTCGAAGGCAGAGAATTACCTTGTTCGCGCTTACAACGAAGCAAAAGCAGGTAAGGAAGTGTCAATTAAAACTTCGCAACCTTATGGTTGTGGCGTTAAATACTGATCACACTTTGTGTGGCAAAGTGCCTGCATCAAATGAACTGATGCAGGCACTTTTTGTATGAATGTACTAGCTATTTGAACTGCTTAACGGTTTCTTCGTCGCTATGGTTATGTTGAATTTATTCGCGGCCCTGATCTTGACTCAGACGGTACAACCAATTCAGTTGAAGGTCGAAGGGGTTGACCGCACGGGCATATTGGTAATGCCATCTAAGACAACTGATGGGGCGGCTCCGCTGGTGTTTGGATTTCACGGTCATGGGGGAAATGCTCGGCAGGCTCAGAGGTCATTTGGGATTGAGAAAGCTTGGCCGGAGGCGGTTGTTATCTATTTGCAAGGGTTGCCGACAGTTGGACAGAAGACTGATCCGGAGGGAAAGAAGAATGGCTGGCAATCGACGAAGGGCATGAATGGGGATCGAGATTTGAAGTTTGTTGATGAAGCTTTGAAGTGGGTTAAGACTCAGACGAAGATTGATGAGAAGCGGATTTATACGATGGGACACTCGAACGGCGGGGGATTTTCGTATCTTCTATGGTCATCGCGCCCTGACCTCTTTGCGGCGATTGGGGTGAGTGCGGGCGGCTTTCGAGGCGCTGAGGGGGCGAAACCAACGCCGGTTATTCATATTGCGGGGGAAGCGGATCCGCTGGTTACCTATCGGGGGCAGGAGTTTAATGTGGGTCGGGTTCGGCAGTTGAATGAATGCGTGACCGATGGGGTGCCTTGGGGCGGAGTTGAGGGGGCGTTGGAGTGGAAGTCACCGGGCGGGAATTCTGTGGTGTTGATTTCTCATCCGGGCAAGCACGAGTATGCGAAATTTTCGACGGCGGCATTTGTGAAGTTCTTTCAGGAACATTCAAAAAAGTAGATCGTCACCCCTGGTTGCGGAGATGGCCAGACTGAATATAAATAGCACTTGGCGAATTGCCAAGTGCTATTTAATGATTGCAAAGACGCCTTTTTTAGGCGACTTTGCGTCGTCGTCGCGCGAGGGCGGCGACACCAGCCCCGAGAACGAGCATGGTTGCGGGTTCAGGAACCGGCTGCGCAAATTGGCTGTTGCGGATGGTATTGATTTGACTTGTGGTCAGCAGGTCGAGGTTTGCTCCATCTGGTGCAACATCGCTCAGGCTTTGCGGGATATCGCGAACGCCACCAGAAGCCATCAAATGATTGGCTACGTTGGTGTGCTCTAGTCCAAGGACGTGACCGAGTTCGTGCGAGAATGTATCAACTCGACCGAGAGCGGAGAATCCTGAAATGTTGGTGGTATCCATAACCATCAATGGGGAGTTGAGGGCAGCGGCGAAACCGTAAACACTGGAGCCAGTGACATTATCAACAAACCAAGCGTTGACAACGAGCGGATCGGTGCTACGACCGTTACCGGCTTGGTTAAACAAGCCGCTGTTGTTAATGTTCCAGTTGTTCAACGTGGTGTTGTTGACAAACACGGTTGGGCTGTATTCGAGAATGATATTCGCTTGGGCAAAAATCTTTGTGGCGTAGTCTCGGTAGCTGAGGTCGGGCGAGAGATTTCCGCCGCCGTTATCAGCAACTTGGATTGTGTTGATTTTGACGACGAGGGTTTGCGCGTTTGCAGCGGCTGACACGACGACCAAACAAACGAGGATGATGGACTTAAAGTTCATATGTGATTCCTTTCCGATTCGAAATACAGCTCCAATGAGCAGTCAGTTCTGGGAATATCCTATCATAAATATTCATGCGAGTGTTCCACATGGTTAAAAACAGGTAATTGCGGAGCGAAATTTAATGAGTTGGAGGGGCATTTTTGCGCCCCTCGAATCATTGTTGGCTATTTCAATTGATCAAGATAATTATCGAGGTTGTCGAACGTGCCGCTCCACCCTTCGTGACAGCTTTCTAATCCTTGAATGAAGGTAGATATTTCTTCAGTGCTAGCGTTCCATGGTTCCCAGCTGAGCGTTAGGTCGGTCGTTTCTCCTTTGTTCTCAAACGTGATTGTCGTCATGAGTTCGAGAGGCCAAGATGGCGACATGGGGTGGTGGATGAGGTTTGCATCTTCGTCGGCGAACGAACTGATGTATACGAGGCGGTTTTTTGGTTCGATTTCTTGGAACGTGTATTTGCCATAAAACGTTGTTCCGTCGGAGGTTGTGATGCAAATGTGGTTGTGTCCGCCGGGTTGGATATCGCTGTGAATGAGCTTGGATGTGCATCCAGGAGGAGCGAACCAGTTGCCAAAATGTTCAGCTTTTGTCCAGCAGTCCCAGACGATATCTCGAGGGGCGTTGAAGGTACGGGTGATTGTGAAAGTTTTCATTATTTAGTCATTGGTTGTTTCGATGCCGAGAAGTTCGCCATATTGGACATTGAGTTCACTCCATCCGTGATTCATGGCATCCATGCCGACGATGGGATCGTGGGGTGTGCCATCGAGAATGGTTTGAACGACATCGAAACAGATGTGCCATCCGGCGGCGACTTTGGGAACCCAGTCGCGATCTTCCATGGTGTGAAAGAGAGTGACCGTGGTGCCTTCTGACTGGGCAACGAGTTCCCACCGGAGAAGATCGGTGTCCCAGGTGTATTCAAGGAGTGTTGGGGGTTCGACGGTGCGGACTTCGCATTCGAGGGGCGTTTCGGTTTCGCCGTCGATCATCGTGAGGGTGATATCTCCGACATCGGTTAGATCCCTGCTCGGCCGGAATGGAGCCCATAGGGGGAGTTCTTCTTTTGCCGTGATGACGCGCCACACCGTGGCGATTTGATTGGGGAATGCACGGGTGAAGATGAGTTGCCATTTCCCGTCTAGCTCGCGGGTTTCGACATGAGCGAGGGCGGATTGAAAGAGGGGTTCAGACATTGTTTTCCTTGAAGAATTGCTCCAAATGATCAAGAGATTGATTCCAACCAATCGTGCAACCTTGGGCAAATTCTTTGCCCGGAACGAGCAGTTCGGCGGTGACCTTGGTGCCGTATTCAGTTGATTCAAATGAAACTTGAGTTGTCAGATTTTCGATATGTTGATCGAGGTATTTGACTTCAAATTTGTATTCGATGAGTGTGTTCGGAATGATTCGCGAGAAGACCCCTTCGCTGGTAGCGTTGTTTCCGTCTTTATCCACGAAGTGAGTGTGCATTCGTCCTCCGACGTGGGTTTCGTAGACAATATTTGGGCATTCGAAACCATCCGGAGCGAGCCATTGTCTGGCATTCTCTTGATCGGTAAAAGCCTTATATACAGTGGCAATGGGATAGGGGTAGTCCCGTTCAATTTTCACTAATTCTCTTTCCATTAATTTCGCTCCGCTATATATTTTTCGAGAGCATCGTAGCTTGACGAGGCACCTTCTTCCATTCCGGAGTTGACATGACCGTCACGATTTTCTTTACTTAGGTGTTTTACAACGACCTTTAGTTGTGTGACGCCGTTTTCTTCTTGGAACGTGGCAACTTCGACAGATGCGCATTCGCGGATATGGGGGACGTTATAAATGAAGGTACGGACGTAACGCTCGTTGGGGATTGCTTCGAGGCACTGTCCAAAGCTATGGAACTGGCCGTTTTCGCCCATGTCCATGCGGAAGCTCCATGGAGCACTAATCTCGGGTCTTCCGAAGCATTCAGTGACGGTTCCGTAATTGCACCCGAGCCAATGTTTGTGATTATCATGGTCGGCAAATGCTTCGTATACGAGGTGTTTAGGGAAGTTGAACTTCCGAGTCATGTGGATCTCAGTGTCGCCGACGAGGGCGACTTCTAGCTTGTTTGTACTGGTCATTAGTTGTTGTCCTTTTCTTTTTCTTGTAGTTCTTTGAGATAGGCGTCAAGGCGGTCGAACGATTCTTCCCAGAACTGCCGATAGGTTTCGATGTAGCTGTTGGCGGCTTTCAGTGGCTCGGGATTGAGCTTGCAGGGTCGGTATTGGGCCTGGCGGGAACGTTCGATGAGACCTGCGTTTTCGAGGACCTTGAGGTGTTTTGTGATGGCAGGGAGGGTGACGTTGAACGGCTCGGCGAGTTCGTTGACGGTGCATTCGCCGGTGGTGAGCCGGGCGAGGATCGCCCGGCGAGTGGGATCGGCGAGGGCGGAGAATGTGGAAGAGAGGTGGTCTTGCATTTAGCCAACTAGTTAATTAACTAATTGGTATAATAACACGACGTGGGATGGGTTGTCAAGGGGTTGACAGAATTTTTTAAGTGATCCAGGCTGATTTAACAGATGTAACGAACCAATTGCCGTCGATTTTTTTGAGCGAATATCGTGAGCCAGCTGAGAAACGATTGCGGCTGTAACCGAATAGACAGGTCGCGGTAACGCCATCGGGGGCGATTTCGAGATGGTAGGGGAGATCGTCGCGTTTGTCCGAGGAACTAAGCCCGCCAAACAGGAACCGGTAGAAAAATGGATCGGAGACTTCAGTTAGTGTATGTGTGGATGGGAAAGCGGGGCCGTACCAGCCGGGAAGTTCGAAGGGTTCGACGCCGGAGGGGAATGGGAAAATCATTGGAAGATAAGAAGCTTCGGACCACATCGTGCAATCCCATACGGCACTGAAAATTTCGGTTTCGGGGGTTGATGGGATTTGACGGGCAGTGGTTGGCCAGGGGTCGATTTCGTCGCTATCACCGTCGCCATCTGTATCGGCTTTTTTGGGGTCGGTGCCAAGACGGGTTTCCATGAGATCGGTGAGTCCGTCCTGGTCTATGTCTAATGTTAGAGTGGGGTTTTCAGGGAGGAGTTTTATCCATTCGCCATCGATGAGCTGCTTGGCGGTTTTGCCTTGGAAAAGGAGAGGTTTTGGAGTTTTAGATTTATCGAGATAATTGATAGGCGGCTCGGCGATGCCCACGAAGAGAGGGCGAACCCACTTGCCATCCTTTTGTTCTGCGATCCAGAGGTCTTTGTATCCGCCAAGGATGGGACTCATGAAGAGGGCGTAGGTTTTTCCGTTAGTTGCCTTTGCGGTTTTGAGAATGCCGTATCCCGAAAATTCTTCGGCAGGTTCCAACTTGGCGAGGTTGAGCCGGGTTTCGATGGGGCGGAGAAGGGTGCGTTTGGCACGATGGCGGAGTACGGCGGAGCGACCGGCTTCGCCGCCGGTTGTGGGGAGGCTGAGATATGCGGCAAAGCGGGCAGAAGTTTCGGCCTCTCTATCATCGAGGATGTGGATTGCGTAGCTGACGGCACGCGGACTTTCAATAGTAGTTGCAATGGCAGAGAATGCTTCAAAGCCTTCTTTTGTTAACTTGATTCCGGTGTCTTTTCCGACAAGTGAATCTAGGAAAAATGAGGTTTTGATATCAGGGTTGCCTTTGGCAGCGAGGATTTGGGCGATATTTGCGAATTCTGGTTCGCTTTGGGTGAGTTTTTTCAGTGTACCGATGAGCAGATCGGTTTGTTTTTGAGTAACGACTTGATCGAGAACTTCATAAATATCCCGGGGCCACACGCCAAACGTGTCGGGTGGGTTGATGATGAGGTCGAGCAGGGCGGGGACGGCGTCACCTCCTAATTGGATGAGAACATCTAGTTCGCCGGAGCTCAGGCTGCCGAATGCTCCGCAGAGTTTTTTGGCGAGGGCTTGTCGTTCAGCAGATGTTTGGGGAACAGTGAGTTTGGTGCCCGATTCGTAGAACGACACATTCGTTCCATCCCAAGTTGCAATTGTTTTGCCGCTTTGCCAGATGGGCTCGGGGATGTTATCTTCGGAGCGACCTTTCCAGAGGTGAGTGCCATCTTTTTTGAGGATTCCAGCATTGGGCCGGCCCTGGTAGTAGAGTGTGTCGTTGAGTATGGTGGCATAGGCGATGCCGGGAACATGCTCTTCTGAATCAGTTTGATGCTGCCATTTGATTTGGCCCGATTTGGTATCGAAGAGGGTGATTTTTCCATCATCGAGGCAGTAAAAGTCTGAACCCCAAAAACCATATCCGCCTGCAGGGCCGATGAGGTCGTTTTGCCAGAGGGCTTTGCCGGTTCTGAGGTCGTGGACGATCATCCCGCTTCCAAACATGACCATCGCCATACTCCCCGTCACGGGAATCTTACGATCGGTGAAATAGCAGTTTGGTTGAGTCCAGAGGAGGGTGCCCTTATTGGCGTCGATTGCGAAAGCAGTTGAATCGATCGTTCCGAGGAGTACTCCTCCAGAATACGTTAGGCTCCCTGGTGTTTGGCGAAAAGATTCTTTTTGTGGATCAAATGTGGTGAGATTAAGAGTCCACCGCGTTTTTCGGGTTTTCAAGTCAACCCCGGAAATGGTTCCTCGCTTAACGGAGGCAAAGTACTGGCCGGGGGAGAAGGCGATGCTTTGAGCATCTGAATCGAGGGGAGTGGAGGCGGTTGGCTTACCGGTTATGGGGTCGATAATGGCGAGGGTGGCTTTGGAAGATTTCCGGGAATAGACAACTGCGTATATTTGACTATCTCGAAGATCAAAGTCGCGTATCCAGGCGTTAGTTTCGGCTTTGTAAACAGTGGCTCTTTTCTGAGATTTGAGGTTGACTTTATACAGCGTGTCGTTATCGACGGCATAAAATGTATCACCGTCAAGTAAGGTTGCTCCGCCGTAGCCGCCGATAGCGACGGTGTTGGTTCGGAGAAATGGGGGAACGAGGTCGGCAGGAGTAAAAGATGCAAGTAATACTGCGCAAAGCATGTGGCTCAGTTTACTAATCGGGAGATGTTGTTAGATGATCTTTTTTCAGGAAGTGGAAAGAAAGTCGGTAGTTCTATTTGTGGGGACTTACGATCTCTTTGAAGAATCTTAACATCCGTAAGGAATAGTGCGGCGATGAGTTTGATCGCTGCAGTTGTTTCAATTGCACTTGGGGTACACGATGGGCCGGATCCGATTGCGGCTTGGGATTTTCATAGCCGACACGTTACGGCAGGTGTTTTGAAAGCGCGAGCGGGCCGAGATGCAAAAATCACGGGCGAACTGAATGAGGCAGAGACAGCATCGGGCAAGTGTTTGCTATTTGATGGTGTCAATGATTGGTTGATGGTAGCGGAAGACACTACGGAGGCGGAAGAGTTTTTGCCGAAGCAGAAGTTTACGGTAGAGGCATGGGTTGCGCTCAACAATCCGCTTGAAAAGGGATCGATTGTGGGGATGACGAAGCATAATCGAGATGCGGAACAAGGTTGGCACCTTGGGTTTGGGGCGAAGAATTTCCAGTTTGCATTGGCGACCAAAGGGAGTTCAAATACAAGCGGAAAGTTAACGTATTTGAAGGGGACAACTGAATTTGAATTGGGTCGGTTTTATCATGTGATCGGAACTTATGACGGGAAAGCCATGCGGCTTTATGTGAATGGGAAGTTGGAAAGCACATCGACGGATCAGTCAGGAGATATTTTGTATCCGGAGAAAACACCATTTACGATTGGGTGCTTTAAGGATAACAATGAGGAGTTCCCGATGAATGGGCGTGTGGCGAATGTGGCGGTCTATGACTTGGTGGCAACCCCACTTGCGGTGGAGCACTTGTATGAGCATCGAGCAGAGTTGACCAAAGAAAAACCTTTGATTCAGGAGAATCCGACCTTTGATTGGGTGGTTAAACCTTATTTGCAGTCACCTACCACATCAGAAATGACGGTTATGTGGGAAACGACACGGTCGGCGTCGAGCAAGGTGCTTTTTGGACCGAGCAAGGATAAGCTTACGGAAGCTTCGGGGAGTTTCACAAAGAATTTCCAATCCCTAGTGCATAAGGTGACTCTGACGGGATTGACGCCGGAATCTCACTATGTCTATCGTGTGGAATCGGTGGATTCAGAAGGTCGAAAATTGGAAAGTGAGTTGATGACTTTCCGAACAGCTCCGACGCGGGATCGCTCGGTTCGATTCACGATTGTGGGTGATACTCAGGATAATCCGGCGGTTAACAAACGCATTGCGGAACACATGTGGAATGAGCGGCCCGACTTCTTTATGATAGTTGGGGACTTGGTGGGGACAGGAGCAAACAAAACTCACTGGACGGAGCACTTTTTTGGTTCGATGCGGCCCTTGCTTGATCGGGTACCGCTGATACCGGTGATTGGTAATCATGAGGGCGATGCGCGACTTTATTACGACTATATGTCAGTGCCGGCTCCGGAATATTGGTACAAGTTTAGCTACGGGCCAGCGGACTTTTTTGTGGTTGATTCGAATCGTCCAACGGGTCCAGATTCGGAACAATACAAATGGTTGGAGGCGGAACTTGCGGCTAGTACTGCGAAGTGGAAATTTGTGGCGCATCATCATCCTCCGTATTCTAGTGACGAAGATGATTACGGCAATTTGTGGGAAGGTCAGTCGATGCGCGGGGACTTGCGCATGCGAGCAATGACGAAGCTCTATGAAAAGTATGGTGTGGATGTGGTCTGGGCGGGACATATTCATAGCTATGAACGGACATGGCCCTTGATCTCAGGTTCATCGGCGGAATCAGGGCCGGTTTATATTGTTTGTGGAGGTGGCGGTGGTGGGCTGGAGCGACATGGACCGACGCGTCCCGAATTTAGTCGACGGATTCGACACGGGCATCATTACTGTGTGGTTTCGCTGCATGGTTCAACCTTTGAAATGTCGGCGTTTGATATTGAAGGACGGCTTTTTGACACGCTGACGATTAAAAAATAGTTGTTAGCATTTTTCGCCAATATGGCTCAAATCCATCACCGATTCCGTTGAATCGGTGATGGGCAAGAAGTGGCATTGGGCAGTTGGCGTTCTTGTTGGGCTGGTGGCGATTTATCTTTCTTCAACGACGGTGATCACCATGCGGCAACTGGCTCAGTTTGTTTCATCGGTCGTTCCCGGCGTGACGGAGGACGGATTCTATGACTGGTGGCAGACGTGGTGGTGGGTTTTTGTCAAAGGATTTCACGTGTTGGAGTTCTTTGCTTTGGCGGTAGTAGCCGGGCTCACTTTGCGCCGATTTGGTGTGGAGAAATGGATCGGTTGGGGAGCGGGAATCGCTTTTGTTTATGCCTGTAGTGATGAGTGGCATCAAACATTTGTTCCGGCGCGAGGTGGGCGAGTGAGTGATGTTTTGATTGACAGTATTGGGATTGGATTGGCTGTATTGGTGATGATTAGATTCTTAAGGAAAACGGATCGGGCACCAGATTCGGTGGCCGATCCTAAAGTGACTTAGGGTCGAACTTTAGCTTCTTCGTAGTCGTCGGGGTTGAGCCCGAGCTTGCGGATTGAATCATCATTGAATCGAATATCTCCGCCGACATAGGTGTTATCTGATTTGTTAATGTAGTAGCGCTGATAGCTGTTGTCAACCTGTCGAACTTCGCCGCTTGACCCTACGACAGTTGATTCTTCGTTAATGGTGTTGAGGAATCGTTGGTGCTGAAGGTCGCTGCTGGCGCTTCGGTCGTAATAACTTTGCATGCTGGCATCGTTGGCGGCCCAGATTGCCTGCATTCGTTGTTGGTGGCGCTGGGCACTGTTCTGGATCCATTGCATGTTTTGGGCGTGTTGACGGTTCATCATTTCTTGATGCGCGCGCATTTGCGCCATTCGTTCTTCATGTTTTTGGTTCTGGAGAGCAGTCCATTCCGGATTGGTTTTCTTAGATCGCGCGATTTTGAGGAGGGTAGCTCGGTACGTTTCGACGTCGTTGCTGGTCGAGATTCCGTAGACATCGGCCATCCAGAAGCCTCCGCTGTTGATGGTTGACCCAATGATCAGTCCATTCATGGTCTTGCCTTCGTCTTCGTAGGAGAATTTGAGATCGACGACAGCGGCTTGGCTGGCGTCAAAACCGTGTTGAGCAAATACTCGTCGAAGTTCGCCGAGGAGCTCTTCGTTTGTTTCAACTCCAGTTATCTTGAAGTTGGTGAGTTTGCCAAATTTTTTGGTTGCGTACTTTGGAAAATAATCTTCGGCCGATTGATAGGTGGAGAGTTCCATGAGGGGGTGCATCTCGCAGAACTGATCGACAAAAGGATTTCCGGAGTTCGGTGCCCAATATTGGGGGATGTTTGGGTCGCCGAGGAAGAGCACGGTGTCGCTGTTTGGGCTGACGCAGGTGACGACCTCGCGGTGAATATCATATGCACGCGACGAGTAACCACGATTGTGCCAATCTTTTGGAACATCGACGGTGAAGCAGTTTTCGACGGGGTCAGAAATGTTGATAAATTCGGTTGGCACATCCGAGGGGCCCGAGGGCTGCTTTGTTGTTAAGGTTTCTGATGTGTCGGGAGACTTGCCTTGGGAGGTCGGAGGCGTTGCTGAGCATCCCAACAAGCCGAGAATGGCGATGGATACGCCAAAGAGATTTAGCCGCTGCATGCTTAAATGATGAAGCACCGCGCATTACATGACCATTAGTTGGCGGATTATTTTGCCACGGGGCACGCCCATCCGTCGAATTCGCCGTTATGTTTTTCGCAGAGATCATCGAGGTCGACACATATTTGGGCGATCGTGTCCGGTTGGATTGAAGTGGTTTTTACGAGTTCGCACCAGTAGTCGTCATCGGGTTCATTTGGGTTTTCTTCCAGAGCGGCTTGATCGAATTTGAAACCGTGGGATTCTGCTTCGGCGAGGAATGCGGCTCGATTTTCCTTGGTGGGGAAAAGACACCCGAAATCGACCGGTCGGGAGACGTCAGGGTTGTCACCTTGTTTTTCAAAGACATCGTGGAGGCGCTGATTTCGGAACGAATGCAACTCCAACTTAGTCGGTTCGAGTTCGTGTTTATAAAACAACCATTCCGAGTCGGGTCGGCATTCAGTGGAAACAACGGCTTTTTTGAGAAACTTGTATTTTACGGTTAGCTCTTTGGGCGGCTGAATTCGGCTGTAGAAATAGATTGTTGTTACTCCTGGCCTAGAGATATGTCCAACAAAAATATAGTTTGGAGACTCAAGCATTTCGATGAGCTTCTCCTCGATGTCGTAAACACGCTCGAGTTCATTTCCCGCATGAAAGCCGTTTGCTCCTTGACGATAGGGGAGAGGGATTTCGACTAGAAAGCTATATCCAGGTATGGGAGTCGAGGATTGCGGGATAACGGCGATGCTTCGCAGACTGTTTGATTCGCCTCGTCGGAGCACGATAAAGTTTTGGCTCATTGGGTCAGTTTAGCAAATGATGAGCTAATTTTCTACCTTGAATTCTCCCTGAAGGGAGAGGTGGTCGGAGCCGAAGCTAGGGCCGGGTTTGCAAGTGACGGGTTGGATTTTTGAGTTGGTATAGAGGTGGTCGATGCGGACAAAAGGGTAGTTGCTGGCAAAGGTGATGCCGGGGCCAGCGCCGACAGTTGAAAAAGCGTTGGTGTAGGTTTTTTCGAGGCGGTGTGTGAGACCGTGGCGCGGGGTGTTGTTGAAATCGCCGCCGAAAATGAGAGGGAGTTTTTCGCCTTTTAGAACTTTGACGAGTTGATTGTAGTCGGCGATTTGCATTGGGATGCTGCGCTCGAAATTCTTGATGTTGCGGCTGATTTGGGGAACTGACCAGTGCATGGTGACCGCCCGGAAGGGGATAGGAGCGTTGACCTTTGCGGTTAGGATTCGGCGATGTTCGAGACTATGCTGGGGGATGGATTGGGTTTCGGTGAGGGGCCATCGGGAAAGTATGGCGGTGCTTCCATCGGCGAAAAGATGATAGTCGGGGAGGTTATCTTTAATATATTGGGCGGGGCTCTGTTGGTCACCTTCGTTTTCTTGAAAGAGGATGAGGTCGACTTTTTCAGCTTTGATGTAGTCGAGCATTTGTGGAACTTCGCGATTGGTGAACAGGATGTTGCTCGTCATTACGCGCAGGTTTGGCTGGGCCGGCTTTGTCTTGAAGAGATTGAGCTCGTAATCGTAGATCAGCGGGATCGAAACGGCGATGATTGTGACGGTAATCAGTTGAAGTTTGGGGGCACGCCTCCGGAGAAGAAGGTAGAGGCTGGGGACGGCGGCGCAAGCAAGTGGGATGCAAAGAAGTTGGGGCGGGGCGTAACAAAGTAGAGCGTGGATGAGCAGATCGGGCGGCAGGAAGGGGGCGAGAAGAACAATCAGTGAATAGACAATAGTCAGCGTCAAGAGTATGGGGCGTGGCTTCCGCTTGGTTTCGGGTGAGTTTTTTTCACGTTTGCGAGATGACATTGCGGAGTTTGTTAAGTATGATTGTTTTTATGTCATTTATTGCCGTTATCGCCGCTGCGTCGGGACTTGGAATGGTGGGTTCGCCAGCACAAGATGGGGCGACGCTTTTGACGAACTGCCGGATTGTGGTTTCACCAGGGAAGGTGATCAGCAAGGGTTATGTTCTGATCGAGAATGGTCGTATTTCTAAGATTGGAGATGGCCCGATGGCGAAATCGGGCAATGCAAAAACGGTTGATCTGAACGGAATGTCGGTCTATCCAGCATTTATTCATCCAGGATTGGCGACATCGGTGGCAGGGGTTTCGCCTTCGGCGGCGGGGGCAGGGGGTGGCTTTGGTCGGCAACAAACTCAAACGGCGGCAGAGCAAGCTGAAGCTCAGCGGAAGCGCGACGAAGATCCGTTCAATAAAGAGGCTAATTTCCTTTTGGGGAAATCAGTTGCGGGTGCGGAGAAGCTGGAAGTTGATGCTTTGGATAGCTTGGCTAAGGTCGGTTATGGGCTAGTCAATGTCGGAGCGACGGGGGGATTGGTTTCGGCACGGAGTGCGATTTCGCGGACGGGTACGAAGGCATTGAGCGGTCCGGTGGATTCGAATTTGGTGAGCTTTACGATAGGCGCACGGGGATTTGGTGGTTATCCGAATTCGACGATGGGGGTGATCGCATTTATTCGTCAGTCGCTGGTTGATGGACAAGGTTATTCGGGCGACAACGTTGGATTTTCAAGATTGAATCGGGCGACGGCGGGGCTGGATAAATCGGTTTTTGATGACCTTTCGGAAGTGTCTTTCTTCCAAGCTCAGCGCATTGCGAAAGAGTTTAATTTGCGTCCGGTTTATGGATTCCGGGCCGATGCGGCGAAGGTGAAGGATCTGCTGAAGAGTTCGGGGGCAGAAGTGATCTTGCAGGGCCGAGTGCCAACTGCGCCACGGTTGACGGATGACTTTAGCCGGACATCCTTGAGTAGCGTGCGTGACTATTTTAACGAGGTTCAATCAGGGGCAGAACTTGAAAAAGCAGGGATTAACTTTGCTTATTCACCGGGTTCGACAATTTCGCCGATGGATGGCATTCGTACCTATGTTCAGGGTGGGTTGAGTAAAAATGCGGCGTTGGCGGCAATGACCACTGAACCAGCGAAGATACTTGGAGTGTCGGGCGAATATGGAACGCTGGAAGAAGGTAAGAAGGCGAGCTTAGTCGTTGTTCAGGGTGACATTTTTGATAAATCAAGCCAGGTGATGGCGACTTATGTAGACGGCAAGGCGGTTGATTTCCCGATGCCGAAAGCGAAGGAAGCGGCAGAACTGAAAGCCGATGAGCCGCTAAAAGTGATGCCGGTTAATTATGAGGTTTTCCCTGCGCCGGCAGAGAAAACTGCAGCATTCCGGATTTATAAAAATGCGACGGTGTGGACAGCGGGTCCACGAGGCGTGATCGAAAAATGTGATGTTGTCATTCGCGATGGCAAAATTGTGGCGGTTGGTCAGGGACTAGAGAATCCGACGGGGGCGAGTGTTATCAATGCAACAGGCTTGCATATTTCTCCAGGGATTTGGGATGCGCATAGCCACACGGGGATTGTGGGTTCGGTCAATGAGACTTCGAACATGATCACGGCGGAGGTCCGGATTCGTGACTGCATGAATCACCTTGACGCGGCGATTTATCAGCAGTTATCGGGAGGAACCGTTGGCGCAATGCAGCTCCATGGATCGGCAAATGCGATTGGTGGTCAGTCGAATACGGTGAAGTGGCGATGGGGTTCGCGACCGGATGAGTATCCGGTAGCAGGGGCTCCCGAAGGCGTGAAATTTGCTTTGGGTCAAAACCCGATCAGCGAGGATGATGGTTCGTTCAGAGGTTCAGCAGTGGGCTCGACGTTGCTGACTTTCCGGCCCCGAACACGAATGGGGGTTGAGGAGTCGATTCGGAAGGCTCTTACTTTGGGAGTGGAATATAACCAGGCTTGGGAAGATTATCGAGCAGGAAAAACGAAAGTGGCTCCCCGTCGCGATTTGCAGCTTGAAGCTTTGGGTGAGATGGTGAGCGGGAAACGATGGATTCATAGCCACGGTTACCGGGCCGATGAACTGTTGATGTTGATTCGGGTTTCAAAAGAGTACGGAGCGAAATTGGCAACCTTGCAACACGTTTTGGAAGGCTATAAGATCGCGGACGAAATGGCGGCGGAGGGTGTCGGAGGATCGACCTTTGCGGACTGGTGGGGCTTTAAATTGGAGGCGTACGATGCGATTCCGTTTAACCTTTCACTTATGTCGGAGCGCGGGGTTGTGACAAGCGTCAATAGCGATAGTAACAACCATGCACGGCGGCTCAACCAAGAAGCGGCGAAAGCGATGCGGTACGGCGGAGTTGATGCCCAAACGGCTTTGAGTTTTGTCACTTCGGGGCCGACAAAACAGCTTGGGATAGATCGGTTTACGGGCAGCTTGGAAGCGGGCAAAGATGCGGATTTGGTTATTTGGACAGCGGATCCGATGAGCATCTATTCGATCGCGCTTGAGACTTATGTGGATGGTGTGAAACGGTTTGATCGTCAGAACGATGCGGCTCAGCGAGCGGCGCGTATTGAAGAGTTGAAAGCGGCGAAGGAATTGCTTAATAGTGCAGGCACGGCGAGCCCGTTCACTAGTGGCGGTGGCCCTTCGGCTGCTGCGGCAAAGGTTGAAGAGTTGACTCCGACCACGGCGACCTTTGGAATTGCGGATATCACCGGTCAACCTGGAACCGTGAAATATCCGAGAACGGCAGTTTTGCTGAAGGGTGGGACAGTTCACCCGATGTCGGGCGATCCATTTGTTGGCGATGTCTTGATCGGTGCGAATGGAAAGATTGAAGCGGTTGGTCAGAACCTGAGCCAGAAGAATGTTGAAGTAGTTGACGCGGCTGGCAAACATGTCTATCCCGGGTTGATTGATCCCGCGACGGGTCTTGGATTGAACGAGATTGGTCAAGTTCCGGCGAGCGACGACTCAAGCGAGCGGGGTGACTTCCATGCAGATTATCGAGCAGAGCGAGTCATCAATCCGGAGTGGGATACGATTGCGGTTGCACGGCACCAGGGAATCTTGACGGCGATTGTGAAACCGAGTGGCACGGGCATTCCGGGCCAAGCGGCGCTGATCAATACCGAGGGGTACACCTGGGAAGATATGACGATTCAGGGTGGCGTTGCCCTGATGTATTCGGTTGGTCGCGGAGGTGGACGATTTGGAGATGGTCGTGAAGATGATTCACGATGCTGCGAAATGGATGTTTTGGGTGGACACGACCACCAGGAAGAGCTTTGGGATGAAATGGAACTTAGAGGCGGTCAAGGTCGCCCTGCAGAAGGTCAAACCGCTCAACCAGCGCAAGGTATGGAAGCCCTTTCGGCCCGCATCAAAGCAGCCAAAGAGTACGCGGAAAAACGAGCAGCGGCAACTCCGGATGCACCGGTTGCACTGAACCACGCGCAGGAGGCGATGTTGCAGGTTGTCGAGGGCAAGATGCCGATTATGATTTCGGCGACGACGGCGGAAGATATTAAGGCGGCAGTAGCTTGGGCAGAAGAGAACCAAATTCGAATTTTGCTCTATGGATGTTCAGGCGCAGGTGAAATTGCAGATTGGTTGGCGGCAAAGAAAGTGCCGGTGATTTTGAGCGCAATTTATGGAATGCCACGAGCAGATCAGCCGGTTGATTACTTCTACTCAATGCCAGCGTTGCTTGCCAAGGCGGGTGTCAAGTTCGGAATCACATTGAACGATGATAAGGACGCACGTCAGATGCGCGATCAAGCAGGTTGGGCGGCGGCTTATGGACTAAATCCAGAAGATGCGGTTCGATCAATGACGCTTTGGACGGCTGAGATTCTCGGGATTGATGATCGGGTTGGCGCGATTAAGCCAGGTCTTGATGGCACGGTCATTTTGACGGATGGTGAAATTATCGAGACGCGGTCGCAGGTTTTGCGAGCGTGGATTCAGGGTCGGGAGGTTCCATTGACCTCGCGGCAGACACGGCTGAACGACAAGTATAAGAACCGACCGAAGCCTGTTCGCGGTTGATTCTTGTTTGGTGCCTAGGTTTTATAACCCGGGCACCAATTATTTAGATTAAGTCTGGGTTGCCGAAATTAGGGAGGAGACTTATGATTTGCGGGTGGCGAAGTATGCGCTGGCAATCAGTAGGACGAACGCGATCCCCTGGTTATAAGTGAATTTTTCTTTAAACATGAAGATGGCAAAGAGAGAAAAGGTGAGGAGCGATAGGATTTCTTGAATGACCTTGAGCTGGGTGACGGTGAGGTATTCGTTGCCCATGCGGTTGGCGGGGACTTGGAAGCAGTATTCGACCAGCGCGATGCCCCAACTCGCAAGTATCACGACGAGAATGGGTTTATCTTTGAACTTAAGGTGACCATACCACGCCAAGTTCATGAAGATATTGGACATGGCAAGGAGGAAGATGGTGAGTGAAACTTTGCGGAGCATGGAGCGATTTTATGGGTTTATGTGCGGTTTTTGCACTACTGGGTGTTGTTTGCGGTTCATTTGGTAAAGTCTTTGTATGACATTGACGACCATGTTTGCGGCGCTTTTGATTGGACAACAAACTCCGAGTGACCTGAACAAATTTATCTATCCTCGAACTCCGGAGATGGTTTGCCCGCCGGTGGAGATTGACGTATCGGATTTTCCGGAAGGGAAGGCGTGGGCAGAGCGGGCGAAGGCATTGGTTGAGAATTGGTACGGCCCGCTGACAGCTTTGCTCGCGACAGATGGAAAAGATCCGGTGACGGGTGAACTGACGGGGAGACCATTTAAGCCTTATAGCAAGATTCGGTTAGTTTTCAAGAAGGAAATCTCAGCTCCGGCTTGGGCGTCGGGCGGAGAGATCACGGTGAGTGGGAAGTGGATTACGGAGCATCCGGATGATTTGGGGATGATGATTCATGAACTGACGCACGTCTTGCAGTCGTATCCGCACTTTGAAGGGAAGCCGGGTTGGTTGGTGGAAGGGATTGCGGACTATACGCGCTGGTGGAAGTATGAGCCCGAACTTCATGCGACTCGTGGCCGAACGAAACCGGATTTCTCAAAAGCGAAGTACTCGGATTCTTATCGCACTACGGCGGTTTGGCTGGCGTTTGTGTCGAAGAAATACGATATGAGATTGGTGCCTTGCCTGGATTTGGAATTGCGGAGTGGACGAGATCCGATGCCGATTTTCAAAAAGTTGACAGGGAAGACGGCGGATGAACTTTGGGATGAGTTCGCCAAAGAAATGGGCTAGATTCGGCGTCAAATTGTAACCGATTGCAATAAGTCAGGGTAAACCAATTAACATGGTTTCCCTGATTTTCGCTCAGCTACTGGCTTTTTCGCCCTCGAGTGCTTTGGATACGGCTCTCGGAGAATTGGTCGAAAAGAACGTGATTCCGGGGGCGGTGGTTTATGTTCGGGTGGATGGCAAGATCGCATACGAAAAGGCCGTTGGGTATGCGAACTTGGAGACGATGACGCCGATGACGATGGATTCGGTGCATGAGTTGGCGAGCGTCAGTAAACAATTTACGGCAACGACGATTATGCTGATGGTCGAAGAAGGTCGGCTTAAACTATCGGATTCTGTCACGAAATATTTGACCGATGCCCCCGAGGCATGGAAAGCGGTGACGATTGAACATTTGCTTCACCACACTAGTGGGTTGCCGGATTATTTAGGGTCAGACTTTGATCCGGCAGAGAATAAGTCGATTGCGGACTATATCAAAGGGGTTTATGATGATCCGATGCTGTTCGAGCCAGGGGATAAATTTGAGTATTCGAATACGGGGTATGCGATTTTGGGTCACATTGTTGATTTGGTCGGGCCCGATAAATTTTATGGGACGTTGCGCAAAAAAGTGTTTGCAGATGCGGGGATGAAGACCGCAGTTATCACGAATCCCACACAGATCGTTCCGAAACGGGCTTCTGGATATAGCAAGGTTTTGGGTCGATTTGTGAATGAAGCCTACTGCGCACCTTCGGTCGCGGCACCGGGTGACGGTATGGTTTCGGCCTCGGCGGTTGACCTTGTGGCGTGGCACGAGACGTTGCGAGCGGGCAAACTTTTGAAGCCGGAATCGTGGCGGTATTTGTGGACGGCTTCGAAACAATCGCATGAAGGAGAGCGATCGATGCCTTATGGTGGGGGATTCATGATTGGACGTGGAGGAGAGAAACCGCTGCTTTCGCATAGTGGAGGTTGGCTCGGTACTTCAACATTCTTAAGCTCAGATTTAGAGAATGATCACTGTTTGATCGTGTTGGTGAATTGCGATTCGGGCGGACTTGGGCCGGTTATGACGGCGATTCAGAAAGAGTATCCGGTGTTATTACCAGATATGTGAAGGCGATCATTGCAGGTTGATTATGCGAGATGTGGCATCGGATTGTTCCCAGAGGGGTTGGGCGGCGACGCGGTCAGGGTCGGACTTGTATGCTTCGAAACTTTGTTGACTTGGGAATTCCACGATGTGGAATTCCTCATCGCCAGATTTGGAAATGAGGCGATTTATGAGTTTGCCACCGTGCTTTGAAAGAAGAGGAAGGACGTGATCTTCGTAGGCGTCGAAGAGTTCACGTCCGTCTTCCGGGATTTGGATGTGGACGAGGATTTTCAAGCGATGACTCGAAATGTTCGGCGCTCGTTATAAGTTTGTCCGAACATATCGGTCGTCCGGACATCGATGAAGTGGGTGCCTAGGGGAAGATTTGCGGGGAGGTTCATTTTCCAGATGTGCGGGGTTGCGTTTGGCCCAGCGACTGCACGTCCAGGCGGTTTTGGATCTTGAGCTTCGAGAGTTTTAAGCCGGACGATGAAAGGATCGGGGCCGGGGACATTCGGCACTTTTGTCCAGTTGCCGTTATTGATTCGCGCTTCCACGATGGACTTGCTTGAACCGGCGAAGACATTGATCGTGACTTCAGTAGCACTGGATTCGGCAGATTTTGTTTCTTCCGGAAGGTAGATCGCCATTTGCTCGTGGAATGGACGACTGGCTGGCCGGAAGGTGATTTTGTAATTTGCTTTGTTGAATTCGACAATGCTGTAGCCGTTGGGGCCGCCGTCGGACATGGTGGCGTGGGGGATTCCGCGTTCGTCGGGAGTCCCGCCCCACCAGCAACCGCAGACGGTGGCGTGATTGAGGTGGTGGTGAGGATTTATGCCTTGCCAGCCTTCGGCTTTGCCGATGAAATCGTGGCGTTGGTAATGGGTGTGCGCGGAGAAGGAGAGCGTGTGAGGGCGATCTTCGATGAGTCGATAGAGTTCTTCGCGATTATCAGTGCTCCAAAGTGGGATGTGCATGGCGATCACGAGGAGTTGATCTTTTGGTATATGGCGCAGAAGGTTCTTTAGCCAAGCGAGCTGTTCGTAAGTGATCTCACCGTGGTATCCGCCTACATCTTTGCCGTGGTACATGACGTTATCGAGGACGACAAAATTGACTTCGCCATATTGGAATGCGTAGTAATTGGGGCCGTAGACGCGACGGAAGGTTTCGGTTTTGAGAGCGTTATCGGGAGAGTCAAAATTCATGTCGTGGTTGCCTACGACGTTTTGCCACGGTTTGCCGATCGTGCCGATTGATTGGTTGAGGGGGTCGTAGAACTGGAGATTGTCGAACATGATATCGCCAAGACTGAGGCCGAAGGATGCTTTCATGGCTTCTTCGTCGCGGACGATTTGTTCTATGATGTCGTGGGACATGTAGTCGATTTCGGTTTGATTTCGGGGTTGAGGGTCGCCGAATAGGATCATGCTGAAGCTATCATCTTCGCGGACGGGATCGAGGGTGAAATCGACGGATTGAGGGAGTGTTCCGGTGGGTTTTATGCCTTCGTATTTGGTGGCGGGGGAGCCGTTGGGGACGTAGTGGTAATAGTTTTGGGGGAGGTTGTTGCTGTCGACGGGGACTTGATAGCCGCGCGGTTTGACAACGAAAATTGTGCTGTCGCTTTCCAGCGGGAGTTGGTAGCGGCCATCTCTGTCGGTCTTGGCCACGTTGAGACCGTTGCTCACGAGGACGTTGGCGATTCCGGCTTTGGTTTTGGCGTTTATGACACGACCTTTGACAGTTTGTGAGGATTGGAAGGTGGGCAGGGCGAGGGAGGTCTTGCCGAGGGTGAGGGTGCCGAATAGGGCGGCGGTGCCTTTGAGAAAGTCGCGTCGGAACATGGGGTTTGTTTTACCTGGATGGATTGTTAAGAATTGGTTTAGCGATTCTGGGGGACGGGCCAGAGTTTTTGAGGTTCCAAAACGGGGAATGATACGCAGACTCCATCGGTACCCATCGCAGTTCCATTGTGTTGAACTTGGTATTGAACGGTATTGTTGTTTTTGAAGCCAAGTGAGCCGACGGCATTTGAGATAAACCGTGCTTCGGGGGCGTTGTGATTGGCATAATAAAGTCTTCCAGAGTTGAAATCTTGGTCTCCACTTATTCCTAATCGAAACAAAATGCCATTTTCATCCGGGCTGAAAGAAATGTCGTCGAGGAAATAATCGACCGGTGGTTCGGCTTGGTAAGTTATCTTTGCTAACCCAGTGTCGGGTCGCCAGAATAGAAGAGTGTTACTATTTTCTGGGATGACGAATGAGCGGTGGGAAGACGACCAGATGCCTCCTTGGCGGTAGCAGAAGCCATCTAATGTTGATTCTGATGTGTATTTGAAGATTTGCTTGTTGGTTTCGGTTTCGAAAATAGTCAGAATTTTGAGGTTGTCGACACGGTCGTAGTAGGGGGGCAAAGGAAATTGCTGAAATTGCGCGTAGGTAAGTAAGAACGAGATCATTGTGAGCTTAAACGCAATCGAGCCTTTTATAGTTTCTCGAGGTTTTCTTAATCTAAATGATGACAGATGAGTTCGAGCGTGTTGTTTTCGGGGTCGTGGAAGAAGATTCCTTTGGCTCGCATGTTGGGGAATTCGGCTACGGTGGGATTGAGGTTGAGTTCTTCTAGCCGTTTGAGATGGTGGTCATAGGAATCTGGAGTTATCTCAAAAGCCATGTGGTTGAGGGTTGAGGATTTGAAACTTGGAGTGGCGAATCTTCCGTTAGTGAATGAGTGGCGAAGGGGGTCGATGAGGACGAGGAGGAGAGGGTGTCCGTTTCGGCCAAGGTCGGTGTCTGCTTTTTGGATTTGGAGAAAGCAGATCGTTGGGATTCCTTCGGTGTTTGGAGGCGACTCCATATTGCCTTCGCTCAGGAGCTCGAAGCCGAAGACATCTTGGTAGAAGTCTCTCATAATTTGGATGTCGTTGACATTGAGAACGACTTCAGCGAGTCCGACAAATCCAATCATGGCGGGAGGTTACTGTTTTGTCAGGCTCATCGTGAATCCGATGGGGGCTGGCCCGTGATCTCTCTCACGCTGGTTGAACTGAGCAGCTCCGGATCGCATGCCGGTCCACACGATTTCAATTTGAGTGAATTTTGCGGCTTTTGGATCGTATTCGCCTTCGCCATACGCAGTGAGATTAAGTGAGCGGTTGCCCGCCGAGATTGTTGCGGCACCTCGGTATTCAATCTGAATTTTTCCATTGATTACACCGAGCCTTCGCATGGTGAGGTTAACGGACTGGACTTGCTGATCTGTCCACTCGGGAACTTGGCCGCGAACGTTATCAATTAAGTTTTCCCGGGCAAACCTCCTGATAACAACCTGGCTGATCGATTCGGATGTTGAAGATTTTGGCAAAAATGTGGACGCAGTGGTTTCGGCAAACCAGGATTCGTTCCATGCCCATTTTGTGAAATCGGGCCAGCCTTGGCTCTGTCGTTGTTCGGCGGCCGTGATGCGACGTCCGGATTGGTCACCGGGGCCACGGGGAAGATCGCGGGAGTTGATGCGGAAAATGAGTTCGCCTTCATAGCCGGGCGGAAATTGCGACTTAATGGGGGGAACTTGCTGGTTGGCGTATCCCTTCTGAGTTTTGAGGGTCTCCCATTTCTGGAGGGCACGCTTCATACGGGCGAGGATATCTTTGGGGTCAGCGGCGGCAGCAAATTTGCCTTCGAGGTATTCGGCATTGGGGCCGATCATGTAAATGCCTTGTTTGGTGCCGGGATGGTTCCAGTCGCCACGGGGCATATTTTCGCCGTAGGTTTTGAAAAAGATGTGCGCGGGTTCGTTTTTGACACGATTCAGGTTGCCCGGATCTTCGGGATAGAGAAGATACACCTCATCAGCGACGGTGACAAACTCTGCGCTTAATTTAATTATTTCGGGGTCTGACCAGACCAGCTGCCGTCCGCGGACGCCATTGTTTCACGTACAGCCGAGGGGATGCCCGTTCATTGTCCAGAAAAGGATTGGTCGACCGAGCTTTTTGGCTTCTTGAACGGCGGGCCAGAAAACGTTCCGCCAATTGATTTCTTTGAATTTTTGTTCTTCGGCGTTTGGCTTGATGAAGGCGAGATAATCTTGGAGATTATTGGCAGTGGGGGTGTGATTCGGGCCAGTGGCGATTTGGGCAGTAATGAGACCGAGAATTGAAAACACCATGCCATCAGTATACGTGAAAGTTCAGCTTTTTGTGCCCCATCAGGGCGGTGTTTTGACCGTCATAATGAGAGATTGCGCCGGGGTCATGGCGCGGTAGAGCGATGAGTGCGGATTCCCAATTTTTGAATGAAGTTAACCAAAGGCGAACCTTTGCTATTATTTCGCACCCCGACGCGGGAAAGACCACTTTAACCGAGAAGTTGCTTTTGTATAGCGGGGCGATTCAAAGCGCCGGGTCGGTTAAAGGAAAGGCGACGCAGAAAAAGGCAACTTCGGACTGGATGGAGTTGGAGAAACAGCGGGGGATTTCGGTTACCTCGACGGTGTTGCAGTTTCCGTATCGCGACTATGTTTTGAACTTGCTGGATACACCGGGTCACAACGATTTTAGTGCAGATACTTATCGAACTTTGACGGCAGCGGACAGCGCAGTGATGATTGTTGACTACGCCAAAGGGGTTGAGGCGCAGACCCGCAAACTGTTTGCGGTTTGTAGTGATCGAGGGATTCCGATTTTCACCTTTGTCAATAAACTAGACCACGATGGACTTGGCCCCTTGGCTCTGATGGAGAACATCGATGAGGCATTGGGGATGACCTGTGTGCCGATGAACTGGCCGATTGGGGAGGGAATGGACTTTAAGGGAGTTTATGACCGGGCGAGCAAAACAGTAGAGCTTTTTCAGAAGGGGGATCGCGGTTCGAAGAAGGTTTCGACGAGCACAATACATATTGATGATCCGAAAGCAAAAGAGATTCTTGGCGAATCTTACTATACGAAATTGATTGATGAGATCGAGCTACTGGATGTGGCTCATGATCCGATTGATTTGGAGTTGGTGAGCAAAGGCAAACAGTCGCCGATGTATTTTGGTTCAGCGTTGACGAACTTTGGGGTTGAAGCGTTTCTGAATTCGTTTTTGACGATTGCTCCGGCGCCGCATGGTCGAGATACTTTGGAAGGCGTGGTTACAGAGACGACGGATGAGTTTTCGGCGTTTATTTTCAAGATTCAGGCGAATATGAATCCGGAACATCGTGATCGGATTGTGTTTGTGAGAATTGTGAGCGGACAATTTGAGAAGGACATGGAAGTGATCCATGTTCAGTCGGGTAAGACTCTGCGGCTCTCGCGGCCCCAGCGAGTTTTTGCCCATGAGCGTGAGACAATTGAGACGGCATATCCGGGCGATATTATTGGCATTCCGAATCCGGGATATCTGTTGCTAGGGGATACGTTAGCAGTGGTGAAGAAGGTCGCTTACGCAGAGGTTCCGGCATTTACTCCGGAGATGTTCGCTTCGATTTCGAACCTGGATGCGTCGCGATTTAAGCATTACGATAAAGGAGTGATGCAGCTTGCGGCGGAGGGTTTGGTTGAGTTGTTTTCTGACCCGAGATCGGATCAGAAGCAGTACATTCTAGGGGCGGTTGGGATGCTGCAGTTTGAGGTTGTGCAGTTTCGGTTAGCAACCGAATATGGGGTGAAAACGGACTTTGGGGTGATGAATCAGCGCTTTATTCGGTGGTTTGACGGGGATGTGGCGGAGTTGCGAGGGGTTTATTTGCCGACGGGAGCTAAACAGGTTTTGGATAAAAATGGGAATGTGGCGATTTTGTTTGGTTCGGAATATGAAGTTGGGGCGTTACAGGGCAAGTTGAAGGATGCGAAGCTGTTGCCGACGGCTCCCCGGTGAATTTAAGCTTGTATAAATTTTCAGCCGGGTGCGCCATTTTTGCCCGTATTTTCGCTATGATGGGGATATGAAAGCAAAGTCTTTTATCCTTGCGGGTGCAGCAGTTGTTGGAGCGATCCTTTTGGGTTGTGGTGGGGGAGGCGGTGGAGTTGCGGGGTCTTCCGACGTCATCTATTTCGTCGATAATGGACAGAGCATTATTCGTCAAGATTTTCCGACAGGGAATCCTTTCACAGCAGGAACGGGGACGGCACTCAACAATATTCGGTTGAGTCCGGACAAATCGCAATTTCTCTTTACGAATGGGGGCCAGCTTTATGTTGTTAATAGCAACGGTACGGGATTGACGACTTTGACTGGTTATCGATTGGGCGACTGGAATTCGGACGGAAGCAAGGTTTATGCGATTAGCACCGTGGGGAATGTCGTTCGTTCGATGAATCCGGATGGAAGCGGAGTTTCGGGAGACATTTTCACCGGGAATGGTGGAGGTGGGTTGTTATCGATTGATCTCAATGATCAGGGGACAAAGATCGCGGTTTGTTACTCGGCAAATGGTTGGCCGCGGATCAATACTATGAACCTTGATGGTAGTGCCGTATTCGTTGTTACACCTGACTTTGTGGGTTCAACTGACATGCGATGGAGTCCAGATGGTTCATCGTTTGTGTTTACTCGCGCCGACGACATTTACACGATTGACGCAGACGGAACGGATGAAGGAATTCTCGCCAATGCAGCCGCTACTGAAGGTATGGCGACATTTAGAGATGCGAACACCGTTCTTTATATTGCCGATGGAGACATTTGGCAAATGGCAGCCGATGGCACGGGTGAGGTCGAGATTTTCGATGATCCGAGCGCGTTGAGCTGGCCAGAAAGCAAAAACTGATGTAGCTCTGAATCTAGCCGCTCAAGAACTTTAAGTTTCGGAGCGGCTAGATTTATGCCTGTTAAGAATGCAGGCTCGGGCATTTAGAAAGCATAAATAGGGCACTTTAGGCTCGAAAAGTTGCGCATAGTAGCTCTATGAGACATGGCATTTTGGTATTGGCATTGGTCGGCTGTGGGATTTTGGCTGGATGCGGAGGAAGTAGCGTTGGGCAGTCAAGCAATGAATCGCTTTACTTTGTAAACAACTTATCGAACGTGCAGAGGCAGGATTTTGTGACGGGCAGCTTGCAGAATTTGTTTGCGGGGGCGGGGACGGTTTCGGAAGTTCGGGTGAGCCCAGATGAGACGAAAGTGGTCTACCGTTTGGGGACGCAGTTGCGGGTTTCGAACATTGATGGTTCGGGGACGGTGATGCTAAGTGAATACAAATCGGCGGATTGGAATGCGGATGGGACTCGGCTATTTGCGATTTCGACCGACAACAAGATTCGGTCGATGAACCCGGATGGGACGGGGGTTTCGGCGGACATTTATGATGCGAATGCGGGAGCCGGTGCGAGCCAGATTGCGGTGAATAATACGGGCACAAAGATTGCGTTTGTATTTGCTCCGGCGAACGGAGGGCAGATCTACACGATCAACGTTGACGGCACAAATAGTCTGGCTCTTACCGGCCCGAATACGGATTATCGATGGCCGAGTTGGAGCCCCGATGGTTCACGGCTGGTATTTGATGACGAGGATGACGTTTACACAATTGACCAGGATGGGACTGGGTTGCTTCAGGTCGCGAATTCGCCCTCGGCGATTGAGTCGCAGGCGAGTTACCATCCCGATGGATCGATTGTCTTTATCTCTGATGGAGACATCTGGACAATGTCGGCGGATGGAACGAATAAGACCGAGAAATATGATGATGTGAATCCGCTTTCGTGGCCGCTGGTTCGATAATCATTCCAATGCCCTTGCCTTAGTTTTTGAGGCAAGGGCATATTTTGTATCTTCTGCAAAGGAATTTTGAGATATTTAGTTTAGTGAGTGTATGTAGGTCTGAGCCATAAACATTGCATTAATATCGGAAAAAGGGTGATTTTCGTTGATTATAGTGTGATTATGGCAATGAAACAATTGACATTAGCAAGTGCAGTGATTATGGGATTGACGTTGGTTGGTTGCGGGGGTAGCGGCAACGACACCGGATCACGCGATAACTCATTGATTTATCACGTGAACAACTCCTCGGGGATTGACCGACAAGTCTTTCCGTTTACTGCGGTTTCGAATATGTTCACTTCAGTGAACGTTCAGCATATGCGCGTGAGCCCGGATGGAACGAAGTTGCTTTATTCGAGCGCGGGGGTTTTGACCTCGGCGAATATAGACGGAACAAACGTTCAGACTTATACGGGATATAAGCTCGGAGACTGGAACGAGGATGGAACGCGAATCTATGCAGTCACGAGCACGGGGAACAAGATTCGGGTAATGGATGCGGACGGAACGAATGTTTCAGCAGATATCTATGATGCGAACTTTGGAACAGGAATTACATCCATAGATGTGAACCCGGATGATACGAAGATCGCGTTTACGGCGGCGTTTGTGACGTCGTCGCGGATTCATACGATTAACATTGATGGAAGCTCGGACGTTGAGATTTCTTCTAACGGTTCTGATGCAGCAAATGTGCGATGGAATGCAAGTGGTGATGTTTTGGCATTTGAAAAGAATGGCGACATCTGGACAATAAATGCCGACGGAACAAATGAAGTTGGGATTGCGACGACGGGTGCAACGGAAACTCAGGCTTCGTTCCGCACCGATGGATCGTTGCTTTACATTTCAAATGGCGACATCTGGTCGATGACGGCTAACGGCGGCGCACAGATTGAGCTTTATAACGGCACCAATCCGCTTTCGTGGCCCGTAAGTCACGAATAGTTTTTAGATTCCTTTCTTTGTAATTAGGCGCACCTTTGGGTGCGCCACTTTTTTTGTTGATGAGAACTTTATGGGTTTGAGTCGTTTTTGGGCCGAGTGTTTATGCAGAAAAAGCGATTATGGTCGTTATAGAATCTATGGACTATCAAAGTGCAATTAAGAATTGTGAGGATTGCGTTGAGGCGTGTCGCAAATGTGCGGATGCCTGCCGGATTATTGAAGGGATGGAGGAGTGTGTGCGATTTTGCGAGACGTGCATTTTGGCGTGTACGGAGTGCTGGGCTCTGATGCGTGCGGAATCGAATCGGGGTTGTGAGAACTGTGCGACGGCGTGCTTGGAATGTGCGGCGGAGTGTGAGCGGTTTGCGGACGAGTTTCGGCATTGCCGGGAGTGCGCGGAGGCGTGTCGAGCGTGCGAGGCGAGCTGCCGCGAGATGGTCGCGTAGTATTGGTTTTGCCGCCCCCGGTTTGTGGGGCGGCTATTTCGGCTATTGGGAGGTAAAATCGGGTTTGTGGATCGGCGGGTTATGCCGATATCTGGATTTAAGGATATGAACCCGGCACTTGAACTCAAGGAGAATAAAGCCGCGATTGAAGCAATTGCAGCTGAGTTCGGCGTAACTCAGGTAAGGGTTTTTGGTTCAGTGGCACGTGGGACTTCGCGGGATAATAGTGATCTTGATTTGCTGGTGAAGTTCGAGAGGGGACGGACGTTGATCGACTTAGTCGCCTTTGAGGAACGACTTACGGAGTTGCTTGGGGTTACGGTGGATGTGGTTGTTGAGGGTGGTGTACATCCGGCATTGGAAGAATACATACTTAGAGAAGCGCGAGCGATATGAACCGCGACCGCTTATTTTTGAAGGATGTTCTAGAGCGGTGTGAGCGTGTTAACCGGTATGTGTCACATGGTCGAGAGCAGTTTGATACCGACGAAATGCTCCAAGATGCGATTGTACGGAATCTAGAAGTCATTGGGGAAGCGATCAATCAAGTTTCTGACGATGCTAGGGATTTAGATAAGACGGTGCCATGGCGGCAAATTGTGGGTATGCGCAATAAGCTCATACATCACTACTTCGGGGTCAATTTGGATTTAGTTTGGGAGACTGCTCTCGTGATGGTTCCTGATCTAGAAGACAAAGTGCGAGAAGTGCTTGTTGAGCTGGATCGGCAGGGGTTATAGGTAAAATTGTATTGTGGATCGGCGGGATGTGACGGTTCGGGTTTTTGATCCGGTGGAAGCGGCGGATAAGGCGGCGCGGGAAGATTTGCGCCGGATGACGGGTGGGGAGCGAATGGCGATGGTGTTCGCGATTTCGGGGTGCGATTTAGACGGGAATATTGATCGATGTTATCGCGTGTTCAATTTGAATTTGTGTGAAGATTACTAGAAGTGACCCGATTCGGATAAATAGGATGCCTTTGCAGATTTTGCCTGATCCAATAAAGATGATGCCGGGAGGCGAACTTTTATTGTTAGAGGACGCAGTAATTGAAAATGAAGAAATGAAGTACATGTCTCCCATCAGAGTAAATGTTTCAATTCGCATGAGTATGTATCCACATACTCTTATTGTCTCGTTCGATAAGCCTGTTAATTTTCCAATGGAGAAATCCTATATTTCAAGTGGGACAATTATTGGATCATCGAGTCCATGTAATTGGTCGTTGCGTGAATTTAAAAATGAGATTGTCGCGTACACTGGAGACAATATTGGGATTGAGACCAATCGGGAAGTGAACTCGGTCGTTTTTCATCTAGCAAATTACCTTCAATACAAAGGAGATCTGGAGGGTTCTTGTGAGGGCAACGAGTTTGCAAGTATTAAGTTCGATGAATGGACTATTGTACTTTCCAGTCTTCCTTGGGAAGAGAAAGGAAGTCCTGAATCTTACCGCGCGCTTTGGATATCCCATAGGGGGCAGTTAAGAAAGGCAAATGGTGATAAGTTTACGATTGATTCTTGTGATGACGTATTCAATTTCTTAGACTGCTTTTTTACTTTTACGATGGGATTTCATAAACCGTGTTTATTTCTATACGGATTAGATCATAATTGTCAGGTCCAATCATGTTTGATTCAACCGAGCTTAGAGGTTTCTCGTGGTTGCGGTAGAACCTGGTTTTCATTACAACGGGCTCAAGATTGTTTTGGACTTGCTAATTTAATGCATGCGAAGTGGAAAACTCAGCGCGGCAAACGCCTAATTGTGTTTTGCATCAACTTATTAGCGGATACAAATGCAAATCGAAGTTATCCAGAAGTTGCAATAATTAAGTGTCAAATCTTGCTAGAGCGTATTTGCTGGGAAATTTGTGTTGAAGGCAAGGCATTTACAGCTAGTAATTTTAAGATGGTTAATGCATGCACGAAGATAGAAGAAACCCTAAAAAAATGTTGTATTCCTATTGGGATCCCTGATTCCATGGAGCATCTTGCAACTTATGCGAAATTGATTGAGGCAGGAACTGGCCCAATGGTGATAACAAAGGTGCGCAACGCGCTAGTGCATTCGACAGACAGCAAGCAACATATTCTGGATAAGTTGGATTTGCAATCAAAATGGGAACTTTTTGATCTTTGCCAGGGTTATGTGCAGCAAATGTTGTTGTATTATTTCGACTACCGAGGTTTTTATGTGCCCTCACATGATGGTGATTTGAACCGCTTGTACGATTTCGTACCGTGGCGATGACAGCTTATCCCACGCTGCTGCCTGTTTGCACCCTCCATAACGCGGCGTAGAGGCCGTTTGAACCTGTGAGTTCGTCGTGGGTGCCGGATTCGATGATGCGGCCGTTTTCGAGAACCCAAATCTTATCCGCATCACGAATAGTTGACAGCCTATGGGCGATCATGACAGCAGTTCTCCCTTTGGTGACGACAGCGAGGGAGCGTTGGATGGCGGCTTCGGTTTCGTTATCTACCGCGCTGGTGGCTTCATCGAGCACCAAGATGGCGGGGTTGCGGAGGATGGCGCGGGCGATGGAGATGCGCTGACGTTGACCACCGGAGAGTTTTTGTCCGCGTTCGCCGACGATGGTGTCGTAGCCGGAAGGCAGGGCATTGATGAAATCGTGGGCTTCGGCGGATTTGGCGGCGGCTTCGATTTCTTCTTGGGTGGCATCGGGTTTGCCGTAGGCGATGTTATCGCGGACGTTGCCGTGGAACAGGAAAACATCTTGACTGACAAAGCCCATTGCGCCCCGAAGGCTGGGATAGGTGAGGCTTTGGAGGTCGTGACCATCGAGCGTGACTTTGCCGCTGAGAGGATCGTGGAACCGGAGCAGGAGGCGGATGATGGTGGATTTTCCGGAACCGGTTGCCCCAACGATGGCGTGGGTTTCACCGGCGGGGATTTGCATGGTGATGTTATTGAGAACATCGGTGCCTTCGACATAACCGAAGGTGACATCTTCGAGTTTGATTTCGCCTTGGATGGGGTTGGCGAGTTCGGACTTGCCCTGAACCATTTGGGGTTTGGTTTGCAGGAGGTCGTTGATGCGGTGGGTGCTGGCGAGGAATCGTTGGAACTGATCGAGGGTTTCGCCGAGTCCGGTGAGGGGCCAGAGGAGGCGTTGGGTCATGAAGACTAGTACGCTATAAACGCCGACGCTGAGGGTGCCATTGAGAGCGAGCCAGCCGCCGACGAGGAGGGTGCAAGTGAATCCGGTGAGGATGCCCATGCGGATGAGGGGCACGAATGCGGCGGAGAACTTGATGGCGTCTTGGTTGGCTTGGCGGTAATCGTTACTGACTTTGGAGAGTCGGTCGGCTTCGCGCGGTTCGGCGGTGAAGGCTTTGATGGTGGTGATTCCGCCGATATTGGTGGTGAGGGTGCTGCTCAGTTCGCTGACGGCTTCGCGGACTTTGGTGTAGCGGGGTTTGAGTCGCTTTTGGTAATAGACACTGCCCCAAACGATGATGGGGATGGGGATCATTGCGAGGGCGGTGACGAGCAGAGATGATGCGGCGAAGACGGCTCCAACGAGGATGATGTTCCAGAACAGGCGGATGAAGCTGGATGCGCCGCCATCGAGGAATCTTTCGAGCTGATTGATGTCGTCGTTCAGGATGCTTAGGAGTCCGCCGCTGCTGGTGTCTTCGAACCAACTGACTTCGAGGGTTTGGACGTGGGCGTAGAGTTTGGTGCGGATTTCGTGTTCGATGGTTTGGCTGAGGTTGCGCCAGGTGATGGCGGAGAGGTAGCCGAAGGTGCTTTCCAGAATCCAGACAACGAGATTGATGGCGGCGAGGATAAGGAGTTGTTGCCAGCGGTCGGTGATGCCGAACATTGTGGCGAACATTGACTCTTTGCCTTCGACGATGACATCGATTGCGATGCCGATGAGGATTTCTGGCGCGACATCCATGACCTTGCCGAAGGTTTCATAGATGGTGGCAAGGATAACTTTGGGTCGGTGGGGTTTGGCGAATTGCCAGAGCCAGGGAATTCCTGCTTGGTTCATGGGGTTTGTTGATGTTTGCATGATTTTTGAATTTGGGATTGGGGCGGGTCGTTGCATCTTGTTGAAGCTGGCCGTCGTTATTAAAGGAGAGATATGGAACATGAGCCGATCTTGGATCGAGAGTTGGGCCGTCAGTTGACGGAAGCTTTGCGGACAAATAACGAATTGTTAGAGCGTCAGTTTAAGCTAGGGGTGAATTGGAAGATTCATGTTCGGAACGGCTTGATTCAGGGATTTAGCTTTGCGGTGGGGGCTTCTATTTTGGTCTCGGGATTGGTTTGGGCGTTGAAGCCGTTGCAGGGGATTGAGGGTTTGAAGGCTCCGATTGAGCAGTTGAGTCAGGAGTTGCAGCGTCGGGGTCGTTAGGTTTTATCGGGGTGCCGCTTACGATAGTTTGCCTCGCCAGCCATACGGTTCATACCGTCGATATCTTTGACTGTTGCGGCGGATTGGAAGTGTTCGGCGAGGTAGCCGTGACCAGCGGTGTTCGCGAGTTCGATACAGAGGTTTAAGGCATCGGGCGGCATTGGTGCGTTCTCATCGTAGATTTCAGTTATGTATCGGATGAGATTGAATACCAGGTGGCCGGGAATTCTGCCCTCCGATAGGCACTCTATCAGTTCTTTACCTTTTTCGGGGTTTCCTAGCCGGAATGCGACAATCCGGCCTTGGGCTGCAAGGATGTTAGTCGACAAATCAACTTCATAGCCGGGATGAAGTTCTAGAGAATCGGCAAGTTCGGCGGCGGCTTCTAGCCGGTGGTTGAGGACATAAATTCCAATGAGTGTTCCTGAAACCATAACGCAATCGGCAAAGGGGTAGAGCCATTCGCCATCGATCCTGACTTTGTTCAGCAGTTCTTCGAGCAGCGGCATTTGCTCGGCGTGCGATAGGGGCGGCTGGTGGCAGATGATGTCTTCCCAAGGTTTGCTAATTTCTCCGGAGATGGGGCTGTGGTGGTTACTCATTGCAGGCGGCGATGCAGTCAATTTCGATCAGGCAGCCGTAATGGAGCGGGCCGCTGGTGATGATGGCGCGGGCGGGTTTGTGGTCGCCGAAGAACGCTCGGCAGCATTCATTCACGGCAGACCAATGATCGATGTTTGAGATAAATATGTTCAGCTTTAGGACGTGAGATTTGTCTGATCCGGCGGATTCGAGGATTGTTTGCATGTTTTGCAGACATAGGTTGGTTTGATCGATGATATCGTCGGAGTTGGGCTTGCCATTTGTTAATGGCAGTTGACCGGAGACATAGACAGTTCCGTTGTGGACGGTGGCGGGAGAGTAGTGTCCGCCGGGGATGGGGAGGGAAGCGGGCTGGATGCATTTGACCACGGCTTTGATTATGGGCGGAGCGGCGGGAGAAGATGTTGAAGAGTTTTTTTTAATTTTGGGGAACTCCAGATTTGTTTCCGCCGGTATTTATCAGATTAAGCAAAAAATTTTGTTTCCCAGAGTGAATGTTGTTTATACTAGTTCCCGATTATGACCAGGGAATTTGATGTTGCGATCATTGGGGGAGGACCCGCCGGTTCGACGGCTGGGACGATCCTGAGAAAATACGACGATAAGATCAAGGTCGGCATTTTTGAGCGTGAGCAGTTTCCCCGGGATCACGTGGGGGAGAGCCAGTTGCCGGCGATTGGGCCGATTTTGGAGGAGATGGGGGTCTGGGACAAGGTTGAGGCGGCAAACTTCCCGATTAAGATCGGGGCGACGTTCCGGTGGGGGAAAACGCGCGACCTTTGGGATTTTCAGTTTATCGAAAAATCGAAGTTTGTCGACCAGGCGCGGCCGGCGAAATATGAAGGTCAACGGTTGTTGAGCGCGTTCCAGGTGGATCGGGCGATTTACGACGAGATATTGTTGGACCATGCGGAGGAGTTAGGTTGTGAAGTACACCAGAATTTGGGGGTTTCGAAGATTCATTTCGACGGCGACCGGATCACCCATTTGACGTTGGCGGACGGTTCGGCGGTGAAAGCGGATTATTATGTCGATGCAAGCGGGCACGTCGGGATTTTGCGGCGGACATTGGGGATCGAGATCGAGCAGCCGACGAGTTTGCAGAATGTTGCTTTTTGGGATTACTGGCAGAATGCGGAGTGGGCGACGGAGATCGGGGTAGGGGGGACATTTGTGCAAGTTATGTCCACGGAATACGGATGGATTTGGTTTATCCCGCTTGGCGCGACCCGGACGAGTGTGGGATTGATCGTTCCAGCCGAGTATTACAAAAAAAGTGGGAAGACGCCGGAGGAACTTTATGCGAAGGCGTTAAAAGACGACGAGCGGATTAGCTATTTGATGCGGGAGGCGACGAGCGAGGGCAAGTTCGCGACGACGAAGGATTGGTCGTTTGTGGCATCGCGCCACGCGGGCGAGAACTGGTTTTTGGCGGGCGAATCCGGTGGATTTGCCGACCCGATTTTGGCAGCGGGACTCACGATCACGCACGTTTCGGCTAAGGAAACGGCGAATACGATTTTGGAGCTGCGGCGTGGGCGTTACGAGGCGGACTGGCTTCGCGACCAGTATGGGATGCGGCAGATCAACCGTCTGCGAAACCACATTCGATTCGCGGATTTTTGGTACACATCGAACGGGCATTTTGACGAATTAAAAGAGTTTACGGCACAGTTGGCGCAAGAGTCAGGGCTCGATTTGGATCCGGAAAAGGCGTGGCGGTGGATTGCCCAGGGCGGATTCATCGACGAAGACCTTTCATTCGGGGCGGGGGTTTATATGTTGGAGACGGTCAAGAACTTCCGGCACTACCTGCGCGATCTTGAGATCGATTCGGTTTTAGAGAAAAACAACCGGGTCAAGTTGAATTTGCGAGGGGCGAATCGGGTGAAGCGGGCAGTTTACGGTCGCGGGGAGATCCAACAGGTTGATGCTTATGTACGGGAGAACCGGGTGTTGCCGATCCACCACGTGATTCCGCCGCTTTTGGCGATGTTGGAAGCGGACGATACGCTCCAGGGTGTGATTAACAAGGTTTTCGAGATGATCCAGTGTGCCCCGTTCGATCCGGAAAACAAGCGGCTCTTGTTGCATACGTCGTTCCAGGCGTTGGAGTCGATGATTCGAGACGGGTGGATCGAGGCGTGGTTCGATCCGAAACTGCCGCGGGTTGCAATCAACGACGCGACTGGCGGGCTGAACTGGAGCGACGACAAGACGAAGGGTGTTGCCAAAGAAGTCGAAAAGCCTTCGGCACCAAAAATGTAGTCACTGTCAATGGTTTTTCCGAACTATTTTGCCATTGCGCGCGCCAGTGGGTTTGCCGTTGAAAAGGGTGATTTGACCGGAAACTATGACGACTTTGACACCCGTGCTGAGGGCGGTGGGGTTGGTTGGTGTGGCGTGATCTTGAATGGTTTTGGGATCGAAGATGGTGATATCGGCGATGTAATTGGGTTTGAGTTCGCCACGATCGGTGAGGCCAAATGTGCGGGCGGTGAGAGAGGTCATTTTTCGGACGGCTTCAACGAGGGAGATGGTTTTGCGTTCTCGAACGTAGCGACCGAGGATTCGAGGGAATGATCCGGCGCCACGGGGATGTGATCCGCCGATGCTGCCATCGCTGCAAAACATGATTCTGGGGGCTCGCATGAAGGTTTCGAGGTCGCTTTCCAGCATGGCGGTGACGACGACGGACTGAGAACCTTGGCCATCTTTGGTGCGGTTGAGGATTTCTTGAATGAGGGTGATGGGGTCTTTTTTGGTTTGTTTGCTGAGTTCGTCGAGGGTTTTTCCTTGCCAAGTGGGGTCGGGAGTGAATCGGGAGAGGCGGATATTTGCGGGGCCGCCGACATCGGCGAGAGCTTTGACCCAGATCGTGCGATCATCCCAATCGCGGCTTGGGCTGAGGGCGGAAATGGTGGATTGCCAGTAAGTGTAAGGATAAACATCAGCGGTGATTGTCGGTTGATTTGTATAGGCGGTAGCTTTGGCAGCTTGTCCCCAGACGGCGGCGGATCCGAGTTTGATGTGGGAGATTTGGGCGGGGATTCCGGCTTGTTTGGCAATGTTTTGAACTTCGTCAATGGCTTCGAAGGTTTTGTCGGCTTCGTCGCGCATGTGAGAGATGTAGAGTCCGTTATTGACATTTGCAGCTTTGGCGAGGGCGACGATTTCTTCGGTATTGCTGTAGTATCCGGGGTCGTATTCGAGGCCGGAACTGAGTCCAAGAGCACCGTCGCGCATATCTTGGGCGACGAGCTCAGTCATTTTTTGAATCTCGACTGGAGTGGCAAATCGCTTGTAATTTTCGCCCAGGATTTGGCCCCTGATTCCGCCATGACCAGTGAAGGCGGCGAAGTTGATTGAAGGTTTTTCAGATTCAATTTCTTGGAAATAGGTTCGAATTGGCTGATCCCAACCGCCATCTTGACCGACTACGGCGGTGGTTATTCCTTGCGTGATTTGTGAAATGGCAAGGGGTTCATCTTGGATTCCGCCACCGGCGTGGGAATGGGCATCGATGAAGCCCGGCGCGACGACGAGGTTTTTGGCGGAAATGATTTTTTCGTTTTCGTGAGGTGTGAGTTTGGGGGCGATCTCGATGATTCGAGAATCTTGGATTCGGAGGTCGCCTTTGAATTGGGGTTTGCCGGTTCCATCGACGATTGTTCCGCCTTGGATGAGGATTGTGTAGGTTATTGTGAGGGGAAGTAGGGCGGCAAGCATGCCTTCATTATAGTGGGTTAATTGTCTTGGATGTATGGGTTGGGTTTTGGTTCATTTTCACGAAAATGAATCTAGAATTTGCTTGAATATTGGAAGAATATTTTGCCATTTAGGGTTATCAGGATCATCTTGGAGGTCGCAGAATCGGTCGATATAGAGCCAAGCAGCAATTCGAGATGGGTCAAGATCAAGGGCTTGAGAGAGTCGATTGATGCGGCCGATTGTGAAGTTGTACAAATCGGGATGAGTTGGGATTGATTCAATAGGATTGCGCAGGAAAGCTGCACATTCAAATGCAGGGTCACCGATTAATCCTTTGGGGTCGATTGGTCGGTACTGGTCGATAATGGGGTCGTAGAGGATGTTTTCGTGGTGGAGATCGCCGTGGAGGAAGACTTTTTGGGCGGGAGGTTTGGGGAGGTTTGGGGAGATTTGGGGAGTTTTGAGGAGTTTTAAGGCGTTTTCGGGAGGATTCGTATAGTAATTTTCGAGAGGTTGGCAGTTGTGAGTGTCGAGGCCGCGCATTTTTAGAGCGAGGTTAATAAATGTGGTTTCGTCAGAAGGAATGCCCTCTTCTATAGAAGGGAAATGTGGGTCAGACGTGTAACACTTTGTGAGGAGATTCTGATTGCCAAGGATGCGTTCCATGATGAGAGATCCGGTTGGTTTGTGGTGAGCAAAGATTTTTGGGCCGCCGATGGATTGAAGTTTGAGAGCGGCGAGGGCGCCGGATGTTTGTTCTTCACCTTGGAACGGATATTTGAGAATGCGTGAGCCGTCGGTGAAGATTCGGGAGCAGTATCCGGGTGAGAGTTCTTGGACTGGAGTGAAGTTATTTGCTTCGGCGAAGGCTTGGATTTCGTTTGGGAGCATTTAATCTTGTAGTTGGGGTTTAAAGATTGGAGGTCCAAGGCCGAGTGAGTGGCGGCTCGTGTCGGAGAATGGGGCAAGAAGCAGGGCCATCATCAGAAATTTGTCGAGGTTTGGTGTTGCATAGATCGTAAAAATCCGTTTGACTTTCAAATCTGAGTCGCGCCACGACTCAACTAGAAAACCTAGAGATTCGCTTTCGTTGATTGTCGATATCTGATAACCCTTAGCGTGGTGTTTAGTCACGTATTTATGCCCTTGATATTCGAATTCGGAAGTGTGATCAATTGAAGATATTGAAATTATTGCGTTGAATTCAGGTGAAGAAATGTGAATCGTTGGCAAGTGTGGCCAACATATTCCTTTTACATTAATAGGTTTTGGGGCGAGGAACTCTGCTCCGGTTTGCCAGTGAAGGAAACGAAAGACTGTGACACTGTTTTCTTGGATGAGAATATATCCGGGCCGACGTTCAAAAACTTCAATTTTTCTCAGATTTGGAAACGGATCATCTGATGCAATCGTGTAATTGAATTCTTCAGGCATATCTCGTTTTCTGATCTCTATCGTCTGAGGATCATTCCGCCGAGGACGAGGACGACCCCTAAAGCGATGAGAAGGGACATTTTGTTTTTCTCCCAGAATGTGGTGAGTTGACCGAAAAAGTCGTTGTTGTTTACTCGTGGTGGGGTGAATCGTACTTCGGCGAGAGGGAATGACTTTTCGTTGCCCCAGCCATCGGACAGGCGAAGGAGTCGGTTGGGTTTGTCGAATGCGATGACGGTGCATGTCCACCAGCCGAAGTTGGGCCAGTTCGCCTGGATTTTGCTGCCGGGGAGGAATTGTGCGGGGTGAGCTTGTTCGGTGGGGAAGGAGATTTCGCCACCGGTTAGGAATCGGGCGCGGGTGGTGTGGGCGTTGGATTCGATGAATTCGGCGGTGTAGTATTTGCCGTCGGCGGATGGGGCGAAGATGAAATCTCCGGGCGTGGATGTGATTGTTTGGGCTTCGAGTCTTTCGCGGAGGGCTTGTTCGATAGCTTCTCGGGGGAGCCCGGCTTCTTCGGCGGCTTTGATGAGGGCCTTTGAGTCGGCTTCTTCATCTTCTCGGGCGGCGCCGATGTGGATTTGCTCGGCGCGTTTGAGGATTTCTCGGATTTCGTTTTCGTTGAGTTTGGCCACTCTGGTTATTTTAGTTTACGGTGGGGGTGGCTTGTGGGTTTAGGGAGTCGGATTGTGTTTTGGTTAGTTGGGTTTTGATTACGGGCTCCAACGGGGTGACTTGGGGGAGGGTTTATTTTCCCGGCTATTGCTAGCCGGGCCACGCATAGTTGGTGGTGGTTGGGAGATGGATTCCGCCTCGAGGGCGGAATGACGAGGCGGACAATCCTTCAGATTGCTTTTTCAGATGTTTGATTTAGGTTTTTTGGAGGTGTATTGCGGAGGGCGATAGTTGTCTGGGTCCCCGACTACTCGGGGATGACGATGGAGGGGGTTGGTTATTCCCTGCCTGTTGCGATGCAAAAGGCAAGGGCACGCATAGTTTTTGGTGGTTGAGGGATGGATTCCGCCCCTGCCTACGCAGGGGCAGGCTCTCTAGGGCGGAATGACGAATTGACAATCCTTTGGATTGCTTTTTGTTTTTGAGGACTGGGCCCCGGCCTTCGCTCGGGGTGACTAAGGTGGGGATGGGTGGTTCCCGGCAAGGAGAATTGTGGAGTTTTGGGGATGGATTCCGCTTCAAGAGCGGAATGACGAATTGACAATCCTACGGATTTCTTTTGTTATTGAGGACTGGGCCCCGGCTCCCCGCTCCCCGCCTTCGCGAGGACGGGCCCCGCAGGGACAGGCTCCGCCGGTGTGACTTGGGCGTGGGTTTGCTTTCCCGGCTATTACTAGCCGGAGCACCCATAGTTTGTGGTAGGTGAGGGAGTTTGACTTGATATTGCATTCCCGGCAATGGCTATCCTGGGTAGGAAGATACTGTGGTTGATTTCAGATCTTTTGGAATTCTTCGATAGCGCGGCGGCGGGCGCGGAGTTGGAGATAGCGGGCCCAGGGGAGGCCGAGCCAGAAGAGGAACGAATTCGGCATGGCGGTGCTCCAGACGCGGATTTCTAGTTCGCAGTTTTTGTGGTGGGTGATTTTTGCTTGCCAGATTCCGCGGCCGTGGTGGCGGGAGGTTGTGACATAGCCGATGTGGAAGGAGTTTGGGGTTTCTTCGGCGATGAAGATTTCGGTGATTGACGTGGCGCAAGGCCAAGGGAGACCGGGAATCATGGGGGCGCGCTGGAAGATGCGGGTGCCGGGTTTGAGTGGAGTTTCAGTTGGTGTGAACTGCACGGCATCGGACGGATAGTAGTTGCCGGAAAGGATTTTGGACTTGATTTTTTGGAATCGGCGACCGGTTGGATCATCACCGAGCGACTTGGTGATGTCATCGCGGAAGACGATGGGGGCGAGCTTTCCGCCAGTTTCGGGGTGCCAAGAGAGAGGATAGGATTGGATATCTGACCTCATGGTACTATTATGTCGGAGTTTTCAGAAAATAATGAAAATAGTCCTCGCAGGTGGTTCGGGCAATGTTGGCGCGGTGCTGATTCGGCATTTTTTGGCGCGGGGCGATGAGGTTGTGGTTTTTTCGCGGCGGGTTCGGAATCATGAAACAGTGCGCCACGTTGAGTGGGATGGGGCGACTTTGGGGGCTTGGGCGGAGGAGCTTGATTCGGCGGATGTCGTGATTAATTTGGCAGGGCGAAGTGTGAACTGCCGTTATACGCCCAAGAATCTGGACGAGATGTTTGCGAGTCGGGTTGATTCGACGAGGATTTTGGGGGAGGCGATGGGGCTGTGTGTTGTTCCGCCGAAGGTTTGGTTGCAATCAAGTACGGCGACGATTTATGCTCATCGGTTTGATGCGCCGAATGATGAGATTTCGGGGATCATTGGAGGTGAAGAGCCGGGGGTTCCTGCGCTTTGGGGGAAAAGCATTGATATTGCGAAGGCTTGGGAGAGTGCGCTTTGGGAATCGGATGTTCCGGGGGTTCGGCGGGTGGCGATGCGCAGTGCGATGACGATGTCGATTGATCGGGGAAGTGTTTTTGATGTTTTATCGCGGTTGACGCGTCGCGGATTGGGCGGGAGGTTGGGATCGGGAAAGCAGTATGTTTCTTGGATTCATGAGCGAGATTTTGCCCGGGCGGTGCAGTTTTTGATTGATTTTGAAGTGGACGGGGCGGTGAATTTGTGTGCGCCGGAGCCGTTGCCTCAGGCGGATTTTGCGAGGAAATTGAGGGAGGCTTGGGGGGTTGGTGTGGGGTTGCCGGCGGCAGAGTGGATGATTGAGTTGGGGTGCTGGGCGATGCGGACGGAGAGTGAGTTGGTTTTGAAGAGTCGGCGGGTGGTTCCTCGGCGGCTAGAGGAGTTGGGTTTTCGGTTTGATTTTGTGGTTTGGGAGGATGCGGCGGAGGACTTGGTGCGACGGATGCGGGGTTAAGTTGAAATGTGAGACGTATAATGACGTCCGAGCTTGTTGGCGTCAGGAATAATTGGACAACTTAGTTCGGAGTCAGACCTCTGGCTATCTTTTGACCTGATCGAGAATGTACTCGAGTGCATTGACGGATTCAAGATTTTTCTTGGTCAAAAATATTGTATGGAATGTGAATTTCATGAGCAGAAGTTCGTGATCCTCGTATATTATTTTCAAGTTTTCTAACGGGAATGTGTTTTCCTTTCCCGATTTTAGGTTACAAAGGGTTATAGCTTTATCTGTAATAATTGTCTTGAATTCGATGCCGTCGAGAGAACGTGCTTGAAAGTGGATTGTCAATGCGTTCAATGCCATAACAAGCCCAATCAGAATTGCAATTACACCTATGAAGAAGATTGAAAATATAATTGGAAGTATGTATGCAGGTGCATTATTATCGGACGAGGCCGAGGCGACCATGTAGATATTTATTCCCGGCAAAGCAACAATGGCGATTATAATTAGATAAGTTCTTTTGGCCGTGAGCTGAATTGCCTTCCAAAGAGCGTGGCGAATGATTTTTCCGTCAGTCTTATTTGTATATTCAAAAGGAGGACGACTATTCATGGGAAGTTGTGACTATTTTAACCGGAAAGACTTCGACATTGACACCGTGGGAGTAGAGGATGCTGTCCCAGTGGGTGGAGTGGGGGAGGCCGGTGGTGGCGGTGATCATGGATTCTTGGCAGGATGCGAAGGTGGGTTTGATGAGTTGATAGGGTGGGTGGTGGACGCGGCCGCAGATGAGTTTGCCGCGGAGTTGGGAGAAGAGGAGATAGCGTTCGGCGAGCCAGAATTCGAATGATCCGAGCTTGGCGGGTTCGGGGGTTCCGGGGTGGTGGACTTCGGATTTGTAGGCAGCTTGGGGGTTGCTGGTTCGGGTGCCGGAATAAATGGTTTGGTCGGTTTGGAGGCGGATTTTGAGGCTGGCTTTTAGGTAGTTGAGGCCGAAGAGATTTCTGGCCGTGGTGATGGCGAATTGGTCGGTGCAGTCGAGGGAGAAGAACCAGACGCCGGAGGTTCCATCGGGGGTGGTGACATAGGTGCGGACATTTGTTTCGGGGATGTAGCGGTGGTTGGGGAGGGGGAGGAGGCGATTGAGACGGACGTTTTCCATCCAGAAGGGGACGAATCCGATATAGGCTTTGCCTTGGTAGGTTTGGACTTGGAGGCCGGGTGGGAGAAGTGGTTGGATGAGTTCGGGGCTGAAAGCGCGGTGGAAGAATGTGAGGTTGTGCCAACTTTGGCGCATGATGGGGGGCTGGTTGGGGTGGGCGCGGAGTTGTTCGAGCTGGGGGAAGGGATTTTGGTCGATAGTTTGATTTTGGCGTGTTTTTCGTTTTGAGAATTGTTTGGTGTTGGTTTGAACGGTTTTGATCGGTTGCTGCACTGAATTGACATGAGTTTGCGGATTCGTTCGGTACTGGTTTGTTTGCCAGCGGTGTTATTTTTGGGGGGATGTGGACCGGGGGGAATTGGGGCAAAGTCGGCACGCAAGGTGGAGAAGATTCAGTGTGAAGATGGGTTGCCGCAATCGTTTTGTGATTTTGTTGGGGAGAATCGGGGGGAGATATTGCCTGATCCGAGGAAGGGGAAGTTTTCTGAGTTCAAAATTTCGCCGGGTCGGTGGGATATGCCGATGGGTGTGGCAGTGGGTTGGGTGTTGCCGGAGGATAAAGACGGTGACCAGTTTGCGATTCTGGGGAATGGGTTGCGGGTGAAGGTGGGGGAGGTTGTGAAGGAAGTGCCTCTTGATGAAAAGACTGTGATGGATCGGATTGTCAATGCTGGTGGTCAGATGGGCGGGATGATCGGACAGCGGCGGGATAACTCGCAGATTTTTCGGGTGCCGGTGATGTTGATTGCGCTGGCTCGGCAGGATTTGGCGAAGGTCGTTTGGTCGGATTGGGAGGAGAAGAATAAGAATTATCTGGAGCAGATGAACCAGATCAATGCTTCGGAGGCTTTGCTCAGCGGATTTTTTGTTGACCGGAAGATGGAGATCACCGCTTGCTATCGGGAGAAAGACTGGCAGCACGGGTTGGAGGTGGCGCGAGCTTATTCGCTCAATGCTGAACGAGAACCGAAATCGGTTTATGGGAATGTTCGGCGAGAGCCGACGGCGCAGCAGATTGTGAAAGACTTGGAGCGACGGGTTTTAGGCGATGAAAAAGCGGTGAATTTGGATGAGTTGGCGGGGCTGGAATTTGGGGTTCGGCGGGCGGAATTGATTCGAGGTTTGGATGGCAATGTCGAATCAAATGCGGGGCCGATGTCGGGGATGTCGATTGACGGATTTGTGATGCAGGAAGGGCCGGAGATGGTTCCGCTTTTGCTTGAGGCGGTGAAGACGGATGATCGGTTGACACTGGGGATGGATTACATGGTCAACGATTTTGGTCCGACTTTGCCGACGACGGTTCGGAGTTATATCGGGACGCTGTTGCAGCGGATGTGGACGGGGATGCCGACATCGCGATTGGCAGAGTTTGGCGATCCGGAGAAGGCGAAGTCGGCGGCGGAATGGTATTTGCTGGAGTGGTCGGCGCAATCGGCGATGCGTTTGGGCAAGCGGATTCACCGGAATGTTGTGAGTGGGAAGTTGTCGGCGAATGAGCTTGATCAGGCGATGAAGCAGCTTTTTGAGAAAGCGGGGCCGGGATCGCAGGTGCCTTATGTTGCGGGGAAGACTCCATTTAATATTGATGAATTGACTCCGGAAGAGCAAAGCGAGATTGGGGAAGCGATTGAGAAGATTCTTGCGGAGGTATCGGCGGATCCGAATGGGAATCACTCTTCGGCGGCTAACCTTGTTGTGGGGCTGGCGAAGATTAGGGGGAAGGAGTGTTTGCCGATTTTGCAGCGGTATTCGCGCGATTTGGTGACGATGATTGACGGAGATTCACAGAACAATTCCTTGAATCGTTATGGGCCGGCGATGGGGGCAGTGATTTCTCAGCGGATTGCTTTGGGCGATCGGAAGGCAGCGATGGCGGATTTGAAGGTGGTGTTTGGAAAGGTGAACCTGCAGGATTCGACGCAGATTTGGGTTTTGCGGGCGGCTTGGGAGTTTCCGGATGATGCGGAGTTGCAGGGGATGGTTGAGAAGCTTTTGAGTGGGAGTTCGGCGGAAGGGCCGAACTATGTTCCGGACTTTTTGACATCGCCTTTTGCGGATGGTGCTTGGAAAGCGCCGGGGGTTCGGCGGTTTGCTTTGCGGCACTTGAAGAATGAGGCGAAGCTGGGAGTGGCGAAGGTTGAGCGCGTGAATGGCGGAAGTGCGAGTTATTCTTATCAGGTTGCGGGGTCGGGGGGAGGGAGTACTTCGGGTGCAGTTTCGAGTGGTGTGAAGGTGGGAATGGAGGTGGATTTTTCGGTGGGGGATTATTGGGCGGAGAAGGTTGGTCGGTCGATGGGGATTGAGCGGTTTTCGTTGATTGATTCAGCGGCGAAGAGGAAGGAGTTGAGGGGGCAGATGATTCGGAGTTTGGAATCGGGGTCGGTTGGAAAGCGGAATGCTCGGACGGGCGTGCAATATATTGAGGTTTGGCGTCCGTGATGGGCGGACATTTGGTTTTGGCACCCGGTGGGTTGGGTTATTGAAATTGTGTAGTTTTGGCCGTGAGGAAAAAGGCTACGGGTGTTTTGATAGTGATTCAGTTTTTTTGTATCGAGATGGGGGAATACTGTTCCATGAATACCGGTGAGAGCTAAGAGCATGTTGGACAATCCGATGCGTATGGCTTTATGGATGGGCGTATGACTTGCTTCTTTGGGAGATTCGTCCGGGGAATCAGGCTTATGGGAAGATGCACCGAGTGGGGGCGGATTCGTCGGTGGTGGCGATTGTGCTGCCGTGAGTGGTACATGTGTATCGAAATTTCGGGGATCGGGATGCGATCTTGGTGAACTTCCGGGATCAGCTCTATGCGGGTCGGGGCCGCAGGGAGCCGGTGGTCGAGATGCGCCACGTGAGCGGCACGGATTCGCTGTTTAAGATGGATTAAATTTCCAAGCCGGCGTCCCAGTTAGATTTATCGGTAGAAAAAAGTTGCTCAAATCCAAGAAGTCGCGTAAAATAGGGACATGAGCCGTACTTTCTTCGTCTCCTTTCTCGCCATGGTAGCCAGTGCCTGCATGGGTCAACAGTGGCAAATGGAGGGTGGCGACCGCTGGGGTACCAATCGACAGAATGTCAGCCCACCTCTGGCCTCCACTACCACTCCGTGGGTCTATCGGAAGTGGACGGGCGGCATCGTAAGCCACGGCACCGCCCTAGATGGGGCCGGAAATGCCTATCGCCCCACCTGGGTCAGTAATCTTATTGAGAAATTGGATGTTACGAGTGGTGCCTTTCTCGGTTCTTTTAACGCTCTGAACTTCGTTCAATCAACACCCGCACTATCGCAAGACGGATCCTCGGTTTTCATTCACGCACCAAGGAACTTTCAATTCGACCCCCCTGGACGCCTCTTCAAAGTCAACACGACGTCCATGGACTTCGACTGGGTTTTTCAAACCGATGTCAATAAAATTAGCGACTACGAAGCCGCCTCTCCGACGGTGGGGCCGGATGGTGATGTGGTCTTTGGCAACCGAGCGGGTGTCGCTTGGCGAATAGACGACGTCACTGGAATTCCCGTCTGGACAACTTCCGGGCTTGGCGAGATAACGCGAACCATTGTTTTTGCTCGAGATGATAGTCGAGTTTTTGTTGCCCACGGTTCTTCGATTTCTGCTTTAGACTATGCAACTGGAGCCGTCCTCTGGACGCGGCCCCTAGGCTCGGTCGCCGGTGCCCCGGGAACAGCGCCAGACGGAGTTGTTGTCCTTGGAGCGAGTGGGGCATTTGTTTTTGGGATCAACCCCACAACTGGCGAGATTATCTGGCAAAAACCCACTCTTGGACCGGTTGTCGCTGCGCCCGCATTCTCGAATACTGGAATCGCCTATGTGGGCGGCTACGATTTTCGGCTGAATGCATTTCGTACAACTGATGGCTTGAAGATGTGGTCTTATACAAGCAACCACGAACTCAGGTCACCCCCCATTGTTGACGGAAATGGTCGTATCTACTTCAACAGTCGGATTGGGCAATTCACCTGTCTTGAGCCTACCGGCGCGCTGGTTTGGGCCTACAACGTAGGCGGGGACTCCCGGGGACCAATGAGTATCGGACCTGACGGCACCATTTACATCGGATTTAATGCCTCGACCATATACGCAATGGTTCGCCAACAAAGAACCGAGTTCGAATTCTCTCGACTGTCTGCTAGCATCGGAACCTTGAGCTCCGGTTCACTCGCTGATGTTCACATAAGCGACAATTCCTACGCAGTTGGGCGAACTCCAAACTTCTTTACATTCAGCCGGACAGACCCCAACATCCGCCTCGACCTTGAGTTGGATAGCCCTCAAAAGAGATTGCTGTCTTTCGAGCTTGTCCTGGAAACGAACTGCACGCTGGGTAACTCCACACTTCAAGTGGTCGAACTCTTCAACTTCAACACTAACCAATTCGAAACTGTTGACTCAAGACCCGCCAGCGGGACAGATACGAGTTTTTCCGTGAACATCACGTCCAACGCAACCCGGTTTGTGAACCCGGGAAGCGGGCTCTTGCGTATGAGGCTGGGCTGGTTCAACAATAATGGACCGCGAATCTGGTTTTCCAGCATCGATCAAGCCTACTTGCGCAATGTGATTCCTGATTTCGTGCCCTAAGAGTCTGTTGAACAACCCTTCTCTTTTGCCTTCGTGATTCGTCTTATGGTTATGCAAGGTCGTGAGAAGGTTCAGAGTGCTTGTTTGGGACAGGGCCATTGGATGAAGTTTTCGCTTTGTATCATCCGGAGTCTGGAATCGGGGTCGGTTGGGAAGCGGAATGCGCGAACGGGCGTGCAATATATTGCGGTTTGGCGTCCGTGATGGGCGGATAGTCCGGGTGGGGGTTTTTGGTTCCGTAGGAACTCTATGGAGGGTGGTCGGAATAAGAGAAGAAGCTTCGGGAGATATCCGTATTGGAAGGATGACATCCGTGATGCGTGGGAGAATCTTGGTTGCTTTGGGTGTTACGGAGTTTTGGAAATATTAGCGAGATTAGCTTGGTTGACTTATTCATGGGTGAAGTGGATAGGCGGTGGAATAGCGAGTTGGTGGCTCTAGGTAAGGTTGTAAATATGAAAAATAGCAGTTTAATAGAACAACTGAAGATTTCTCAAAGTGAGATGAGACCGATCGGTTTTTCTCCGTGGAAGGAGGGGGACAAAAACCTTTGGGGGTTTGTTATGGACATCGATGATGCCGGTGTCTGGTTTTTGGAAATTAGTACATTAGGAAAGATAAATACGGAGCCGGAGTATTGGTTTTGGTCCGAATTAATGGACTTTGACTTTGAGAATGAATATGCCCAACGACTGATACGGTTTGGAGACATTGAAACCACATTGCCGGAAATGGGGAAGTGGCGGCGATCGGCGAAGGATCGAGATCGGATTTTGCGGGAGGGTATTGAAGGAGATCGATTGGTGCAGATTTGGAAACCGGATGATACGCGACTAACAGTTTTGCCTATTGACTTAGATGGTGGTTTTTTGGTTTTTTCGGAGCTTGATAATGCTTGTCGCGAGCATAGCAAGTCAGCTATCCGACTGAGTTTGATAAAAGCAGTTCGTGAATATGACGGCATGATTGAGGCGGAGACGTGGTTATGGAGGCAGCATCGTGAAGCGGAAGAAGCGTGAGCATTGGCGGGAGCGGGATTGGGCGGACAATTGGTTTTGGCACGCGGTGGGTTGGGTCATCGATATTGTGTGTTTTTGGCGTTGATGATTTCATCGAGTTCGGACTGCTTGATGAATTGTGGTTTATAGGTGATGCTGCGGTTCTTGAGCTGTCGATAGAACGCGCGCATGTGGTTTTTGGAGCCTCTCAGAAGTTCGTTCATAGTTGTTAGTAGCTTTGGATTTTGAGTTTCTTTGATAGCCACATTGAGATCGAAGATGTCTTTGTCTTCGATCGTTGCCCCGACAGTAAGCGCATTGTTTAGAGATTTGTTGCCTTTGGTCGTGAGTGAGTTGTAGAGTTTTTGGAGGTCTTGTTCTTTGAACTCGCCGGGTTTGCTGGTGGCGGCGGGATCGGGGAGTTTGAACTCGATGAGGAGAGCTTTGATGGAATCGGTATGGGATTGTTCGGCGCGGGCGATGTTTTGGAAGATGCGGCTGTTGTAGGTTTTGCCGAGGGCCGTATAGACATCTAGGGCCAATTTCTCTTCTTCGCGGAGGTAGGTGAGCGTTCGGCTTTCGTTTACGGAGAGTTGGAGGATAGTCGAAGCGAGGATGATTGAAGTGATCATATTTAGGGAGAGCACTTCGACCGGGCTGAGGGTTCTGGGCAGGTCTTATTTGATTGTATCGAGAGGGATTCGTTTGATGCCGATGACGCCGATGGGGTCGCCTACTTTGATGCCTTCGTGACATGAGTAGCATTTGGGGGAAGTGGCGTAGGATTTTTGGAGTTCGAGGACGATCTTTGGGTTGGATTTGTCGGCGATTTGGAGGGAGTCGGCTTTGGATTTGAGAAAGTCTTCTATTGCGGCGGGAGTATCGAATTCTACGGCTTTGCTGATTGCAGCTAAGGTTTTTGTATCTTTGTTATTGAGGCTAGGATTTTTGAGTAATGCCAATTTGTGGGATCGGCGTTGGTCTTTTATGATTTTGAATGCTGACCAACTGCGGGCGATAAGGAGATAGTTTTGGTTGAGAGAAGCGGCGGCGGTTTTGCCGTCAGAGTTTGTTGTGAGATCGGCGTCGTATGGGAATTCGTGAACAGGTGAGTAGGCCCGTCTAAGTCCGAATAAGCCGTCATCGGGGAGTTCGCCGATGCGTTCGAGAATGGCATCCATGAGGACTTGGGTGTTGGCAGAATCGGGGTCGAGGGGGAGGTCGGCGGCGAAGGAGTTTGCGGGGATTTGGCGTTTTTCGTGGTCAGAGACTTGGGGGTTATGGGTGCTCGGGTGTTGGGTGGAGGTTAGGTTGGTGCAACTGACGAGAGTGAGGAATCCGGCGGCAGCGAGGAGAGAGATTATGGGGGTTTTCATGACGCTTCATTTAGTTTATGTCGCGAGTGGCGTGGATCGTTCGAAGAATTTTAGTCAAATATCACCCTTTAGATGCAATCTGTACGGCAATAACACCAATTGGCACTCTTTCATCCACATTCTCGTGGCACCGCTTGCATTCCGATTTATTGGTATAAATTTTTTGGAGGAAAGATTTACTTGTAGTGCTTTCTGGCATTTCGACTACTTTGAAGTGCTCATTGGAGTTCACGAAATCACGAATTTTAATAGCTAAAGCATGCTCGATTTTTGAGTCGCTTGCCGTAAGTGTTGAACTCACTGGATCGCGAGATTCTTTCTCATCGATAATGATTTTTGATTGTCGAGTCGGGATCCCAACTTCCGTAAATTTTCCCCAAGATCTGAGAATAACTTTATTTTCCTTGTTTAGCTCTTCAAATGCTTCAACGCCGGAAGCGTTTATGTCTGGATTCAGAAATACAGTTCGATCGTGAAATCGGACAACTCGGGACATGCCCAAATAATTATCATTGGGCGGGATCTGCAATTCGATTTCAATCGCTTTTAGCAGCTCTTTCGCTTGGCGAATCTGCCACTTTGCAATTTCATCGCTTTTTAACTCTTGGGAACTAGCCTGGGCATTTACTGAATTCACTTGCCGATTGCTTGTTGTCAGAGTCATACAACCAGCAGGACTCAGAATTAGCAAGGGAAATAACCAGTTTGGAGCGAAATGATTGGAGAAACGAATGGCCACTTACTACAGTTTATGTCGCGAGTGGCGTGGATCGTTCGAAGAATTTATACTTTTATGCAGCGCGGTTACTTCCCGCCTTTTCGCGATAGCACTCTGATTTTAAAAGTGCCCCACCCCTACCCCTCCCCAGTGGGGAGGGACGCCCGCAAAAATTTGAGATAAGTTTTGAGGTGTTTGGACGTAGGATAGGGAGATGGATGCAATGGATTTGGGCACGGTGAATAGTGATTTGATGACCGGGCGGTATGGCGGGGCGGGGGCGAGTGCGGCTTGGAAGACAGTTTTGGACCTTTACTATTTGGATAGGGTGCCGGAGGCGTATCAGTTTGCGCTTTCGCTGGGCGCGGGGGATGCGGCGTTTGGGACCCGGATTTATCGCATGGTGGAGGCGGAGTTTCGGGCGCGGGAATATGGGGAGATTCGGGAGTTAGGCGAGATTTTGCGTATTGAAGGGCCGAGAGATATGCCCCATGAAGTTTGGGAGTTTTTTAGTGAATCAGTGCGCGAAGAGTTTGCGGCGGTGTGTCAACGGCTGGGTTATGAGCCGGTTGAGAAGGTTTTGGTTTCGTTGATGGTGCCGGAAAGTGATGCGCCTTGGACGCCTTATCGCCATGGGTTTTGTGTGGATAAGGAGCCTTATGATAAGGTTTGTTTGCCGCTGGGATTGCTGGGGGATGCGGTTCAGTTTCGGTCGGCGTTGCGGCACGAGTTTGCGCATGTGGTGAATTTGAATTTATCGCAGGGACAGATGGGGAGCTGGATGGAAGAGGCAATTGCGATGCGCATGGGCGACGAATTTGACGGGCGGTATTTGGAGCGGCTGAAGAAGGGTTCGGTGGAATGGATGGAGCCGAGGGAGTTGAGCGATACGTTTTCAGGGGATCGGCGGGGGGAGACTCATCAGTCGATTTGGTGGGCTTATCAACAGGCGGGAGTGATTGGGCAGTATTTGGTTACGCTGAAAGGGGAATCGGCGCTTGGAGATTTGGCGCGGGGATTTGCGAATAACTCAGTGTTTCTGGATATTAAGATGCGGGTGATGGGGCAGTCGGCGGAGGATGAGGCGTTGCGTGAGGTTTTTGGGAAGAGTGAGGAGGAGGTGATTTCGGAGGCACTTGCGTGGGCGGTTCGTGTTTGATCTTAATTTTTTGGCGGTTTATCTGCCCTTTTTGGAGCCGTAAATATGCCTAGAACACCAATTGGTTTTCCCTTTGGAACATTGGTGTGACAGGTGTAACACTTTTCAGAACTTGCAAATACTGGCCTTGCTTCAAGGATTCCGATGGGTTCATTAGATCGGACGATTTTTTTGGAACCGGTGTTTTCTTTGTAAACTTCCTCGGCAATTTTGTCTGCCCACGAATAGACACTACTTTGATATTCTTTAGAATACTCAGGACGCTTTCGTGCCTGAAAGTTTTCGTATTGGTCTTTGAATGCGAATGATGATCTTCGGCGGAGCTCCCTAAATTCAAATTCGCCCCAAAGAATTATTGATGCTTCTCTATACTTTCTCACTTCTTCGAATGATTTTGATGCTTGGAGCATTTTCTTCGACGATTTTACAGAGGAAGTGATACTGTGAGTTGGTCTGATGCGAAAAAAGCCGAATTCGCGATTCGTGGGGTCTTCTGAGAGCGCATTGATCGCGTCTTGGAAAAATGATTGAATGGCTTTCTCTTCATCGTCGGAAGAAATTATTGACTCGTCAGTGTTTTTTGGGCTTGGATGGGGTTGAGTGGTTTCTGAAATGTTCGGCTGCGTTTTTACTTTCTCAACGGCACCTAGTTCTTTTTGGCACCCTGCAAATATGAGCACGTTTGCAGCGAGCAGGCAATATATAACAGGTTTGTACACCACATTAAAGTACCTTAGAGAAAGGGGAAACAGTTGCAGTGAGGTTTTCAGTAGAATCAGTTTGTGATTTCTTGCTGCGTTTCCCTGTTGATAATGTCCACACTTGAGGTGCAGGATCGGAAATCGAGTTTGACGGGGGATGTTCGGGTTCATGAAGGGTTTGAGAGCAAGATTTTGGGGAATGAGCGGACGATCCGGGTTTGGTTGCCGCCTAACTATGATGCGAAGAAGGCGGGCGGTTATCCGGTCGTTTATTTTTGTGACGGGCAGAACGTTTTTGATGGGATGACGAGCTTTATTCCGAACCAGGAGTGGCGGGCGGATGAGACGGCGCAGGCGATGGTGGAGGCGGGTTTGATTCCGCCGGTGGTTTTGGTGGCTATTGATAATGCGGGTATGAAGCGGGCGGATGAATATTTGCCGACCAAAGGCAAACTGGGAGATTCGGAAGTGGGCGGTGGAGCCACCGACTATGGCAATTTTTTGGTAAGGGAAGTGAAGCCGTTTATTGCTTCGAAATATGCGGTGAGTAAGGATGCAAATAAGACGGGATTGATTGGTTCAAGTTTTGGAGGGATTGTGACGTTCTATTTGGGGATTTCAAGGCCGACCGAATTTGGTTTGCTGGGGGTGATGTCGCCGAGTTTTTGGTGGGATGATCAGCGGTTGGTTCGGGATGCGGGTAACTGGAAAGGGAAACCGGACGTTAAGATTTGGATGGATATGGGATTGGAAGAGGGTGCGCAGATGGCGGGGCCGGGGCGGGAGATGCGGGACGCGTTGCTGAAACAAGGTTTTGTGAGTGGCAAAGATTTGAGATTTTATGAGGAAGCGAATGCCGGGCACAATGAGCGGGCATGGGCGGGGCGACTGGATTTGTGTTTGCAGTTTTTGCTTTCGGAGGTTGGGGAGTGATTTCGGCGTTGATCGGTTTGGCGGTGGGGCAGGATGCACCGATGCGGGGGCTTGAGCGGCTTAACGCAGAGGTGGGATTGGTTCAGAAGCTGGTCAAAACAGATCTGAGCAAGTCGTTTTTGGATGGGGCGGCGAAGTTGAAACCGATTGGCGAACGGGTGCTTTGGTACAACAAGGATACGCAGAAATTTTTTACGGATGCTGAATATGAGCGCTTGACTCCGGAGAGCCGAAAGGGATTTGTGAGTCGCGTTTATGACGAAACGTTTTATTACAACACGGCTTACGGATCGCCGACGGTTTATGCGTTGCCATTTGAGCAAGCGGCGAAATTTGGGTTTACGAGTTGGAAAGGGAAGAAGGTTGTTGACTTTGGGTACGGGATGATTGGTCAGTTGCAGATGATGGCTCATGCGGGGGCGGAGGTTCATGGAGTTGATGTGATGCCGATTTTCACGAAGCTTTATTCTTGGCCGGGTGATACGGGGAAGATGGGCTCGGGGTCGGTTTCTGTGCATACCGGTCAGTGGCCGAAGGATCGGAAAATGATTGATTCGGTGGGGCGTGGGGTTGACCTTTTTGTGGCGAAGAACGTTTTGAAGATGGGATACATTCATCCGAAACGGGAGACGAATCCGGCGCAGCTTATTGATTTGGGGGTTCCTGATCAGGTG